>WNGR01026689.1_pt1 | contig 11805 bp, 8 predicted proteins | sample 5407581 | NCBI WGS metagenome assembly WNGR01 (sample SAMN13153383, study PRJNA577476) | soil metagenome | isolation source: 80 cm soil or saprolite under Garry oak tree replicate 2 | place: USA:California | collected 2016-06-15
TGACCTGGACGCCTACCGTGAACCGCTTTCAGGCGGTCCTATATAAAGACGGCGCAATCGAACTCCGCTACGACGAGGTCCATGCCGAGGACGCCATCGTAGGCATCTACCCGATGGTCAACCAGGGAAACGAAAAAGAAATCGCCGCCTTCGGTGTAGGGGAGAAAGCCGTGGGAGAGAATGCCGCAGTTCCCGCTCACCTCGATATCAAGAGCGTGAAGCTCGCCGCAGTGGATAACCTCTTCCTGAAGGTGACCATCGAGACCCGCGGACCTGTGCTCGCCGAAAACGATCCTGCCATCATGGGTATCGCCTATCGCATCTGTCTCGATCGCACCGCTCCGGCAGCGGGCTGCACGCAGAACAGTGACACAGTGTGGACTATCCAGGGAGGCGGTGGTCGTTTCGGAGGCGGAGGACGCGGCGGACCCGGAACACCCCGTTACATCGCACTCGGACCCGGGCTCTCGCCCACAGTCAAGGTCAGTGGAAATGCGATTTCCATGGAAGGCACTCTGCCCGCCGCCTTCAAGGCAGGCGATCAGATATTCCTATCCGCCGCTGTGCAGGCGCCCGGCACAACACTGGGCACGCCGCCGGTTACGGTCGGCCAGGTATCACCGCACACAATCAAGCTCACCGGAATCGCAAGCCCGGCAGTCGATCTGGCTTCTCTCAAGAAAGAGGACGGCCCCTTCCCGCTCGTCTACGAGACCTTCCACTACATGAAGCCGCCAAGGGCAGCCGATCTCACCTGCTCAATCATCAACGCGCTCGGCGACAAGTTCGATATGCTCGCCTACTACTCCGACTTCCGCATCGACAATCCCGAAGCCGGGACCTCCAGCACCGGGCCGCTCGGTGGCGGTCCCACAGGCGGTGCGGTAACCGGCATCGCCGCGAACCAGCGCAACCTCGCTGGTTTCTGCACGCAGGGCCGCTTTCAGTGGCAGTTCATCCAGCCCGTCTATGTCGGCGCCAATCAGATGCAGCAGTATCCGCCGGACGGTCTCACCGAAAAAAATACCCACAACATCGTGACCTACACACATCAACTCGCCGAGCGGACAGCAAACGGAAAGATCCCTCCTTACGACTACGCGATGTCGCAGATCGGCCATGAGATGGGCCATCGCTGGTCCGCCTTCGTCTCCGCCAAGGTTGGCGACGAGACCATTCAACTTGGCCCCACGCATTGGGCCAAGGGCTTGCAGGCGCCCGTCGCGTTCCCCTACCAGCGACCCACGGAGGCGTCCGCCATGGGAGGCGGAGTGTGGCAAGATAACTTCGATGGCACCTTCACCCAACTCGACGACGACTACTACGTCCCGGCCACAGGCTGGTCGTATCTCGATCTCTATCTCATGGGCCTGATTTCGCCTGCCGAAGTGCCTGATTTCTTCATCCTCCGAAATCTAGTACCGGCAAGTCGAGACTCCAATGGCCATCCAATCTTCAAGGCCGACCGGACCAAGGTCACCATTCAGGACGTGATCGCCGCGGAAGGCCCTCGACTGCCTGCGGTCGATCAGGCGCAAAAGAACTTCAACACCGGCATGGTGCTGGTCGTGGAGCACGGCAAGACACCAAGCCCGAAACTCATCGAAAGCGTCAACGGGATCCGTGAGCGCTGGATGGACTACTGGACCACAACCACAGGCCATCGCTCAACGATGACAGCCGATCCACAGTAAACCGCAATTCAGCGCTGAGGTCATCAGAATGCAATCGCGTAGAAGCCGCCTGCTCGCCATGACAATCGTGCTCACGTCTCCCCTCGCCCTCGCCGGCGCCCAGACAACGCCGTCTGCAGCCACCAGCACCGCTCCCCTGGCCCTTTCGGGCGGCGACAAATTTCTCGGTGGCTACGGCCCGTACCGCGCGAACAATCACCTGCTGCACTACAACCTGCATGTCCGGGTCGATCCAGCCAAACAATTCCTGAGCGGAATGAACGCCATCCAGTTCCGCATGCTGGAGGATGGCAAACGTATTCAACTCGACCTGGTGCCAACGTTTCGTATCGATGGAATCTCGCTCGAAAACGCGCACAGCGCGCAAACTCCCCTGACCTACCAACGTGCCGGCGGCCGATCGATCTATATCGATTTTCCGCACACCTTGCGCAAGGGAAATATATACACGGTGGACTTCCGCTACTCGGGTCATCCGGTGGAGATGGGACGCTTCGGCGGCTTCGTCTTCCGCAAAGATCCCATGGGCAGGCCGCTCGTGAATACGGCGTGTGAAGAAGAAGGCGCGAGCGTCTGGTGGCCGAACAAGGACCAGTGGCGCGACGAAGTCGAGTCGATGGATATGAGTGTGGAGGCGCCGAGCGACTTGGTGGAAGTATCGGGAGGACGCTTCCAGGGCAAGACCGACCTGCACGACGGGTTCACGCGCTGGGACTGGAAGGTGCAGTACCCAATCAACAATTATAACGTCTCGCTCAACATCGGAACCTATACGCACTTCAGCGACACCTACAACGGCCTCAGCCTCGACTACTACGTCTTTCCCGAGGACCTCGAAAAAGCGAAGCGTCAGTTCACGCAGGTGAAGGACATGCTGAAGGCGTATGAGCGTTTCTTCGGCGCGTATCCCTTCCCGAAGGACGGATACAAGTTGGTGCAGGCGCTCTACTCAGGCGTCGAGAACCAGACAGCAATCACCTACGGCAACCACTTCGAAAACGGATACCTGGGAAGGCCGAAGACCGGCATCGGCACACGGTTCGATTTCATCATCGTTCACGAGAGCGCGCACGAGTGGTTCGGCAATAGCATCACCGCGCGCGACCGCTCGGACATGTGGATTCACGAGGGCTGGGCGAACTACTGCGAAAGTCTGTTTGTCGAGGACAAGTGGGGCAAACAGGACGCGCTCACGTATATCAACACTGGTAAAGAAGGCGTGAAGAATGCAGTGCCCGTGATCGCGGAGGAGGGCATCTACGCAACGCCGCCCGTGGACCAGTACAAGAAAGGCGCGTTGTTCCTAAACACCGTCCGCAGCGTTGTGAACGATGATGCGGAGTGGTTCAAGCTGCTCCGCGACTACTACCAACACTTCAAATATCAAACCATCATGACCACGGATGTTGCGTCATTCTTCAACACAGAAACGGGCCTGAACCTCACACCCATCTTCAATCAATACCTTCGCCACGCCGCGATTCCTACGCTGGAACTCCGATTCGATGACGCTGCACATACTGTCTCGTACCGCTGGGACGCGGAAGAGCCCGGCTTCGCAATGCCAATACGAGTGGGCCGCAGCGACGACTGGCAGATCGTGCAGCCGACAACCACAGAGTGGAAGGTACTTTCAACACCGCTGAACAAAGAGGAGTTCGGACCAGCAACCGACCTCTACTACGTGAACGTGCGCAAGCTATAGCTGGCCGTTCAAAATCCTACGGTCTTGCCTTCCGGAGTAGCAGTAACGCGACTCAAACATAAGGCGCTTTAGCCCCGGCCTTGTCCTTATCGCGGCCGTTCAGGCTTTTCAACAGACTTCCATGGGAAAGCGCGCTGTTACCAGCTACCACGTTCACCAAATATTTCGATGACGTGGCCGAGCCTCTCCGACCCCTTGAGCCAGTTGACTTGCAGGCCCGTCTCAACCCGGTCGGGATCGCCGGCATGGATGCCGCGAATCACCTCTTCATGCTCCGCTACCGAGAGGTACAGGTCCTTGATGATGGAGCTGGCATACAGCCTCCAATAGCGCTCGGTCTGCGGCTCGATGGCTTTGTGAAGCGTCGTCAAACGGGCTCCAGCGCCATACTTGATGATCAGGCGGTGGAAGGCGCGATCGTTCTCAAAAATCTCTCCCGGCGGTGCGTCGCGATCTTTCGAGATCACTTCGAGGCGGTCGTTGAGCTTCTGCAGTTGCGAGCAGATATCCTTCCGTTCCGCCGACGGCAGCGCGGCAACGCCTCGACCGGCAATGCCCTCAAGCCTTCCAATGATGAGGTAAAGCTCGTTCGCATCCTCCTTGGTCAGAGGAGCCACGATCATGCGCGACTTCTTGGCGTTGCGGTGCTCCAGAATGTACCCTTCGCGCTGCAGCCAGTGGATGGCTCCGCGGACGGGCGTCCTGCTCATGTTCAGGCGTTCCGCAAGCTCCGCCTCCAGGATCCAGGTGCCGGGCGAAAGCCGGCCATGTACGATCAATTCCCGTATCTCACGAAACGCGGTAAGCAGACTGGTACCATGTTCGGCCTTCGCTCTGGGGCTGGGCGCGCTTAGACCTATTTTTCTCTTCATCGATGATTTGGCTGTTCCAGGCAATGGAATTATGCTCCAGTGTCAATGTATCGCCTTTTGCACGAAAGGTCTGCATGAATTTTCGTTTCAGAATGTATCCAATATCGTCGACAACGCGGTATTATTGATTACCATGGAGCTTCGCCAGGCTGTCGTTGTGATCGATTCCCATACCGAGGGTGAACCTACCCGAGTGGTGATTTCCGGCGGACCCGATCTCGGTTCCGGGCCGATTTCCGAGCGGATGCAGAGATTTTGCACGCAATTCGACCATTTTCGGTCCGGAATCGTGTGCGAACCCCGTGGCTCGGAAGTGGTGGTAGGCGCCTTACTGCTCGAACCGATCCAGCCTGACTCCTCCGCGGCGGTCATATTTTTCAACGACGTCGGCTATCTCGGGATGTGCGGCCACGGAACCATTGGCGTGTTGACCACTCTTGCCCACCTCGGCCGAATTGGCCCGGGTCCGCACAAAATTGAAACTCCGGTAGGGATCGTAGCAGCAACCCTTCACGATGACGGAAGTGTGACCGTGGAGAACGTACCCAGCTATCGCTACCGGGCAGAGGTTGAGGTGGAAGTGCCTGGATATGGGATCGTTACTGGCGACGTTGCATGGGGCGGAAACTGGTTTTTTCTAGTGGCTGAGCCGCCGTGTGAACTGGTCGCCTCCAATCGCACGGAACTCCTTGCTGCGTCGACCGCCATCCGCGCCGCTCTGCACGCGAGCGGAGTGACCGGGAATGAAGGCGCGTATATCGATCACATCGAGTTCTTCTCGGAGCCGAGAGATCAAGAGAATTCGTCCCGTAACTTTGTCCTTTGCCCAGGTGCATCGTTTGATCGGTCACCATGCGGCACCGGGACCAGCGCAAAAATGGCGTGTCTGTATGACGACGGCAAGCTCGCCCCGGGAATCATATGGAGGCAGGAGGGCATTCTTGGAACGGTGTTTCAAGGGTCGGTTCGGCCGGGGTGTCATGGAAAGGTAAACCCCAGCATTCGTGGACATGCGTGGGTGACCGGCGAATCCAAGCTGTTGTTTGCCGGAGACGATCCATTTTCGCAGGGGATAAAGTTCTGAGATGAAGCCCTTCGACATCCTCATCGTCGGCGCCGGAATCGTCGGCAGTGCCGTGGCTCGCGAATGTGCGCTCCTCGGCTGGCGAGTTGGTGTGATCGAAGGCGGTACTCCTGCCGGAGGCGCCACCGCTGCAGGCATGGGGCATTTGGTGGTAATGGACGATTCACCCGCGCAACTTGCGCTCACGGCATTCTCTCGCTCACTGTGGCAACAGGATTCGGCAATGTTTCCAAAGTCGGTCGAATACGAGAATCGCGGCACCATATGGGTTGCAGCCAACGATGAAGAGATGGCCGAGGTTTACGCTCGGCAAAGTGTGTATGAAGAAGCAGGCATTGAGGCACAGACTCTAAACGCCGCGGAACTCCTGGCGATAGCGTAGTCTACCCGCCGGCGGCCGCGGGTTTTTATCACTCAGAGGCCAGGCGTCTGGGAGCAGAGGTCTTCCTCGCACGGGCGATCTCGGCCGTGCACGGAGAAGTGCTACTGAGCGACGGTACGAGCCTCGCTGCCGAGCGCATTGTGCTCGCCGTGGGAACGGATTGTGATCTCCTGCCGTCTCTGCCGATTCAGAAGCGCAAAGGCCATCTCGTTATTACGGATCGCTACCCGGGATTTCTTCACCATCAGCTTGTCGAACTCGGCTATTTGAAGAGTGCGCACAAGGTGACGGACGATTCGGTTGCGTTCAATATCCAGCCTCGACAGGCGGGGCAACTACTCCTAGGTTCTTCGCGGCAGTATGGCAGCCAGGGACCCGAAGTGGAAGCAGAAATGTTGAAGCGCATGATCGATCGCGCACGGGAATATATGCCCGGGCTCGAACAACTGTCGGTCCTGCGAGTGTGGACCGGATTCCGTGCGGCGACCACCGACAAGTTACCGCTGATCGGTCCGGCTGCTGGGCTTTCGGACGACCCTTCCCTATGGCTGGCTGCGGGCTTTGAAGGGCTCGGCATTACAAACGCGCCGGGGGCCGCTCGGTTGCTGATCGATGCGATGCTTGGGCGCGAGTCGGCGATCGATACCGGACCATACCTGCCTGCGCGAATGATGGAACCGGCAAGGCTTGCTCATGCGTGAGCCTCTTTCATTGAAAATCAACGGCGTCACCAGCCGTGTCGCGCCAGGCACAAGCGTGGCCGCTGCGATGTTGCTCGCGGAATGTCCGAGCCGCATCTCGGTCACCGGAGAGCCGCGGGGACCTCTCTGCGGCATGGGAATCTGCTTTGAGTGCCGAGCCGTGGTGAACGGAATACCGCATCGCCGCACCTGCCAGATTCTGTGCGAACAGGGCATGACGGTGGAGACGGGCCAATGACTATGACGACGTCACGCACGGAGGTTCTGGTCATCGGAGCCGGGCCAGCCGGAATCGCCGCAGCGACGGCGGCAGCCGAGAACGGACGCCACGTCATCGTGCTCGACGACAACGGGTCTGCGGGCGGCCAGATCTGGCGCGAAGTTACGGTCGAGGAAACAGCCTCCCCGCACCGAGGCGACGCTACAAAGCGGCAAGCGATCGAGCGGCTTCGGCAGTCCGGAGCCGAGGTGCTCGGAGGCCGTTTTGTGTTCAGCGCCGACGCATCGGGAGCGCTGCAAACCTTGCAGGAGACGAGCTCCGGCAGCCTCGTCGAACAATTCCGCTTCGAGCAACTGATTCTCGCTACCGGCGCTCGTGAACGGTTTCTGCCATTTCCAGGATGGACGCTGCCCGGAGTCTTCGGTGCGGGCGGCTTGCAGGCGCTGGTCAAGGGCGGCTACCCGGTCGCGGGCAAGCGAGTGGTTGTGGCAGGCACGGGTCCTCTGCTGCTCGCAGTAGCGGCGCATCTGGCGCAGGATGGCGCGGTCGTTTCCAGCGTCGTGGAACAGGCCTCGCTGGCGCAGCTCGCACCGTTTGCCGGGTCGCTCTTGTCGGATCCGGCGAAGCTCATGCAAGGCGCGCGCTATCGCGCCATGCTGTGGAGGACGCCGTATCGCATCGGTTGCTGGGTGGTCGAGGCGATTGCCGCAAGCGATGGCCAAAGGCTGAGCGCTGTTCGCTTAACCAACGGCGCGCGCACCTGGACAGAACCATGCGACCTGCTGGCCTGCGGATATCACCTGGCGCCGAACACGGAGGTCGCGGCGCTGCTTGGATGTGCGTTCCGCGGCGCCTTTGTGCAGGTCGACCAGGCACAGCGTACCTCGCGACCGAACGTATTCTGCGCAGGCGAGCCTACAGGCATTGCCGGACTCGAGGCCGCGCTGGTGCAGGGCGAAATCGCGGGACTGGCTTGCGCCGGCCGCAGCAGTGCTCGACTGGAAAAGCGAGCGGCGGCACAGCGCGCTTTCGCCGACGCCATGGAGAAGGCATTTGCCCTGCGCAGCGAGCTGCGTTCCCTTCCTCGCAAGGACACGATTGTCTGCCGGTGCGAGGACGTCGCATTCGGCAGCTTGCACGGCTACACAGGCTGGACCGACGCTAAGCTTCAGACGCGCTGCGGAATGGGTCCGTGCCAGGGCCGCATCTGCGGTCCGGCAGTGGAACATCTTCTGGGATGGAGACCTGTCTCCGTACGACAGCCTCTTTTCCCTGTGCCTTTGCAGGCATTTTGCTTCCAGGACGAAAAAGTAGAACTAGACGAACCAATTGAGGAGAAAGCATGAACTGGTCCGGCGTAATGCCTGCAATGACAACCCCCTTCGACACCAACATGAGGGTTGACCACGGATTTCTGGCGCAACATGCAGCATGGCAACTCGGCAACGGCTGCGCGGGACTCGTGATGCTTGGCTCGCTAGGCGAGGGCGCGACGCTGGAGCACGATGAAAAGCTCGCGATCCTGAAGACAGCGGTCCGTGTCGCAGGCAAAGCGCCTGTGGTAGCGGCGATCTCTTCGCTCTCGACCAAAGACTCGGTACAGTTGGCCAAAGAGGCGGAAGATGCGGGCTGTTCCGGACTGATGGTTCTGCCGCCTTATGTGTATACCTCCGACTGGTACGAGATGAAACAGCATGTTTCGACAGTGCTCGCCGCCACCAGGCTGGAGTGCATGCTGTACAACAATCCGGTTGCGTACAAGACTGACTTCCTGCCGAACGAGATCGCGGAGCTCGCGAGCGAACATGCCAACCTCGCCGCAGTGAAGGAGTCGAGCGCGGACGTCCGCCGCGTCATGGCCATCCGCGAATTGCTGGCCGATCGGCTGCGCATCTTCGTGGGTGTCGATGACGTGCTGGTGGAAGCCGTTGGCACCGGTGCAGTCGGTTGGGTCGCAGGTCTCGTCAACGCGTATCCGGCCGAGTCGGTTCGGCTGTTCGACCTCGCGAAGGCGGGCAAGCGCGACGAGGTCTTCGAGCTGTATCGCTGGTTCCTGCCTCTGCTGCGAATGGACACTGTGCCGAAATTTGTCCAGCTCATCAAGTGGGTGCAGGAAAAGGCTGGCGTTGGTTCGGCCCGTGTTCGCGCTCCCCGCATGGAGCTACACGGTGAGGAGTTGAAGGCAGCGACTGCTGTCTTCGAGAAAGCTTTGGCCGAGCGCCCGGGCATCAACGAAAAGCCGTTTGCGGAGTTCGCTGGAGCGCCCGCTTCCCGGATACCGGGAACCACCCTATCCCCCCGTACTTAAGTCCTAAAGTACAACTTCTAAATGGCTTAGGTCCGGCCGATGGTATATACCACAGGCGAAGTACCTGGACACGACCGTCATTCATCGATATGCCTGCCCTACCCCCTTCCCCTCCCCCCGCACTTAAGTCCTAAAGTACGCCTTCTAAAGAAGTTAAGTACAGAGAAATGGTATATACCATTTGCAAAGTACGTGTTTCAAAGGACTTATCTACAAAGTACATTAAACAAATGACTTAGTAAGATTTGATTCACTTTGTGTCGATTGGGATCCAGGGCCAGGCATGACGCCGCGCATCTCGATTCCTACTCTCTTAATTATACATGGGGTGTCAAGCGCGGTGCGGTGGAAATCATATGTTTACGGGCGGAAGCCCAGGGCTAAAGAAAGCCCTAGGCTTACCAGCCGCGCTCTTCAATGCGTCGACTTTTCCATACCTCTGCGTTAGAAGGTGATGTTGGCACGGAGCTCGAGTTGGCGCGCTCCGGTAGCCAAAGAATTCGTGGTTCCGAAGGTGCTGCTTGAAACATTCGTACTGGTACTGGGATTTCCATTTCCAACCAGCCATGCCGGATGGTTGGGCAGATTGAAGGCCTCCGCCTGGATGTTCATGTGGATACGCTCAAAGATTGGCACGTCCTTGGTGACGGACATGTTCAACGTATTCCACTTCGGACCATAAAGGTAATTCAGGTTCCCGATGACTCCAGGGGTGGTGTTGGGAACGGCAATCGACGCGTTTATGCCGGTACCTGTCTGAAGCGAGGCAGGAAGGAAGTTTTTGTAGTTAACACCTGGCACCGCAGGACGGATATGCATCTGGGATTGAATTGTCCTCGCACTGTTCGTGCCAATGTAGTTGACGCCGCCGTCCGAAGCGCTGTTGACGGTCGAGGACCAACCCCCGGTCAACAGCGACGGAGCGCCGCTCTGGTAGATAAAGATGCCGCCCAGTGTCCAGCCCCCGACGAAATAGTTCGCCAAGTGGTTGTTGCTCAGGAACATCTTGTTCTGGCCAAAGGGCAGCGCGTAGGTTCCGCTCAAGTGGAATGTGTTGCGGATGTCGTAGGCGCTTGGCACATAGTTCATCCGGAGATTGTGGAGGGTGAAGATCGTACCGGCAAACGATGATATTCCGCCCTGCTGGGCGATGCCGAGGGTCTTGGCGTAGGTGTAATTTGCGTCCAGCGTTACGCCGTGCATAGGCTGCTGCCGGAACTCCACCTGCAGCGCGTTGTAGTTGGAGGATCCCACGCTATCCAGGTAATCGGCGGCTCGGCGTTCCAAAAACGCATTCGTCTTGAAGAAGTTGCTGGGATAAATAGACGTACCCGGCGCGCTGGCCGTTGTTGCACACGGCGCGAACTGCTTACCCACGACATTGCAAAACTCGGCTTGGTTCGTCGCAATAGAGTTAACCAGAGATCCCATGGCGCCACGGTTCAAATTGGTGACAAAACTACTGTTCTTGAACCCGGAGCTAGCAGAGATGCCTGTAAACGCCGCGCTCAGGATCGGCGTGGGAATATCTCCAGCATAGGGCGTGAAGTCTCCCGGCTTTCCCGCTGCCGTATTCGTCGCGAGGTTTTTCTGCGCGTTGGTGAACTCCTGGAGGAAGCCGTTATTGAGACCATTGGACTCGTTGTAGTTGAGGTTGAGCCAGTCGTGCAGGGTGCGATTTCCAACGTACCGTATTTCAATGGTTACTTGTAAAGAAGAGGGAAGATTGATCGATCGTCTTCTGGTAGCTTGGTGGAGATTGCACGGGAGCTGGAATCCCCCCAGAGCCTACCGACGATACATTGATGCAGGTCGCGATAGGATCGGTGCAGGCCTTCAGCGGATCGGATCCAGGCGTATAGCCCGCCGGCGCCGCAAGATGCACCGATCCAGGGATAAAGTATTGCGCGCCCGTGGAGGTGCCATTTGCCGATGTGTCTCCATTACTATAGAAATTGAACCCCGCGTTGGAGGCATTGTTCCAGAAGTTCTGCCCGCCTTCGGTATAGTTCTTGAGGGTAAAGCTGCCGCGAATGACGGTCTTACCGTCGCCAAAGAGTTTTCCCACCCAACCATCCTGCTTGCCGGGATTCCAGGCAAAGCCGATCTGCGGCTGCGGCAAAACGAGATTTGCGTGGTACTTATGCCCGGCAGTCGTGAACTGAGGGTTCGCGGGACCGCTGTTTGCGCCTGGCTGGAAGACACTCTTATAGCCTGACGACCCAAAGAGATCGACGGCGGACGGCCCCGTGTACCCATTTTTCAGGTCGTGCTGGTCGCCGATGAAATCCCAGCGAAGGCCGTAGTTGAAGGTAAGTTCCGGCTTCGCGCGCCACGTATCCATCAGATAGACGCCGCCGCCCACCGCCACCTCATCCAGATTGTAGCGTCCTGGAGTGTCATACTTCCCCGTCGCGGGATTCGCTGGGTATTGATTGTTAACATCGGTGACGCGGCCGTTGAGATAGCCATAGAGCGCTGCAATATCCCCTTGAACCAGACCAAGGTTTGCAGGAGCCAGCGTCCCCGTCGGAATCTGATTTTCGATTGGGGCATAGGCGGTGTCATCAGAACGGAGACCCAGGTTGATATTGTAGTAGCCCAGGGCGCCGTTGTAGTAGTGGTCCTGCTGGTGCCAGGCATTGCCGCCGAACTTAACCGTGTGGCGCCCCTTCTGCCAGCTGACGTCGTCGGCAAGCGTCAGATACGGATAAAAGTTTCCGCCGCCGGTATACACAATATTTGGGCCCGTGAGACCAAAGCCCGGGGTGATATTTCCCTGGCAGGCGACGCAGTAGTGGACTGCCTCAGGACTGAAGAATCCATTGGTATAGAGATA
>WNGR01007203.1_pt1 | contig 11802 bp, 9 predicted proteins | sample 5407581 | NCBI WGS metagenome assembly WNGR01 (sample SAMN13153383, study PRJNA577476) | soil metagenome | isolation source: 80 cm soil or saprolite under Garry oak tree replicate 2 | place: USA:California | collected 2016-06-15
GGGACGGGGAGGTCGTGGAGGACACACCTGTCTCCTCTGACAAGCCGGAGTCGGTACTCGACTCCATCACGCGCCTCGATCCGGGCGTCTGACGGGCAGCCGTGCGGCGGTTCATCTGGAGCACGCTCGTCCACCGCCCGGGCCGCACGGCCACCCTCGGCGTCGGGATCCTGGTGGCGGCCGTCAGCTTCACCCTGCTGACCGCGGCCGTGAAGACGAGCGAGCTCCAGGTCCGAGGAACCCTCTCCAGTACCTTCAGGCCCGCGTACGACATCCTGGTCCGACCGCCCGGCTCCTTCACCCCCCTCGAACGCAGGGACGGGCTGGTCAGAGCGAACTACCTGAGCGGCATCTTCGGCGAGATCTCGCTCGGGCAGTGGCACACGATCCTTGGGATCCCCGGGGTCCAGGTGGCCGCCCCGATCGCGAATGTCGGCTACATCCTCCCGTTCGCCCAGGTGCCCGTCAGCATCCAGCACGACCTGACCACGGACCCCGTGCAGCTCTATCGGCTCACGCAGACATGGATCGCCAGCGGAGGCAGCCGCTACCCGGGACCCGACCTGTACGTGTACTACTCGCGGGCGCATCGTTTCGTCGTCAAGGAGGGTCTGCCCGCCGAGGTCGTCCCCGGACAGCCGCGGCCCGTTCAGGTGTGTGCTGGCGCGAACAAGGCCACGGAGGGGGGGTTGAGCAGCCCCTTCGACATCAGGGACCAGTCCTACCTGGAGTGCTTCTCGGCGAGCTCGCCGGAGGCCACGAAGGCAAACTTCGGGGTCACCACTCCTGGGTTCGTGGGGGCGGGGAGCGACATGTACTTCCCGATCCTGCTCGCGGCGATCGACCCCGTCCAGGAGAACCGGCTGCTTAACCTGGACGGGACGGTGACCGGCGGGCGCCCCCTTCGAGAAGACGAGCCCGCTTCCATCCTCCGAAGGACGGACAGGTACGGCCACGCCATCGGCTGGCGCATGGTTCCCGTGCTCGCCAGCGACCGAACGTACATCGGTCAGCGATTGGACGTGGAGGTGCAGCGCCTCTCGATACCGCCCGGCACCGATGTCCCAAGGACGCTCGCGTCGCGGGACGCCCTCCCGTTCCTCAGGGGTCTCAGCGGAAGCGTGGTGCAGCGACGCGGGATCCCGCCCGGCGCCTTCTACCGGAGCATCCTCCAGCGGTCCACAAGGATCCCTCCCCTGGTCCAGGTGCTGTACTGGACGGCGTCCTCGCCCTCCTACGATGCTCTGGGACCGGGTCGGGTCGCCCCGGTTCCGGTCCGCAACCCACCGTCGATCTGGAGGAGCCCGTTCTATCCCCAGGGCTTCCCGGCGCCCCCGGGGAACAACGACGCGCAGTATCGCAAGCTCGTTCCACACCCCGGCTCCAATCAGATCGTGGCCGGGATTCTGAACTCGCCTGCGATCAAGGTCGTGGGGCGATTCGATCCGACGAAGCTGCCCGGGTTCAGCCCCCTGTCACGCGTTCCGCTTGAGTCCTACTACCCGCCCCTGCTTCAGGCCGCCGACGACGCCAGCCGGAGGGTCCTGGATGACCACCCGCTTCTGCCGACGACCGATCTGGGCGGGTACGCGTCCCAGCCACCGCTGATGTTCACCACCCTCAGCGCGGTCAAGCCGTTCCTCGACGACCGGTTCTTCCCGGGCACCAGCTCGGAGGCGCCAATCAGCGTGATCAGGGTTCGAGTGGCCGGCGTCCGCGGCACCGACCCGTTGAGCCTGAGTCGCATCAAGGCGGTTGCTCTGGCGATCCACGAACAGACCGGATTGGCCGTCGACATCACCGCGGGATCGTCACCGACCTCGCTCCTCGTCGACCTCGGCCCCGGGAGGTTCGGTCAACCCCCGCTGCGCCTCCGTGAGCAGTGGGTCAAGAAAGGCGTCGCCGTGGTCATCCTCCAAGCCGTCGACCGGAAGAGCCTGGCCCTGTTCGTGCTGGTCCTGGTGGTGTGCGGCGCCTTCCTGGCCAACGGCACCCTGGCCGCCGTCCGGGCCCGGCGGAGGGAGATCGGCACGCTGCTGGCGCTCGGGTGGACCAGGGCACGCATCTTCCGCGCGGTCCTGGGAGAGGTCGGCGTGCTCGGGGTCGCCTCCGGCTGTGTGGGGGCGGGCCTGGCCGCCGCGCTGGCCAGGTTCCTGTCGCTGGACCTAGCGCTCATCCAGACCACACTCGTGGTCCCGGTGGCCGCCGTCCTCGCCCTCGCCGCCGGGTTTCTCCCCGCCTGGCGGGCCTCCCGGTTGGCGCCCCTCGACGCCGTTCGGCCCGTGGTCGTGCAGCGAGGGGAAGGGCGGAGGGTGCGCCGTCTGGCCGGCATGGCGTGGGTGGAGTTGCGGCGCATCCCGGGGCGAACCCTGCTCGCCTCCGCTGCCCTGTTCCTGGGCATCGGCGCCCTCGCACTGCTCCTCGCCATCGACCTCGCATTCCGCGGCGAGATCGCCGGGACCCTGCTCGGGGCGTTCGTCTCCGTGCAGGTCCGGGCGGTCGACTTCATCGGCGTGGGCCTCGCCGTGGCCCTGGCCGGGCTGTCGGTGGCGGACGTGCTGTACCTGAACCTCCGAGAGCGAGCCCCGGAGCTGGTCACGCTGCGGGCCTCGGGCTGGACGGAGGGGCAACTCGGCCGGGTGGTGGCCTACGAGGGGCTCGGCATCGGCCTGCTCGGGTCAGTGGCAGGGGCCGCTCTGGGGGTGGGACTCGCTGCGGCGATCGGTGGGGGAACCGTTGGGGGCATCGCTGGCGCGGCGGGCCTGGCTGCCGCATGCGGCGTGGCGGTCGCCATGCTGGCGTCTGCGATCCCGGCCGCGCTGATCTCCCGGGCCGCGCCTCCGGGCGTCCTGGCGGAGGAGTGACGAGGTCGTGTGGTTACCCTGATGCGGGGTCTGCAAGAGGCGGAGCGCCATCCTCCGTTGCCCGCGCATCCGATTCGATCCAATCACGGTGAAGGTCCGGATCGAAAGCCTGGGTACTCAGTGCGGGATGGGTGATCAGGACTTTACCCCTGGGCACCCGACCGCCTTCGCCGGCGTCATCAACAGGTCGGGTGGCCCCGGTAAACCTTTGCGGTCGATCGGCTTCCTAGAAGGCAACGGGCGTGGAGACGACAGGCATCGGCGCACCGAGCACCATCGAGCGGCTCTACCGAGAGGAGGGTCGACGTCTCTGGCTGGCGCTCCTCGCCTACTCGGGAGACCGCGAGGTGGCGAGCGATGCCACCGCGGAGGCGTTCGCCCAGGCCCTGGCCCGAGGTGACGCCCTGCTCGATCCGCTCGCGTGGATCTGGCGGGTCGCCTTCCGCGTCGCCGCCGGTGAACTGAAGCGACGGAGGCGAGCGGACCAGCGCCTGCCGGAGGTGGCCGATCCGGGCGAGCGGCGGGCCGGGGAGCTGGTCGCCCTGCTTCGCCAACTGCCCCGCAACCAGCGGGCGGCGATCGTCCTGCACTACTACGTCGACCGACCGGTGCGCGAGGTGGCGGCGGTCCTGGGGGTGACCCCGGCGACTGCCCGGGTGCACCTTCACCGGGGCCGCCGGCGTCTGAGGAGGCTCCTGGAGGAGGCCGATGAGTGATCTGAGGCAACGGCTCCACGACATCGAGGGCTTCGCAGCGCCCGATCTGTGGCAGGACATCACCGACCGCCAGCCGAAGCATCGGCTTCGGGAGCCAGGCACCGGCCGTCGGGTCCTCGTGGCCGTGGTGGCCTTGGCCCTCGCGGTCGCTGCCCTGTCCTTCCTCGTTCGGGCCTTTCGGTCCAACGGGCCCGTTCCCGCAAACCCGAGGCCGCTCGTCTCGAACGGCCCCATTTGGGCGCTCGGCGGAGGAGGCGAGGCGGGGGCCCTGATCTACGCCGTTGACCCGGCGACCGGTGCGAAGACGCCGCTGTGGAGCGACGGGAGGAACCCCGACTTCCCGACCTTCGTGGTCGATCCTGCCATCGTGTCCGAGGACTACGCCTTCTCCCCCGACGGGTCACGGGTCGCCTTCTCCAACTACGTGAAGGACGGGCCGCAGGCCTGCTGCAACGAGATCTTCGAGATGAACTCAGACGGAACCCGCCTTTCCCAGGTGACCCACGACCACGCCTACGCCAGCTTCCCCGCCTGGTCTCCCGACAGCAGCGAGATCGTGTACACGAGCTACCGGGGGGAAGGCTACGTCCCCGGCTGCGACGGCTCGACGCTGTGCCCCGGGGATCTGTATTCGATCCATGCTGACGGGACCGGTGAGCGCCAGCTCATCAACGATCCGGCAGACGAGTCGATGCCGAGCTGGTCGCCGGACGGGACGACGATCGCGTTTCGGAGGGCGCGGGGGGGCTCCGGAGACAGCCTGTTGGTGATGAACGCCGACGGGAGCGGCCTCGTCGAGCACGCATTCCCCCCCAAGGGGCTCATTCTCGATCCGGAGTGGTCGCCCGACGGGTCGAAGATCCTGTTCCTGTTCGCCACTCCACAGGAGCGCTTCGGGGTCTGGGTTCAAAGCGCCGACGGATCCGAATACCCGCACCACCTGATCGACACGAATGCCGACACGACGTTCGGCCGTCCCGTGTGGTCCCCGGACGGCGTCGAGATCGCCTTCGCCAAGGTCGTAGACGGTGAGCCACAGCTCTGGGTCATGCGCGTCGACGGCTCGGAGCCCCACCTGGTGGCGGACTTCCCACGTTACGGGATCTCGCCGCTCGCCTGGCGGCCGGTGCAGGCCCAGGCGTCGAGTCCTGAGCCCAGCCTGACGCCCACCGCCATCCCTACGCGCAGCTCCTCGGGCTCAACAATCGCGGTCGCGGACTCGATACCGATCACCGATTCCAGCAAGGCGATCATCGGTCCGATCGCGGCGGGAGCGGGCGGGGTGTGGGTGGGCATGTGGAACCAGCCGCATCCCGAAGGCGGGCCCGACGAGGGACCTCAGACGTGGTTCAGCGGTTCGCTCGCCACTGCGGGGAGCGAGCTCCGCTTACCACGATCTCCCCCTTGAATCGGGGGAATCACCGATCCTCAGGCCCTGGCCGTTCGGGGGCAGGCAGTATCCGGATCCCCTCCTGGTCGGCCTCGATCACGGCCCGCCGGCCGGGGAACCTTCGGAGCAGGTCCTCCGGAATCTGGATCCTCCCCGCGTCGTCGATCGGAGACACCGTGCCGGACCGTGTGGTCTGCGCCCCGAGGGTCCCGTGGTTCAGCAGGAGGATCTGGTCGGCCGCCCGGACCACCACCGGGTCGTGGGTCGCCACCACGAACCCGATCCCGTACGAGGTCAGTCGGACCACCATATCCATCAGTTCTCGCGCGGAGGCGCTGTCGAGCTCGGCGGTCGGCTCATCGGCCACCACCAGCCGGGGTCCCGGCGCCACCGCGGCCGCCAGGGCCACCCGCTGCTGCTCCCCGCCGGAGAGCTGGTGCGGAAGGTGACGGGCCCGGTGGCCGAGGCCCAGGACGTCCAGAAGCTCGGGCCCCCACCGTCGCTGCCCGGTCCGCTGGATCGAGAGGGACACACCGAGCTGCGCCCTCGCCGACAGGTAGGGGACGAGGTTGTCGGACGGGCGCTGGAACATGTAGCCGATCAGGCGGCGCCTGATCCTTCTTCTCCTGCGCTCAGAGAGGGTGGTGGTCTCCACCCCACCGATCGAGACGCTGCCGGCCGTGGGGGAGTCCACGCAGGCCAGCACCCTGAGGAGCGATGACTTCCCCGAGCCCGACGGTCCGACCACGGCGGTGACCGCCCCGAGTGCGAACCAAGCGTCGATCCCCACAGGGCGTGCACGGGGCCCGTCGCGGTCCAGTAGATCTTCACGACGCCTCGGCAGCGAGCCCCGTCCTCGCCGGCCTCCGGCTGGAGAAGGTCACTCCCCGGCACGGAGCACCTCCGCCACCTTGGTCCGCTGGCTGGTTCGCTGGACGACCGCCGCGGCCCCCACGGAAACCACCCCCACCACGGCAGCGAGGAGTGCCAGGCCGCCCACCGGGATCTGCACGGTGAGCCGGGGTGAAATGTCGGGCAAGGGGTCCAGCCGGGTAACCACCAGCCGGGCGGCCACGAGCGCCAGAGAGGTGCCGATAACGAGGGCCGTCAGGAGCATGGTGGCCACCTCCGCCACGATCGACGCCAGGTGGGCACGCCGGGTGAGGCCCATGCGGTTCGTCACGGCCCCGGAGACCACCCTGGATCGCTGGCGGGCGTGCAGGAACAGCACCAGCCCGACCAAGGTGACGATGCCGACCAGGCCGCCCAGGGCCTCGGTGAGGCCGAGGAGCCAGGACACGGAAAGCAGCGACGGGGTCGAGGCCACCTCCCGGGCCGTCACGGCACCGTCGACCGGTACGCCCGCCTGCTGAAGCGCGCTCAGCACCCCAGAGGCCTGGCCTTGGACCCAGAGCTCCGGGCCGGCCGTGGCGAGGAGCGGGAACGGCAGGTCGGTGTTCTTGAGCTCCTGCCGTAGCTGGGGCAGGGAGACCACCACCAGCGGTCGGTCGGGTTCCATCCCCGGGAACGCCCGAGGGACGTCGACCACCCGAAATGGCACCGTGGTGTCGAGGAAGAAGGAGAGATACCCCGTGCTGGCTGGGGCCGGGATGCCGGCGATGACGACGGGGAGGCCCGCGGTGCTGGGCTTCGCCAGCCGGGCGACGATCCGGGCCAAGGGCTCCTTCGACAGGGACGGGTCCCAGAACGCTGCCTGGGCGAACGTCCGTGGGTTGATGGCGATGAGGTCGGCGGGGGTGCCGCCGGGATAGATGGTGGCCTTGTCCTCCGCCCTCCACACCACCGTGGCCGGATAGCGGAAATGACGGGGCAGGCGGTAGCTCGCGCTGAGGGGCACCGAGACGTCGCTGCCCGCGAATACCCCGGATTTCGCGGCCACGTCGGCGGCCACGGAGCGCCCCAGGGTGATGGAGTACGACAGGATCCCGAGCGACATGCCCGAGGCCCCGACCAGCAGGAGTGCCCCGATGGAGCTGCTGGCCAGGCGGCGGGAGGCCAGAAACAGGGCCGGGCGCCACCGCGACCCGATCTGGGCGAGCCGTGGAAGCACAGCTCCCAGACCCCGGACCGCCAGCGCCGTCCACCCCGCGATGAACAGCAACGGGAACAGCAGCACCAGCACATCGACCCGAGCGGGCTGCGAGAGGTCGGCCGACATCGGGGTCGGACGCGTGGCGAGCTCGTAGTACGAGGCCGCGGCGAGTGCCACCATGATGAGCTCCCAGGGAACCCGCACGGCGACGGCATGGAGGCGGCCCCAACTCGGGCGAAGGATCCGGCGTGCAGTGGCGGCGCCGCTGAACCCGATCAGCACGACTCCCCCCGCCATGCCCCATCCGGCGTGCTTGGCAGCCGCTGCCGTCGCGGATCCCCCCGATAGGCCGGAGGGTCCCAGCCACCGGATGAGGATGAGGGAGATGGCCACCCCTGCCACGGCGCCGACGGCCGCCGGGACGATCGACTGCACGGCCGTGCGGGCCCCCTGGTTCCATGGTCCGCTTCCTCGCACCGTGACCAGCGCGACCTCGGAGCGCCGCCGGCGCACCTCGTAGGCCCCGGCCGCCCCCATGGCGGCGAGGGTGGCCGCCGCACCGGCCAGGCCCAGTGCGCGGATGGGCCCGGCCAGGCGGGAGACCCCGTCATGGGCGCCCCGAACCACCGCGGGGAGCTGGGTGGAGGTGTTCACCCCGGCCAGGGGAGCGGACCGGGGCTGTTGGCCGGGTCCCGCCGGAGGGATGACTTGAGTCCCCGTGATCTTCGCGATGGCGGCCTCCACGCCGGCGGTGAGGCGGTCCGCGCCGTCCAGCGACAGATCGGCGGTGTGCACCGGAACCTGCCAGGAGACCCGCGCCGATCGACTGGAGATGGCTGCCCACCCGTTTCGTCAGGGAACCCCGGTCGAGCAAGATCAGCGCTGGCGGCTGCACCCCCTCGGCCGTCGGGTAGATCAGCGAGGACTGAGAACACCAGAATGGAGATCTCGGCTCCGAGGAGAGATCTCGGTAGAGGCCCCCCACCGGCATGGCGGTGCGGTACTGGCCGGTCCGGAGCACCACTCGCTGTCCAGGTCGCACCCGAAGGGCTCGGGCGGTGCTCTGGGGGAGCCACACCCCCGTCGGTGGCCCGGAGGTCAACCGGGTCACGTGGTCCGGCCATCCTGACCGGTACAGGGGCTGCACGTCGATCGCGGCCCCTCCCCTCCCCGTGCTGATCTGGGCCGTCCCGGTGGTGATCGTGAGGATGGGCGCGTCGAGGTGGGCGAGGCCCGACAGGTACTGCCGGAGGGAGCTGTCCTGGGCGTCGACGAGACCGGGACCGAACGCCGTGACATCGGCCCCCCGATACAGGTTGTCGTAGCCGTTCACCTCCAGGGCTGCCCCGGTCGGACACGACAGTGAGCGGATCTGCCGCTGCACCAGCACCGCTCCCGCCGAGGAGAGGAAGAGCGGACCGGCGGCCAGGGTCACCGCGAGGACCAGGGAGGCTCGGCGATCGCGAGGAAGGCGGGTGGGTACCGGGCCAGGACGGCGGGTGCCCACGCCCACAACGGGTTGAACCGGAGCATGCGGTGGGGCGGCCGCGGGCGCTCGGGCCTCCGTGTCCGCCGGGTGGCGAGCGGAGGGCCGATGGAACGGCTCTTCGGCAGCTCAGGGCTTCGCCTCATCTCCCCGGGTTCGCTCTTCGTGGCGGAGGTGGCCGTCGCGAATGGTGATCACGCGGTCCACGGTCTTCAGGAACTCCCGGCTGTGCGTGGCCACTAGGCAGGTGGTGCCGCGACCGGAGATCCAGCGGAACGCCCGGAACACTGCGAGGGCCCACTTCGCGTCCTGGTGCCCCGTGGGCTCATCCGCCAGGATCAGTCGGGGCACGAGGATCAGGGCCCTCGCCAGGGCCACCCGTTGCTGTTCGCCTAGGGAGATCTCGCCGAGCCGGCGGTCGGCGTAGGTGTCGAGACCGAAGGCACGGAGCAGGCGATCGACCCTCGCCTGGTACTGCTCCCCGGAGAGCCCGGCCAGCCGCACGGGGAGCTCCGCGTTTTCTCGGGCCGAGAGTTCCTCTAGGAGTCCGAGGTCTTGAGGGACGATGGCCACGTCCCGCCAGGGCCGGCGTTCGGCCCGAGCCTCCGAGTCCCCCTCAACCCATCGAACGGCTCCCGCAGCGGGATCCTCCCACCCGTACAGCACGTTGAGCAGCGTGGTCTTCCCGGACCCGGATGGGCCGATCAGCCCGACGACCTCTCCCACCGACAGCGAGAGGTCGACGTCGTCCAGCGCGTGCACTTCCTCGGGCCCACGCCGAAACGACTTGCGGATACCAAGGACCTCAAGCAAGGGCGCCTTGTGGGCGCGTCCCGTGGTCACCCGGCCCCCATATCGGCTCGCGGTCTCGTGGGGCAGCCAGTCGGCTCGCCACACCACCTCGCCCGTAATCTACGCCCGCACGTCCGAGGCGGGATTGGACCATCGGGGGCGACTTCACTGGCAGCCGGATCACCGACCTGGTCGATCCGGAACTGGCCTTAGGTCGGTGAGGGTCGCGCCGCCGAGGACGGCGATGGCCCCCCACCGCCCAGCCGTAGCGTCTTCATCCCCCTGGGTCCTGCCACCGAGCGACCTCAACACCCGTCGGGCGCCATCCCGAACACCACCGCCTTCAGGAAGGACTGCACGTACAGCCGCCCACGGCAGAGATCCGGAAGACGGGCAGCCGGTAAGACTTTCGGTCTCTTGGCGAAGTCGACCACCGTCCGGGCCACGGCCGGAGTGGACAGTCCCACCACGGCTCTGGCCAGCGGGAGAGCGACAGCTCGACCGGATCGGGGGATCGAGCGAAGGGTGTGCATGGCGGCCTCCGATCTGGCTCCGGACGACTGGGACGCCACGATAGGCGCCCCGCCCGATCCGGGCAGGGCCGCCGCCGGCCGGCCAGGGGGAGTGGCTTCGGGAGTTGAGCCTGGATCGGGACCGGGTGGCCGACCCCGGGTCCGCCCCACGCGTAGCGCGCTCCGATCTACGGGAAACTGACGGGGGGTTCCGCCGGTCTTGTCTTGTGACCATGCGTGTCCTCCGGCCCGTTGCCGCCTCGCACTGCTCGCGCTTGGGGTGCATCCGCTCACTCCGGCGGTAGGAGGCAGCACTACTCCCCGTCGAGGGGTGGGCGTCCAGGTCGCCTTCCCTCCGCCGGCGGCGGTCCACCCGCGGTCATCCGGGTCCGGGCCCGACCGCGTTCCGGGGGGAGGTCGCATCCTGTTCACCACAGCCCACGGCATCGGGGTCCTCTACCCGACCGGCGCCCTGGCCCACCTCGGGGGGTGGAGGGCGGCCGACGCCTTCTTCGATCCCCTGAATCCCGGCGACGTCCTGGTCCACCCGTTCGACGGGAGGTGGCAGGACCTTCGCCAGTACCGGCGGGGGGCGCGGGGGTGGCGGGCCGTCCGGACCTGGCGGGCGGGGATGGCAGAGTACTCGGCGGTCTATCCGGGCGGCCGGTGGGTGGCCTTCAACGTCTTCCGGAACAGCAAGATGACCGGCACCGTTCGCCTCACCGGGAGGGACGGGACCTCCCGGGTCCTCCACAGCGATGACCTGTCGGTGCTCTCGTGGACCACTACGGACCAGGTCCTGCTGAGCGACTGGGACCACCCCCGCCGGGTGTTCGTGTGGGACCCGTTTGGGGGAACCCTCGGCCCCGTCTTTCTGGACCGGAACCTGGCCTCCAAGCTGCCTGAGGAGGCACGCTCGCCCTGGCTCGACACCCGGAACCTGTCCTGGTCCGCGGACGGGCGGTACTTCACCGCCCCCATCACCTGGAAGGAGCACGGTGAGTACCGGACCGGGGTCGCCGTGGGCACGGTGTCGGCGGGCATCCTGCGGGCCATCCCCACCGGGAACAACTTCATGATCCCCACGTGGTCCCCCACCCGGCCGGAAGTGGCCTACGTGGTGGCCTCCCGGTACGGCGATCCCTCCGCCCGGCTGTTCCTGTTCCACGTCCGAACCGGCCGTCGCACCGTGGTCCGCCGCCACGTCCCCACCGGCTCCTGGTGGGTGGCGTGGTCTCCCGCCGGGAGCTGGATGCTGCTCGATGATCCGAAACGGAACCGGTGGCTGTTCGTCTCCACACATGGAGCCACGGTGCATCGCCCCGCCCTCGGATCGTTCCCCCGGTGGGCTACCCCCGGCGTCGGCATCCACATCGTGGTCTGCTGACCGTCGAGAGCGACACGCCTCCCGGCACGCCCGCCGGATGGCCGCCTCTCGGCCGATCCAGGCTGCAACGGAGGGCCACCTTCAGGGGTTAGCTCCAGTGGTGGCGGAAGCGGCAAGACTGGCGGACGTGGGGAAGAGTGAGCCGGGCTCCGAGTTCGTGGACTTCTTCCGGGAGGAGTATCAGGGGCTGGTCCGGTCGCTCTACCTCCTCACGGCCGACCTGGGAGAGGCGGAGGAGCTGGCCCAGGAGGCCATGGCCCGGGCGTTCGAGCGTTGGGTGCGTGTCAGGTTCATGGAGAGTCCCGGAGGCTACGTGTACCGGACAGCGGTGAACCTCAACCGCAAGCGCCTGCGCCACCTGGCGGTCCGGGCCAGGCGTCTCGTCGCCCTGGTCCCACGCCGGGAGGACGCGCAACCAGCAGAGACGCGGGCGGAGCTTGCGGCGGCCCTCGCATCGCTCCCTGTCGGCCACCGGGAGGCCTTCATGCTGGTGGAGTGGCTCGGCCTGCCAGCAGAGGAGGCAGGCCGTCTTTTGGGCATCAAGGCGTCGTCCGTCCGCAGCCGGCTCCACCGGGCCCGGGCCGCGTTGCGGGAACGACTGG
>WNGR01010969.1_pt1 | contig 11800 bp, 10 predicted proteins | sample 5407581 | NCBI WGS metagenome assembly WNGR01 (sample SAMN13153383, study PRJNA577476) | soil metagenome | isolation source: 80 cm soil or saprolite under Garry oak tree replicate 2 | place: USA:California | collected 2016-06-15
CGCCCCCGTGGATCCAGTGCACCAGGTGATGACCATCGCACCAGGATGCTGGTCGCTCGCAACCCGGCCACCGGCAGTGGCCGTCGCGAATCTTGAGCGCCTTGCGCAACGTGTTCGAGATCACCCGCTTGCTGCGGCCGACGTCGATCGTCACCGACTCCTGGTTCAACAGAACTCGCGTCACGCTGCAGTCGCAGGCCATCCGCTGCACGGAGGTCGAGGAGATGGGAAGGGAGAACTCCATCTCACCGGCCGCTGCGCCCGCCAGGCCCTTCAGCGTCTCGATGGTCGCTGTGACCTGGAGGTTGGCCGGCTTGCCCGCCGAAGCCAGCTCGACCAGGGCGTCGGCGAAGCGCTGCTCGCGCTTCCGATCGTCATGGGTGCCTGAGGGCTGAGCCAGCGGCTCGAGCGCTGTGCGCACGGCGGCACCACCGACCGGGTCGAGCACGCCATTGATGAGCAGGTGACCCGACTCGGCGGTACTCAGGGAGAGGTGATGGTTGAGTTGCTGCTCGGATTGCTCATCGCAGTAAGCCTTGGCATCGACTGAGTGGCGGTAGTGCATGCATTCGTAGTGGAACTTGCCCGGCGACTGCTCTTTGGCCAGGGGCAAGAGCTTGCCTTCGTCGAAGGCCTTGCCGACGACCTCGGCCGTCCGCGCCATCTCCGCCAACTGGGCGTATCCGATCTCGCCGTGGAGCAGAGCCTTGACGCTTTGCCCGAGCCGGGGGAGGTTGACGCCAACCGCGAGGTAGTTGCCGGCAACGTTGCCCGGTGCATGACAGTTGAATCGGATCCAGTCGTACGGGCTGTTGTAGCCCTCGCGGTCCCACTGATCGCCCCTGGCGAGCTCGGCAGCCGAGTGCGATTGCTCGAGCATCATGAGATCGATGCGGGCTTGATTGTGGATCAGCTTCTCACCTGCGGTGACCACGGCAGGAGCGATCTGGAGCATGCCAACAGGATACCAAAACTATGTTCGTTTGTCCAGTTAATTGACCTGAAAACTAATCCACTGACACTCCGTCTCGGGCTTCCGGGCCCACCCTAGCGCCCCTTCGCAGCCCCTCGTTACCAAGTTCACCCAATCGCCCCCCGGGCCGCCGGCCTGAAGGCAATGGACTCCTCGCGGGTCTGGAATCTCTCCAGGTACTCCGAGGGCCAGCGGATCTACATCCGCGAATGCAACCCAGTAGAACTAGCGTCAGTCGTGATCGAGAACGTCGACCTCGCTCACCCGTTCATCGTCTCCTGGCGACACCAGGCGTAGAGCGCGTCATATATCGGCATCTCGGCAGCGAGCTTGTCTAGGTCGCGGTCGCCGAACATCTTTCGAAAGCCCATCGCGATCGCCTTCAAGCCGGCGGCTTCGGGGGTCAGGTCGACGTCGGCCTGGACGTCGGCGCCATGGACGATCTCCGCCAGTCGCGCCAGGGCAGGGTCGTCCAGGCCGTACTTGAGGAGTATCGATTCAAACGAACACCTTCCATCAACATGGCCGAGGCTCGTCTCCATTGCGACCCGAGCCACATCCTGCGGCTCCACATAGAGAAACTCGGCGTCGGGATCGATGAAACGCCGGATCAGCCACGGGCAGGCGATCCGGTCTACCGCGGCGTTCCTGCGCGTGACAAAGCGCATGGCTCAGTTGCTCCCCGGGCTTTCCCCGCGACCGTTTTCCTTCAGGTGCTCCGCGACGTCCCAGGTCCACAGCTCCACGACGTGCCCGCCCGGGTCGGTGACATACGCCGCTCGACCGCGTCCGTGGCCGTATCCGGAGTGGTCGTGGTCCAGCACCTCGAGTCCCGCCTCACGCAGGCGGGCGACCGCGGCGTCGTAGTCCGCGGCGGGAAGGTGCATCGCGTAGTGGAGGTGGACGCCGCCGCGGCCGCCACCGAGTCCGATCTGCGGGCGCCAGAGTCCGATCCGCGTCCGGTCCGCGGCCATCACCCAGATCGCCCCGCCCCGGGCGGACCAGCGCTCGACGACCGGAAAACCGAGGATGCCGGAGTAGAAGCGCTCGCCCGCCTCGAGGTCGTTCATCTCGAGCGCGATCTCGCACACGCCGCTTACGGGAAGAGGTTCGTTGCTCACGCTAAGAGTTTCGCGTCAGCGCATATCGCACGGCTTCGTCCACCGGCATGGCAATGCCCTCCTCCCAGGCTTTCTTTTCCTCCGCGTCGGTGGCAGCGGCCGTGGGCCTTCCGCCGATCGCGTTGGCCATCATCGCGATCTCGGCGCCGGTCTTGGCCTGTACCGCCGCGGCGGCGGCGGCCAGCCGCAGCGAGCGGAGCCGGTCTCCATGGAGCCTGGCCACCTGCGCCGCGTCATCGAGGAGGATCGTCAGCGCAGATATATCACCTGCTTTCCCAAACAGATCAAACGCCTCCGCGATAAGCGGCTCGGCCGCAGCCGCATCGTCGACGTTGATCGCCGCCAGTGCCCTTGTGTGCAAGGCCCAGCCCAGGCCGAACTGATCATCGAGCCCACGAAACAGCACGATCGCCTCGTCGAGAGGCGCCACCGCCGCTTTGTAATCCTGCAGGAAGTGATACACGTTGCCGATTCCCCACAGGCACCGAGCAATTCCCGGCTTGTCATCCAGCTCGCGGTACAAAGTCAGAGCCTCGTCGAGCAAGACCAGGGCGGTCGCCATGTCGGTTCTCTGCAGCACCCGCGGGAAGGAGTCGTTGTAGATCGCGTTCGCGATCGCACGCTTGTCACCCGCCGCCCTGGTGAGCACCAACGCCTCGTCGTACCAGACCTGCGCGGCGGCCATATCCGCTTGCCAGTACGCAATTCCTCCCGCCGCTTCGAGCGCGTGTCTGCGGGCTTCGGGAAATTTATCGCCACCCGGAAGGCGGAGCACGGCCTCGACGCGCGCACGGCCTTCGCGCAGGTGGCCGCGCATCTGCCAGAAGCGCCACAACGCCGCCGCCAGTCTCAGCGCCTGTTCGGTGCGCGCGTTCGCGATGCACCAGTCGAGCGCGGCTCGGAAGTTGTCATGGTCAAGCTCCAGGCGGTCGAGCTGCGCCTTACGCTCGTCGCCGAACAGGCGGCCTTCAGATGCTTCGGCGAGCGCGGTCAAAGCGGCGGCGTGGCGGTCGCGGATGAGATCCGCCTCTCCACTCTCATCGAGGCGGTCGCTCGCGAACTCGCGGATTGTTTGCAACATGATCAGCCGCGGTTCGTCGAAATCCGGCATCCGCCGTAGGAGACTCTGGTCCGCCAGCTCGTCAAGTCCGCTCAGCACATCCGTGCCAACCTCATCCGCCGGGTCGCAGACCGCCTCGGCCTGCTCGAGTCCGGCGCCCCGGGCGAACACGGAGAACCGCGCCACCAGGCGCTGGAGAGGCGGGTCGAGCAGCTCATAGCTCCACGCGATCGCGCCGGCGAGGGTCTGCTGGCGGCCCGGCAGATCGCGGGAGCCTGTCCCCAGCGCGCTCAGGCTCTTCTCCAGCCGGGTGAACAGCGCCTGCGGCGAGAAGAGCTTGATCCTGGCGGCGGCGAGCTCGATCGCCAGGGGCAGCCCGTCCACGCGCTCGCAGATGCCAGCGATGGCGGGAGCGTTCTCGTTGGTCGCGTGGAAGTCGGGCTTGGCGGCCAGCGCGCGCTCGATGAACAGCTTGACGGCCTCGAACTGGGAGAGCGTCTCGAGGGACGGCCGGGTCTTGGGGTCCGGAAGGTCGAGCGGCTCGACGGGAAACTCCTGCTCGCCGTAGGAACGGAGCGCGGCTCGGCTGCTGACGATCACCTTCAGCTTCGGGCTCGCCTGGAGCAACGACGCCGGAAGTCCGGCTGCGTCGGGTAGAAGCTGCTCGAAGTTGTCCATCACAAGCAGCACCTTCCTGTCGAGGAGGTGCTCCTTGACGGCATCGAGTGGCATCTTGTTGCCGGTCAGCCCAAGGCTCAAGGACTGCGCGATCACGGATGGGATGACGTCGGGATCGCGCACCGCGGACAGCGGGACGAAGTACACACCGTCAGGAAACTGGTCGAACGTCTCCGCGGCCACCTGCAGGCTGAGGCGCGTCTTGCCGATCCCTCCGGGACCGGTCAGGGTCATCAGCCGGCAGCCCTCCAGCACATGCTTGGCGCGGGCGACCATCTCACCGCGACCGACGAAGCTCGTCAGCTGGGTGGGCAGGTTGTTCGGTGTCCCGTCGACGGTGCGCAGCGCCGGGAAGATATCGGGCACGCCGTTCACGACCAGCTGGAACAGGTGCTCCGTCCGGGCCAGGTCGCGCAAGCGGTGCGTGCCGAGGTCCCTGAGCGTCAGCTCGGATGGCAGGCTCCCGTCGACCAGCGCCTGCGTCGCCTCCGACACGAGCACCTGGCCGCCGTACGCCGCGCCCGCGATGCGGGCCGCGTGGTGCACGTCGAGGCCGATGTACTCCTCGCCCATGAGCGGCGCCTCGCCCGTGTGCAGACCGATGCGGACACGCAGCGCGCCACCTTTCGGCCACGGATGCTCCGCAAACGAGCGCTGAGCCGTCGCCGCCGCCTGGCATGCATCCACCGCGCTTGCGAAGACGCAGAAGAACGAGTCGCCTTCGGTGCGCAGCTCGCGGCCGTCGTTTGTGCGAAAGGCGTTGCGGAGCAGCTCGTGGTGGACCACCTGCAGGGGCACGTACCGCTCGCCCAGCTCCTGCATCAGCCGCGTCGATCCCTCGATGTCCGTAAAGAGAAACGTGACCGTGCCTGTGGGAAGCGTCATATTCTCGGCCGAGACAAGGATGGGCTCAAGAAAGCTTCCAACGCATGGGCCAGGTCGGTGCGATGCTGGACCGTCTCGAAGTTCAGGAACGGGTCGTCGGCCAGCCGGGTTTCATGCACCTTCCCGTCGTGGCGCACGTAGACCACCGGGTACAGGTCTTCATGTCCGTTGGACTCGAGCGTGATCGCAGCCGCCCCGTCGAACCGCTCGTTGTCGAGAAAGTACATGAGAGGGAGTACGCCTTCGTCGAGGATGCCGCGGTCTGGGTGGAACGAGATGACGCGCGCTAGATACGAACGTTGGTGCCAGAGCTCGGGGCCGTACCTGGCCTCACGCAGGAGCGTCGGGATCACCTCATCCGCCGCAATCGCCGGCCTATCCAACGTTTGCCCCTGCAGCTCGGCGAGATGGCGCGCGAGCACGCGGGCGTTGTAGCGGTAGCCCTGCACCGCCCCGGAGTTGCTGGGGATGCCGTGCTTCATCAATCCCTTTGAGCCCTGGTTGATCGTGCCCGCGAAATAGATGCCGCGCAAGCTGATGCTTTCCCAGAAGTACGTCTGCGCGGGCAGCCCGCTCTGGCCAAAGGTCTTGACGCCGAGGTCAGCCAGGTCGCGCAGCGGCGTGGTGAACCCAGTGGCCGCGATGACGTCGTCGACCAGGAACTGAAGCGGTTTGTCTGCGGTCGTCCTCACGCGGACGTCATAACCATCTGCTGTGCGTTTGACCTCCTCGATCGACGCGTCGAGGATGACGACGCCTCCGGCCAGGACCGAGTCCTCAAACGGCTGCACATAGCGCGCCCGCACTCCGACAAGCGAGTGGGTGTTCACGGACAGCTTGGTCGAGCTCGGCGAGGCGAGGATTATCTGACGGGCCAGGGGAAGCAGGCCGGACGCGATCTCGAAACCAGAGTTCTGCTTGCCGATGATGAAGATGCGCCGGTCGGCGTATGTCTCCACCGGCCGAAGCTCGCCGTATTGCGCCGCGTGCTCCAGCCCAGGGATCGGAGGTTTCCACGGTTCGGCGACGCCGACCGCGAACACGACGCGGGGCGCGCGGTACTCGCCGTCCGATGTGGTCAGCACGACATCGTCACCGTCCTTCCGGGTCGCTTCCCAGCGGCATCCGTACCTCACCTGCAGTCGCGTTCGCTCCCCGAACAGCTCGAGGCCGCGCTGCATCTCCGGCCGCGACGGGAAGTACGAGGTGCCGTCCATCACGCTCGCCATCAGCCCGCGGTGCGCGGGCTCGTCGCCGGCGAGGCTGTTCCAGTCGTGGCGCTCGAACTCGCGCGAACCAGGCTGGAATCCGGTGTAGGGCTTGGTCCAGCTGAGCATCCGCTGGAACAAAGGCCACTTGCGGAACATCCCTCCCGGCGCGTCGTCTGCCGACAGCGCCGCATGCTCGACCCCGAGCCGGCTCAAGCTGTACGCAAGCTGCATGCCGCCCGGTCCGCTGCCGACCACGACCAGCGGATACCGACCGGGCGGAAACGGTCTGCCGTCTAGCTGAGCCACTTGGTCGTGGTGCGAACTTTGCGCGCTTCGCCTTGAAGCAGGCGGTACATCACGCTCGGGTTCGATTTCAAGAAGCTCTCGACCTGCGAGCTGGAGAGCACCAGGCATCGCAGCGAACCCATGGCGACGATGTCCGCGGTGGGCGCCTCTCCCAGGAGGCAGGAGATCTCCCCGAAGTAGTCGCCCGCTCGCAGCGTTGCGCGGTCGACGCCATCAATACGGATCGCCGCCGCGCCGTCGAGCACGACGTAGAGGCCGGATCCGCTCAGGCCCTGGCGAAGGACCTTCTCGCCATCGCCGAACCACTGCTCGCTGAAGACGTCGACGACCTGTTCGCGCTGCGGCGTCGAAAGGTCGGCGAACAGCGCGAAGCCCGCGATGGTGTCCGCGAGCTCCTGGCCTGCCACTTACGCCTCGCCGACGACCTCGTCGTCGATGAAGCAGTAGAGCCAGCGCTCGCCTGGCTCGAACGACCGCACGATCGGGTGGCTGCCCGTCCCGGCGTGGGCCCGGGCGTGGCGGTTCTTCGAATCGTCGCAGCAGCCGACATGCCCGCAGCTCATGCAGAGGCGGAGGTGAACCCACTCGTCTCCCATCGCCAGGCACTCCTCACAGCCGTCGGGGGTGCGCGGCTGGACGTCCTTGATCGCGTCGAGATGACGGCATTGCATCCGCCGATATGATGACGCGCGCTACGCTTCGGCCACTTCCGCCAGGACGAGCACAAACGCGAGCATCGGCCGGGCGAGCATGAGAACTATCAACGGATAGTCCGGACAAACCGGGCTGAAGTCCGAAGCAAACCTCGGACAGTCCGGACTATCCGAGCGTGGGCCCGGCCACTACCAGCTGGGTCGGAGGTGTTTCTCGAACCAGTCGACGATCCGCTCGATCCGGTCGACGCGACGGTCTGGCCTGCCGATCGCCAGCATCACGTGCGACTCGCCGGGGTAGCGGATCATCTCGACCTCGCGGCCCAGCGAGCGCAGGATCGCAAACACCATTTCGGACTGCACGGCCGGACAGCGAAGATCGTTCTCGGCCTGCAGCAGGAGCAGCGGTACTTGGTTGCGGTGGATCGAGAAGTACGGTGACCGCTCCAAGAACTCCATCGGGTGCTCCCAAGGGTTGTCTTCGCCGACCGCCGAGCGACCGATGATGCGCCCGAAATCTGCGCTGGCGTACTCGGCGAGCATGTCGCTGACCGGGTTCTCGCTGACCGCCGCGGCGAACACCCCTGGGTGATGGCCGAGCATCCAGTTCGTCATGAAGCCTCCATACGAGAGTCCCATGATCCCGACCTGGCCGCGATCGGCGAGACCTTGCTCGACCGCCCAATCGACGACTCGCAGCAGGTCGCTCGAGTCCCGGTCGCCCCACTGGCCTGCCACGGCTCGCGTGAACGCCTCGCCGTAGCTCGCCGAGCCCCGAGGGTTCGACCAGACCACGTGGAACCCTGCGTCAGCCAGCGCGGACATCTCGAGCCATGGCGTCGCTCCGAACGACGCGTACGGCCCTCCATGCACGTCCAGGACGAGAGGCAATCGCGTTTGTTCGCGGCCGCGGGCGCGGAGCAGCCAGACGTCCAGCTTGTGGCCCTCCGGGTGGTCGATCCGGACCTGCTCGATCGGCCGGCGAAACGGACCGAACCAACGGCTGCCGTCATTGGTCAGCTGCCGAAGCTTGCCGTCCTCGACCGCGTAGACCTCCGAAGGGCCGCCACTCGACGCCACCACCGCCACGCGGTCGCCGCCAGCGCCAATCGCGACGCATACGGCATCGGGCTCCGCCAGCGCGGCGACCTCGCCGTCGACACCAAAGCTGTAGGGATGGCTGAACCCCTTGTGTGCCACCAGCCCGACCACGTGCTGACCGTCGAGCGAAACGAGAGGCGGCAGCCCGAAGTTCTCGCCGTCCATGTAATCGCCGTAGCTGCTGTTCTGGATGTTCAGGTCGCGGCCGGCGCCGACCAGCTGGGTGCGCGCGCCGTCGATGAAGTACAGATCGACGTTTGCCCACCCGGGTGCCCTTTCCTTATCTATCCCGAGAAACCCGATCCGCGCCGTCGGCGCCCAGGTCACGTTCACCACCGCGCCCTTCAACACGGCTATTTGTTGCGGGCTGGAGTCGATTTCCGTGCTCGAGATTTCCCACAGCGACGGGTACTCGTCCAGCGCTGCCTCGGGTCGGCGGTCGGCCACGAACGCGATGTTCTGGCCGTCAGGCGACCATGCCGCCGCCTCGACGTTGTACGTAGGCTCGGTGATCCGGCGCGGCTTGCCTCCGGAAATTTGCGTCTCCCAGATCGAGGTGAACTCGTCTCGATAGCCCACGCCGTCCATGCGCCATGTGTAGTCGCGGATCCGCCTCGCGACCGGGTCGTCTGGACTGCCGACGAGGAATCGCTTCTCGCCCGACCCCGCCAGCAGGAGCAGGCTCTTGCCATCTGGTGACCAGTCGGCCGCGCCCACGCCGCCGGGGAGGTCGGTCAGCTGCCTCGGCTCGCCGCCGCTCATCGAGATCAGCCACGCCTGCGGCTTGCCCGAACGGTCGGAGATGAAAACCAGACTCTTTCCGTCCGGTGAGTAGCGGGGGCGTCCATCGCCGGCGAGGGCCGACGTCAGCTGGTCGGGCGCTCCTCCACTGAAGCTCACCCTCCACAGCCTTCGCGCGTATTTGCCATCTTCGACCGTGCGCCGGACATAGACCACCGAAGAGCCGTCAGGCGCGACCGCCAGCGAAGAGATCAGGACCTGCTGGAGGAGATCCTCTCCGTGGAAGGGTCGCGACTCAGCCGTGCCCAAGGCGTCGACAGCGGGTTCGGTCCTTGCGAGCGTCTCCAATTTGTGGCGCCTCCCAGCGAGCGTTGGTTAATAAGGTAATGGTCTACCTGGACGGCACCAAGTGGAAGGCCATCCTCACGATGCGGGCGGGTGACGGGTTAGAGTCGCCGGAATGTTTTCCGGTGCGCCACAAGTTCTCACCAGGTAGCCAGGTGAGGCGAATCCATTACGCGTGGGTGGTCGCGGCGGTCACGTTCGTCGCGCTTATGGGCGCCGCGGGATTTCGAGCGACTCCCAGCGTGCTGATCGTTCCGCTGCAAGACGAGTTCGGTTGGAACCGCGCCATCATCTCCATCGCGGTCTCAATCAACCTCATCTTGTTCGGGCTCACGGGCCCGTTCGCCGCTGCCCTGATGGACCGCTTCGGGCTGCGCGTCGTCACCGTGGGCGCGCTGATCACCGTCGCCACCGGCGCTCTCCTGACGACGGTGATGAACGCGCCGTGGCAGCTGTATCTGCTGTGGGGCGTCGTCGTCGGGCTGGGCACAGGGTGCATGGCTTCAGTGCTCGCGGCGACCGTAGCGAACCGCTGGTTTGTGCACCGGCGGGGACTCGTGCTCGGTGCGCTGACCGCCGCCGGCGCGACCGGACAGCTCATCTTCTTGCCCGGGCTCGGGTGGCTCGCGCAGAGCGCCGGCTGGCGGCTCGCGGCGATCGCGGTCGCAGTCGCCGCCCTCGCCGTGGTGCCGGTGGTCGCCCTTTTCCTACGCAACCGTCCGTCGGACCTCGGCCTCCGCGCCTTCGGCGCGACCGAGGCCGACACTGTGCCAACCAACACCGGAAGCCCGATCGCCAACGCGTTTCGCGGCCTTCGCATGGGAGTCAGATCACGTGACTTCTGGCTCCTCGGCGGAAGCTTCTTCATCTGCGGAGCGTCGACCAACGGCCTCATCGGGACGCACCTCATCCCGGCGTCGATGGACCACGGCATGGCCGAGGTAACCGCCGCAAGCCTTCTCGCCGTGATCGGCGTGTTTGACGTGATCGGCACTCTCGCGTCGGGCTATTTGACCGATCGGTTCGACAGCCGATGGCTACTGTTCTTCTATTACGGGCTGCGCGGCCTGTCTCTCCTCTTCCTTCCCTATGTGTTCGGCAGCCCGTTGTTCGCACTGATTCTCTTCATCGTCTTCTATGGCCTGGATTGGGTGGCGACCGTGCCGCCCACGGTGCAGCTCGCGCGTCGTGTCTTCGGCGCGCAGAACTTCGCCATCGTGTATGGGTGGATCTTCGCCGCCCACCAGATGGGTGCGGCCACGATCGCGTTTGCGGCCGGCGCGGTGCGCACGTTCTTCGGCGACTACCAGCTCGCCTTCATGAGCTCCGGTCTGCTCTGTCTGGTCGCGGCCGGCCTGGTGCTGCGGATTGCGCGGGAGCGCCCGGGCACGGTGGTCGTTCCCGAGCCGGGTGTCGGGGCGGAGGCCCCCGCCTACTCCTGATCCGCGTGCGGCCCCACCGGGGCCGCGCCGCGGCCCGAGCTCGCCACAGCGTGGGGAGGAGGATCGCCGTCGCGGTCATCGCCATCGCCATCGCTCTGATTCCACATGCCGCGTCCGCCCACGCCCTGCTGCTCCAGTCGGACCCTGCTCCCGGCTCCTTGCTCCAGGCCGCCCCGGCCGCGATCAGCCTGGTCTTCAGCGAGCAGGTGACGCCCGCGGGTGCGGGGATCAAGGTCTTCAGCCCGTCAGGCTCGCAGGTCGCCGGACGCGTGGCGGAGGAGGGTGCCGTCCTGTCCGCTTCGCTCGCGTCGGCTGAAGTCGGGACGTACGTGGTCAGCTGGCAGGTTTTTGCAGCGGACACGCATCCGTCGCGAGGGGCATTCGTATTCTCGGTCGGCCATAGGCGCTCGCGAGATGGATTCACTTCATCGGCTTCGCCCTGACGTTCGGCGTCGTCGCCTACGGGGCGCTCATCAACCGAGCGGGCGCGCCGCTTCGCCTGGTCGGCGCCGGCCTCGTTCTGCTGATCTCTGCAGAGCCCGTGTCTCTGATCGCGCAGCTCGCGAGCCTGAGCTTCGATGGCGACACCGCGCTTGCTGTGCTCGGCTCCAACTTCGGCCGCCTCCTGGGATTACGCCTCGGAGCGGCACTCCTCGCGTGGACAGTGCTCGCGACCGGCCGCTCCTGGCCGGTGCTGGCGATTGGCGCCGCCGACGCATTGCTCGACGGTGCGAGCGCGCACGCGATCGCGGGACTCCCCGGTGCGGGCCAGCTGTTGGTCTCGGTTCACGTCGCCGCGATCGGCCTATGGGTCGGCGGGATTGCCGCCTTCGTCCTGGCGCCTGACAGACACTTTGGGCGCTACGCGCTCGGCACGCTTGCGACGGCGATCGGCACCGGGCTCCTGCTGGCCTTCGCACACACGCATTTCGGCGCAGCGCTGATTAGCTCGGGTTACGGTCAAGTCCTGATGGTCAAAGTGCTGGTGCTTGGCGCGGCGCTGGCGGCGCTCAGGCTCAGGCGCCACCGTGGCGAGCTGGCCCTCGCGACGCTCGTGATCGGCGCGGCCGCACTCGTGGCGGCCCTTCCCCCGCCTTTCTGAGTCATGCGGGTTCTACGCCCTCCAGGCGCCGCGGATCGCCGATCAGCTCGATCGCCACGATCTTGTCGTCCGCGATCGTGAAGGCAAACGCAATCTTCGGCCTGCCCGCCGACGCCCAAAGGAGGCCCGCAGAGCCTTCGACCAGCGCCGGCTGCGCGACGCGAGCGCGGCCGGCGAAGGTG
>WNGR01019547.1_pt1 | contig 11797 bp, 10 predicted proteins | sample 5407581 | NCBI WGS metagenome assembly WNGR01 (sample SAMN13153383, study PRJNA577476) | soil metagenome | isolation source: 80 cm soil or saprolite under Garry oak tree replicate 2 | place: USA:California | collected 2016-06-15
AGGTCGAGCAGGAGGTCGGCTCGCTGTTCCCGAAGCGGGACTGGACCGACCTGTCGCAACGCATGATCTGGCACGGCAGGCGGGTATGCCACGCCCGCAGGCCCGCCTGCGGGGCCTGCACGCTGGCCGCCCTCTGCCCGTCCTACGGCGAGGGGCCCACCGACCCGGTGATCGCGCGCAAGCTGGTCAAACCCGGGCCGTTCTCGTGACCAGCGACGAGCCCGCAGCCGCGGCAGGCGGTGCTTCATCCCGCCTACCCGACCCGCCCGCATGGCTGACCCGCCTGGCCGAGTCGGCGGTCGGCATGACCGTGCCGCGTCTGCTGCGCCCGCCGCCGGGCGGCGGCCGGCCTTCCGCGGTGCTCATCCTGTTCGGCGACGGGCCCCAGGGACCCGACCTGCTGTTCGTGCAGCGGAGCCCGTGGCTGCGCCGGCACGCCGGGCAGCCCGCGTTTCCCGGTGGCGCCATCGACGAGTCCGACGGCGGCGTGGTTCCCGCGGCGCTGCGTGAGGCCGCGGAGGAAGCACGCGTGGACCCCGAGGGCGTGCAGGTGATCGCGGTGCTGCCGGAGCTGTTCATCGCGCGGAGCGGGTTCTCGGTGACCCCGGTGCTGGCCTGGTGGCGGCGTCCCGCCCCGGTGGAACCCGGCGACCCGATGGAGATCGCGGCCGTGGCCAGGGTCCCGGTCTCGGAGCTGGCCGATCCGGCCAATCGCGTGACCCTTCGCTATCCGTCCGGGCTGGCCGGGCCCGCGTTCCGCGTCCGCTCCATGCTGGTGTGGGGATTCACCGCGATGATCGTGGACCGGCTGCTCGCCATCGGCGGCTGGGAGCGTCCCTGGGATGCCGGGCTGATCGAGGACCTGCCTCCCGAGGCGCTGCGGGCGGCCGCGGGCGCCCCGGACCGGAGCGCCTGAAGCAGCGGCTCGGGTTCCTCGCAGCGCGTTCTCGGCGTCTGTGCAGCGGGTTCCCGGGCTCGCCGGCACGGTGTCCGCCGCGTTTGCCTGGCCTTCTCCGCCACGGCGATCTCGCGTTTCCGACGGCGGCCCTTTCACCCCTGGCCGCGCTATACGGTTGGGCTCGTGCCGGGCGATTTGCTGGACCTGATCCTGATCGTGCTCGTCGTTGCCTTCGGCGTGGCCGGCTATCGGCAGGGATTCATCATCGGCGTGCTGAGCTTCGCCGGTTTCATCGGCGGCGGCGCGATCGGCGCCCTCTTCGGCCCGCAGATCGCCCGTTCCATCACCGTGAACCCGGCCTGGCAGGCCGTGGCGGCCATCGCGGTGGTCTTCCTGGCCGCGATGGTCGGCCAGCTGCTCGCATCCGGCCTGGGCGTGGCGATGCGATCCCGGCTGACCTGGCACACGGCCGCGCTCGCGGACGCGGTGGGCGGCGCCGCCGTCAGCGCCATCTCGGTGCTCCTGATCGCCTGGCTGATCGGCTCGGCCGTGGCGTACGCCCCCTTCCCGGCCATATCCCAGCAGGTGAACGACTCCGCGGTGCTCCGGGCCGTGGACCGGCTGATGCCGCCGACCGCGAACGTCATGTTCTCCGACTTCCGCAGCCTGCTGGCCAGCGGTCCCTACGCGCAGGTGTTCGGCGCTCTCGGCGCCGAGGGCGCGCTGGCGGTGCGCCCGCCGAGCAATGCCGTCCTGCTCTCCGGCGGCCTGGCCGCGGCCAGGCCCAGCATCGTGAAGATCACGGGCGTCGCGCCGAGCTGCTCGCACCGGATCGAGGGCACGGGCTTCGTGTACGCACCCGGCCACATCCTCACCAACGCGCACGTGGTGGCCGGAGTGACCGAGGGGCCGCAGATCTTCACCAGCCAGGGGGGCCCGATCCACGCGCGCGTCGTGCTCTACGACCCGCAACGAGACATAGCCGTCCTCTACGTGCCGGGCCTGCGCGCCGCCTCGCTCCACTTCACCGGCCCGGCCCGGGTCGGCGCCAACGCCATCGTGGCCGGGTACCCGGAGAACGGGCCCTTCACCGCCGTGCCCGCCCGGGTCGGCGGCACCGAGGAGGCCACCAGCCCGGACATCTACCAGTCGGCCCAGGTGACGCGCCAGATCTATGCGGTCAGGGCGACCGTCGAGCCGGGTAACTCCGGCGGTCCGCTGCTCACCCCCGGAGGCCGGGTGTACGGCGTCGTGTTCGCCGCGGCGATCTCGGTGCGCGACACCGGGTATGCGCTGACCGCGTCCGAGGTACAGGCCGACGCGGAGCGGGGGGCGAACGCCACCGCGCGCGTCTCCACCCAGGGCTGCGACTGACAGTGTTAGCCCGGGGGGTAACCCCCGGACCCCCAGACCGGGGGGCTTCGCCCCCCGGAGCCCCCCTGCCGTCTGCTCGGGCCGGCAGGCCGGCCCTCGCATCCGGCACCCCTGGGTCAGCGCTGTCTCCCGGGGCTAACACGCCCGCAGGGTGGGCCGCGGGTCGGGCGATGTCGCCGCGGCCAGGCCCTCGCTGTCGATGCGATCGGCCAGCTCCGCGGCGAAGCGGGCCACGTCCGCCGCCGCGATCCCGTGCGGCGCCGAGCCCGCGTAGCCTGCCACCCGCTGCCCGCCCCGGCGCAGCAGGGCCGCTGCTCCTCCGGCGTTGCCACGCTGGGCGTGCGTCAGCCCCACGGCGACCTGCGCTAGTCCCTGCCACAGCTCGCGCTCGGCGGGTGGCGCGGCCTTCCACGACGCTTCGAGCACCTCGTGAGCTCGGAACGCCCGGCCGGAGTCGATGAGCTGCTGGGCCAGGTCGATCGCGGCGTCAGGGGCCAGGGCCTGCTCGTCGGGCAGCGGGGGCTCGCCCGCGGCGTCACGGCTCAGTGGCCGGCCGAGAGCATCGCGCGGCCTGGCGTTACGGGGCCGCCCGGCGGCGTCCCTGTCCCGGCGCCGCGCGGGCGGGCGGGGCCCGGTCATCGTTCCGGCTCCGGGTCGGCCAGCCAGGCGCGCAGCTCGGCGTCGAAGCGTTCGGGCATCTCCTCGTGCGGGAAGTGCCCGGCGCCGTCGAGGAGACGCCACCGGTACGGCGCCTCGACGTACCGGCCGGAGCCCCGGGCCGCGCTGGGCAGCACGCACGTGTCCAGCGAGCCGTGCAGGTGCAGCGTCGGTGCCTGGACCGGCGCTCGCATGCGGCGCGCGTACCGCAGCCCGTCCGGCCGGAGCCTGGACCGGATGAACCAGCGGTGGTATTCAAGCGCGGAATGAGCTACCGAGGGCAGGGACATCGCGGCGCGGTAATTGCGTTCTGTCTCCTGGTCCGGCCAGCCAGGTCCGGACCAGGCGCGCAGCATCCGCCCGACCCGCAGCGCGCCGTCGCGGAGCAGCTGCCGTTCCGGAAGCAGCGGGAGCTGGAACCCTAGCGCGTACCCGCTGCGCCGGCCCTGGCCGAGCGGGTCGGACACGACCGCCGCGCGCAGCCGGAGCGGATGCGGGACCGAGACGACGGCGAGCCGCCTGACCACCTTGGGGAAGTAGGCGGCCATGGTAAAGGCGATCAGCCCGCCCCAGTCGTGGCCGACGATGACCGCGTTCGCCTCGCCCAGCGACCGGACCAGCCCGGCCGCGTCGGAGGCCGCGGTGACCAGGTCGTAGCCCCGGGGCGGCTTGTCGCTGCCGCCGTACCCGCGCAGGTCAACGGCGACCGCGCGGAAGCCCGCACCCTGTAGCGACGACAGCTGCTCGCGCCAGGTCCACCAGAACTCGGGGAAGCCGTGCAGCATGAGCACCAGCGGCCCGTCCCCGCTCTCGGCGACGTGGAACCTGGTGCCATTGGCGCTGACCGCCCGGTGCGACCAGGGGCCATCGATGAAGATCGGTGCGTCGCGGCGCGCCGTCACCTGGTCATCCCCTGGTCACCCCGTCCGTGGTTATCCCACTGGTCATCTCGCTGCTCATCCCGCTGACGCGCCGGGCGCCGGGCGAGCCGCCGCCCCGTCATCGCGCTTGAGCAGCGTGAGGTCCTCCTGCACAGTCTGCCGGGTCCGGCGCAGGCCGCTGAGCCCGCGGAACTTCATGGCCCCGATAAGAACGGCGAGCGCGGCCAGCAGCACGCAGGTGCCCGCGACAATCAGGAACGCGGCCCACGGCCAGATGCCGACCGCGATCAGGCCATAGGCGTATGCGAAGCACAGGATCACAAGGACGAGGCAGCCCACGAACGCCGCGATCCCGAGCAGCGCCCCGGCGATGCCGGCCCGGCGCACATCGGCCTTGAGCTCCAGCTTGGCCAGGTCGAGCTCGGCCTTGAACAGCTTGGAAACGTCGCCGATGGCCTGGGATACCAGGCTGCCGATGGATTGGTCGCGGGCGCCGTCAGCTGCAGGTTTGACTGCGGGTTCGGCCATTAATGCTCTCCCCTTCTCAGGCTGTCGCAACAAGTCTCGCTCATGCCCCATCGCGACGTTCGCACCGCATCCACTCTGGCGTGGCGGGACGTTGGCTGAGACGGATTCTTCGCGAGATGTGACGACTTTGCAGATTAGGGGGGCAAAACGCGAACGGCGCCCCGTACGGGGCGCCGCCGCCTGCCACGTCAAGTCCTGGCTACCAAGCGTGCACCTTTTTCTGCCGAGCAGGCCCGCCCGCAGTGCGCCTCTCGCGCTGCCCTGCCGGGCTAACCCGCACGGCACGCCTCCCGCGGCTGGTCGCGCGTGGGTACCAGGTTGCCGTGTCCGGACTTCTTGTCCGTGAACCCTTTCTACGACGGATCCGCGGCCTTGTGAAGCCCTGCGCGAGACCAATTCGTTATGTCGATCGATCTCCGTGTTCACATGTCCTGAGCAGGCAGCCCACGGCTCGATCCGGCCGCCGGGCTCCCCGTGACCAGGAGATTCTCCTCGGCATAGGCGGGAACGGATCGCGCGCTGAATGCGAGCACCGGCCATTGCCGCTCGCGGGCGATCCTCCTGAGCGCACGGTCCGGGTTCACCACCCGGGGAGCCTCCAGCATGGGCAGGTCGGTGACTGAGTCGCTGTACGCGTAACAGTCCCGCAGCAGGTAGCCGCGCTGGCCGGCCAGCTCCCGCACCCGGCTCGCCTTCGCCTCGCCGTAGGCCCAGAACTCCATCTCGCCGGTGTAGCATCCGCCGGCCACCTCCATCCGGGTGGCGATGACCTCGGACGCGCCGAGCAGGTTCCCGATCGGCCCCACCATCTCCTGGCCCGACGTGGACACGATGATGACATCCTGCCCGGCGCGGCCGTGCGCGGCGATCAGCCGCCGTGCGTCGGCGTACACGAGCGGCAGGATGGTCTCGTCCAGGTGCCGCCGCACGATGTCGCTGACCCGGTCCGCAGGCCATCCCCGGCACAGATCGCCCACCTGGACGCGGATGCGCTCCATCCGCTGGTGGTCGGCGCCGCCCAGCCGGAACAGCAGCTGGGCGAGCGCGGTGCGGACGGCGTCGGCGCGGGTGATCAGGCCGTGCCGGTAGAACGACGGGCCGAACGCCAGGGTGCTCGACCGAGAGATGATCGTTTTGTCCAAGTCAAAGAAAGCGGCCGCAATTGTGCCATCGGCCTCGACGCAAGTGCCCACGATCCGGCAGCATAGGGGAATGCAACGAGTTCTAGGTTTACTGTGCATGACCGGCTGGTAACTTTGACTCACTGCACGTAGGCTTTCATGGGTGACGGCACCGGCTCTGCCCCCCCGGGGCCGGACCGCACGGCGACCCCCGCTCTCCCCCCCGGCGGGGGTCGCCTCTTTTCTAAATTCCGTCATGCCAGTGCGAGGCGCACTTGCGCGGCGCCCAGTAGACCGGTGACCAGCGTTTCTGCCGTCTTCAGGTGGCCAGGTGCGGACTAGGACCCGGCGGATGCCCCGCTGAGAAGGCATTCAAGGAGCATCACCGCGCCTTGCTTGGACAGCGGCTCGTTGCCATTCCCGCACTTCGGTGACTGGATACAGGAGGGGCATCCCGCGGCGCACTCACACGACGCAATTGCATCCGCAGATGCACGCAGCCAGTCCCGCGCGGCGCGGAATCCGCGCTCGGCAAAGCCGGCCCCGCCGTCGTGCCCGTCGTAGACGAACACGGTCAGCCGGCCGGTCGCAGGATGCAGGTCGGTCGACACCCCGCCGACATCCCAGCGGTCGCAGGCGGCGACGAGCGGGAGCAGCCCGATGGACGCGTGCTCGGCCGCGTGCGCGGCGCCGGGGAGGTCCACCCCCGCGCTGGCCAGGGTGGCCCGCTGGCCGGATGAGATCGTCCACCAGACCGCCCGGGTCCGCAGCGTGCGCGGCGGGAGGTCGAGCGGCACCACGCCAACCGGCTGCCCGGTGTCAAGCCGGCGCCGGACAAAGGAGATCACCTGCCGCGTCACCAGCACGTCGCCGAAACCGACCTCGGCGCTGCCCCAGGCCTCGCGGCGCAGCGTGGCGGCCACCTCGACTCCGGTCAGCTCCCGCGCCGACGTGGCGTAGCCGGGATCGCACGCCTCGACAAGCGCCACGCAATCATCCAGGTCAAGCTGGGTCACCAGGTACATCTCGCCCTGGTGCGGGTAGACGGCGCCGGTGTGCGCCAGCACGTGCGCGGACGGCTCGTCCACGGTGCCGACCAGCCTGCCGGTCGAGGCCTCCACGATGCGCACCGGCGGGCCCCCGGTCCCGCGCAGCCCGGTGATCGCCGTCCGGCCGCTGCGGGTCCAGCACCACAGGTTCCCGTCGGCGGTCTTCCTCGGCCGCAGCATCCCCCGGCGGCTCAGGTCGTCCACGACGGCGGCCGCCGCCGGGCCGAACAGCGCGATGTCCGCCTCGGTCAGCGGCAGCTCCGCGGCGGCCGCGCACAGGTGCGGCGCCAGCACGTAAGGGTTGCCAGGATCGAGGACGGTGGCTTCGACCGGGCGGTTGAGCAGAGCCTCCGGATGATGCACGAGGTAGGTGTCCAGCGGGTCGTCGCGGGCGATCAGGATCGCCACCGCGCCTCGGCCCTCGCGCCCCGCGCGCCCGGCCTGCTGCCACAGGGCGGCCCTGGTCCCGGGCCAGCCGGCGATCAGCACGGCGTCGAGCCCGCCGATGTTGACCCCGAGTTCCAGCGCCGGCGTCGCGGCGAGGCCGGTGATCCTGCCCGCCAGCAGCGCTTCCTCCAGGGCGCGCCGGTCCTCGGGCAGGTAGCCGGACCGGTAGGCGGCCACCCGCGGCCCCAGGTCGGCCGCGCCGGCCTCGGCCAGGTTCCGGCGGGCCCCGAGTGCGATCGCCTCGGCGCCGCGCCGGGACCTGACGAACGCGAGCGCCGGGACCCCTCCCATCACCAGGTCGGCCAGCAGCCCCGCGGCCTCGGTCGTGGCGGTGCGCCGGACCGGGGCGCCGGCCTCGCCGCGCAGCGCGGTGAGCGGCGGCTCCCACAGCCCGAACGTGAGCGGCCCGCGCGGAGCGCTGTCCGCGGTGACCGCCACCGCGTCCAGCCCGGTGAGCAGCCGGGCGCAGGTCTCGGGTTCGCTGATGGTGGCCGAGGCCAGCATGAAGACCGGGCCCGTGCTTCCCGTTGGGTCCGTATGCTGCGCCCGGAATGCGGAATGATGCGCGGTGACCCGGCGCAGCCTGCGCAGCACCTGGGCCACGTGCGACCCGAAGACGCCGCGGTAGGTGTGGCACTCGTCGACGATCACGTACGACAGGCGCCGGAAGAACCCGTCCCAGCGGGCGTGCCGCGGCAGCAGCGAATGGTGCAGCATGTCCGGGGTGGTGAGCAGGTAGGTCGCGTGCGCCCGGGCCCAGGCCCGCTCTGTGGCCGGGGTATCGCCGTCCACCACGGCCGGGCGGACGCCCGGGATGTCGAGCGAGCTCACCATGCGCAGCTGGTCGGCGGCGAGCGCCCGCGTGGGCGCCAGGTACAGCGCAGTGCCGCCGTCGAGCACCCGGGTCAGCGCGGGCAGCAGGTAGCCGAGCGATTTTCCGGACGCGGGAGACGTCGAAATGATCACGTTCCGGCCCGCTGCCGCATGGTCGGCCGCGGTGGCCTGGTGTGCCCACGGCCCGGGAACTCCTGCCGTCTCGAACGCCTTGGTGACCTGCGGGGGCGCCCAGTCCGGCCAGGCGACCCGGCGGCCTGCTGAGGCATGCACGTGCTCAAGATGGGTAAGCCGCCCAGACCGTGCGCCCGCCCCCAGGACCCGGGCGGCGCTCGGTGGGATCGGCAGCTCGTCTCCGGCGAGCAGCGGCACCGCAGGCATAGGCTTTCAGTGTGTCATGACAAGGGGGGAGTGCCTCGAACACCAATCTGGTATAGACATGACGTCAGAGCGTGATTGAATGCGCGCTGGAACGTTACCCGTGCTGGGCGCAGCACCGGCCCGAGTGCGCGCTCAGACCCTGACCGCATGGCGCTGGAGGATTTTGTGGATCTGAAGTTGGATCACCACACCAAAGATGGGATCGAGATCGTCGACGTGGAAGGCGAGATCGACGTCTATACGGCGCCGCGCTTGCGTGAGCTTCTGATCGAGCTGGTCAATACCGGCTTCTACCAGCTCGTGGTGAATATGGAGAAGGTCGAGTTTCTCGACTCCACAGGGCTGGGGGTGCTAGTCGGCGGCCTGAAGCGAGTGCGGGCGCATGACGGCTCCCTGGACCTGGTCTGCACGCAGGAGCGGATCCTGAAGATCTTCAGGATCACTGGCCTGACGAAGGTATTCGGCATCCACGACACAGTGGATGAGGCCATCAAGGAAAGAAAATCCGAGAAGTAGCCTTCGGCTGATACCCCCGAGATGCCCACAGTTGAAGTCAGCTTCACGGCACTGCCCGCCCATGTGCGTACCGCGCGCCTGGTCGCCACGGCGGTGGCCAGGCGCAGCGGTGTCGCAGAATCCTTGCTGGACGAGGTGCGGCTGGCCGTCGGCGAAGCATGCTCCAGAGCCGTCGAGGCGCACCGGGTGCACTGCCCGGGCGAGCCGGTCAGGATCGCGCTGACCGACCAGGCCGGGCGGTTCGAAGTGGAAGTCACCGACACCGGCCGGCCGCAGGGATTCGGTCTTGCCGTCATCGCCGAGCTAGCCGACGACGTCCAGATCCGCGAGACCGACGCGGGGACGAGCATCCGGATGAGCTGGCCCTCGGTCGGGCTGGGTTCTTGACGCGTTGCCGCCGTTTACTGCCGGTTTACCGGTGGTTGCCGCCGCGTTACGGGCGGGTCGCATGACCAGCACACCGGGGGCCGCATTACCATTCAGTGACCCAGATGCGTAGACTCCCCGGCACTGTCGTGATGGCACTCCTCGACGACGTTGCAGCTGCCCACGCCTGGTTGGGGTGACGCTGCACCGGGCAGCAGCCCAGGGGAAAGCAGCACCGGGCAGCTGCATCGCGCGCAGCGCGTGCCCTGTCAAGGAGGACAGATGTCTAACCTCGCTCTTGCGGGCGGGCCCGCGGGCGTGACCGGTTCCAACCTCACGTGGGTTGTCGTGGTGGCCGTGGTTGCGCTGCTCGCCCTCGTCGTGGCCGGCTTCCTGGTCAGGGAAGTGCTGGCGGCCAGCCAGGGCACGCCGAAGATGCGGGAGATCGCGACAGCAGTCCAGGAGGGCGCGGCGGCCTACCTGCGGCGCCAGTTCAGGACGATCGGGGTGTTCGTGGTCCTGATCTTCTTCGTGCTGCTGCTGCTGCCCGCGGACGGCGAATCCGTACGCTGGGGACGCAGCGGGTTCTTCCTGGTCGGGGCCGTGTTCTCGGCCACGGTCGGGTTCCTGGGCATGTCGCTCGCGGTGCGCGGCAACGTGCGGGTAGCGGCTGCGGCCAAGGAGGCGGGCGAGCGGCCCGCCATGCGGATCGCGTTCCGCACCGGCGGCGTGGCCGGCATGCTCACCGTCGGCCTCGGCCTGCTCGGCGCCGCGGTCGTGGTCCTCATCTACCGGGCGAACGCCTCCAGCGTGCTCGAGGGCTTCGGCTTCGGGGCGGCGCTGCTCGCGATGTTCATGCGAGTCGGCGGCGGTATCTTCACCAAGGCCGCCGACGTCGGCGCCGACCTGGTGGGCAAGGTCGAGAAGGGCATCCCGGAGGACGACCCGCGCAACGCCGCGACGATCGCCGATAACGTGGGGGACAACGTCGGCGACTGCGCCGGGATGGCGGCCGACCTGTTCGAGTCGTATGCGGTGATGCTGGTCGCCTCGCTCATCCTGGGCAAGGTCGCCTTCGGCAACGCGGGCCTGGTGTTCCCGCTGATCGTGCCGATGTGCGGGGTGATCACCGCGATGATCGGCATCTTCGTCGTCGCCCCGCGCAAGAACGACCGCAGCGGCATGACCGCCATCAACCGGGGCTTCTTCGTCTCCGCGCTGATCTCGCTGGTGCTGGTGATCGGCGCCTCGTTCCTGTACCTGCCGGCTCATTTCAGCCAGCTGAAGGGAGTCACCGGCGCCGGGGCCGCCGCGATCCTGAACCACGGCGGAAGCCCACGGTGGCTGGCCATCCTGGCGGTGCTGATCGGGCTGGTGCTGGCCAGCGCCATCCAGCTGCTGACCGGGTACTTCACCGAGACCAACCGCAGGCCGGTCAAGGACATCGCGAAGAGCTCGCTGACCGGGCCCGCCACCGTGATCCTGTCCGGGATCTCGGTCGGCCTGGAGTCCGCGGTGTACTCGTCGCTGCTCATCGGCGGGGCCGTGTACTGCGCGTTCCTGCTCGGCACCGGCAACGCCACCATCGCGCTGTTCGCCGTCGCCCTGGCCGGGACCGGCCTGCTGACCACGGTCGGGGTCATCGTGGCCATGGACACGTTCGGCCCGGTCTCCGACAACGCGCAGGGCATCGCCGAGATGTCCGGCGAGATCGAGGGCGAGGCCGCAGTGATCCTGACCCACCTGGACGCGGTCGGCAACACCACGAAGGCGATCACCAAGGGCATCGCGATCGCGACCGCGGTGCTCGCCGCGACCGCGCTGTTCGGCGCGTTCCGGACCTCGGTCGAGTCCGCGCTCGGCTCGGCCGCCGGGTCGTTCGGCCTGTCCATCGACCATCCGAACAACCTGGTCGGCCTCATGATCGGCGCGGCCGTGGTGTTCTTCTTCTCCGGCCTGGCGATCATGGCGGTGGGCCGGGCGGCCGGGCGGGTGGTGTTCGAGGTCAGGGAGCAGTTCCGGACCCACCCGGGCATCATGAACTTCACCGAGAAGCCTGAGTACGGCCTGGTCGTGGACATCTGCACCAAGGACTCGCTCCGGGAGCTGGCCACCCCGGGCCTGCTGGCGGTGCTGGCGCCGATCGCGGTCGGTTTCGGGTTCGGCTACGGGCCGCTCGGCTCGTACCTGGCCGGCGCGATCGCGGTCGGCGCGCTGATGGCCGTGTTCCTGGCCAACTCGGGCGGCGCCTGGGACAACGCCAAGAAGCTGGTCGAGGACGGCAACTACGGCGGTAAGGGTTCCGAGGCCCACGAGGCGACCATCATCGGCGACACAGTGGGCGACCCGTTCAAGGACACTGCCGGGCCGGCCATCAACCCGCTGATCAAGGTCATGAACCTGGTCTCGCTGCTGATCGCGACCAGCGTCGTGAAGTACAGCGACAACAACCCGCTGCGGGTGGGCGTGGCGCTCGGCGCCGTGGCGATCATCGTGGCCGCCGTGGTCATCTCCAAGCGCCGCTCCACCAGCATCGCCGCCGACAGCCCCGGCGGCGCCGCCGAGGCCGAGGGCGCCGCGACCAGTGTCACCGCGGGCGCGGGCAGTGGCGGGGCGGCCCCGGGCCAGGACACGGACCAGGACGGGAAGGCGGCGGCCGGGAAGACCGCTACCTGATCACGGGCGCCGGGTCTCCCATATCGGCGGCTTCGGCGTCGGCGGCCTCGACCTCGTCGCGGGAGATGC
>WNGR01007212.1_pt1 | contig 11790 bp, 9 predicted proteins | sample 5407581 | NCBI WGS metagenome assembly WNGR01 (sample SAMN13153383, study PRJNA577476) | soil metagenome | isolation source: 80 cm soil or saprolite under Garry oak tree replicate 2 | place: USA:California | collected 2016-06-15
TGCGCATTCCGCTCCGAGAAGAGCCGGAGATGCTCAGAGCCGACTTTGACTTCTGCACAAACACCTTCATCCAACATAGAAGAACTCCCAGGCGCGCTTCGGTACGTGATTTCTGCGATGGTCGCAGGTGGTTTCCAACGTGTCCAGGTTGTTTTGTCTTCTTGGTGCCCACAATGCATGACAAACGCGAAGCGAAAACAAAATCTAGGGGCGGAGGAAACGAGGGGAAAACTGCGCCTATCTCTAATTTTGCAAGGGATGGGTCAAATAGGCGTGAAATCGTTTAATCAAACCGACCGACGGCAACGGCCAAGATCATCGTGGCATCGTGAATGGCAGCAGGCCGCTCACTTATCTCGATCAAAGCGGTGTCATTAGAAACCATGGGAAATGGAACCGTTTCGGAGTCGAATTCTGCGCTGATTCGCTTGCCAAGCCAGTCAGAGGTGACTGATCTAAACCTGTCTTGCAGCTGGGCACGGTTTGCCTTCGTGTCCCTTCGCCCTGTGGTGCTTGATCTCGGCGTATAAGTTCTCACGTTGTTGTTGCACTTCGGCGCGTTCTCCGTCCCCGTGAACCAGATCAGGACTGAGCAGATTGAGTTTGTTATTCAAAGCGATGAGCTGACTCACCAGTTCGTCTTTAACTTGGCAGTTCATCGATTCATTGTACTCTTGGCCGACGTAGTTCGAAACCTCGTTGGACAACACGCCACAAAGGTCAGAAAGTTGAATGACCGCGCAAGGTGCCGAGCGGATCGGATCGGACGATCCGCCGGAGTAGAAGATCTTGGCCATGATTGAATCATTTACACACCGAAAGACGCGCCAAAGCAATAGACCTTCATTAATATAAAATATCGTAACAGGATAAGAAGGAATATCCGCTTCATGGGCGGACTGCTTGTGAGCGACGCAAGCGATTAAGGTCTCGCGACGAGCTGCTCGTGGGTCAATGCTTCGGCCACCTTGGAGACAAGGGCGCTGCGCGAAAAAGGTTTTTGAAGAAAGAAACCTTCCTCCAAGAATTCTCCGTTGACTTTGTTGTATTCGAGATAGCCCGACATGTAAACGATCTTTAGATCGGGGGACAGAGCTTTCAGGCGTTTAGCAAGTTCTGGCCCCCGCACATGCGGCATCACGATATCCGTCACCAGGACCCGAATCGGTACGTCCGAATGTTCAGCAACGGCAAGCGCATCCCGGCCGTCTCTCGCTGTCAGTACTGTGTATCCAGCGGACTTCATGAACTCGCCGGCCAGTTCTCTGACCGCCTCTTCGTCCTCGACGATCAGCACGACCTCAGAACGACGACCGGGCGCCGTGGTAATTCTTTCCGGTGACAGACGATCTTCAGGCTCAGCGACGACAGGAAGATAGACTTCGAATCGTGCCCCCTCACCCGGCTCCGACTCCACCCAGATCCATCCGCCACTCTGCTTTACTATGCCGTATACCGTCGCCAGACCTAAACCGGTTCCTTTTCCTAATTCTTTTGTTGTGAAAAAGGGCTCAAAAATTCGCGCCTTGGTCGCGTCGTCCATTCCATCGCCGGTGTCCTCGACGGTGAGCCGTACGTATTCCCCGGGAACGACAGGTAGTCGAGCCTTGGCGAAGGCTTCATCCACGGTCACGTTTCGGGTTTCAACGATCAATTCGCCTCCGGCTGGCATAGCGTCGGACGCATTTACGGTCAGATTCATAATTACCTGTTCGATTTGGCCGGGATCAGCTTTCACTGGTCCCAGGGATTCACCCGCCCGGAAGGTGAAGGTAATGTCTTCTCGAACTAACCGCTTGAGCAGACTGCACATTTCTGCAACCAGCGAATTCAAATCCAAAACCTTGGGCTGCAGGACCTGCATCCGGCTGAACGCCAGCAACTGACGGGTCAGCGATGCGGCACGGTCGGCTGCCTTCTCAATCTGGTGGGCACTTCCGTGAAGGGGATCGGTGGGTTGCATCCGGTCAAGCATCAAATCGCCGTGCCCTTTGATGACCGTCAGCAGATTGTTGAAGTCGTGAGCAACTCCGCCAGCAAGCTGTCCGATCGCTTCCATCTTCTGTGCCTTACGAAGTTGATCTTCGAGCTGCTGCTTTTGCGACTCATTGTTCTTCAATGTCCTGCGCATGCGATCAAAGGCACGCGTTACGTGTGCTACTTCATCAGTACCGTTGGTCTCCAACGGGTACGCGAAATCACCCTGTTCGAGCGCGTGGACTCCTTCATCAAGACACGCAAGAGGGCGCGTGAATTTGTCCGAAATTAGAAACACCAGCACTGCGCCTGTCAGGACAGCCAGAAAGCCCAAGCCGGCGAGTAGTTGATTTTCTCTGGCCAGGTAGGCCAGTGCTTCATCGTAAGATTTCAAAACGATAAAGCTTACAGGCTGTGGGCCCGAAGCCAGCTCGACGGAACTCGCGAAAAAGCGCTGCCCGTCGACGTTGATCTGTTCTGGCGAGGACCCGGACCGCAGCGCACGTGCAAAATCCTGCTCCTTGAACGCGGGAAGCGTACTGGCCACAATATCCCTGCCGTAGCGAAATGCCATGTGACTCGATGAAATCCGACGAAGCTCATTGGCCGATCGATCCATCCCGTGACCCACAATCACAGTGCCCGACAAATTGCTGCTCGTCGGTTGATCATCATAGAAGGGCTGGAGAACCACTTGATACAGACGCGTGCCGCTGTACCACCATCCCGTGGAGTTGCCTTGCTTCAAATCGTGACTGAGCAAATCTTGAGCGACGTCCAGCGGGAATTTAGCCATCGTTGAGTGGAGGGCGGTAATTTTGCCGCTAGAGTCTGCGAGCACAAAAAGATCGCACTCCTCCGATTGCCATGGGTTTTCGCCGACGTCTTGGATTGTTGTTGCTTCGCCATTCCTCATTGAAGCCAACGAAGCCAATAAGTCCGCTTTACGGCTTAGCGCAACCTGACGTTGGTGCTGAAGGACCTGGAATGTGAGGAGTGCATTGCACGCCTCCCCCTTGATTTCCTGCTGCACGCGCTTTTCGGCGGCGCGTCGCACAATGAGCAAAGTAGCGCAGGTTAGCCCCGCGGTGACCAGGGCAAACGCCAGCATAAACTTTGTACGAAGTCGCAAGTTACGCTCGCTTTGCCAGGGTTTTGCACTTCGAGAATGTTCGTCCCAGCCTCGTCGCAGCTCTATAAAAGTAGCGTTTAGGTTATAGCCGCGAGAATAGACCCTGAGTACCAATGTGCTGGAACCAATGAATGGTTCATCGTGCCGCCTCCCTACGCCTGTCAGAGCAGCAAAAACGCGTAGCGGCGTGATTCTGGTAACGAGCGAGGTCATCTCGCACCTGACACGTCATGAAGAGCATCGCTTCACCGTCGGAGTCAATCCTTAAAATATAAGTATCTGCATGAGCATCCTTCGGCATGTAACTCGGTCACTCGGCAGATGCTGTTTCTTCTCTGGACAATCTGTTGCACGAACCTTCAACTACCGTTCAAGTACCCAGGCTATAGTGGGTCACCAGCGCGAAGGTCCCTCTCGATGAAAATAAACTCCCTTCCTTGCCCGTATTCGCATTGCAACCGCGTAGGGCCGCGCGCATCCGCTTACCTGCTGCGGCATGGACCTGATGCCGGAAGACAACGATTGATTGACAGGCTTTGCGAGGACTGAAGTCATGAACACCTCGGATCAAGCTTTGTTGGGCTCTTACAACCATGGTCTTGTCGTGCTGTCGGTCGTCATCGCGATCGTTGCCGCTTACGCAGCGCTTGATCTTGCTGGACGCGTAACATCCGCCGGCGGCAGGGGCCGTTTCTTTTGGTTGAGCGGCGGGGCTATAGCCATGGGCACCGGCATTTGGTCCATGCACTACATTGGTATGCTCGCCTTTCGTTTGCCGATTCCAGTGCTTTACGATTGGCCAACGGTGGTGTTGTCACTGCTCGCTGCAGTCTTTGCTTCCGTGATTGCCCTGTTGGTAGTAAGCCGCGACAAAATGGGCCTAATTCGGGCCTTGATCGGAAGTATTTTCATGGGCGGTGGCATCGCTATCATGCATTACACAGGCATGGCAGCGATGCGACTCTCCGCGATGTGCCACTGGTCAACATCGCTCGTAATCCTCTCAGTGGTTCTGGCTGTGGGTATTTCCTTCGTAGCTCTATTGCTGACGTTCTATTTCCGGCAGGATACGTCACCGTGGAGCTGGCCGAAGGTTCTAAGTGCTGTGTTGATGGGCGCTGCGATCCCGGTGATGCACTACACGGGAATGGCGGCCGCGAGTTTTACGCCTTCGGCATCCGCGATGGGTCAATGGAATCAGGCATACGCCGTTAGCGCCGAGTCTCTAAGCGCCGCAGCGGTAAGTATCGTCACCTTCATGGTCCTCGGTCTGGCTGTCGTAACGTCGCTTGTCGACCGGCGGTTTGCCGCGCAAGGCGTGGAACTGGAGGCCAGTCGGCGCTACCGCGAGATCGTGGAATCCGCCTTTGACGCGTTTGTTGGAATCGATTCCAGTGGCGTAATTATCGATTGGAACGTACAGGCAGAGGCCACTTTTGGATGGTCCCGCTCCGAGGCTATCGGACAATCGCTTTCTCGCTTAATTATCCCCGAGCGATATCGCGAGGCTCACGAAAAAGGCCTTCGGCGCTACTTTGCGACGGGAGAAGGCCCGGTGCTGAACAAGCGCGTTGAGATCGCCGGGTTGCACCGAGCCGGCCACGAAGTGCCTTTGGAACTGATGATTTCACCGATTCACTGGGGCGGGGCGTGCATGTTCGCCGCGTTTGTGCGCGATGTGAGCGAACGCCAACAGACGGAGGAGACGCGCGCCCAGCTGGCGGCCATCGTCGAATCATCCGATGATGCGATCATTGGCAAGACGTTGGACGGCATCATCGTCACTTGGAATCCCGGCGCGCAAAGGCTGTTTGGGTATTCCTCCGAGGAAGCCGTCGGCAAGCCGATGATGATGCTCATTCCACCCGAGCGCCGCACGGAGGAACCCGCCATCCTGGCGCGAGTCGCTAGCGGTGAAAGAGTCGCCCATTTTGAAACGGTGCGAATCCGAAAAGATGGAAGACGAATTGATGTTTCCGTGACCATTTCTCCGATGAAGGACAGTCTAGGAAGGATCGTCGGCGCTTCAACGATTGCGCGTGATACCACCGAGCGCAGGGCTTCAGAAGCAAGAGCACAGGCTCAGTTGGCACGGCTAAGCCTGTTGCACCAAATCACGCGAGCCGTCGGCGGACGACAGGACTTGGCGAGCATTTATCAGGTGGTGCTGCTCAGCCTGGAGGAGCATTTACGTTTTGATTTTGGCTGCATCTGCGATTACGAACCAGCGCGCCAAGAGCTGACGGTCGTTCACGTGGGTGCGGGAAGCCTGCCAATGGGGCTCGAACTGGCGCTCACGGAACAGGCGCATATTCCCATCGATGCCAACGGCCTGAGCCGTTGCGTCCGCGGGCAGTTGGTCTATGAACCGGATACCAGGGACGTGAAGATGGCGTTCCCACAGAAGCTCGCCGCGGCGGGATTGCATTCGCTTGTGGTGGCTCCGCTCCTCGTCGAAAGCAAGGTCTTCGGCGTCCTTGTTGCAGCTCGCCGCAAAGCGCATAGCTTCAGCAGCGGCGAGTGCGAGTTCCTGCTGCAATTAAGCGAACACGTGGCGCTGGCGGCGCACCAAGCGGAACTTCATGCATCGCTGCAGCGGGCCTACGACGATTTGCGACAGACGCAACAAGCGGTGATGCAGCAGGAGCGCCTGCGCGCTCTGGGGCAGATGGCTAGCGGCATTGCCCACGACATCAACAACGCAATCTCACCAATGGCGCTCTCTACCGAAATGTTGCTGGAGAGGGGATCGGAACTGAGCCCGCGGACCCGCAGACACTTGGAAATGATTCAACAAGCCACGGACGATGTGGCGAAGACTGTCGCGCGCATGAAGGAATTCTACCGCCAGCGCGAGCTGCAGTTGACGCTGTCGCCCGTACATATGAACGCACTGGTGCAGCAAGTCGTAGACCTGACCCGCGCTCGTTGGAGCGATATGCCGCAACAACAGGGCGTGGTGATCGAGATGCGCACCGAATTTGCACCGAACCTACAGGCCATCATGGGCGTGGAAAGCGAAATTCGCGAAGCTCTGATCAATCTGATTTTCAACGCTGTGGATGCCATGCCAAGCGGCGGTACATTGACCTTGCGCACACGGATTGAGGAGCACTCGCAGGGTTCTTCGGGCAACCTTCACAACTTAGTGGTGGAGGTGACCGATAGCGGTGTCGGCATGGATGAAGAGACGCGGCGGCGGTGTCTTGAACCGTTCTTCACAACGAAAGGCGAGCGGGGTACGGGCCTCGGTCTCGCGATGGTCTACGGAGTGATACAACGGCACAGCGCCGACCTTGAAATCGAAAGCACGCCGGACCAGGGTACGACCGTCAGACTAAGTTTTGCTGTTCCGGTCGGAGCGACCGACGATCTTGGTCTTTCCGACACGACGCAGCCGGTTCCAACGAGGTTGCGGATTCTGGTTGTGGATGATGACCCGCTGATCCTCCGGGCGCTCTGCGAGACTCTCGAGAGCGATGGTCACGAGGTGATTACGGCGAACGGAGGCCAAGCCGGGATCGACGCGTTCTGCGCCGCGCAGGGACGGGGTAAACCCTTCTCGATCGTGATTACGGATTTGGGTATGCCTCGCGTAGATGGCCGTAAGGTTGCCAGCTTTGTGAAGAGTGCCTCCGGTTCCACTCCTGTGATTCTTCTTACCGGGTGGGGGCAGCGCTTGGTGGCCGAAGGGGAGGTTCCGCCCGAGGTTGATCGGGTACTCAGCAAGCCTCCGAAGCTTCGCGAACTCCGCGAAGCATTGACCCTCTGTTCGTCTCGACGAGGACCAGGGGACTTCGAGAGTCGCGAGCGTACGAGCACGCATTCTGGCTGAACTCAATTTCCCCAGAACGGTCTTGTAAACCGTTCAAGAATTCGGGTGAGGTCGGCAGGATCACCGCGTGGCCCTCGGTTCCGTACGAAATTCCTAGCACGTCCGACCTCCGACGAGTGCACGGGGGAATTCAAATGCGGCTCGAGCCGCGAGCGAGGCGTCGCTAGTAACCTACTGGCGAATGCAAATGGCCCGTCTGCGGCAAAATGGATCAGAAATGCTGACGGACACTCCACCACGGAAAAAGAATCGCGAATCGTTCAGTGTTCAGCGATCGAACCAAAACACTCGAATTGCCGCGCGACGGACAACTCGTAAGACTTGCTGGATCCATTGAATCGGCGATGAGAAATGGAGCGATCGGATGTTCGTGGCCTGCGCGGAGTTCCTGGGCACAGCGTCCGATTTCTACAACGTCCCGCCTTGCCCAATCCGTGTTCTTGCTGCTAGACCCCTTCGCGTTCGGGAATACTCGACGACGGAGCTTTTCGGCGATTATCACCCTTCGACGATGCTGGCGCATCGATGTAGGGAAACAGAATCTGCTCTTCTTTCTGCATGTGCATGATCATCTCCCGAGCGACATCGCCGAACGGTTTCTCAATGTCTTCAATCTCGTGATGTTTTCCTCCAGGCTTTTCTCTGACCCTCGCCAGCAATGTGCGGAGACGCGGGATCACGTCGCGAACATACCGGTGGCGGTGTTCTTCCTGCGGGGGATTTCCTTAGGTCTGATCGAAGTGATTGCAGCATATTTTCTACTCGTCCTAATCGAAGCCGAAACGTAGAAAGGGAGTGAAGGCGGATCGCGAAAGCGAATGAAACCAGTGCTGGTTTCGATGCAAGGAGCGAAGCACGAAGATGAACGAAAGAATGATTCAGATAACGCAGGGCGACATGGAGAAGCTGAGAAGACTGATCGAAGCGCGCAGAAACACACGCGCGCTAGATCGGGACAATCTCGCAATGCTGGCGCAGGAGCTGGAGCGCGCGGAGATCGTACCACCGGACAACATTTCAATGGATGCCGTCACCATGCATTCGCGTGTTCTGGTGCGGGACCTCAACAGCGGCATCGAATCCAGCTACACCCTGGTCTTTCCGCAGGATGCCGACATCGCGCAGAGCAAGATCTCGACCCTCGTACCGATCGCTACTGTACTGCTCGGATACCGCGGGGGCGACCAAATTGAGTGGCCGAGTCCCGGCGGACGTCGCCGCCTCAAAATTGTCAAAGTGCTGTATCAACCGGAAGCCGCAGGGGACGAACCCGAACATTCGGTGGCCCTTTATCGACGGTCACGCGAGCGGGATGATATCTTGGCGGTGCTGGTTCCTGTTGGGGGAGCGCTGATTATTGGGCTGATGGCACGGTATGGGTCGGAACGGATTCGTGGACACGGCATCCCCGAGGCGATTGAAGCGATACTGATCAGCTGACTCGGAAGCGCACGCATACTCGGCAAGGGCTCCGCGGCATGTGCCGAAAACCGAGTCGGCCGGCTTAAACCGGGTCACGTTCCTGCCCACCACTTCCACCTGGCCGGCCACGTCATGACCGAGCCGACCGGGTTTCGCGGGCGTGGGCTTGCGCAGCCGGAACAGTACTCGAAAGACGTACGGCGCGCCTCCCATCAAGCGCCAGTCAGCAGGGTTGACGGAGGCCGCGCGAACCTTAATCAAAACTTCGTTGTCCTTCGGAACGGGCTTCTCCACGTCCATGATTTGGACAACGTCCGGGGGTCCGTATCGGGTATAGGCGGCGGCTTTCATTGGCGTTCTCCAGCAACAGTGACTTGGTCCCTTGATCGGATGTGCGACCGGCCCAGCGCGGTCTGCGATTAGGCACTCATCTTAGAATCCGGCGGTGGCATAGCGTCCCAGCAACCACGAAGCCCTTGGCGGAATTTTTCGCGTTCCTCTGGCGTCATCTTTTCCCACCGTTCTCTCATGCGTTCCCCCATGCGCTCCGCCATGCGTTCTCTCATGCGATGACGCATATGCCCTTTTCCACCTCCAGAGCCGCCCCAGCCGCCGAACAAAATCCGGCAGAGCGCCAACAACCCGAGCGCTTGCCAGAAGGTGAGTGTGCGCCAGCCGAACAGCGGCGGCAGTAGCCAATTCCACAGGAGCATCACAATCTCGCCCCCGAGGTAGGCGAATAACACAATGCCCATAATCGCCAGCGGGGCGATCCAAATCCATTTCCTTTTCATGTTCCGCTCCTCCTCATGCTTTCGTAAATTCGTCATAAATGCTTTGCAGCCGCTCGCGCAGATGCAGTACCGCATAGCGTTTGCGCGAGAGCAGTGTGTTCACGCTCACACCGGTCGCGGCGGCCAGCTCCTTGAAGCTGCGGCCGTCTAGCTCGTGAGCAACGAACACCTCGCGTTGCTCCTCGGGCAGTTCGTCGAGCGCAAGCTGCAGCTGGTCCAGAAGGGCGTTGCGGAAGTAGAGCGCTTCCGGACCGGCGTCGGGCGATGGCAGCAGATCTTCGATCTGCAGGAGCTCGCCGTCTTCGTCCGCGACCGAGGCGTGGCTGAAGGTCTCCGGCTTCTTCTTGCGGAAAAGATCCGTGATGCGGTTGCGCGCCACGCGAAACAGCCAGCTGGTGACGTGATCGATGGGCATCAACAGCCGGTTCGCTTCCACCAGCTTGTAGAAGGCGTCCTGCAAAATGTCCTCAGCATCGCGCGGGTCAGGCACGCGACGGCGGATGAAATTGCGCAGCCGGGATCGCTGCTCCGCAAAGATTGCGGAGATTTGACGGTTTCGCTCGGTCATTGCCCAGGTGGCGTTCGACGTCTGATTCATCCACTTCTGTAGACGAATGGAAGCCGGAGATATTGTAGACATTGGGGAGGGGGCGGTCGTCGCCGGAAGATCTCTGGGTAGCGGACGTATGACGTTAGTACTCTATCGGAGGCGCGTTTCCACAAAAGCGTGAAGTCCGGGCGAGGTGCTCTGCGCGCGTTCGATAGAGCCGTTTGAAGGTGGGCGCTGGCGGTTGCGGCGGATGCGGGCTAGGGGCCACACCGATCTAACGGCTACGGGAATTGAATCTTTTTCGTTTGCAGCCTATTGATTTTGCATGGCTTAGAGAAAAGCGAAAATCGCAGTTAAAAGCTCTACCTCGCGGCATGACGTGAGGAGCATAGCACGCGAAGCGTCCGTCGCTCCAGCGACTACGTTCAAACGGACAATCCTTCCGTAAGCGGATAAGGGAAGGTTTGCCGACAAACCGGCCTTTTGAATTATGAAACCAAAGAAAAAGAGCTGAGGGCGGCTTCTTAATTGTGGTGTTGAATTTGGAAGTGCGGATCGTCAGCATGGCATCAGCCTAGGCCACGGAAGAAGGCGGTCAGGTCCCCTGCGACCGCCGTTGGTTCCTCAGCCGGGGCGAAGTGCCCGCCGCGCGGAAAGACTGTCCAGCGCTGGATGTTGTATAAGCGCTCCAAATACGAGCGTGGCAGTTCGCCCTCGGGAACGGTCTGGTGCGCGAAAACACCAAACGCCGTGGGCGTGCTGACGTAGCTGGGATCGACCGGGTGCCAGCGATTGTCCCAATAGTCGCGCATGGACGACGTGATGCTCTGCGTGACCCAGTACAGGGTGAGCGTGGCGCAGAGGAAGTCGTTGGTCGGCGTAACGTCGCTCCACGAGTGCCACTTCTCACCCACGTATGCCGCGAGCCCTGCCGGGGAGTCGTTGAGTCCATAGCCGACAGTCTGCGGCTTGGTGGACTGGATCGCGCTGTAGCCCCGCTCCTTCGTATCCCAGTTCCGGCTCACCGCAAGATACGAACGCTCGACATCGGACAGTTCCGTATCGTCCACCACGGGGGCGAGATCCGACTCCAGTGTAGTGAGGTGGATACTGATCACCGACTCGGGATGGTCTAGCGCAAGGATCGTCGTCACCCCGGCCCCAAAGTCATAACCGCTCGCACCATAGCGGGAATACCCAAGCTCAGACATGAGCCGGTGCCAGCGCTCCGAGACGTACCGGTAGTTGATGCCGACCTTGGGTGGACGCGGCGAGAAACCATACCCGGGCAGGGAGGGTACGACCACGTCAAAGTGCTCGAGCATCGGCAGCATGTCCATGTAATCGAGGAAACTGCTGGGCCACCCGTGCGTGAGAATGAGCGGCACACCCCGACCTGATGCCGCACGCTGGTACACAAAGTGGATGCCCTCCCAGGTGAAGTGGTTGAACGCGTTGAGCCTTCGCTCCCAGCCACGCCAGTCGAACTCGTGGGCCCAGTAGGATACGAGACGTCGTAACCAGTCCAACTCGGTGCCCTGTTCCCAGCCTATACCAGGTATCTGGTCGGGCCATCTAGCATTGCGCAACCGTGCCCGCAAATCATTGAGCACCTCATCCGCGACGTGAATCCGAAATGGTTCCACTACAATTACCCCCTCTTGGCCATAGCCAGTGGCTAACTGAACGCGCAGACAATGTCGCACGGGGTCTCGTCGATCACTGTCGACAGATAGAGATGGGGCGTTGCGGCCCAGATCAATCCCGTTACGACGTATTTTAGAATCATGCCCCTCTTCTCACGGACGATAATGTCCTCTACCGCGGTTGAATGAGTCTAAGAAACTGCCGACAGCGGTCTTTATGAACAACTCTTCGGTCTGTAAATGATCCCGTCCGGATCACGAGCAACCCTTCCCATAATCCGGTAAGGGTCGAGTGGCCGGGCGCCATTGCTGGCGCCCAGCCCTCTAAGAACCGGACTTGAAGGTTTCCCATTCATCCGGCTCGAGCACCCAAAAACGCCCCCATGAAAAACGAGGACGCGGCCTGGTGCAAAACGAATCAGACCTACTCGATA
>WNGR01010631.1_pt1 | contig 11790 bp, 11 predicted proteins | sample 5407581 | NCBI WGS metagenome assembly WNGR01 (sample SAMN13153383, study PRJNA577476) | soil metagenome | isolation source: 80 cm soil or saprolite under Garry oak tree replicate 2 | place: USA:California | collected 2016-06-15
GTCTTCGCCGGGCATGTCGCGTCAGGCCTCGCGATGGGGCGTCACGCCGCCCGCCGCACCTCGTCGGTGAGGGCGCGGTAGGACAGCGCCTCGGCGAGATGCACGCGGCCGACCTTGTCGGCGCCGTCGAGGTCGGCGAGCGTGCGCGCGACCCGCAACACGCGGTGATAGCCGCGCGCCGAGAGCCGCATGGCGTCGGCGGCGTCGCGCAACAGCGAGAGGCCGGTCGGGTCCGGCCGCGCCGCGTCTTCGAGCACCGGCCCGTGCGCCGCGGCATTGGTGCGAATGTGCGGCAGGCCGATCGCCGCGTAGCGCTCGACCTGGATGGTGCGGGCGCGGGCGACGCGCGCCGCCACTTCGCGGCTTCCCTCCGCCGGCGGCGGCAGGATGAGATCGGCGGCGGTGACGGCGGGCACCTCGATATGGAGATCGATGCGGTCGATGAGCGGGCCCGAGAGCCGCCCCTGGTATTCTGCGGCGCAGCGGGCATTGGGGCCGCGTTTGCAGGTGAAGCCCGGCTCGGAGGCGCGGCCGCAGCGGCAGGGATTCATCGCCGCGACCAGCATGACCCGGGCCGGATAGGTGACGCGATGGTTCGCCCGCGCGATCGCGACCTCGCCGCTCTCGAGCGGCTGACGGAGCGCGTCGAGCGCCTGCGGCTGGAACTCGGGAAACTCGTCGAGGAAGAGGACGCCCTGGTGCGCGAGCGAGACCTCGCCCGGCCGCGCCCGCAATCCGCCGCCGACCAGCGCCGGCATGCTCGCGGAATGGTGCGGGCTGCGGAATGGCCGCTGGTTGGTCAGAGCGCCGCCTTCGAGCTCGCCCGCGACCGAGGCGATCATCGACACTTCGAGCAGCTCCGGCGGAGTGAGCGGCGGCAGGATGGTCGGGAGCCGCGCCGCCAGCATCGATTTGCCGGCGCCGGGCGGGCCGACCAGGAGCAGGTTGTGGCCGCCCGCCGCGGCGACTTCGAGGGCGCGCTTGGCGCTCTCCTGGCCCTTGATGTCCTTGAGATCGACCAGCGCCCCTTCGACCTCGCGGATTTTGGGCTGCGGCCGCGCCAGCACCTGGGTGCCGCGGAAATGGTTGGCGAGCTGGATCAGGGACGACGCGGCGACAATCTCCATTTCTGGGCTCGCCCAGGCCGCTTCCGGTCCGCAGGCGGCGGGGCAGATCAGCCCCTCGCTGCGCGAATTGGCGCCGATCGCGGCCGGCAGGACACCCGCGACCGCGGCGATCGAGCCATCGAGGCCAAGCTCGCCCAGCACCGAGAAGCCGGCGCAGGCATCCGCCGGAATGGCGCCGATCGCGGCCATGAGGCCGAGCGCGATCGGGAGATCGTAGTGGCTGCCTTCCTTCGGGACATCGGCGGGCGCGAGATTGACGGTGATGCGGCGGGCCGGCAGCGCCAGGCCCGCGGCAATGAGCGCTGCCCGCACCCGCTCCCTGGCCTCGGACACGGCCTTGTCGGGGAGTCCGACCACGTTGAAGGCGGGTAGCCCGGGCGCGACCTGCACCTGCACATCGACGGCTCGCGCCTCGATCCCCTCGAACGCTACGGTGGTGACACGCTGGACCATGGGAGCCCCTGTCCTGGCACCAATAGTAGCCGAAACCGGCGACCCAAACAAGAACAATTCAAGAACATTTGCAGGCAGAAGCTGCGGCCGATCGGCCGGTTTACCGGCTCGGACGGAAGTCCTAACCTGCGCAGAACGTCCTCCTCGCTACGGCGTGGGATCGACCGGAGCGCTCCATGAACAGGCCGATATTGCTTGACCTTCGAGGCGTCAGCCGCACGGCGATGCTTGCGATGCTTCTTGCCGCGGCGGTGGCGGCGCCCGCTGCCGCCCAGGCGCCGAAACCCTGGACCCATGCCGTCATCGAGCCCAAGGGCGACGCCGGCTTCTCGCTGATGGTCAGCCGGCGCGGCTTTGCGGAAAAACGCGGGCTCAACGTCAAGATCATGCCGATCAGCAACGGCACCCTTGCGCACAAGGCGCTGCTCGCGGGCGAGGTCGACAGCATCGAGTCCTCACCCGGCGCGGCGATCCTCGCCGGGCTGCGCGGCGCCGACCTCAAGATCGTCGGCTGCGACTGGCCGGGCGTGCTGCACGGGCTGATGACCAAGGCGAGCATCAACAATGTGGCCGACCTCAAGGGCAAGACGATCGCGATCTCGGCTCCGGGCTCGCTGCCCGATCTGGTCGCGCGCGCGCTGTTCGCCAAGTTCAATGTCGCCTCCTCGGAGGTGCGGATCGCGAGCCTCGGCAGCGACCTCGATCGCTTCAAGGCGCTGATCGCGGGGATCGCGGACGGCGCCATCGTCACCGAGGAGCTGATGGCGGTCGCGCCCAAGGAGATCAAGCTCCTGGCCGCGGGCCGCGACGCGCTGCCGAACTATGTGCGGCTCTGCCTGACCGTGACCGGCAAGACCGTCGCGCAGCGGCGCGACGATGTGGTGCGTTTTCTGGCGGCAGAGATCGAGGCGCTGCGCTACGCGGTATCGCATCGCGAGGAGACGATCGCGCTCACCCGCGAGATCATCGAAACCAAGCCCGACGATCCGCGCGCCGCCTATGTGTTCGACGCCGTGGTCAAGCACCACGACATCGATCCCGAGCTCGCGATCCCGCTGGAGAAGCTCGACTGGATGCAGAACGAGCTGGTCAAGACCGGCAATCTCGACAAGGCGGGCGACCTCGCGAAGCTCGTCGATGCCACGCTGCGCGCGAAGGCGCTGGAGCTGACCGGCAAGTAGCAAGCGTCACCGTTGCTGACGTTGCGGCTCGGCTTGCCGCCGCTTCGCCTCGATCTTGTCCCAGATCATCGCCGCCACGTCGGGGCCGCCGAGGCTCTTGACCGCGCGGATGCCGGTGGGCGAGGTCACGTTGATCTCGGTGAGGTAGCCGTCGATCACGTCGATGCCGACGAAGAGGAGCCCGCGCTCGCGCAGCGCCGGGCCGATCGCGGCGCAAATCTCGCGCTCGCGCGCGGTCAAGTCGGTGGCCTTGGGCACGCCGCCGCGCACCATGTTGGAGCGCAGATCGTCGGGCGCGGGCACGCGGTTGACCGCGCCTGCGAACTCGCCGTCGACCAGGATGATGCGCTTGTCGCCCGCGCGCACCGCGGGGAGGAATTTCTGCACCACCCAGGCCTCGCGGAAGGTCACGGCGAAGAGGTCGTAGAGCGAGCCGAAATTGAGATCCTCCTGCGCGAGCCGGAACACCGCCTCGCCGCCCTTGCCATAGAGCGGCTTCATCACGATGTCGCCGTGCTCGGCGCGAAACGCCCTGATCTCGGCGAGGTCGCGGGTGATCAGCGTCGGCGGCATCAGGTCGGGAAATTCCATCACGAACATTTTTTCCGGGGCGTTGCGCACCTCGCGCGGGTCGTTGACCACCAGCGTCTGCGGGTGGATGCGCTCGAGGAGGTAGGTGGTCGTGATGTAGGCGAGGTCGAAGGGCGGGTCCTGCCGCAGCAGCACCGCGTCGAACTCGGCAAGCTTCGCGCGCCGCGGAGCGCCGAGCGAAAAATGGTCGCCTTCCCGGTCGCGGACCTCGAGCGGCTGCACGGTGGCGAAGAGCCGGCCGCCGCGCAGCGCCAGCCGGTCGGGGGTATAGTAGACGATCGAATGGCCCCGGCGCTGCGCTTCCAGGAGCAAGGCAAAGGTCGAATCGCCGCGGATGTTGATCCGCTCGATCGGGTCCATCTGCACGGCGATGTCGAGGCTCATCGGCTCCCCGCTGAAACGATCCGGTAATGCAAACGGGACGTTAACATCTCGGTGACACTCTGCCCGGCCATCGGGAATTTGCCACTCAGGGGACTTGACGTGAAGGCGCCGCAATTGTCGATCGCGAGCAAGCTCTATGCGATCTTTGCGCTTCTGGCCACCATGACGGTCGTGCTCGCGGCCGTGGCGGTGGTCAATGCCCACCGCCATGCGGCGCTTACCAACGAATTCGAATCGGCCTACGCGGGCGCGCTCAACGTCCAGAGAGTCGACGCGCTCATCTATGCGGTCGTGATGGAGTCGCGCGGCATCTACATGTCCCCGGACATCGCGACCGCCAAGGTCTACGGCGACGGCCTTCTGGTCTTCGACGGTCGCATCAGCGAGGTGGTGAAGGAGTGGCGCAGCGCGATGCGCCCCGATGATGCGGCGCTGTTCGAGCCCTTCGCCGGGCGCCTCAAGCAGTTCCAGGAATTCCGCCGCGAGCTGGTGCGGCGCGGGCTCCAGATCGGCCCGGCGGCGGGCCGCGAATGGGGCGACAACGACGCCAACCGCAGCGTCCGCAAGGCCCTCAACGCCGATATCGAGACGCTCGGCGAGCACTATGCCAAGCGCTCGCGGGGCATCTACGCCGACATCAATGGAGGCATCGATCGCTCGGCCTGGCTGTTGAGTCTGTTGGCGGTCGCCGCGGTTCTGCTTGCCGGCGCGGGCGCGTTGATCATCTGGCGCGCGGTGGCGAGGCCGCTGGCCACGATCACGGGGGTCACCGAAGCCGTCGCCGCCGGCAAATCGCAGGTCGCCGTGCCCTATGGCGAGCGCGGCGACGAGGTCGGGGCGCTTGCCCGCTCGATCGCGGTGTTCCAGGACGCCATGCGCCGCAACGAGGAGCTCAGCCGTACCGTCATCGACGACGCCCAGGAGCGGGCCCGGCGCCAGGAATTGATGTCGGCCGAGATCGCCCGCTTTGGCGCCGACCTCGAGGCGACGCTCTCCGAGCTCGGTCGCATCTCCGACCAGATGCTCGCGGCCTCCGGGCATCTCGCAGGCGCGGCCGACAAGGCTTCGGAGCGGACCACGGGAGCGGCGAGCGCCTCCGCCGACGCCTCCGCCAATGTCCAGGACATCGCCTCGGCGGCGGAAGAGCTCGCCGCCTCGGTGACCGAGATCGACCGGCAGGTCATGCAGGCCAATGCGATCGCCGCCAAAGCGGTGAGCGAGGCCGAGTGGACCAATGCCACGGTCAAGGAGCTCAACGAGGCGGCCGGCCGCATCGGCGACGTGGTGCGCCTGATCACCGACGTTGCCGAGCAGACCAATCTGCTCGCCCTCAATGCCACGATCGAGGCCGCCCGCGCCGGCGATGCCGGCCGCGGCTTCGCCGTCGTCGCCGGCGAAGTCAAGGCGCTCTCCGGCCAGACCGCGAAGGCGACCGAGGACATCACGGCGCAGATCGCGGGCATGCAGCAGGCGACCGTGCGCTCGATTGCCGCGATCGGCGCGATCGAGCGCACCATCCGCGAAATCGGCGAGATCAGCGCCGCGATCGCCGCCGCCGTCACCGAGCAGGGCGCGGCCACCGAGGAAATCGCCCGCAGTGTCGAGACCGCGGCCAAGCGCACCACCGAGACCAAGGGCGAGGTCGAGCGGGTGGGCGAGGCCACGGCGGCGACGCGCACGAGCGCGACCACGGTCAAGTCGGTCGCCGACGACCTCGGCCAGGTGGCGGCGCGCATCCGCGGCCAGGTCGATCAGTTCTTCCATAAACTGCGCGCGGCGTAGTGCCGCGACCGCAATCAGTCCATTCGGAACTTTGCACGGTGTGAGTACGGGATACGGGAGAACCACGCTCCTGCAAAACGAGCAACCAACAATTCACGCCTCGACATATTCGGCGATGCTTGTCGGCGAGGGCACCGGCAGCCCGTCTTCCTTCAATCCCTCGATATGAAAGCGGATAGCATCGCGGATTTCGCGTTCGACCGACTCCACCGTTTGGCCGGTCGCGACGCAGCCCGGCAAATCCGGGACATAGGCCGAATAATTGCCGTCCGCCTTTTCGATCACGACCGCGTAACGCATCAGCGCTGCTCCTTGAGGCCTGCTTCCTTTATCACCGGCTGGCGTCGAAGGCCGCGGGAATGTGCTGCGGAATCCGGCCGGGCACCACCAGCATGGCATCGAAGCGGATGTCGCGGATGCGCTCGTCCGGATAGGCCGCCAGCCATGCTTCCGCGGCCGCGACGATCCGGGCGCGTTGCCGCGGAGTGACCGACCAGGCGGCATCGTCGAGCCGGTCGCGCGCCTTGACCTCGACGAAGACGAGCAGCCGGCGGCGGCGGGCGATGATGTCGATCTCGCCGACCGGGCTCTTCCAGCGCCGCGCCAGGATGCGAAAGCCCTTGGCGATGAGGAATGCGGCCGCCCGGCTCTCGGCTGAGAGGCCGTAGCGGAACGCGATCTGCCGCTCCGGCCGCGGGCCTTTCTCCAATGCCGGGCGCGGGCCGGGAAGATCACCGTTGCGAGCCATGGTCGCCACCCTTCGCGAGCGCGAGCGCCCGCTGGTAGACCTCGCGCCGCGGGCGGCCGGTGATGACAGCGATCTCGGCCACCGCCTCCTTGACCGACAGGCGGCCGAGCGCCTGGCGCAGCAGCGCGTCGAGTTCGGCGGAATCGACCAGACCAGCCTGCTCCTCCGGCGGCGCGATGACGATCACGATCTCGCCGCGCGGCGCATCCGCAGCCTCGATCTCGCCGGCGAGCGTCGCAAGATCGCCACGGCGCACCTCCTCATGCAGCTTGGTGAGCTCGCGACAGAGGGCAGCCTCGCGCCGACCAAGCCCGGCGGCGAGGTCGGCGAGGGCCGAAGCGATGCGCGGGCCGGTCTCGAACAGCAGGAGGGTCGAGGGAATCCGCGCCAGTTCGGCAATGCGGGCGCGCCGCTGCCTTACCTTGGCGGGAAGGAATCCTTCGAAGAAGAAGCGGTCGGTCGGCAGGCCGCAGACCGCGAGGGCGGCAAGTGCCGCCGAGGGGCCGGGGAGCGCCGTGACCGCTTGTCCGGCCTCGCGCGCCGCCCGCACCAGCTTGAAGCCGGGGTCGGAAACCAGCGGCGTGCCGGCATCGGAGACGAGCGCGAGCGCCGCGCCCGCGGCGAGCCGGGCCAAGAGCTTCGGCCGCGCTTGCGTGGCATTGTGATCGTGATAGGGCGTGAGCGGGGTCGCGATCCCGTAATGGTCGAGGAGCTTGCGGGTGACCCGGGTGTCCTCGCAGGCGATCAGGTCGGCGGCGGCCAAGACTTCAAGCGCGCGGAGCGTGATGTCGCGCAGATTGCCGATCGGAGTCGAGACGACATGCAGGCCGCCGGCGAGCGCCGGCGCGGTCACCCGCTGTCCCTTCAGGAGGTAACTCCCTTTGACGCCTTCGGCCGGCCTTGGAGGGCCTGCCAGGGCGGCTTGGTCGCGCACAGCCATGCGGGGAGTTTAACCCCGGGCCGCGGGTGCGTCATCGGCAGGCTAGAAATCATTATCCTTTTCATTTAGTTAACTATTCAACGAGAAAATGCCGGATTGCTGTCGTGGACTGGCGCCGACGCGTGTTGTCGCCGTCGAGGAGACCGGCCCCATGTACCGAGTATCGCAGGCCTGGACTGCGCCGGCGGCAGCGTCGGGGCGCTGGCTTGCCGCCGTGGTGGCCGCCTCGGCTGTCCTCCTGTCGGCCTGCTCGGGCACCTTTTCGCCCAGCGACCTGTTCTCGGCCACCCCGTCCCAGCCCGCCGGGCCCCCGCAAGGCTCCACCGCGATCGGCAGCGGCCAGGTCAGGGTCGGCCTCATCCTGCCGCTGTCGGCGGGCGGGAATGCCGGCGTCGCCGCGCAGTCGATGCGCAACGCCGCCCAGATGGCGCTCGCCGAGTTCAACAGTCCGGACCTGCAACTCCTGGTGAAGGACGATGCCGGCAGCGCGCCGGGTGCCCAGCAGGCGGCGCAACAGGTCCTCGACGAGGGCGCCGAGCTCATTATCGGGCCGCTGTTCGCGCAATCGGTGACGCCGGTCGGCCAGCTGGCGCGCGCCCGCGGCGTGCCGGTCATCGCCTTTTCGACCGACGCCAATGTGGCCACCCGCGGCGTCTATCTCCTGAGCTTCCTGCCCGAGTCCGACGTCGACCGCATCGTCGGCGTTGCGGTCGCGCAGGGCAAGCGCGCAGTTGCGGCCGCGATCCCCGACAATGCCTATGGCACGGTGGTCGAGGCGGCGTTCAAGCAGTCGGTCGGACGCCGCGGCGGCCGCGTGGTCGCGCTCCAGCGCTACCCGCTCGACCGGGCGCAGATGCAGGCGGTGGCGCGGACGGTCGCGCAGGCGGCAGGCAGCGTCGATGCCGTCTTCGTCCCCGACGGCGCCGATTCGGTTCCGACCGTGGTGCAGACGCTGACCGCCAGTGGCGTCGACCCGCAGCGGGTCCAGCTTCTCGGCTCAGGCCTATGGGAGGACCCGCAGATCTTCTCCAACCCGGCGCTCGACGGTGCCTGGTATGCCGGCCCCGACACCACCGGCTTCCGCAATTTCTCCGCCCGCTACCGCAGCCGTTTCGGCCAGGACCCCGCGCGTACGGCCTCGCTCGCCTATGATGCGGTCGCGCTCGTTGCCGCGCTCACCAAGACCCAGGGCGCGCAGCGCTTCTCCGAAGAGGTCCTGACCAACTCCTCCGGCTTCACCGGCATTGACGGGCTGTTCCGTTTCCGTCCCGACGGCACCAACCAGCGCGGCCTTGCGGTCATGCGGGTCGCCCCCGCCGGCGGCCAGATCCTCAGCTCCGCCCCGAAGTCTTTCGGTGCCTCGGGGATCTGACGAGAATTCACGCCGCGAGATCGGCGACCACCGCGTCGAGGATCGGGAACCCGGCCAGCGTCACCCGCAGCATCCCGTCCGCCGTGGTCTCGACCGCGCCTTCCTCGTGCAGGATCGCGATCCGCCGGGGGTCGAGCGGCCGGCCGGCGAGGCGCGCGTAGCGCGCGGGATCGATACCTTCGGCGAGCCGCAGCCCCATCAGCAGGAATTCATCCGCCATCTGCTCGCGGGTGAGGACCTCGTCGACGACCACGCCGTGCCCGAGCGATTCGACCCGCATCAGCCAGGCCTCCGGCCGTTTCTCGGTCGCGGTCGCGTGGCGCTCGCCGCCGATGTCGAGCCGTCCATGGGCGCCGGGTCCGATGCCGGCATATTCGTGCGCGCGCCAATAGACGAGGTTGTGCCGGCACTCGGCGCCCGGCCGCGCATGGTTGGAAATCTCATAGGCGGGAAGGCCGGCGCCGGCGCAGATCGCCTGGGTCGTGTCGTAGAGCGCGCGGGCAGTGTCTTCATCGGGTGTGACCAGTTTGCCTGCCGCATGCAGCGCCGCGAACGGCGTGTCGTGCTCGATCGTGAGCTGATAGAGCGAGAGATGCTCGCCTGCTTCGGCGATGGCGCGTTCAAGCTCCGCCGCCCAGGCCTGCGGCGTCTGCCGCGGACGCGCGTAGATGAGGTCGAAGGACGTGCGCTCGAACGCCGCGCGCGCGATTGCGACCGCGTCGAGCGCCTCGCGCGCAGAGTGCAGCCGCCCGAGCTCCGCCAGCGCGCCATCGTCGAGCGCCTGCACGCCGAGCGAGACCCGGTTGACGCCGGCCGCGCGGTAGCCGCGAAAGCGCGTCGCCTCGACGCTGGTCGGATTGGCCTCGAGCGTGACCTCGACCTCGGGCATGATCGTCCAGTGCCGCGCGATGGCGTCGAGGATCGCGCCCACGGTCGCCGGCTGCATCAGCGACGGCGTGCCGCCGCCGAAGAAGATGGTCGATACCGCGCGGCCCGGCACGCGCGCGGCGGTCGCCGCGGTGCGCGGGTTATCGGCGATTGCGTCAGTGCCGGTCAAACCAGTCTCCAAGTGCGGGAATCAACGCGCAGCATGTCCGATTTTGCCGGCAGCGTCACCCGAAAGCCGGTCTCTGCGAGGAACTCGGCATAACCCATTTGCCGACCTCGGACCGGCGGCCTCAGCGCCGCAGGCAGGCCTCGGCCAGCTTGAGGAATGCACGCGCACGGTGCGAGAGCCCCTCGCCCTTGGGCGGCAGGCCGTGTTTCTCGTCGCTTGTCATCTCGCCGAAGGTGCGGCTGTGCCCCTCGGGCAGGAAGATCGGGTCGTAGCCGAAGCCCGCACTGCCGCGCGGCGGGGAGACCAGCGAGCCCTCGACGCGGCCCTCGAACTCCTCCACATGTCCGTCCGGCCAGGCGACGCAGAGCGCGGAGACGAAATGCGCCTGCCGTTGCTCCGGCCTAGTCGCCCCGCGCTCACGCAGCATGTCCTCGACCTTGCGCATCGCGCGACCGAAATCTCTGTTGGGCCCGGCCCAGCGCGCCGAGTGAATGCCCGGTGCGCCGGCGAGGGCATCGACCGCCAGCCCGGAATCGTCGGCGAATGCCGGCAGGCGGGCGGCCTTGGCCGCAGCCAAGGCCTTGATGCGCGCGTTGTCGCGAAAGCGCGCGCCTGTCTCCTCCGGCTCCGCCAGGCCGAGCTCCTCTGCCGATAGGGCCTCGACGCCATAGGGCGCCAGCAGCTCGCGCATCTCGAGGAGCTTGCCTGGATTGCGGGTGGCGATGACGAGCCGACCGATGATCTGCCGATGACCAGGCTGCATGACGGCCGGACCGAACCTGCGCTCACATCACCGCGAGTTTCTGCAGGTCGACGAGCTTCATCACACCCTTCTTCGCCAGCGCCAAGAGCCCGAGAAATTGCTCCTCGGTGAACGGGATTTTTTCCGCCGTGCCCTGCACCTCGACGATCCGTCCGGCGCCGGTCATGACGAAATTGGCGTCGGTCTCCGCCTCCGAGTCTTCGGCATAGTCGAGGTCGAGCACCGCAGTGCCGTTGCTGATGCCGCAGGAGATTGCGGCCACGTGGTCGCGCAGCGGATCGGCCTTCGTCATCTCGCGCGTCTTCATCCAGCCGAGGCAGTCGTAGAGCGCGACCCACCCGCCGGTGATCGCGGCGGTGCGGGTGCCGCCGTCGGCCTGGATGACGTCGCAATCGAGCGTGATCTGCCGCTCGCCCAGGGCCTCGAGGTTGACGACCGAGCGCAGGCTGCGCCCGATCAGGCGCTGGATTTCGACGGTGCGGCCGGTCTGCTTGCCGGCCGAGGCCTCGCGGCGGGTGCGCTCGAGGGTGGCGCGCGGCAGCATGCCGTATTCAGCCGTGATCCAGCCGCGCGCCTGGCCCTTGAGCCAAGGCGGCAGGCGATCCTCGAGCGTCGCGGTCACCAGCACATGGGTGTCGCCGAACTTCACGAAGCAGGAGCCCTCGGCATATTTCACCACCCCGCGCTCGAGCGAGATGGCGCGCAGCTCGTCGGGCTGTCGGCGGCTCGGCCGCATGGGATGGTCCTTGGGTGACGTGGGTTCTTGGTCGGCGCGGAATCGAGCGAGCTTTGTAAGCAGGCGAGACCGAGGCGGCAAGAGGCAGCGCGGAGTTCGGCGCCTGTCGAGTGGTCGCCCTTGTGCTGCCGCGGCGTTTCGTTGAAGGCTATGATGACCGCGGTGAAGGGCGCCCGTGGCGTTGAGCCGCTCGTTCGTTTGAGCTGGAATGCCCGCCGAAGGAGACTGACATGAAGGCTCCACGCGGAAGAGTTTCTGCCGAGACCATGAACTGACTTATGACGGATGGTCTGACTGACTTGGATTCGAGCACAGGGAGAAAGAAGGTGTTGAAAAAACCCATCGCCGTTGTGTTTGCCGGCCTGCTCGCTGGTGCCGCGAGCGCCTCCGCGCAGGAGAACTGGCCCATTCGCCCGCTGACCATGGTGGTGCCGTTCGCCGCTGGCGGCCCGGTCGACGTGCTCGGCCGCATCCTGGCGCAATATCTCGGCGAGGTTTTGGGCAAGCAGGTCGTGGTCGAGAACGTCACCGACGCTGGCGGCATGACCGGATCGCTGCGGGTCGCGCAGGCCGTGCCCGACGGTCACACCTTTGTGCTCGGCTCGATCGGTACCCACGCGCTCAATCAGACACTCTACAAGCGGCCGCTCTACAAC
>WNGR01013492.1_pt1 | contig 11789 bp, 10 predicted proteins | sample 5407581 | NCBI WGS metagenome assembly WNGR01 (sample SAMN13153383, study PRJNA577476) | soil metagenome | isolation source: 80 cm soil or saprolite under Garry oak tree replicate 2 | place: USA:California | collected 2016-06-15
CTGGTCGAGACGGTCCGCGGCAGCGGGTACCGGATGGTCGACCCGGAGGAGAAGTAGCGACGTGGCCCTCTTCTGGCGCAAGGTCACGCTCGACGAGGTGCTGGGCGCGGTCCGCGGGGAGCTGGCGGCGCGCCACCCGGGCGAGGCGCTGCCGCGCGAGGTGGTCGAGCTGTCGCGCCTGCTGCGCGCCGAAGAGGCCGGCTTCGTCGCGGGCGGGGCGCCGCCGGGCCCCCAGGAGATGGTCGACGGCATCCCGGACCCCGCGGGCATCCTCGACCCGCGCGGCCGGTTCGCGGTGGTCAACCCGGCGCTCGACGGGCTGGTCGGGACCGGGCGCGCCCTCGGGCGGACCCTGCTGGAGATCACTCGCAGCTCCGAGCTGGGCGAAGCCGCCGACCGCGCGATCGCGGGCACGCCTGTGCGCGGCGAGTTCAACGTGGTGTCCCTGGACAAGCTGCTCTTCGTGACGCTCTCGCCGCTCGCCGACCGGCGGGCCCTGGTGCTCTTTCGCGACCTCACCGAGGAGAAGCGGCTGGAGGGCGTGCGGCGCGATTTCATCGCCAACGCGAGCCACGAGCTGCGCACCCCCGTGGCGGCCATCACCGGAGCGGTCGAGACGCTGCTCTCGAGCGGCCAGATGCTCGATTCCGCCGCGCGCGGCTTCGTCGAGATGATCGCCCGCCACGCGGACCGGCTCTCGCGGCTGACCCGCGAGCTGCTCGACCTGTCGCGGCTGGAGACGGGCGAGTTCCACCTCGAGATCGGCCCGATCGAGCTGGCGCCCCTGGCGGCGGCCTCGCTGGAGCTGGTGCGAGGGCGCGCGGAAGGCAAGCGCATCAAGCTCGGCTTCGACGGGCCGTCCGGCCTGCGTGCGCTCGGGGATCGCCGCGCGCTGGAGCAGATCCTCATCAACCTGCTCGACAACGCCATGAAGTTCACTCCGGAGGGCGGGCGGGTCACCGTGCTGGGCGACGGCACCGGCCCTTCGGTCGTGCTTTCGGTGCTCGACTCCGGACCGGGCATCGAGCCGCGCCACCGCGACCGGATCTTCGAGCGCTTCTACCGCGCGGACGCGGGGCGCGCGCGAGAGAACGGGGGCACCGGCCTGGGTCTCGCGATCGTCAAGCACCTCGCGCAAGCGATGGGGGGCCAGGTGGGCGTGGAGAGTGGCCAGGGAGGGAGCCGCTTCTGGGTGAAGTTGCCTGCCGCGCCGTAGAAGCGCCACGCGCTTGTCACACGTACGTCACACGAACCAACTAGAAGGAGGCACCATGACGAAGAGCCGCGTAGCCCTGCTGTCCACTCTCGCTCTCGCCTCGGCGGCGCTCGCCGCCGACAAGATGCTGATCACCGGCGCGGGCGCGACGTTCCCGTTCCCGCTCTACTCGAAGTGGTTCAGCGACTACAACAAGCTGCACCCCGAGGTGCAGATCAACTACCAGTCGATCGGCTCGGGCGGCGGCATCAAGCAGATCACCGAGAAGACGGTCGACTTCGGCGCCACCGATGCGCCGATGACCGACGAGGAGATGGCCAGGGCCCCGGGCATCCAGCACATCCCGACGGTGCTCGGAGCCGTGGTGGTGGTCTACAACGTGCCCGGCCTGGAGGGGCTGAAGGTCACGCCTCAGACGCTCTCGGGCATCTTCCTCGGCAAGATCTCCAAGTGGAACGACCCGGCTCTGGCTCGCGACAACCCGGGCGCGAAACTGCCGGACCAGTCCATCACCGTGGTGCACCGCTCGGACGGCTCCGGTACTACGTACGTCTGGACCGATTACCTCTCGAAGGTGTCGCCGGACTGGAAGTCCGGCCCAGGCACCGGAAAAAGCGTGAACTGGCCGGTTGGCCTCGGCGGCAAGGGCAACGAGGGCGTGACCGGCACGGTCAAGCAGACCGAGGGCGCCATCGGCTATGTCGAGCTGGCCTATGCCAACCAGAACAAGCTCATTCCCGCGATCGTCAAGAATCGCGACGGCGCCTGGGTGAAGCCGACCCTGGAATCCGTTTCGCAGGCGGCGGCGACCACCGAGATGCCGGACGACTACCGCGTGTCGATCACCGACCCGGCCGGCAAGGACGCCTATCCGATCGCGTCGTTCACCTACATTCTCGTCTATCGGGACCAGCCCAACCCTGCGAAGGGCAGCGCGCTGCTGCAATTCCTCTGGTGGGCGGTCCACGACGGCGAGAAGGCCGCGTCCGCCCTGGACTACGCACCGCTGCCGAAGGCGGTGGTGCACAAGGTGGAAGGCACGCTGAAGAGGATGACCGTCCAGGGAAAGGCCGTCCTTGCAACCAGCAAGTGAAACGCTCGCCGCGCGCCCGCCCGGACGGCTCTCGCGAGTCGCCGAGCCGGTGCGCACGAACTTCCCCGACCGCGCCTGGGCCGCATTGCTCGCGGTCCTGGGCGCGGCGGTGTTCGTCGTCGCGGTCGTCATCGTCTTCGCGCTCTGGAAACTCTCGGCCGGGGTGCTGAAGCACACCGGGATCGCCTCGTTCGTGATCAACTCGCGGTGGGACGTGGTCCGCGACGTCTACGGCGCGTTGCCGTTCATCTACGGCACGCTGGTGACGAGCCTGGTGGCGCTGGTGATCTCGCTTCCAGTCTCGGTCGGGCTGTCCCTGTTCCTCACGGAAATGTGTCCTCCGCGGGTGCGCACCGTCGTCTCATTCCCCATCTCGCTGCTGGCGGGCATCCCCAGCGTCGTCTACGGGCTGTGGGGACTGTTCGTGCTGGTGCCCGTGCTCCGCATCCGGGTGGAACCCTTCCTGGCGAAGACGCTGGGGTTCCTGCCGTTCTTCCGGGGCCCGACACTGGGGCTCGGGTACCTGGCTGCAGGCGTGATCCTGGCGATCATGATCCTGCCGACGATCACCAGCATCTCCATCGAGGTGCTGCGCACGGTCCCGTTGTCGCTCCGGGAGGCGGCGCTGGCGCTAGGCGCGACTCGCTGGGAGGCCATCCGAATCGCCGTCCTCCCGTATGCCCGCGCGGGGATCCTGGGCGCCACCATCCTCGGGCTCGGGCGGGCGCTGGGCGAGACGATGGCCGTCACCATGGTCATCGGCAATTCTCCGACCATCTCCGCGTCTCTCTTCGCGCCGGGGTACTCGCTGCCGGCCGTCATCGCCAACGAATTCGCCGAGGCGAGCGGCGCACTGCACACCGGGGCGCTGGCGGCCCTGGGGCTCATCCTCTTCGCCGTGACGCTGCTGCTCAACGTCGCCGCGCGCGCGCTGGTGCGCGTGTCGACGCGCGGGCCTGCCCGGGCCGCCACGTGATCGGCCGGATGCAGCGGCGGCGGGCCGTGAACGCCGTGATGACTGCGCTGTGCGCACTCGGCCTGGCCGTGGCGCTGGTGCCGCTCGCCTCGGTACTGTGGCTCGTCCTCTCCAGGGGGGTCGCGGCTCTCGACCTGCACTTCTTCACGGCGCTGCCCTCGCCGGTGGGTGAGTCCGGCGGGGGCGTGGGGAACGCGATCGCGGGCACCTTCTACATCGTGGGGATCGCCGGCGCGATCGGCGTCCCGCTCGGCGTCGGCGCGGGCGTCTACCTCGCCGAACGCGGAGGCGGCCGGGCCGGAGACGTGATCCGCTTCACCGCAGAGGTGCTTTCCGGGGTCCCCTCCATCATCGTGGGCTTCGTGGCCTACGGGCTGGTCGTGCTGCCGATGAAGCGCTTCTCCGCGCTCGCCGGCGGCGTCGCGCTCGCCGTGTTGATGGTGCCCACGCTCGCGCGGAGCACCGAGGAGCTGGTGCGGCTGGTGCCCGGGGCGCTGCGCGAGGCCTCGCTGGCCCTGGGCGTGCCCGAATGGCGAACGTCGCTGCGCGTCATCCTCCGCACCGCGCTGGGTGGGATCATGACCGCGGTGCTGCTCGCCGTGGCCCGCGCGGCCGGGGAGACTGCGCCCCTCCTGTTCACCTCGCTGAACAACCAGTACTGGAACTGGCGCGCCGACCAGCCTACCGCCTCGCTCACCGTCCAGATCTACAACTACGCGGTCAGCCCGTATGAGAACTGGCACGACAAGGCGTGGGCCGCCGCGCTGGTGCTGCTGCTCCTGGTGGGGGTGTTGTCCCTGGCAGCGCGCCTGCTGACCCGGCAACGCTTCGGAGCGCAGCGGTGACCGGCGGAAACGGTACCGGCCCGAAGATCGAGGTGCAGAACCTCAACGCCTGGTTCCGCAACAACCATGCGCTACGGGGGGTCTCGCTGTCGGTGCCCGCCAACACCGTGCTCGCCATCATCGGGCCTTCCGGCTGCGGCAAGAGCACCTTCGTCCGCTGCATCAACCGGATGCACGAGCTGGTGCCCGGCGCGCGCCAGAGCGGCCACATCCTGGTCGACGGGACGGACCTCCACGCGCGCGGCGTGGACCCCGTCCACCTCCGGCGCCGGGTCGGAATGGTGTTCCAGCGCGCCAATCCGTTCCCCACCATGTCGATCGTCGACAACGTGGTGGCGGGCCTCAAGCTGAACGGCATCGGCGGCAACCATGCGGAGCTGGCGGAGAGGAGCCTGCAGCAGGCCGCCCTCTGGGACGAGGTGAAGGACCGGTTGAACCACTCCGCGCTCTCGCTCTCCGGCGGCCAGCAGCAGCGGCTCTGCATCGCCCGCGCGCTCGCCGTGGGGCCGGAAGTCCTGCTCATGGACGAGCCCGCCAGCGCCCTCGACCCCATCGCGACCGCCAAGATCGAGGAGCTGATCCGGGAGCTTCGCGAGCAGCTCACCATCGTCATCGTCACCCACAACATGCAGCAGGCCGCGCGCGTCTCGGATGCCACCGCATTCTTCTACATGGGCGAGCTGGTGGAGCACGGCGGGACCGAGCAAATCTTCACGAATCCGAAGGAGCCCCGGACCGAAGATTACGTGACGGGCAAATTTGGGTAGGAGAGAGGCATGGCAGTGAAGAAGCACACCGACCGATCGTATGACGCCGAGCTGGAGGAGCTGCGCTCGAAGCTGCTCACCCTCGGCGGCAAGGTGGAGGCGGAGATCGCCCATAGCATGCGCGCGCTGAGCGAGCGCGACTCGAAGCTGGCCGAGCTGGTGGTCGGGTCGGACCGCGAGGTGAACCTGCTCGAGCTGGAGGTGGACGAGAGCTGCCGCCGGCTGCTGGCGCTGCGCCAGCCGGCCGCCAGCGACCTGCGGTTCATCACCACCGCGCTGAAGATCGTGGTCGACCTGGAGCGCATCGGCGACCTGGCGGTCAACATCGCCGAGCGGTCAATCGACCTTAACCAGTCCCCTCCGCTTCGCCCCGTGCACGATCTGACCCGGCTGGCGCAGCTCTGCCAGTCGCAGTTGCGCAAGGCGCTCGACGCCTTCGTCGACGCGGACCCGGAGAAGGCGCAGGCCGTCATCAAGGACGACGACCTGCTCGACGCGCTCTACCACAACCTGTTCAACGAGCTATTGGCCCTGATGATGGAAGACCCGCGCAACATCCGCCGCGCGAACAGCCTGCTCTTCGTGGCCAAGCACCTCGAGCGCCTGGGCGATCACGCCACCAACGTCGCCGAGATGGTCGTGTACATGGTCCGCGGCACCGACGTGCGCCACCCGCACAGCCGGGAGACCACCGGCCAGCCGTAGCTGTGTCAACCAGTTTGCGCCAGTAGTTCAGGGCAAGGCCGCTCAGAGCTGGGCGCTGGTGAGCCAGTGCTTGTTCTGCTCGGTGCCGTCGAACTGTTGCGTCGTCTTGAACTTCTCCCACTTGCCGCCCTGCGCGGCGGGCTTGGTGCGCTCGAGCAGGGCGCGCCGCTGGTCCTCGGGCATCGGCTTGAAGTTGATGGCGAGGTAGAGCGCCTGCTCGAGGACGCCCTCGCTGTCGCAGCCGGTGACGGTGACGTTCACGCCGGGGACGCTCATCGCGTAGCGCAGGCACTCCTCGGCCGTGGCCGCGCCGCTCTGCAAGATGAGGCCCGACCCCATCGGCTTCATCCCCAGGACGGCCACGCCGTCCTTCAGCGCGACCGGCATCACGTCGCGCTCGAAGCTGCGGTAGTGCGCGTCCAGCACGTTGATCGGCATCTGCACCGTGTCGAAGGAGAAGCGCTGCGCGCGCGCCACGTCGAGCATGTGGCGGTGGATGTCCGGGTCCTTGTGCCCGGTGAACCCGATGAAGCGCAGCTTGCCGGCCTTCTGCGCGGCGACCAGCGCCTCGATGGTCCCGCCGGTTGCGAAGCACTTCTCCGGATCGTCGGGGCGGATGACCTCGTGGATCTGCACCAGGTCGATCACGTCCGTCTGCAGCCGTTCCAGCGACTGCTCCAGCTGCTCGCCGGCGGACTTCGCGGTGCGCCCGTCGAGCTTGGTCATGACGAACGCCTTGGAGCGGTAGCCGTCGCGCAGCGCCTTGCCCATGCGCCGCTCGCTCTCGCCGCCGTTGTAGTCCCAGCAGTTGTCGAGGAAGTTCATCCCGTGGTCGAGCGCCCTCTGCACCATCCGGATGGCCTCCTGCTCAGGCGGGAGGCCGAGGTGGTAGCCGCCGAGCCCCACGATGGATACGTCGGCGCCCGTCCGGCCCAGCCTGCGCATGGGCACACGTGCACCGACCGGGATCTTGTACTTGCCCTTGGGGACGCTCCCCAGGGGCGCGCCGCCCGCCTGCTTCGCCGCTTGCACCGCTCGAGCCATGAGTGCACCTCCCGCTACCGCCTGCAGGAACTTCCTCCTCGAGGCCATGGGAACCTCCTGCGTCAGAGGCTGCGCATGCTGCGGCAATGCGGCACCCCACGCAACGGCCGGCTGGCGTACGCTGCGACCCGCATGGCCCGCGAGGACGCCGCCGCGCAGCAGGGCATCGGCAGCTCCGGGCTGCGCCTGCAGGCGATCGTCTTCTCCCTGGTCGCCGCGTCCTTCACCGCCGTGTACATCACGCAGCCGGTCCTGCCCGTCCTTCAGGTCGAGTTCGGCGTCAGCGAGACCACCGCGTCCCTGACCGTCTCCGCCGTCATCCTGGGCATCGCGCTCGCAAACCTTCCCTTCGGCGTGCTCGCCGACCGGCACCCGATCCGCCCCATCCTGCTGGGCGGCGCCACCGTCGTGAGCGCCGCGAGCCTGCTCTGCGCGGCCACCAAGGGGATCTGGCTGCTCATCGCCGCGCGGTTCGTGCAGGGGCTCTTCATCCCCTCGCTCACCACCTGCCTCGCGGCCTACCTGGCGCGCAGCCTCCCGCTCGCGCGCCTCAACGTGGTGATGGGCTCGTACGTGTCGGCCACCATCGCGGGCGGCCTGGGCGGGCGGCTCCTGGGCGGCTGGATCCATCCGCCGCTGCATTGGCGGTACGCTTTCGTCACCTCGGCGGGGCTGCTCATCGCCGCCGCCGCGGCGGCTGCCCGCGCGCTGCCGCGCGAGCCGGCCGGGCGGCCCGCCGAGGAGCGCGGCACCGGATTCGTCCACCTGCTGTCGCGTCCCGAAGTCCTGCGCGTCCTCGTGGTGGCCTTCAGCGCCTTCTTCGTCTTCTCGGCGACGTTCAACTACCTGCCCTTCTACGTCTCGCGGCCGCCGATCAGCGCGCCCTTGAACGTGGTGACGCTCCTCTACCTCGCCTACGTGGTCGGGATGGTCGCCGGTCCGCTCGCGGGCAACCTCAGCAACCGGCTGGGGAGCGGGGCGACGATGGCGATCGGCTCCACCGTCCTGGCGGCCGCGATCGCCTGTACGCTGGTGCCCTCGCTCGCGGTGATCGCGCCCAGCCTTCCCGCGATCTGCGCCGGCTTCTTCGGCGTCCACGCGGCGGCGCTGGGCACGCTCAACCGCAGGCTCACCGGGAGCCGCGGCCGGGCGAACTCGCTCTACGTGCTCTTCTACTACCTCGGAGGCGCGGCGGGGATCAGCGCGACCGGGTGGGCGTACTCGCACCGCGGCTGGCACGGCGTGGTGGGGCTGGCGATCGCGGTCCTCCTGGTGCCGCTGGGGGTCGGGCTCTACGAGCTCAGGCGCCCCGCTTGACAGCCGCCGCCGTATTCGGCGGCGCTGCGCTTTTCACAGCGCGGACCTTATGCCATGCGTTCAGGGTGCTCGCCGTCGGCCGACGGGACTGGCTCTTCGGCGCCGGGTTGCTGGTCGCGGTCGTCCTCGTCTACCAGCCGGCGTGGAACGGAGGCTTCCTCTGGGACGACGCCGCCCACCTGACGCGCCCCGAGCTGAGGTCCTGGGGCGGGCTGCGGCGCATCTGGTTCGACCCGGGAGCGACGCAGCAGCACTACCCCCTGGTGCACAGCGCCTTCTGGGTGCAGCACCGCCTCTGGGGAGAGGGCCCGGCGGGCTACCATCTGGTGAACATCGTGCTCCACGCCGCCGTGGCGCTGCTGGCGGCCTCGACGCTGCGCCGGCTCTCCGTCCCTGGCGCCTGGCTCGCGGCGGCGATCTTCGCGCTGCATCCGGTACACGTCGAGTCGGTCGCCTGGATCTCCGAGCTGAAGAACACGCTGTCAGTTCGAGGAGAAGCGCGCGCTCGGGCCGTACGCACTGGCGCTGGCCCTGTTCGTGCTCGCGCTGTGCAGCAAGACGGTGATCGCGACCTTGCCCGCGGCGCTGCTTCTCGCCGGGTGGTGGCGGCGGGGCGGGCTGTCGTGGCGGGAGGACGTGCGGCCCCTGCTGCCGTTCTTCGTTCTCGGCGCGGCAGCCGGACTGTTCACCGCGTGGGTCGAGCGCCGGCTGGTCGGCGCGGAAGGCGCGCCGTTCGAGCTGTCGGTCCTGGAGCGGGCGCTCATCGCCGGCCGCGCGAGCTGGTTCTACCTGGGGAAGCTGGTCTGGCCCGCGAACCTGACCTTCATCTATCCCCGGTGGCACGTCGATCGGGCCGTCTGGTGGCAGTACCTGTACCCGGCCGCCGCGCTCCTCGCGCTCGCCACGCTCTGGGCGGTGCGGAAGCGGTGGCGCGGGCCGTTGTCCGGAGCGCTGTTCTTCGTCGGCACGCTGGTGCCCGCGCTCGGCTTCGTCAACGTGTATCCGTTCCTCTTCTCGTTCGTCGCGGACCATTTCCAGTACCTCGCCAGCCTGGGCGCGATCGCGCCCGCCGCGGCCCTTGCTACCCGGCTCGCCGAGCGGGGTCGCTCGTTGAACCGGCTGACGGGCCATGCGCTGTGCACCGCCGCCGTCGTGGCGCTGGCGGTCCTCACCTGGAAGCAGGCCCACCTCTATGCCGACGCCGAGACGCTCTACCGCGCGACGATCCGGGCCAACCCCGGGTGCTGGATGGCCTACAGCAACCTGGCCGGCGCGCTGATCGCGCGCGGGCGGACCGGCGAGGCCCTGGCCCTCATCGAACGGGCGCTCGAGCTCCGACCGGACTACCCGGAGGCGCACAACAACCTCGGCCTGGTGCTCGCCGGCGAGGGCCGCGCCGCCGAAGCGATCGCGCACTACCGCGCGGCGCTGCGGCTCGACCCCACGTACGCCGAGGCGCACAACAACCTCGGCTTCGTCCTCGCGAGCCGAGGAGAGGTCGACGCGGCCATCGCCCACTACCGCACGGCCCTGGAGAACGGATTCGAGGCCGCCGGGGTCCACTACAACCTCGCCATGGCCCTCCTCGGCCGCGGACAGTCCCGGGCGGCGGCCGCCCATCTGCAACGGACCCTCGAGCTGCAGCCGGAGCACGTCCAGGCGCACAACAACCTGGGGATCCTCCTCGCGCGCAGCGGGCGGCTCGAGGACGCCATCGCTCACTTCCGCAGGGCGCTGGAGATCGACCCGACCTCCGCCGAGGTGCGCAGGAACCTCGATATCGCGCTCACCGGCCGCCGTGCCGGCGCCACGCCGTAGGTCAGGACACTCTCTCGCGCGCCCGTCCGCGGGAAAGGAACGCGCCCGCGCGGCGCGCGACGAGCCGGGCGGCGGCCGCCGCCAGGAGGAGCCCCGCGACCCAACGCGCCACCGTCGCGAGCGCGGCCGCGTCCAAGCGCGGCCACACCGTCTTCCAGAGGATCTCGCCGCGGTCGATCATCCAGTGCCAGCCAGTATGGGCGACGACGGCCGAGAGGATGATCACGCCGAGCTGGCCGGCGACCACGTACCGGCGAAAGAGCGCCAGGACGGGAAGCATTGCTGCGAGCACGGCAATCTGGCCGATCTCGATGCCGATGTTGAACGAGAAGAGCGAAACGAGCAGGTGGGTGCCGGCGAACTGGAGGTTCTCCTTCAGCCCATAGGAGAAGCCGAATCCGTGCACGAGGCCGAAGAGCCCGGTGATCAACCAGCGGTGGCCGAGGTTGGCGCCCACGATGTTCTCCAGCGCCATGTAGACGATCGAAGCCGCGATCGCCGTCTCCACGAAGGGCGGGAACCAATCGCCGCCGGGGGCGAGTCCATAAGCAGAGCCGAGCAAGGTGAACGAGTGGGCCACCGTGAAGGCCGACACGATCGCCACGACCTGTCGGAACCGCAGTGCGGGAATCACCAGGCACAGCAGGAAGAGCAGGTGGTCGACGCCGCTCAGGATGTGAGCGGTTCCGAGCAGCACGAACCCCGCTCCCGCCTGGTACCAGGCCGGGTTCAGCGCGACTCTTCCGGAGCGGCTCGTGATCACCATCGCCCGGCCTTGTTCGTGAAGCGGCAGATAGCGGACGGCGAGCTTCAAATAATCCTTCAGCTCGGGAGCGACGAGAGTCTGGATGGTGAAGCGCGCGCGCGGCGACTGGATGGCGTACGTGACGTGCGCGTCGAGATAACCCTGGTCGACATAGATGCCCGTGTCCGGAGCGGGCTTCTGCGCGACGTGCGCGACCGCGTCCCCGTAATGCTCGAAGGAGCGATCCGAAGGCAGTGAGAGGCGGCCGACGGCGCTCTTGGGGACCAGCAGCCGGCTGTCCTCCCAGAGCAGCACGTCATGGCCGACCCCTTCCAACGCCCGCTCGATGGCAGGTCCGGCGTTCGCCAGATCGATCTCGGCGCCCTTGGCGGGAAACCGGATCGTCTTCGTGATGTGCAGCGGCAGCCGGATGACCAGGTGGAGCTCGTTCGGTTCCACCTTGGCGAACGCGTTCATCAAGCTTTCGAGCTTGAACTCGTGCGCGTCTGCCGTCCGCACGTGCAGCACGACGATGCCGAGGGCCATGGCGGCCGGAACGGCCAGCGCGAGCAGACTCGGGATCCCCCGGCGTGTCATCGAGGATGACCTTTCGCGATGTGGACGGCGGCCGGGAGGCGTGGGTCGCTCCCGGCCGCCAGTTGCATTGCTAGTCGTCTTTCGGGTCTGGGTCTCTCGGGTCGTAGTGCTTGAGGGCGACGTCGGGATACCCGGACGGACGGAAGTCGTCGAGCTTCTTTTCCTCCAGGTTGCCGGCAGGCACGAACTTCTGGATGCGCCGGCCGTTGATGGTTTCACCCGTGAACAGGTTCCCCTTGGAATCGAGCCCGATCGAGTGCAGGAAGACGAAGTCGCCTGCCATGTGCCCGGAACGGCCGAACCCGGCGAGGATGGTGCGCGGCCACGCGCCGCACTCGATCGTCGTGCAGGGCGCCGATGGACCGGCGAGCGCCAGCTCGCGATCGAACGTCCAGACGATCTCGTTGCCGCCGTCGACCTCGAAGAAGAAGCTCTGGTCCTTGTCGACGGAGAAATCGAGGTCCCAAGCCGATCCGGCCGTGCCGAGGATGTTCTTGTATGCGCCGTCGGATCGACCCGCGGTCACGCCCGTGCCCGGGATCACGGTGATGATCCGGCGTGGCTCGCAGATCCTGTCGCCATTCTGGTCAGTCGTGCAGTTGGTCGGGTTCTTGTCGTAGACGAGGATTCGATCGCTGGCGCGGTCGCACACGTACACGAACCCGT
>WNGR01007219.1_pt1 | contig 11786 bp, 8 predicted proteins | sample 5407581 | NCBI WGS metagenome assembly WNGR01 (sample SAMN13153383, study PRJNA577476) | soil metagenome | isolation source: 80 cm soil or saprolite under Garry oak tree replicate 2 | place: USA:California | collected 2016-06-15
GGCGCGGATGGGGGGAGGGGGCCCTTGTGGCCGCCCGCGGTGCTCTCCCCGAGGCGGGCGGCCACAAGGGCCCCCTCCCCACACCCGCGCCTCCCCCGCCCCTACGATCCTCGACCGCCCCTGACATAGCTTCCAAATACCTCTCCTTGAAAGGCGGGGCTTGCCCCCGCCCTGGTGATTACTAAATCCTTTCAATAATCATGGCATTCGCCATCCCGCCGCCCTCACAGATGGTCTGTAGCCCATAGCGACCACCAGTGCGCTCCAGTTCATGCAAGAGAACCGTCGTCAGGCGTGCTCCAGACATTCCAAGTGGGTGGCCCACCGCAACCGCTCCACCGTTCACATTCACCTTCCTCAGATCTGCCCCGGTCTCACGCTGCCAGGCCAGTACAACGCTGGCGAACGCCTCATTGATCTCCACCAGGTCCACCTGATCCAATGTCAGGCCAGCACGGTCGAGCACCTTAAACGTCGCCGGAATCGGTGCAGTCAGCATGATGATCGGATTATCACCGGCCAGGGCAAACGAAACGAAGCGAGCACGGGGTTTAAGTCCCAGTCGCTCTGCTGTTCCACGTTCCATGATAAGCACAGCAGCCGCCCCATCGCTGATCTGCGAAGAGTTGCCCGCCGTGATCAGTCCATCTGGTTTGAAGGCAGGCTTGAGGCTCGCCAGCTTCTCAAGGCTGGTATCCGTGCGGATGCCCTCATCCTTATCGAAGATACCTGTCGTGCCATCCTCATTCTTCACCGGAATGGGCACAACCTGGCTGCTGAAACGCCCCTCAGCCGTGGCCTGTGCAGCCCGCCGATGACTCTCCAGGCTGAACGCATCAAGTTCTTGCCTGCTCAGCTCCCACTTTTGCGCCACTAAATCGGCGCTGATCCCCTGGTGTACCAGCCCATTATCATAGCGCTGCAACATCAAGGGTCCAAAGGGCGCACCTGGCCCTTGCATATACGATGACCCCAGGGGTACTCGAGTCATCGACTCGACTCCACCAGCGATCACAATATCGTATGCTCCGCTCAACACACCCTGGGCTGCAAAGTGAATGGCCTGCTGGCTCGACCCACACTGGCGATCAACCGTCGTTCCCGGCACCGTCTCAGGAAAACCCGCCGCCAGCACCGCATTTCTTCCCACGTTGATGCTCTGCTCTCCCACCTGGCTCACACACCCGACAATCACATCATCTATCGTACCAGGATCAACGCCCGTGCGCTGCACCAGGGCAGAAAGCACCTGGGCCATCAAATCCACCGGGTGCCAGTCCTTCAATCGTCCGCCCCTGCGTCCAACCGCAGTGCGAACTGCTTCAACAATTACCGCTTCGCGCTGTGCCATATAGATAGGCTCCTTTTTTCATATAGTCTAGTTGTGGTGACCTGGTGATGGCAATAAGGGGACATCGCTTCGTTTAGTACCTGTATTGTACGTGAACAATTGGAGAGAGTGCAAGGGCCGAGGCATCCACTGGCTTTAGCACGTGCTTTTAGCCTTGCCTTTTTCCCCTTTGGTTCATCTGCCTGAGGGAGGTGTAGTTCTCTCGCACTATTACGGTGTTGGGATGGTCTACGCCTAATACCTTTTCACAGACTGCTAGAGCCCGCTGCCAGAGAAGCTCGGCATCATCGTACTTGCCCTGGTCAGTGTAGACCGCTGCTAGATTATTAAGCTGAGTCACTACTTCGAGGTGATCCGGCCCAAATACCTTTATGTCAATTGCCGGGGCCCGCTGATAGAGGAGCACAGCTTGATCGTATTTGCCCTGACGGTGGTAGAGTGATGCCAAATTATTGAGATTAGTTGCTAGCTCAGGATGGTCCAGTCCAAGTACCTTTTCCCGGATCCTTAGTGACCGTTGGTAGATGGACTCGACTTGATCGTACTTACCCTGTTTCTCATAGAGTACTGCTAGGTTATCTAGACAGGTCATTGTTTCAGAGTGATCTGCTCCCCGCACCTTCTCAAAGATTGTCAGAGTCTGCTTCAACAGTGACTCGGCTTGGTCGTATTTCTCCTGATGATAGTAAAGCTCAGCTAAGCTATAAAGATCAGCAGCTACTGCGAGGCCATCTGATCCAAATAGCTTCATGTGAATTGCCAGGGCCAGCTGGTAGAGAGGCTCGGCTTGGTCGTACTTCTCCTGGCTCTGATAAAGACCTCCCAGATTACTCAGACTGGTTGCCGTGTCGGGGTGGTCTGGTCCTAACACCTTCTCAAAGATTGTCAGAGCCTGCTTCAACAGTGGCTCGGCATCATCGTACTCGCCCTGTTTCATAAAGAGTGTTGCCAGATTATTGAGACTACTTGTGGTATCGGGGTGATCTGTTCCCAGCACATTTTGTCGGATCATCAGAGCCTGCTGGTGGAGGTGGGCAGCCTGAATATACTTGCCCTGTTTCGTATAGAGTACTGCCAAATTATTGAGACTGGTTGCCATAGAGGCGTCGTCTGGTCTCAGCGCCTTTTGTCGGATCATCAGAGCCTGCTGGTGGAGGTGGGCAGCCTGAATATACTTGCCCTGTTTCGTATAGAGTTCTGCCAGATTATTGAGACTGGTTGCCATAGAGGCGTCGTCTGTTCCCAGCATCTTTTCATCAATCGCTAAGGCCTGCTGGAGGAGCGGCAGAGCCTCATCGTATCTTGCTTGCTTTTCCAGGTAGCTCCCCACATTATTGAGCAACCGTCTGGCTTGTGGAAAAACAAAGCTCCATTGCTCAATGAATGTGGCACACGCAAATGCGTGAAGCAAATACCGTTCACATTGTTGCCATGTTTCCACTTTTTCACTGTCGGGGAAGACCTCGTTGACGGCTCGCACAGCTCTCTTTGCCCAGTGGCGCTGGGTCTTGTTATCCATTCCATCTTTGAGCACAACCTGCACCAGGCGATGGATAGTGAGGATTTTCGTCGTGGGATTGCGTCGTACAAGCGAGTAGCGACGTAATACCTCGACTGTATCGTTGAGGGCGAGTGGATCAGCAGCAACAGGACTGAGGACAGGGCCAAGGTGAGATGCCCCTTCGGTGATGATCTCTTCGGCAATGGCATCAGGGGCAAGAAAAGCACACAAGCGCAATAGCTCGGCGGCTGCAGGATTGGCCTGCTCCACCTGTTGAAAAGAGAGTGCCCAGGTGGTAGCGACTGTATAGGGATACTCAGATGACAATCTATCTTTCCTTTTCAGCAGCTCCGCCCGGTGCCTCTTATATAGCTTGAAATATCCTGAAAGTCCACATCCTGTCGCCTCAATATAGGCTCCTGCCTGGTCAAGCGCGAGGGGTAGCCCATCCATCTCTCGGACAATCGCTTCGGCGTTGGCCCGGTCTTCCCGGGATGCCTGGGCAAGTGGGGCATCGGGTCTGAGCATGTTGGCACAACGCAGTAAGAGCAAGATTCCTTCTTCCAGATCCATCTTCTCAAGCTCAAGACTCCTGGCGACCTTGCCCGTATATTGTGCGCGAGTGGTCAGGATAATGTGCCCCTGGTTCTCCATCGGCAGGAACTCAGCGACCATTTCCAGGTCATCAGCATTATCCAGAACCAACAGCCAGTCTCCATGCTCGGTCAACCAGCGTTTGACAGCAAGTACAACCATGTTCTGATCTTGCTCATCCTTCTCTGGCAGCTTCAAAAGCGTTGCCACTTTCACAAAATCAGAGATAAGGCTATCGCGACTGGCAGCGCTGACCCACAAAACGAAACGATACTCCTCCCGATAGCGATAGGCGTACTCCAGGGCCGTCTGTGTCTTGCCAATGCCACCAAGGCCGCTGATCGCCTGTGTCAAGGCAGCAGCTTTCGTGGAGGTGAGCCTGTCATGCAGTTCCTTGAGCAAGGTCTCGCGACCGGTGAAGAATGGGTTGCGGCGGTAGGGGACGTTCCAAACTTGTGAGGCAGGGGAGAATTTCTTCTGGATGCCGCCGGGAGGCGCAGGAGCAAGTGAGAGTTTTGAGGCCAGTTCTTCAACGACTTTTCGGATGCCTTTCGCAACGTCCAAAAAGGCTTCGTCACGATCAGGCCACTTGGTGATAGGTTTGCTATTGGTAGGTAGGGCTTGAAGTTTATGGAAGAGAGTATCTTGCCAATCGACCGGGCGCAGGATAACAGGGATGACCCGAACTCCCTCGGTCTCGTGCCTTTCCATGGCCAGAGGCACTTCGCTTTCATTGCAAAATTGAGAGGCCATGAAGTCCGGGCTAATAAGCAGCAGGATAATCTGAGCTTCTTGTATGTTGGCGGCTATCTCGTGTGCCCACTCTTTCCCTGCATCAATCTTGCGATCATGCCAGAGTACGATATGTCCCTGTCGCTCCAGGTTACTCAGGTGCTTCTCGAGCTCGTCCCGCAATGCCTCGTCTTCATGTGCATAGGAATAGAAGATTTTAACGCTTTCTATCGGTTGTGCTGTCAAAGACATAGCTTTGTTCCTCAGAGAGTGGGCATCAGTACCTGCGAACGTTAGCATGAGTATATCGTGTTTTTAGTTATGTTTCAAGTTATCCAATTTCGCAGATTCCACCACAGATCGAGGGTCGGCATCCCCGTAGTTGGGTAGGAGCGATCCCTTGCTGTCGCCCTTGGGAGGCCGGGTGGGATCTTTGCGGGCTCCCCCGAAGGTGCTGGATGGCGTATGGGAAAATAACCGGAGAAAAACGTCTATCTCTATAAGGGCTTCGCAATGTGCTTGCCTATATGCTTCCTGCATGCTTCCTGTAGTACGCTCTCCAGTATGTCTCCAGTATGAGAGTGGAGAGAAAAGAGGTGTACCATGACCCAACAAAGGTCAGACAATATATTCGATCAAATACAACAAGACGCTTTAGGGACGCGTAAGGCTCGCTATTCGACGACAAATCCTCTTCTCGCCGGAGGCCGCTTTCTCATCTTTGTCCCTGTGTTCCTGCTGCTGTCCTTCCTCGTGGGTTACAGGCTGTTCTACTTGGGAGGCAGGAGTTGGTTCGAGTTCCATGTCCTGCTTCTTCTTTTCACCATCCTCTTCCTGTGGCTGGCCTGGTTTCTGGGTCGCATCGGTCTGTCGCGGCTCCTGGCAACAAGGATGGTGGTGTCTGTTCACGAGAGAGGCATGGTCATTCGTGCAGGCAGCCTCTGGGGGCCGCAAACGTTCACTGTGATCTCCTGGGATCAGATCAGCCATGTCTCCGCGCAGTTTAGATCATCGCCTCTCTATACCATCCATCTCACAGATGGCAGGCACTTCCTGCTCAGAGAGGACCTCAAGCACCTCGAAGCGCTCGTTTCGACCATTGAACAGGAGGTTGCTCGTTCAAATGCCGATCTGTGATCCGAGGGCAGCACCATCGTAGTTGGGTAGGGGCGACCACGTGCGGTCGCCAATAGGCATCAACCGAAGCCCCGGAGAACGGTCGGAGGTCGCATGCTCCGTAGGAGAGGGCCTTTATGGTCGCCCGCGTAGCCAGTAGCTGTCCGCTCATGGGTCCATCAAAGCAACCCCAGCAGCGGGCGACCATAAAGGCCCTCCCCGCCACCCTTCATCCTCCCTCGCCCCTACGGGCTCTGAGGCACTTTTCGTTAAGTTGATGCCTATTGGGCGATCCCTTGCGGTCGCCATGGAGGGTGGCTTGGGGTCTCCCTGGACAGGTTGGGGTTCGCTGCCTTCATGTTAAATAATCCCTGCCTGAGCGTTTGTTTTAGTAGTGATCTACTCGCCTTGATCCGACGTATATACTGGACACATCAACCATATCATCAGCAGAAAGGAGCAAAACACAATGGTTTCCGAAGCTGTATCTTCCACAGAACAACGCTGGAATCTACAGACACACCCCTGGCGCACTAATATTCGGTTACTCTTCCTCTCAGCCATGACCGTCTTTACCATCACGGTCGGCATCGGCATCTTCAATGGTTTGCATATCACAACCCTCAGCCAGGATGTCCTGCTCACACATGTCCATGCTGGCACGCTCGGCTGGATCACGCTGAGTGTTCTGGCGAGCTGCCTCTGGCTCTTTGGTGAGGGACAGGTACTTACGGAGAGAAGCTTCTACATCAGCCTGTTCTCGGCTATCTCTATCCCGTTGTACGTAGGGGCTTTCCTCAGTGGCAATTTCATTGCCCGTTCGATTTTTGGCTCTGTAGTTCTCGCCATCATCATCGGCTTCTTCGTCTGGATTGTCATGAGGAGTCGGCAAATTCGGCTTGGTGTAGCCCATCTCGCCATTCTTGGAGCAATGTTCACCCTCATTGTTGGCAGTACCCTTGGCGTGCTCATTCAGGTGCAATCCGCCATACTGGAGCAGCATGGCTCAGCCATTCTCCCCAATGGTGCCTTTGGCGCACATCCAGGCACACAGGTCGTCGGCTATCTGCTTCTGATCGGCATGGCAATCAGCGAATGGCGTTTAATGCCAGATACAGGCAGATTGCCCCGCCTGGGAGTAATCCAGATTGCCTTTCCCTTCGTCGCTGGCCTTGTATTGAGCGTTGGCTTACTGTATAACCTGACGCCTCTGCTCAGTCTGAATCTGCTCTTCGAACTCATAGGCGTCGTGATCTATATCGTGCGCTTCGCTCCCAGGATTCTACGAATTAACTGGTTGAAGCGCAGTCCACAGCGCTTCTTTGCATTCAGCGGCATCTTCATCGTAGTGGACATTCTTCTCCTCGTTTACATCCTTGGATCTGTCATCGGCGGTATCTATAAGGATTTCCAGTCTGTGCCGGTCTGGCTTGTCTTTGCCCTGGATCACGCAGTCTTCATAGGGATAATGTCCAATGCCCTCTTCGGTCTGATTCAGGAGGCATCAGCAGAGCGACGCGCATTCTGGCCGTGGGCCGATGATGTCCTCTTCTGGGGGATGAACTTTGGCATGGTCGGCTTCGTCGTCAGTCTCCTTCTGGATCAGCGCATCTTAGAGCGGGTGTTTACACCTATCATGGGGTTGAGCATCTTAGTTGCTATAGTCACCTATGTCATCCGATTGAGTAGACCGTCGAGGGCAGAGCAGGTCGAAGTCAGCGTCAGTCCTACATCTGGAAGGTAATATTGATAAATCCTGCCTCCGCGCCGCCGCAGGGCGACCGTAAAGGTCGCCCCTACCATAGACGCCTTCGATGAGACGATCCGTAGTATGGTAGGGGTGACCCTTTGCGTCAAGATGTCTCTTCGAACGCGGGTTGGATTATTCGGACCAGACCGTTTTGGGTCTTGGCATCAGTTCATCGTCCACGTAGATCGCCTCTACGCGCTCGTTGAAAAGGCATAGGAGTTTGGCGATCGGTAAGCATGCTGGGAGTGGTTCGCGGTAGCTCCAAACGATGTCCTTGAAGATCCGCTCGCCAATCTTGGCGGACCAATACGTTGCCTTGCCCTTGTAGGGACAACGAGTCGTGGTCTCAGTCGGCTCCAGTAGCTCCATACGGACATCCTGCTCAGGGATGTAATAGCGGATCGGGAGTCCCGTTTCGAGCAAGATCTGGGGATGCTGGGTGTCGGCTATGGTCACACCACCGAGCACCACCCGCACATGACGGGAACTGGGCAAAACGTCCACCCGCTTGTAGGGATCGCGCGCGTGCGCAAAGACCTGCTCCTCCTCTTCATACCAGGCGTCCATTTGGTCCCAGTAAAAGGCCAGGTAACCTTGAATCTTCGGCCCTTCGGGCAGCGGATTGGGATAACTCCATGCAGCGTTCTTGGCCACTCGACTGCCAACCTGTATGGTCCAGTACGAGGCTTCCCCTTTCAGCGGTGAATGGGTATGATGTTCAGTCGCCTCCATCAGATCCATGCGCACATCTTCCATCGGGAAGTAGAAGACGGGCAACCGTCCAAATTCGTGCAACAACATGACGCGCTTGCTGTCGGCGATTGTGGTGTCTGCGAAGACCACACGCACGCGTCGGCGGCTATCTTCCCAACGAAATCCCTCACTGAATGAGGGCGAGGCCATCTGGCCCATAAACGTATCTTCAAGCACACGTTTCATCCGGTCTCTCCTCTCTAGAGTCTGTAATGATGAGCTATTATGCCTCCATTTCATCCTCTAACCTCGCTGGAATGTAATCGGCAAATTCTTCACGCCATACAACACAAAACTCTCCACCGCCTCTAATGGCACATCCCGCACCCGCCTCATTCCTGGTAGTCTCTCAAGCATCACCTCCAGTGCAATGCGAGCTTCCAGGCGTGCCAGTGGTGCCCCAAGACAAAAGTGGATACCGTGCCCAAAGGCGATATGCCGGTTGGGAGACCGGTGAACATTGAAGGTATCAGGGTCGGGGAACTGCAACTCATCGCGGTTGGCTGAACCAATCCAGGCAATCACCATCTGGCCTGCTTTGATCTCCTGATCTCCAAGCACTGTGTCGGTTGCGGCCCTACGAAACATGAGCTTGACGGGAGAGTAGTAGCGCAGGACCTCCTCGACAGCATCCGGTACCAGGGATGGCCTGGTTCGCAGGTGTTCTATCTCCTGGGGATGCTCATCAAGGCAGAGGATGGCGTTGCTGATCAGGTGCGTCGTTGTTTCATTGCCAGCGACCAGCAGCAGGATGCAGAATCCCAGAAGTTCTGGCAGGCTAAGGTGCTGACCATCAATTTGTGCCGCCAGCAATGCACTGATGAGGTCATCCTTTGGCTTCTCGCGACGCTGCTTGATCATCCACAGGAAGTACTCGCTCATCTCTGCCTGTGGGTTGCCACCGGTGATTGGCGTTGCTGCTCCAACGACCTCATCGGACCAGCGTTTGAAGCGTTCGCGATCTTCTATCGGGATGCCGAGTAACTCGGCAATAACCGTCACAGGTAGCGGATAGGCCAGGTCTTGAATGACATCCATCTCACCTTTTGCGCCTACTTTATCCAGCAGATCACGAACGATCTCTGTAATGCGCGTTGTCAGCTGTGCCACCGTGCGCGGTGTGAATGCCTGTGTGGCAAGAGAGCGGAGTTGTCGATGGCGTGGTGGGTCAGTGTTAATCAAGCTCATATCTAATGGTTCGTCTGAGCCTATATATTGTGAAGAGAATGATGTGTAATCTGTAAGCACCCTTTGCACGTCTGCATAGCGAAACACCTGCCAGGTATTGCGTCCTGGTGTGTAGGCAATTGGTGCTGATTCTCGCATACTGCGATACCAGGGAAATGGATCAATTGGTTGTGGCATCAAAGACCTTTCTAAAGCGGCTGAAATTGCCTTAAAGATGGACCTGTTTTTTCCGTATGGCTGCCAGCGCCTCATCCACGCTGCGAGGAACTTGCTGTAAGGGTAGGCGTTTCAGCCGGTGCGCCAGGGCCATAGGTGCAACGGTGTAGACATGTTCTGGGGTAACCTCCTGGTCTCCAAGATAGGCGGCGTGAGTTGCTGCCGCTCGACGCATCACGATATCGCCCCGATGCCCGTCCACACTGAGTTCAATGTTAATCAGGGCAATCAGTTCTGCTACGGCCGGTGGAACGCTCACCTTCGGTTCGATCTGAGCTGCCCGCACAATCCGTTCCCTCAGTTCTTGTTCGGCTATCGCGTACTCAGCAAGAAATGCTGAGGGGGAAGCCTCGTAGCGCTCCCGCCGCTCAACAATCTCGACACGCTGACGAATGTCATGAATTGAGGTGATGTCAACGCAGAGACCAAAGCGGTCGGTAAGCTGTGGACGCAACTCACCTTCTTCGGGATTCATCGTGCCCACCAGCAGAAAACGGGCTGGATGGCTGAATGAAACTCCCTCACGTTCTACAATGTTGACTCCCATAGCAGCAGCATCGAGCAGTATATCAACTACATAATCATCCAGCAGGTTGACCTCGTCGACATAGAGTATCCCCCGGTTGGCATCCGCCAGCACTCCTGGCTCAAAGCGGCGTCTTCCCTCGCGTAGCGCATGTTCGAGATCGAGTGTTCCCACCACACGATCCTCTGAAGCGTTGACGGGTAGATCAACGACGCGCATCTGGCGTTGTATGGTCGGCAAGGATTCGCCTTGTTGCCATCGAGTCCGACAGGAGTCACACATGGCTGCTGGTTGATCTGGTGGACATGAGAACAGGCAATCACTCACTGCTGTCAGTTCGGGGAGAACTGCCGCCAGTGCACGTACTGCTGTTGATTTTGCGGTGCCCTTCTCGCCACGAATAAGCACGCCACCAATTGCTGGCTGAATGGCGTTGAGTATCAAGGCCAGTTTCATTTGCTCTTGGCCCACAAGGGCACTGAACGGATAGACGTACATGTTTACTCGTTTACCAGGGCACCCTTCGGGGTGCCCTACGCTAGGCAAATTCGATTACGCCGCGAATGTTTTTCCCTTCCAGCATGTCCGCATAAGCTTCATTGATCTGGTCGAGCGTGTAAGTGCGTGTCACCAACTCGTCGAGCTTGATCTTGCCAGCCTTGTACAGGGCAAGCAGGTTGGGAATATCGTTGCGTGGTTGTGAGTCGCCATAGAGTGTGCCCATCAGGGTCTTCTGGAAGAGCACAATGTCCAATGGCGGTATAGGAATTGACTCGGCGGTGGCCGGTGTCAATCCAATAATTACCACGGTGCCATTCTTGGCAGTAGCGGCATAGGCCTGACCGATAGTTGCGGGTGTGGCAATGGCCTCAAATGCATAATCCACGCCGATGCCCCATGTCAGGTCCTTTGCAACCTGCACCGGGTCTTCACGCTTTGAGTTGACGGTATGGGTTGCACCTAATTCCCGTGCCTTCTCCAGCTTGAAGTCGTTGATATCCACCGCGATAATCATACGCGCCCCTGCCAGAGCTGCACCCTGAACGACGTTAGAACCAATGCCACCACACCCAATCACCATCACCGTACTTCCCGGCACAACCTTTGCACGATGGATCACAGCACCAACGCCAGTTGGTACACCACAACCAACCAGCACGGCACGATTGAGAGGATAGTGATCCTCTACCACGACCACCGACATATCAGGGACGACGGTGTGCTCGCTGAAGGTGGAGATCACACACAACTGACCAATATCGCCTTTTGCACCGTGCATACGGAAGGTGCCATCGAGTTGTGGCCCTGCCAGAATAGCTGCACCCAGGTTACAAAGGTTGCTATGTCCCGAGGTGCAGTAGTAGCATTTGCCACACGAGGGAATGAAGCTAAGAACGACATGGTCGCCAGGTTTGCAGTTCGTCACGTTGGGGCCAACTTCCTCGACGATGCCCGCCCCTTCATGACCAAGTGCCATTGGTAAATAGGCTGGCAGTTCGCCTGTCACGACATGGTAGTCAGAGTGGCAGATACCAGCGGCAACGATGCGTACCTGTACCTCGTGCTCCTTGGGTGGATCAAGTTCGACCTCTTCGACGCGGATGGGTTCTCCGGGTGCATACAGGACTGCGGTTCGTGTCTTCATTGAACGATCCTCCTGAGTGTGACCTTTTCCCAGGTGATACACCTGGGACTGTAGCAAATACAACTCTCTTCAAGATAGCCGACATTAGATAGTGACGGACAACAAGAATTTTGTAAGTCTCTTACCCCCTTTCTAAAAGATTTGTAGCGTGTAGTGGGCAAAGCCGGTAATAGTCGGCAGCCAGCGCCTGGGCCAGTTCTCGACCAGAGTTGGCTGGTGTCTCTGCTTCGTCCACCCTGTACCTGCGCTGCACAGTTGACGAGGAATACGGGTTTGTATCTATCATGACCGTGATGAGTTGGCGCGCTGCAATCTCCTGGGCCACGTCAAGTGCATCACGGCGTGCCGTGGCATGGCGCATATTACCAGAGAGGTCGATATTCGCCAGTCCATCAGTCAGGACAATCAAGACCG
>WNGR01007221.1_pt1 | contig 11785 bp, 9 predicted proteins | sample 5407581 | NCBI WGS metagenome assembly WNGR01 (sample SAMN13153383, study PRJNA577476) | soil metagenome | isolation source: 80 cm soil or saprolite under Garry oak tree replicate 2 | place: USA:California | collected 2016-06-15
ACGACCGCCGTGATGCTGCTGAGCGTGTACCCGAGCCCCTGGGCCGGGTCTCCGATCCCCAGCTGGGCCAGCAGGACGATCGCACCGACGAAGGTGAAGATCGACGACGTCACGTAGGCCAGCACCACCGTGCGGTTGACCTGGACGCCGACGCGGCGGGCCGACTCCTCGTCCGAGCCGACGGCCCGCAGCCGCAGGCCCCACGGCCGCTTGCGGAGCAGGTACTCCATGCCGAACGTCGCGAGGACGAGGAGTACGAACACGACAGGAATGGGCCCGACCTGGAAAGTGATGAAATCCGTGACCGAGGTGCTGATGATGCCGCCCGGCACGCTGCGCAGCAGATAGCTCAGCCCCTGCAAGCCGATGTAGGTCGCCAGAGTGGCGGCGACCGGGGTGAACTTGCCGAACCTGATGAGGCTGCCGTTGATCATCCCGGCGCCCGCCGCCGCGGCCACCATCACGACGAGACCCAAAATGATCATGCTCGCGGACTTCCCGTCGTTCACGAAGAAGGAGGCCACCACGACGAGGAATCCCGCGAGCGGGCCGACAGACAGGTCGATCCCGGCCGTGAGCAGCGCGACCGTCTGGCCCATGGCAATGAAGCCAAGCGCCGCCACCGCGAGCATCACCGAGGTGATGTTGAACGCGGACAGGTAGCGGCTGTTCTTCGTGAAGATGTACTCGCCGAGCGCGAGCATGACGACGGCGAGGATCACGACCGGCGCGTAGTCGCCCTGGACGAACCTGCGCACCGCGGTCCGCAGGCTCGCGCCGCCAGCGTCGTCGGTTGCCTCCTGCCTCGCGCGCGTAGTCGCCCGCACCGCGGCGTGGATCATGCGCTCTTTCGAGACGTCGTCGCCGGACAGCGTCTCCAAGACGTGCCCGCGCGAAATGACGATGACCCGGTCGCACAGGCCCTCAAGCTCCTTGGCGTCGGAGGACGCGACGACGACCGGGACCCCGCTGGCACTGACCTCCCGCAGGATCCGGTAGATCTCGGCGCGCGCCCCGACGTCCACGCCCTGGGTCGGCTCGTCCGCGACGACGATGGACGGCTCGGACAGAAGCGCCCTGGCCAGGACGACCTTCTGCTGGTTGCCGCCGGACAGCGAGGAGACCGTCGACTCGATGGACGGCGCCCGGACAGCGAGCTCGGTCAGCTGCTGACCGACGGCTTCGACCTCGGCCGCGCGGCTCAGCACCGGCCCCTTGCTGAATCGGCTGAGCGAGCCGACCGCCGAGTTCTCCCTGACCGACAGGCTCATCATCAGGCCCTCGGCGTGCCGATCAGCGGGCAGGTAGGCCGAGTGGGCGAGCAGTTCGGCGGAGCTGAGCGGCCGGCCCTTGACCTGGACACTGCCGGAGAAGGGCGCCAGGCCGGCCAGCGCACGCAGGAAGGCGCTCTGGCCGTTGCCGGCCACGCCCGCCACTCCCACGATCTCGCCCCGGTTCGCTGCCAGGGAGATCGCGGCGAACCCGGCGCCTGACAGGCCGTCGACCGCCAGCACGGTCGCGTCGACGGGCGTGGCCGCGTGCTTGGCCGGGAACGTCGAGTCCAGCTGCCTGCCCACGATCAGCGCGAGCAACTCGTCATCGCTGACCTGGTTGACCGGTGCCGTGCCGCGCAGCTTGCCATCCCGCAGCACCGTGACCCGGTCGGCGAGTACCCGGACCTCGGCCAGGCGATGCGTGATGTAGACGACCGCCGTGCCCTCCCTGGCCGCCGAGCGGACCCGGTCGAAGAGCAAGTCCACGGCATCCTGGCCGAGCGGAGCGGTGGGCTCGTCGAGTATCAGCAGCTTCGGCATGATCGCGAGGGCCTTCGCGAGCTCCAGCAGGTGCCGCTGGGCAACGCTCAGCGAGCGGACGCGGTCCTTGAGATGAGCCGACGATCCCACCCCGTCGAGCAGCCTGCGCATCGACGATTCCTCGTCGCCGACAAAGCGCAGGAACTGGGCGGGCACTGCCACCCGCAGGTTCTCCGCCACGCTCATGTCCGGCAGCAGGGCCGGATGCTGATGCACGATCGCGATCCCGACCTGGGTGGCCATCGCCGGGGTCAGGTGCGTGACGGGCTGGCCCTGAAAGGTGATGGTGCCGGAGTCCGGACGGGTAGACCCCGCTGCGACGCCCATCAGGGTCGACTTGCCCGCACCGTTCTCGCCGAGCAGGGCGTGCACCTGGCCCGCCTGCACCTCGAGGCTGACATCCTCGAGGGCCTGGACGCCGGCGTAGCTCTTCGAGATTCCGGCCAGGACCATCGTGACGCGCTCGACGGCGACCGTACTGTGCTCTGTCACCTCTTGCCCTTCCCTGCGCGACGGCATGTGACATTCGGGGTTGTTAGGCAGGTCGCGGAGTGGCCGGCGCCGCCGTGCGATCCGGCGGAGCCAGCCACCCCTGCGACTGATCGAGCTACTTGTTGTTCACCAGGGCCGCTTGCGTCTGCGGCGACAGCTGGGCCGAGATGTAGATGTCGCCCGGCAGGTTCGGATAGCAGCTGACCGGATGCGGCTTCCCGGTCACGGAATTCTCGAAGGGTGTGTTCGGGTAAGTGTCGCTGGCGGGCTTCTTGCCGCCCGTCGCCAGCGCTACCGCCCAGTCGATCGCGAGCCGCGAGTGGTCATTCTGGGTCGACACCGTGAAGAGCTTGAAGGTCGGGTTCGCGGCCTGGTTCTTCTTCCAGAAGCACGCGAGCGCGTTCCCGTCGGAGGTCGCTAGCGCGGGGATCGGGCGGTTGCTCTTGGTGAACTGGGGCAGCGCGCCGACTAGGGACGGGCCAAAGTCCGACACGATGACGTCGATCTTCGGGTACTTCGCGATCGCGGCCGTCAGTACGGTCTGGGTCAGCGCCGGGTCCCAGTTCGTAGGCTCGAATGGCTGCTGGCCGATGAACCTGTACTTGCCCGTCGGGTCGAGGACGCCGTGCAGGCCCTTGGCCTCGTGCACGCCCTGGCTGTTCCCAGGCGGACCGCTGAGCATGAGAACGTTACCGCCCTTCGGCAGGACCTGGAGAATCCACTTCCCCCATTCCTGGCCGGCCTGGGTGAAGTCGGTGCCGACGAAGACGTTGTAGTCCACGCCGGCCTTGCCACCTGGGCTGACCCGGTACGGAACCGTCACCACGCCCGCCTTATACGCGCTGTGCAGGGCGGGAAGGATCGCGCATCGGGGAAGACCACAAGTGCACTGACACCCTGAGCGACCATGCCCTGGATGTCGGAAATGGCCTTTTGCGTGTTGCCCTGGCCGTCGGCATACAGGAACTTGGTGACGCTGGGGCACTTGGACGCCTCGTGCTTTGCCGACGCCGTGGTCACCAGGCGCCAGCTGTTGCCGCCGAAGCCGTCGGTCATGCCAAGCACAATCTTCTTCGGCCCGCACCAGGAGGGAGCGTTGCCTCCGGGCGCGGCCTGGCCGCCGCCCCCCGAGGACGAACCTCCTGAAGACCCGCCGCCACAAGCGGCCAGGGCGAGCGACACCGCGCCCAAGCTTGCCAGCAGGCGCACGGGCACATGAATTCGGGTCATGAGAATCCTTCCTTCTCCGTTAGAACGCTGTGTTACGGACTAAGTGAGAGCGGCAGCATGCGGGCAGGAATCCGGCGCCAGAGCGCTCGCCAGTTGATCGTGTAGAGAGCCACGCCGATGACCAGCGCGGCCGCCTGTACCAGGGTCTGGATGGCGAACGTCACGCCGACGGCCAAGACGAACTGCTCGAGTTGGCTGAGGAACAGTGCGGCGACGGCGCTTGCCAGGAGATGGCCGCGGCCGCCGAGCAGCGAGGTGCCACCGAGCACGACCACGGCGACCGACGGCAGCAGGTAGTTGTCGCCCTCGTATGCCGTGGGCTGCGCGACTATGCCCGCCAGGAGAACTCCGGCCAGGCAGTATAGGATCTGCGCCCAGACGTAGGCGCTGCCACGGTGGCGCCTGACCCGCAGGCCCGTTGCCCACGCCGCCGACGGATTCGCCCCGGTCGCCTCGAACTGCCGCCCGGCCACCGTCAGCTTCACCACGACCGTAGTGACGATCGTCGCGGCGAGCGCGAAGTACACCGCATTCGGGATGCCGAGGGACGTGCCGCCGGCGATGTTGGCCAGCAGCGTGGTCGTGCTGCGCGGGATGCCGCCTGAGATCTCCAGGACGCCGGCATACAGCAGCGCGTTCGTGCCCAGCGTCGCCACGATCGGGTTGATCCCCAGCCGGCCAGTAAGGAAGCCGTTAAGCAGCCCGGCGGCAATCGTCACGCCAAGGGCCACGAGTACAGCGGGCAGCAGCTTGCCGTTGACGCCGCTGGGCTCATGCGTGCAGATCACCGCCGTCAGCGAGATCCCGCCTGGCACCGAAAGGTCGATGCCGCCCTGCTGGACAACGAGTGTCTGCCCGAGGCCGGCGATCGCGAGGACCGCGGCGAACGGAAGCATGCCGGCCAGCGCGCCCTTGCTGATGCTGCTCGGGGCCAGCGTCAGGCTGGCCACGATGAGGGCTAGCAGCGCGACCGTGATCGTGGCCAGGCCACGCGAGATGGTCACCCTCGCCGGCAGCCTCGCCAGGCGCCGCTCAGGACCCGCTGTGGGCATGCCGCCTCCAGGAACCTGATACTCAGCTTGTGGAACGGAAGGACCGTGTGGCCTGCGTGAACAGTGTGTTATGTGGCACTGTACATAGCCAGAAATGTGTTCACTAGAGGTTCAAAACAACGATTCGATCAACGACCGCATCGCCGTGCTGAGACGGTTAGTCAACCTGGCGGGCCGCGAGGGCGCTGCCTAGCCGGCTGATGCCGAGGACGGCGACCTCAGCCACGGCGCGGGTCCACCAGGATCTTGCCCATGGCCGTGCCGGCGACGAGCGGCTCAAGGCCCGCGGCCACAACGTCGTCCAGGGCGACGACTCGGTCCAGGAGCGTCCGCGATAGCGGGCGGCTCGTCAGCACCTGCAGCGCCGCTGGCAGGTCCTGATCGCACACGTGGGCGACCGTGGTGCGGACGCTGACCTCGCGCAGCACCAGGTCGGCGAGGTTGAGCGGCTGCGGCGCCGGGTTCAGGCCGACCAGCACGACAGTCCCGCCCCGCGCGGCCAGCGCGAACGCGCGCTCCGCGGCCCCGGCCGCCCCTGACGTCTCGAAGACCACGTCGGCGCCGTCGGGCAGCAGATCGAGGAGGTCGCCTGCGGTCGTCTCGCGATCGATCAGGTGGGTGCGCGTCGCGCCGAGCGCCGAGGCGACCTCAAGCCGGCGGTCGTCGATGTCGAGGGCGGTGACCGGACCGTCGTGGCCGCTCAGCGCCGCGCAGATGAACGACCCGATGGCGCCTGCGCCGAGGAGGACGACGCTGTCGCCAGGTCGCAGCGCCGAGCGGCGGGCGGCATGGATGCCGACGGCCAGCGGCTGGGCGAGTGCCGCATCGGCGTCCGCGCAGTCGTCGGGGACAGGCAGGCAGACCCTGGCCGGCGCCGCAGCGAACTGGGCCAAGCCCCCGTGCGTGCTGAGCCCGAGTGTGTAGTAACTGGCGCACAGGTTCGTGCGCCCTGCCAGGCACCAGCGGCACCCCCCGCAGGAGACGCCGGCGCCGCACGCGACCCGCCTGGCCAGCATCGAGGGTACGTTGCTGCCGGCCTCGATGACCGTGCCGATGAACTCGTGGCCCAGGATCGTCGGGCCGGCATGCCCGCTGCCCGGGTGCGGACCGCGCAGCGGCACCATCATCGGGCCCTTGGCGAACTCCGTCGCATCGGTGCCGCACAGGCCGTTGTACATCACCTCGATGATGACGTCATCCGGCCCGCAGGTCGGGTCAGGGCGCACTTCGACCCGCAGGTCGTGGCTGTTGTGCAGGACGGCTGCTCGCACGGCATGCTCCAGGGGGCGGTGGCTGCTACAGCGTGGCGAGTGATGTGACATGCACCTTGATCTGTGTCTTGTCGTGCCGCACGGCGCCGATTGCGTCGGCGCCATCGGCCAGCGCGAACGACTTCGTGACCAGCGGCGTCAGGTCCACCTTGGCGCGGGCCAGGAACCGCAAGGTCTGCGGCCAGACCCCTGGTGACCCGATGCTGCCGCGGATCTGCAGCTCCTTGGACTGGATCAGGCCTAGCGCTGCCGGCGCCTTCCCGCCGACGTCGATGCCGATGTACACGCACCTCGCGCGGAACCCGGCCACCTCCAGAGCGGCGGCCATGGCCGCCGGCTTGCCGCTGGCCTCGAAGACTACGCTGGCCGGCTGGCCTGCGGTGTGCTCGCCGATCGCCTCGGCCAGGTCCGGGTCCGCCGGGTCCACGACCGCCTCCGCGCCGAGGCTCAGGGCCAGCGCTCCCCGGTCGGCCTGCGGCTCGGCGACCACGACCCTGGCGCCCTTGCCCGCCGCGGCCGCGACCACGCCCAGGCCGATCGGCCCGGCCCCCAGCACGACCACGGTGTCGCTCGCGTCCAGGTTGTCGGCTCGCACGGTCGCGTAGTAACCGCAGCTGAACGGCTCGACGAGAGCACCCTGGGTCCAGTTCAGGTTGTCGGGCAGCCGGTGCAGCCAGGGCTCCTTCGCGACGAAGAACTCGGCCGCGGCGCCGCTGCTGCTGAAGCCGAAGTGCTCGGCGCCGATCACGCACTCCCCCACCACTCGGTCGCCTGGTGCGAACCGCGTGACCTTGCGGCCGGCCTGCACGACCTCGGCGGCCCACTCATGACCGGGGATCACGGGGTAGCTGAACGGGATGATGTACCGGCCGGAGAGCAACTCGATGTCGGAGTGGCAGATCCCGACGCTGCGGCTGGCGAGCAGCACCTCGTCGTCCTCGATCCGCGGCACGTCGACCTCATTGACCGCGCACCTGCTGTCCCCGAGGAACTGGAGGGCCTTCATACGCAACCTCGCATCAGCGTCGTCGAAGAGCGGGAGCAGGGCAGAGCCTGGCTGGAGGCAGAGCCTGGCTGTGACGTGATCCTGGGGCAGCCCGCCATTGCTGTTCGCCAATACTGAACATGAGCGGTCGCGAAGTCAAGAGGAAGTGCAGCTGATCACGGGCTACGCGTGCTCGTGATGAACGCACCAGATGCCGCGGGCCGGAACCGACCCGAGATTCCGCAGCAAGTGCGGCACCGAGGAGTCCATACCGAGCGCTCCGCCGGCTCGCACCGTGAACACCTCGAAGCCGCAGGTGATCTCCAGCTCGCCCTCCAGCAGGTACCCGAACTCGAAGCCGGTGTGGCGGAGCATATGGTTGTCGTTGGTCGAGCTGCTGCCCGGCGGATAGATGATCTCCATGAAGTCGAGGTAGCGGCCGGTGTTGGGAGCCAGCTGCTCCCAGATCACGCCCGAGTCCATGACCAGCCGCGGCCGGTTGCCCGGATAGGTCGTCGCCCAGTGCGGCCGCGACTCCTGCTGCGGCCAGGCATCCGCGGGCGAGCCCAGGTCCGAGCGGCTGATCGGGCTCGCGCCGTCGGCCGTGTCCGCGGCATCGTCGTGGCGCCGCGCCGCCTGGCCGGCGCTTCGCTTGCCCGCGGCGCGCGGCGCCGGCGTCCCGTCGGCGGGACTCAGATCCTCCTCGAACATCTGGTCGATCGACACTCCGAGCAGCTGCGTCAGCGAGTACAGCGTGACTACCGACGGCTGCGACTTGCCGTTTTCGAGCTGCGAGACGAAGGAGGCGGACACGCCAAGCCGCCTGGCGACCTCGCGCAGCGTCAGCCCGGAGCGCTGCCGCGCCAGCCGCAGCCGCGAGCCGAGATTGACCCCGGCCTCGGCAGAAGGAGCACTCTCGACATCGCTCACGGCCACCAGTATCAACTCCGATCCACGAGACGGCGAACTCGCCAGGACCTGTCTGCGCCCGCATTCGCGGGCAGGGACGGCTACACCAGCACCATTCCCCCGTCAATCATGACAATCTGTCCGGTCATGTAATCGGAGTCCGAGGATGCGAGATATACGGCCGTGCCGACGATATCCGCGGGAACGGCCGGCCGGCCGCGGAGGATGCCAGCGGCGAAGTCGGCCATCGCCTGGCCAGGGCTGGCCGCGTCTCCGATCGAGATCAGGTCCGCGTCGAGCCTGGTCCACAGCGGCGTGTCGACGACGCCGGGGGCGAAGGCATTGCAGGTGATGTCGTGCTCGGCGAGCGCGCGCGACGCCGCCTGGGTGAGCGCGTTCACCGCGAACTTGCTCGCGCAGTAGGGCGCGAAGCTTGGGAAGCCCTGCCGGCCGGCGATGGACGATGTGTTGACGATCTTTCCTGACCGCCGGGGAATCATGCGCCTGGCGCCCTCCTGGATCCCGATCAGCGTCCCGAGCGCATTGACGTCCATGATGGCGCGCCAGTTCTCCTCGGTGACGTCGAGCAGGCGCATCGGCTTGTTGAACCCCGCGTTGTTGAACAGGACGTCCAGCTTGCCCGCGTGGTCGACGAAGGTGTCGAAGGCGGCGGCGACCTCCGGCCGTTTGCTGACGTCGGCTCGCAGCGGCACGGCCTCGAGCGACTGCGCGCGAACCTCGGCACTGACCAGCTGCGCGGCGTCCTCGCTGACGTCCAGGACACCGACGATGGCGCCTTCGCGCGCCAGGCCCATCGCGAAGGCGCGCCCTATTCCGCTTCCGGCGCCGGTGACGATGATGGCCCTGCCGGAAAGTCGACCCACCATGGCGCCCCGCTCCCAGGCATGCTGGTTGACTCTGACTGATCGCCCGCCCCCGTCGGGTCCGGGTTAGCAAGACGTTAACCAGTACTTGACGCCTTTGTCTAGGATCACGCACGATAATCGTTGACCGCGGGCACCGCGGTGAGCTGTCAGCACGGCCCGCGACAAGCCCGAGGAGTCGATCATCATGGAGCGCACGGCACTCGTCGTCGGAGTCACCGGAATGGCCGGCCTGAACACCGCGGAGGCCCTGGTCCGCGACCGCTGGCGGGTCGTGGGACTCTCGCGGACGGGGCGCGCCGCGATCCCCGGCGTGCAGCACCTGACCGCCGACGTGCTGGACGCGCAGTCGGTGCAGGACGCCACGCGGGACGCCGGCATCTCGCACGTCTTCTTTACCACCTGGTCGCGGCAGGCAACGGAGGCGGAAAACTGCGGGGTCAACGGCGCGATGCTCGCGAACACGCTCACCGCGCTCGGACACACCTCCGAGCTTGCCCACGTGGTGCTCGTCACCGGGCTCAAGCACTACCTCGGGCCGTTCGAGGCGTACGCGACGAACCCGCCAGAGACTCCGTTCAGGGAAACGCAGGGACGATTGCCCGCCCAGAACTTCTACTACGACCAGGAGGACCTGCTCTTCGCCGAGGCGAAGCGGCAGGGCTTCAGCTGGTCTGTGCACCGGCCGCACACCCTCATCGGCTACGCCCTGGGCAATGCCATGAACATGGGCGTCACGCTGGCGATCTACGGCAGCATCTGCCGCGCGACGGGCGAGCCTTTCGTGTTCCCCGGCAGCCCGGAGCAGCTGAACGGCGTCACCGACATCACCGACGCCCGGCTGCTCGGCCGGCACGTAGTGTGGTCGTCGACCGATCCTGGCGCGCAGAACCAGGCGTTCAACACCGTGAACGGCGACGTCTTCCGGTGGCGCCAGATGTGGCCGCGGCTGGCCGAGGGCCTAGGCGTCGCCCCGGCCGAGTACCCCGGCACGCCTACCCCGCTGGATGGCCGGATGGGTCACGCCGACGAGGTCTGGGCCCGGCTGGTCGCCGAGCACGGTCTCGCACCGTACGCGGCGTCCGATCTCGCGTCATGGTGGCACTCCGACGCCGACCTCGGCCGCAAGGTCGAGACGTTCGCCGACATGTCCAAGAGCCGGGTCCTGGGTTTCGTGGACTACCAGGACTCCACCCGGTCGTTCCTCGACCTGTTCGACCGGCTGCGCGCCGAGCGCATCATCCCCCGGCTGTGATCAGCAGCTGGCCGCGCACCCAGTCGATCTCGCGGGTCACGTACTCGGTGATGTCACCGGTCTTGAGCTGAGCGGGCAATACGTCCCAGGTATAGGTCTCGATCTCAAGATGGTCCGACAGTGGCGACGCCGCGTGCGCGCGCAGGGCCTCCTCGATCCCGGCCCGCGTGGTGCCGAACGGGCCGAGGTCGTCCAGGAACACGGGAACATGGAAATGGGTGCGCCATTCACGGGATCCGCCGGGCCGCGAGTTCCAGGCCTCGATAGCGTCGCCGAGGTTGAGGAAGCGCCTCAGCTTTCCGTCACGCAACTCGGTCGTCTGGCTCAGGTAGATCGTGTCGGTGAACATGCCGAGCTCGGCGACGGTCTCGGCGGTCACCTCAGCCACCCGGAGCGCGGCGGCCTCCTGGAGCTTGAAGATCGGTATCCCGGCGCCGGTCAGGAGCCGGAGAGACTGCGGGATGTCCTCGAATTCCACCGACTGATGGCAGATGTCGAACACCACGCCCAGGTGCCGGCGGACGAGCCCGGCCACCTCTGATACCGGGAGCCCGGTCAGCGACGCCAGCGTGGCGGTCCCCTCGGCGGAATAGATGTGCCGCTCGAAATAGGTCACGGTCTCCTCGGTCGTCTCCAGGAAACGGGACGGCTCAGGTTCCAGCGCGACTTTGACCCTGCGGCCGGTGCGCCGTTCCAACTCGATCAGGTGCGCCACCACCCGCATCAGGTTCCGCGTGAAGGACAGAATGTAGTCCGCACCCGACACGTTCGGCCGGAAGGCCAGCGGCGCCGTCTGGATCGACGGCGCGATACCGGGAGCAGCGATATCGGCCAGGATGTCGGCCACCGCGATCGTGTAACTTGCCCGCTCGGGAACCGCCCAGTCCGGCTCGTAGACCTGCTCCATCACGCGCTGCCCTTTGAACGGCCCATAAGGAAAGGCGTTCACCGTGTAGACGTAAAGGTCCTCTGCGGCCAGGAAGTCCTTCAGCCTGGCGCGCTCCCGCGCGTGCTCGGCCAGGGTCTGCGCCGAGGACGCCGAGAGGCGGAGCGAGACCCCGAACGCGGCGTCCGGGCAGACGATCTCCTTGACCGCGGGCGCGTACGTAACCAGGCTCGCCCACATCTCCGCCCAGGTGTCGCCGGGATGAACCAGGGTCGAGTACGTCAGGTGGCCGAGTCGATCACCGAGGTACATGGATTCTCCCGAGTGCGCTCGTGTCAAGGCAGCCAGCAGCGTCCACGTGCGATCGCCGGGACGACCAGATCGAGCGGCGGAGGCGTGCGTAGTGAGACTTAACTACGTCGGGTGCAAGGGCGTCAAGTGACGGCGAACGGCTCTCGGCCGCCTGAGGACCTACCCAAGCCTCTACTGACCCGATCGCGCGGCCGCCAGACTCGTGCCCGGCGCCGGCCGAGGTGGCCGCAGCGCCTCGCCGGAAGGTTTGATCGCATGATGCCCGCCGTGACGGCAGCTCGTGGCAGGTCGCATGGCCCAGGCCGGCCATGAAAGCTGCCTGCGCGGCCGGCAGGTCGCCGGCGAACGACGCGTGGAAGCGCTCGCGGTCCAAGAACAGGTAGCCGTCGCGGGGCGGCAGGATGGGCGGGACGGGTGCGCCCGGCGGCGGGTTGGCGATGAGGGTGGTGACCGACTCGCCGTTGTCCGGGGCGAGCGCGGCCACGTACGCCAGCGCCGACACCCTGGTGCGTCCGGGCCTCGGTGATGACCGCGCCGCCGTAGGAGTGGCCGACCAGGACGACGTCGCCGTCCAGCTCGTCCAGGACCTGCCGGGTCGCCTCGACGTCGCCTTCCAGCGACTGGGTCGGGTCTTCCAGCCGGGTGTCTTGCGGGGGCGGCCGTTGAGTGCCGCGGCAACCGCGGCGAGGTCGCCG
>WNGR01008145.1_pt1 | contig 11784 bp, 14 predicted proteins | sample 5407581 | NCBI WGS metagenome assembly WNGR01 (sample SAMN13153383, study PRJNA577476) | soil metagenome | isolation source: 80 cm soil or saprolite under Garry oak tree replicate 2 | place: USA:California | collected 2016-06-15
TTGGCTCTTCTCTATCTCTTACGAGAAGACGTTACATGCCTGCTTTTTTGAGGAGGAATTTTTGACGATCCCGGTGAAATTCTGATAAGACGAGGTTTGAGGTTATTGCATTGCACGGGGTGTGGTATGCTCTTTCTTGGCTCTCCGTCATCTCCTGTGCTAAGCTCATGCAGAACGAGCCAATACTCGATGCCGTAGCAGATCAAACCCGGCTCGTCCGTACGCTTGGCGTTTGATGAGTTTGAGGCGAGTAATCTGGCCTTCCGTCTGTCCTTGACTCCAGGCATAGGTGAGGGCGGCCAGGATGGCCGCCTGGTCACGCTTCATGCCTGTGGCAAAGGTCCGCAGTTCTGGGACAGCACTCTCGGTAGCTCCTTCCAGCCAGGGCTCCAGCGCGGTTGCATTTCTCTTCCGAATCATCTGCGCGAAGGCTTGCGCCAATTCACATGCCACCCTCACCTGAGGATGGGCTTGCTTTAAGAGATCAAGGGTGCGCTGGTCTTCCGATGAGCAGTTCTCTGGTCTTCGCAGAACCAGCCAGGTAGCACGACGGCTCGAAAGGCCTGTGCGTTGGTGTTGTTTGCTCTCCTTGGAAACCGGCGGATACTGTCTTCGTGGTCGCCTCCGGGGTCCGACTTCCTCCCGGAGCGCCGTCAGGTAATTGCGTACAGCGGTTTCCGAGCCAGCGTACCCTTGGGTGCGAATGGCCTGGTACAGAGAAGCGATGGTGTATTCTCCTGCAGCCCATTGCATGTGCAAAAACGGCAGATAGGGAGCGAGTTTATGCCCACGCTCGCTCCGCGCTTCGGGAAAGTGTTCAGCTTGAGCATACTTCACGGCGGTCTTTTTGTGAATACGCGCTTCGGGAAAGTGTTCAGCTTGAGCATACTTCACGGCGGTCTTTTTGTGAATACCAAGCATACGTGCAATCGAAGCACCACTCCAGCCCTGTGCAGACAACTCCTGCACGCGGGTAAAGGTCGCCAGGCGTCGCTCTCGTCTGGCTTGCCGGAGTTGCTCTGCTTGAGAACGGACCGTGAGGTGTGCGAGGGCTTGCTGGTCCAATACTGTGGTCACCTGGTGCTCTTCTTCTGGAGTCAACGCGCGTTTCAGATCGGCGTGATGTCGCGCCAGAACTTTCTCTAGCGCTTCGCCCAAATTGTGGATCACATGCCAGCGATCGGCAATCTGAAGCGCCTGTGGGGCTCCACGGTTTGCTCCATCGGCAAAGGTCGTGCCACGGTCCCGGCTGATCAACTCCACAGAAGGATGCTCTTTGAGCCAGGCTGCAAAAGAGTCCGCCGAGGCATCTGGCAGGAGATCGATCGGGATATGACGCTCTAGATCGACGAGTATCGTTCCGTAGCTCTGTCCCTTGCGCCAGGCCCATTCATCCACGCCTAAGACTTTGACTGGCGGCGGGGGAGGCAACGGACCATGACGAAGCAGGCGCAAGACGGTCGAGGAACTACACGCCATCCCCTGCTGCCCGGCTCATCCGGGCACCCGCTTCCCCGCCTCCTTCTTCTCCGAGCTTTCGTAGGCTCTCTCGTAAGCGGGATGTCCGTTGCGCATGGGGCAGGAGGAGGTGGGGCAAGGGTTCAGCAAACGTCTTGCGTGGGCAGGCGCGAGTGGGGCAGCGAAAATGGCGCACGTGGAGAAGCAGCGAGATCGGTCGCCCGCTTGAGGGCAGATCCCTGAGGCAACGGGTGTAAGAGCTGTGCACTCGCGATGAAGCTTGTTGGCAGTCGGGACAACAAGCGCTAGAGGACGTCGCACGAGCAGTGATCCTCATGCCCTTCTCGGTTCTCTCTATCTGCTCCACACAGAAACCGGGAAGGTCAGGTAATAAAGCGGCAAACACGAATGGAGACTCTTTTCTTCAAAAGTGGAAAATGTTGGTGAGGAAGATTCTTACTTCATTATACCACATTGCTTAGCCCAGGAGATGACGGAGAGCCACTTTTCGAGCGGCAAGGCCACCTCGAGATGAGCCAGAGCCTGATCTGCCAGGCCAAGTACGTCGGCATCTGGATCGTTGGCTGCAGAGAGAGAAGCGTCGCCATCATTACCCCGAGCAGGGCACCGGCCAGATTGCGCACCGCAAAATCGTCGCTTGAGTGCCAGGCGCGCTCTGCGACCACCGCAACAATCTCGTCGAGCTGGCTGGCGGACTGGTTGAGAAACGCGGCGCGCAAGGTGCGCAACCTGTTGAAAAAGGCTATGTGGGAGCCTTGTGTGGAGCAGGTTTACCTGTGCTTCGCAAATTCCCGAAAGGCTCATCCAGGTTAAGAACTTCGTCATAATTTTCGTAACGATTGGAGAAGGATAGCCGTGGTAATAGAGGAGAGGTTGAAGGCGCCTTGCTTCGACCGAGAGACGGAGGCTGTAAACAGGGAGCGAGCGAATGAACGTACAGCATGCGCCAACAGCAGTAATTGAGAACCGTGAAGTGCACAGCGCTGCACGAGTGCCCCGACGCTGGCTTGCACTGGCACGAGCAGTGTGGATGGTGCTTGCACTGTTGCTGCTAGCCAATTTCAGTGCGAGCATTCCAGCCACCTATGGCCAACTGCGTACCATCTGTACCAGCTCGGCTTTCGGGCACTGCAATATCTGGCAACCGACGCCAGCGAATATGCAGGCGCTCCAGCACCTTGGCCTTTCTCTCGAAACGTATGCCGCGTACACCCTCACTATGGATGTGCTCGCTTCCCTTGTGTTCCTTGCGGTGGGCGCCCTGATTTTCTGGCGCAAGTCTGACGAGTGGGTGGGGCTCTTCGTTTCGCTCGTGCTGGTGATCTTTGGTTCATTCGGTATCGCGGACTCGCTCGCCGGAACCTTCATCACCGCGCAGACTCCTGGTGCTGTCAAGCTGCTGTTTCTCCTGCTCCTCCTCCAGTGGCCCGCGCTGGGCGTCTTGTTGTTGACGTTTCCGACGGGGCGGTTTGTGCCACCCTGGAGCTGGGTCGTGGTGCTGTTCTGGCTGCTTCAGGATTGGTTCTTCACCTTTGGCGCGATCGAGAACTGGCCGCTGCTACTCATCGCAGCAGACTTCCTCCTGGTGTTGGGAAGTACGGCAGGCATCCAGGTCTATCGCTATCTGCGCGTCTACACTCCCGTGCAGCGTCAGCAGACCAAGTGGCTGGTCTATGCCTTGAGCGTGTACGTGGTGGGAGTGGTCCTTTTGCTCGCCATTGGTGGGCTTGTGCCAGCTTTCAGCCAGCCCGACTCGCCCTATCGCTTAGTCAGAGCAACCATGACGATCCTGTTCTTTACCCTCATTCCGCTCTGCATTGGCATCGCCATTCTACGCTACCGGCTGTGGGATATTGATGTGATCATCAACCGTACCCTGGTGTATGGGAGCTTGACCGCTATCTTGGCTCTGGTGTACGTGGGACTCATCTTTGCTTTGCAATACCTGCTGGCAGGGATGATCAGGCAGAATAATGCTATCGCCATCGTCGTTTCGACGCTTGCAATTGCGGCATTGTTTCAACCCTTACGCCATCGTATGCAACAGTTCATTGACCGTCGCTTCTACCGTCGCAAGTATGATGCGGCCCAGGTCGTTGAGGCGTTTAGTGACACACTGCGCCATGAGGTAGACCTGGAGCAGGTGCGCGAGCAGCTCGTCGCCGTCGTACAGGAGACCATGCAGCCCAGTCATATCTCGCTCTGGTTGCGTGATCCTGACAGCAAGCTCCTACGTTCTGATCACATACCACCCAGGCAAGGTGTCCAGTGAGGAGGTTCCCTATGATGGGAACCAATGCACGGCAGTTTACCCCGGCAATCATGGCATCATTGGAAGAGTGAGTGCCGGCCGATCACTTCTACCGCCATCTGGAGCAGACACTTGACCTCACACGTGTAGGCGAGACGGGTGCAGGGACCGGTTGAAGGACATATTCACCGCCTGAAGCTCCTCAAGCGCCAGGCATACGGAAGGGCGGGCTTCCAGACGCTGCGCAAGCGGGTACTGTGCTGCGGCTAAAAAAGCCGTTCTCAAGAGGGCTCGATCCCGAATCATCAACGTCGCGGGAGAGCCAGACTTTTGGGACCACTATGCCGTTCCGTATACGTGTGCGATAGATACTCGAGCACTCTACTGGTGCCGGGTTGCAAAGAACGTCACGATATCTCCTGCGAGCAGTTCGGGTTCTTCCATCGCAGCAAAGTGCGCCCCGCTGGGCATCTCTGTCCACTGAACGATGTTGTAGAGCCGCTCTGCCCACTCCCGTGGCGGCGTGCCATCGGAAACGAATTGGTGCGCGAAGACGGCGACCGCGGTTGGCACCCTCACGACATCTTGCGAGCCAGGCGTGATGCCATACCACCGGTTCTCAAAATAGTCTCGCATCGAGGTCGGCATGGTCTGCGTGGCCCAGTACAGCATGATGGTGGTCAGCAGGTCATCCTTGCTGAACCGGCGCTCCACGTCACCATCGCAGTCACTCCATGCGCGGAACTTCTCCACAATCCAGGCAGCCAACCCAACCGGCGAGTCGTTCAACCCGTAGCAGAGGGTCTGAGGCTTAGTAGATTGAATCGCCTTGTAGCCCCCATCCACCTCAACCCAGTGTTGATACTGCGCCAGGTACGCACGCTCGGCTTCTGAGAGAGGGCGCGATCCGGGGCCGGTATAGGGTGCGAGTTCCAGATTACTCAGGTGGACGCCGAGCAGCGGACTGGGGTCAGAGAGGGCCATGAAGGTAGCCACTGCTACTCCAAAGTCACCACCCCCGGCTCCATAGCGCTCGTAGCCGAGGCGGCGCATGAGGAGATGCCACAGACTCGCGGTGTCGTGGGTGGTCACTCCCCGGCGGTTGGGACGCTCAGACCAGCCGTAGCCAGGCAGGGAGGGAATGACCACATCAAAGGCTGGGCCGTCCATCTCGTGGGCAGTGGGATTCGTGAGCAACGGAACGAGGGGCAGCAGCTCGACGAAGGTACTGGGCCAGCCATGGGTCAAGATCAGAGGGATGCCGCTGCCCTGCCGCGCCCGCTCATGCACGAAGTGGATGTCGACATCATCAATCTCGGTGCGGAACTGCGCGAATTGATTGAGTCTCGCCTCCTGTGCTCGCCAGTCAAAGGTGTGCTGCCAGTAGTCTACCAACCCCTTGAGGTACTCCAAGTTCGTGCCGTAGTCCCAGCCCGCTCCTTCCACCTCCTGGGGCCAGCGCGTGCGTGCCAAGCGTTCGCGCAGGTCGTCAAGGACAGGTTGAGCCACCTGGATCGTAAACGGTTGGATGGCCATGTCGGATCTCCTCTCGATCATTCACGGGTGCCATGTATCCCTCGGCTGACTCTGGTGTATTGTGGTATAGCTGCGTCCTTATCCTGCGACGGGCGGAATCAGCTTACTCTGATCCCTCTGGTACATTGGGTGTCACGTGAGCAGGTTTTGAGGTGACAGGTGAGCCCGTCACGCGCGAAGCGTGAGCAGCACAACTATTCACCATTTAAGAAGCCGCTCCATATCTCACTTTCTCCATGAGTCATCTGTCAATTGGCTGCTTTGAGATGCTCGTGGAGTGCCACCTGCCGAATACATTGGGTCTTGCGCCACTTTGATGACGCAGAAATTGCAGAGGGATGCCACCATGTTGGGAATGAGTCTCTCGCTGGTGTCATGTGGAGGAGCCTCTTTCACCAGAGTGGTGCAATACCTGCCAGAGCGGGGCAAGGCCACTTGACTGGTCCTTCAATGCCCTTCTTCTGCTAGTGGTGGCCCAACAAACACGACCCCATGCCGCTCGTTAACCCGTTCGAGTGCTTGCTGATCGACTGGCTCAGACATGAGAAGAGCGCTGGTTTCCTCAAAGTACTTGCGTATCCCGCCTGGAAAGGTCTCGATGAGGAGCTGCCCGGTTTCGGTGCCAATATTGCGGAAGGCGTGAGCTATCCCACCGGGGATGAAGACCCATGCTCCTTCCGAGACCTGTCTGAGATTCCCTGCTGCTTTGAACAGAAAGGTTCCTTTCACGACCAGGAAACTCTCGTCATAGCGGGCATGCATGTGTTCTGGTGGCCCCATCTGAGGTGGGACCACTTCTACCCAGATGTCCGCTGCTCCCCTGGTGGTCTCTCCCGTCGCTTTCCATATCTGGTACATGGCCTCAGAAAGATAGATGGTCTCTCCCTGGCCTGCTTCTCGAATGATAGGGACAGAAGTTGATGTCATCGGGTTTTTCTCCTTCTGCTCACCGTCTGTGAACACTTGCTTGATCAAAAACACTGCAAGAGCGTGTTTCAAGTGACGGTGCGACCCTGAACAACCTCGCCATCGATGGTGGTCTGTGAAAGCTGGGACAGCACATCTTCCACGCTCGTCACCCGAAACACCTCCAGACGGGGACGCGCAGCAACAGCTCGCGCGTCGGCGAGGACACTGTCCAATACTCCCAAGAGGAGGATCTTTGTGCTCAGGGATCTTCTCCTCCTTACTTATTATGCCATAACAGCCAGGCGATGATGATGAAGCTATGTTTCAAAGGTGGAGAGATGCGGGTAGGCCGCTCGGAGTCTTGCGATATCCGCCCCAAGGGAGTGGTCGTTCTGCCAGGCCAACATGTGAGCGAAATCCGGGTTGAACGCTTGCACCTCCTCGATGGGCTGCTCTTCATACCGGGCGCGTTGGCCGGTCACTTTGGTGTAGATGTCAGCCATCTGTAGGCCGGTCAGTTCGTCACCAGCAATTTCGAGCGTCTGACCGATGGAGTAGTCAGGACGAGCCAACAGGTCGGTGACGATCATGCCAAGTCGGCCAGCCAGATGTGACGTCCTTTCCCTACGAGATCTGTGCCAGACTAGTGGCAAGGCATGCCCGTCGGTCACTGCAAGCCGTCTCGCTCTATCTGCACGTGCAAGGCCACCCCCCTTTGCACCAGGCCATCGCCAGGCACATTGGCATGACGCGCAGCGTCCACTGCTCGCCTGAACAGATCATTCTCACAAACGGAACCCAAGGAGCCCTCGATCTGGTCGCACGCGCGTTGCTTGATCCAGGAGATCTGGCCTGGGTCGAAGATCCAGGGTATTCGGGAGCGCGTGGGGTACTGCTGGCCGCTGGCGCACAACTTGTGGCGGTGCGGGTCGACGGGGAGGGACTCGATTTCGAAGCCGGCCGACAACAGCTCTGTCCAGAAGCGCGACTGGCAATCGTCACGCCCTCACATCAATTCCCCACCGGGGTGACCATGAGCCTGAGCCGGTGGTTGGCGTTGCTGGACTGGAGCAGGGAGAGGCGCGCCTGGATCGTCGAGGATGACTACGATAGCGAGTTTCGCTACAGCGTACGGCCCCTGGATGCCTTACAAGGCATGGATCGCGCACGGCGCGTGCTGCATATCGGGACCTGGAGCTCGGTGCTCTTTCCCTCCCTGCGCCTGAGTTAGCTAGTCGCTCCTCCCGAGTTGCTCAAGGGCTTGCTCGCGATGCGCCGTCTCATCGATATGCATCTGCCGCTGCAGGAACAACTGGCCCTGACAGTTTTTATGGCCGAAGAGTATTACGCGCGGCACGTGCGAAAAATGCGCCAGATCTACAGAGCACGCCTCAATGCCCATGTGGAGGCACTGGCGCAGGAACTGGGCAATATCCTGGATGTCAGCGCGCCAGTAGCAGGTATGCACCTGGTCGTCTGGCTTCCTTCAGGAATGAGCGCCCAGGAAGCCGTCCATCGGGCAGCAGTGTATGGCCTGCACCTGCTCCCCATCTCAGAGTTCAGCCTGCAATCGCTGCCACGCGATGGTTTGCTGCTGGGTTTCGCGGGTGTCTCCCCGCAAGCGCTGCGGGCTGATATCCACACGCTAGCGCTTGCGCTCCAGGCATACTAAGAGCCTATCCAAATAACCTGCTACACTAGGAAGTATGAGCCAGGCAGCACCGATCTGGCGCAAGAAACTTCAGACCGATCGATTCGTTCCCCCACCGCGTGCGAGGAATCGTTCGGCCAGTGGCGGCGCGCATCCCTGCCGAACATCAGCGAATGGCAGTTGCCCTTACGGCGCCTGCAGGCACCGCTCGATCTGGGCGATGGCCTGGGCATTAGTGTGGTAGTGGATGGGGTGAAACCCAAAGGCCGCAGCGGTGGCGACGTTGCGCTCGGCATCATCGAGGAAGACGATCTCTTGAGGCTGCACCCCTAAACGCTGGCTGGTGAGTGCATAGATGCGGGGATCGGGCTTGGCGATGCCGACTTCGTGGGAATAGATGATGAAGTCCACCAGTTCCACGAAATGATAACGGTCCTCTTCACGTTCGCGCGCGCCGTCAAAGCTGTTGCTGAGTAGGGCGGTGCGATAGCGAGGACGCAGAACGCGGAAGTAGGCGACCAGCTCAGGACTCGGGTCCCCGAGATAGGACTTCCAGAAATCCTCGACAAAGGCTTCCAGTTGCGCTGGTGTCAGGCCGATGAACTGGCGCAATCCTGCCTGCCATTCCGCCTGTGACAGCGTTCCCAACTCACCGTCTTTCCCTGAGGCGTCGAAAAACCGGTTCATGGCTTTTCTGCGGGCATGTAATGCTCCGGGCGGCAGGTGCAGGCGCACCTCCCAGTCCGCGATCATCTCAGGAAAGCGCGCGGTGGGATCTCGTCCCTGGGGTTCCAACTCGAAGACCCCACCAATATCAGATACGACAGCTTTGATCATGCGATCTGCTCCTGTTTGAGGAGAATCATGCGACAAGAGTACTCCGTTTGCCAATGATAGCAAAAAGGGGTCAGAGCAGTCAATTCCATCTCCACCGCACGCCAGGCGCAGGGAAGCGCCTGGCCAACAGTGATATAACCACGGCTATCGATATCTTCCGCATCGCGGGCAACAAGATCGTCGAGCACTGGAACAACTATGGCGACCTGGGCCTGGTGCAACAACTCGGCGTTGTCCCTCCACCAGCACAGGTCTGTTAGTCCCTCTGAAAACCCTCCCACAGGTGAGGCAAAGAACACGACGGTGAGCTGCTGCCGGGTTCTTTTTGATGGCGAAAGGGAAGGTCTGCTGACTTTTCACAAGTCTATAAGCTGAAAACAAAAGACTATTCAGGATCGCTATTATGAGCGGTTCATGTGACGTCGATGGCTCTCCCTCTGCATGAAGTAAAATAAAAGAAACGGTCCCCGCGCTACAGGAAGGCCGTTGAACGAGAAGCAGACTGATCACTCTTTCTTCTTACACATCAAAGAGCGTATTCCTCGAAAGGAGCAATGAAAGATGGAGCAACCGCACAACGAACATCTTCCTATGGAGCTTTCCCCCCAACTCGTCACGATCATGACCACCGAACACTACAACTTACAGACTGGACGCTCCATGACTATTGCAGAAGCCAATGGCCGCTCCAGTCTCTTTGTAGGTGCAGTGTCAAGCGGCTTGATTGCGCTGGCCTTTGTGGGACAACTCTCCCATCTGGGCCTCACCTTTTACGTGTTTAGTCTGGTTGTGATTCCTACGCTGTTGTTTATAGGGCTGATCACTTTTGAGCGTGTGCTGCAATCGGGCTCGGCAGATTTCATGTATGCCATCGGCATCAACCGCATTCGCCACCTCTATCTGGCGTATGCCCCGCAGATGCAGCCCTACATCCTGCTCACCCCTCATGATGAGCGGGAAGAGACCCCGGCCCGCGACGCGATGCATCTCACCTGGTGGCAGGTCTTCTTAACAACGGCTGGCATGATTGCCGTGATCAACGGCGTGCTGGCCAGCAGCAAGCCAACAAAGCTGCTGGCCGCATTCACCTTTCCTTTGTGGGCAGCTACAAGTGCGGGAGCCCTCACCTTCTTCGTGAGCGTTGCTCTCCATCAGCGCTATCAGTGGAGACAATGGAAGCGGGTGAAACGCCTCTTTCCAAGCCAACCAGGATAGCAGGAGAGGTAACATGTAATCAGCGAAACGGACTGACTATTCGTCGAGTTACATTACAAGTGTGAAAATTGAATTCCCCACCCAGATCACTGCGAGGAAGAGCCTCTATGATTTTAGCGTTTACAAGCGGCACGTTCTCTTTGTGTTACGACATCCTGGAAGAGATTGACCAGCGCCCGTTCGCCAGCAAGGTTTTGCTCCCCATAGAGCAGATAATCTCGGAAGCGCACATCGGTCGCGTTCTTCTAAAGCCTTTGGGGTACGTACGAGCAAGGTTCATGTGTTCCAGACTGTGATATTTATTCCAGGAGATCCTGCCCACCACAATCAAGCATCATCTGACCTGGTTTCCTCTCATCGCTGACCAAATGGCTCACATGAACCATCACCATGTGACAGCAGAGAAACTGGAAGCAGCCACCCGCAAAAACAGTGCAAAACGGAAGAGGGCTACGCAATACATACAGGAAGTACCTTCTGGGAAGGCATCCTGTGTGTATTGCGTAGAGAACTGGACAAGATAGCATAGACGGCCTGACCACTTCGCGCTCCATCTTGCGTTGCTCCTTCCTTGAGCCAGGTTCGCTGCTCTCTGTACCGTCTCTATTGCTCTTCCTCCCTATTCGATCAAGCGAGAGAAGCGTCAACTCCGCCCGGGTCGCATCTCTTGTTGGCTATGAGACACGGCTGGCTGGATGGTCATAGAGCAACCACCCCTCTTGCCTCTGATGCTACAAACCAGGCGACGGAGACATCCGGCGGAAGGCCAACCAGCCAAGGACCACATACCATGTGTAGACCTCGCTGGCCAGAACGCGTTCCCACAAACCATCACTTCCCCCTTCAGCGACCCTCTCAGAGCCTGTTTTGGAAAGAAGACTGGTGCGCGCATCGCACACCGTACTCCTGTAGAGTGCAGCGACACACGCGATGCTGAGGGAAGCTGTTCCTCGCCCGAAAGGTGTGCCTCTTTGATTCAAAGGGGAGAACACAGCAAAGCTCCGATTCAATCCATGAGAGACATTTCACATCTAGGAAGCATGCACGCTCTTGCAGGTGCAGATGAGGGGGTGTCAGACCATCGGTCTTAGCCATTTCGGCTCCCGTTGCCCGCCTCCGCAAAGAACTCCACCAAGACAGGAGCAATGACCTGCGGGTCGACGTTGTGTGGCTGGCCTGGGAGAGACCTCAGCTGCGCATGTGGCATGACGGATACCAAGGTCTGCGCAGCGGCGTGGAAGAACGGGTCTGCTGTTCCACCGTCGAGTACGAGGGTGGGAATCGTGACGGAGGCGGCTTGCTGTACTGGTACCAGGCTGTCTCCCATGACAGCGGCATCGTAGGCCAGGGTCGGCGCTATGGCTTCCTGAGCGGCCCACCAGGGTTCGCTGCGGGCCGCTTCGATGACTTCGGGCGGAAGACCGACTTGAGACATGAAGAGTGCGGCGGCGTCACCACGACGACCCTGAGCCAGTAGCTCGCCCAGGCGCGTTTTGTACTCCTTAAATCGCCGGAGGTCCTCCTCATCGACGCTGAATGGCGGCTCCCACAGCGCCAGCTTCGTGATGGGGAGTCCGCGAGCGGCCGCCAGCAGGCCCAAAATCGCACCGGAGGACGAGCCCCACAGGGAAGCTGATCCACCAGCTTCGGCAATGAGCGCTTCAAGATCTTCGAATTCGCGCTCGACGGAGAAGGGCAAGGTGTCGGAACTGTCGCCTCGACCCCGACGGTCGTAGTTGTAGATGGTCAAGTGTGATGAAAGCCTCTCGGCCAGTGCCATGTTTGCTTCGTGCGAGGTCGACGCCCCAGAGATCAGGATCACTGCCGGTCCCTTCCCCTGCTGCTCGTACGCGATAGCGGTGCCGTCTTTGGATAGGACCTTCCTCATAGTGGTTCTCCTTGTTTA
>WNGR01007223.1_pt1 | contig 11783 bp, 10 predicted proteins | sample 5407581 | NCBI WGS metagenome assembly WNGR01 (sample SAMN13153383, study PRJNA577476) | soil metagenome | isolation source: 80 cm soil or saprolite under Garry oak tree replicate 2 | place: USA:California | collected 2016-06-15
TGCCGATCGCCGCGATCACAGCAGGATTGCCGTGATACGTGTGGATCAGCACGGGCAAGCCGACAGCCATCATTGCCACCGGGAAGGCCGCGAACGCGCCACCCATGATCATCGTCATGATCGCTGCGCCGAACGTGTAGACGATCACGGCGACCATCTTGAAGTCCGTGTTGACGTAGGTATGCGTGAGCCATGCCGCCGCTTCGCCGACGCCCGCGCGGCCGAACATCAGCCCGAGAACCGCGAGCATCTGCGGCAGCAGCAACGCCCAGCCAAGCGATTCCGTCAGATGCCTCGACTGCCGCATCGATTCGACGGGCGTCCCACGCGTGATGCGACACGCGACCAGCACCGCGACGATCACGCTCAGGCCCAGTGCGGCGAGCGTCGGGTTGGACTGGTCGAACAGGAACAGTCCGCCCAGCTGGAGCTTCGGCAGCGCGACCGAGCCGATCAGCGTGCCGATCGGCACCAGCAATGCGGGCACGAACAGCCAGTTACCGAGGCGCTTCACGCTCGCGTTGCGCTCGGCTTCGGGCAGCGGCGCAGGCTTGCCGCGCCCGAGTCCGCCGAAGCCCGCGATCAGCGCTGCCACCACCACCGCCGCGCCCACCACGGGCGGCGGAAGCCGGTCGCTGAACAGGAACAGCGCCGAAAAGATCAGCCAGAACACGCCGCTACCGAGCCGCCGCGTATGTGTGCGATCGAGCAGGATCAACACACCCGTGACCGCAAGGATGACGCCGGCCAGCCAGTAGAAGTATTCACTGCGCAAAATCATCTCAGTGCCCCTTGGATTCGGAAGGTGTGGTGGTCACCGGCGTGCTGTGGCGCGCGGCCGCCCTGGTCGTGGGCTGGCTCGGCGATACCGCGCGGGCCAGATAACCATCCAGCCGGTACAACCGCACCGCGTGAATCAGGAACGCGGCGAGCGCGGTCGGCAAACCCCAGAACGCGATCGCGACGGGTGACACGTCGATCTTCATCTCCGTGAGCAGCGTGTGCATCAGCATGATTCCGCCGAACGCAACGAAGATGTCCTCGCCGAAAAACAGGCCGACGTTGTCGGTGGCGGCGGCGAAAGCGCGCACGCGGTTGCGCAGTTCGTCGGACAGGGGGCCATGGCGGTTGACCGCGGCGCCTTCGGCCATCGGAGCGATGAGGGGACGAACCATCTGCGCATGTCCGCCCAGACTCACCAGCCCAAGCGCAGCCGACAACTCACGCACCGCGAGATAGCAGATCAGCAGACGGCCCGCCGTCGCGGCGCGCACCTTCGAGATCCAGTTCTGTGCCTGTTCGCGCAGGCCGTATCGTTCGAGCAGGCCGATCACCGCCAGCGGCAGGATGATGATGAGCGGCAGATTGCGCGTCTTGACGAAGCCCGTGCCTATCTGCGTAAGGATGGCGATGAGCGGCATTGAAGCGAGCACACCTGTCACGACCGTCGCCCCCACCACGACGAGCATCGGATTGATGCGCAACGCAAATCCGATCATGATGACCGCGACACCCACCAACGGCCATAAATTCACTGCTGTGTGCATCTGCACCTCCCAAACAATTCACTTCGAGACGACCAGGTTGATGAGAATGGGCGTCATGCGTACCGTCGCCCGGATGAAACACAAAAACGCAACCACAACGAAGAACTCAGGCGGTGACGATCGCCTTCTCGCCCTCCTCTGTTGCGGGCAGCGCCGCGATTTCGGCAAGCGTCAACGGCTTGGTCGGAAAACGCAGCGTGTAGTAGCCGAGCTCGCGCATCGGCGTGCCACTTTCCCGTGCCAGCAGTTCGCAGGCCGTCAGCCCGCACATGCGGCCCTGGCACGGACCCATGCCGCAGCGCAGAAACGCCTTCAACTGGTTAGGCCCGCTGCAGCCGACCTGCGCCGCATCGACGATCTGCTGTGCCGTGACTTCCTCGCATCGGCACACGAGCGTGTCGCCGCCTGGGATACGCATGGCGTCCGCGGGCCGGTACATCGTTTCGAAGAAAGCGCGGCCCCGCAGCGCGCGCGCGACGCGGGCCCGCACGGCGCAGGCGGCGGCATCGCGCGTGGCCGCGTCCGACGCGCCCGCGAGATGGGCGATCTGCAATGCCGCCAGTTCACCCTGCGCCTCGGCAGTGCGCGCGCCGCCAATGCCGCTGCCGTCCCCGGCAATGAAAACGCCCGGCTGTGACGAATGCAGCCACGCATCGAGCTTTGGCTGCCAGCAGCATTGCGCGTCGTTCCATTCGTGCTCGCATCCCAGTGCGTTCGACAGATTCACGTTCGGCACCACGCCCTGATGGATCAGCAGGGTATCGAGGGGCAGGCGGCCGTGCGTACCGTCATCGCGTGTGTATTCGACGGCGTCTGCCGCATCGATGCCCGTCGCGCGAAAGCTCGTCACGCCGCTGATCACCTTGATGCGCCGCTTCACTTCCATCAGCAGCGACACGCCTTTGAGCAGGTAATCGCTGCGCAGAAAATCGAACAGATGTTTCATCGCCGCACGGCGTTGCGCGCGCGGCGTCGTGTCGAGCAGCGCGTCGATCTGGCCGCCCGCGCGCAGCACCTGCGCGGCATAGAGCCACAGCAGCGGCCCGCAACCGGCCAGCACCGTCGCGCCTTGCGGCACGGCGCCGGTCGTCTTGAGCAGCACCTGCGCGGCGCCGACCGTCATGACGCCCGGCAGCGTCCAGCCGGGCACGGGCACGGGACGCTCCTGCGCGCCCGTCGCCAGCACGACATGCGCCGCCGACAGCAAGCGCGACTCGCCCGCCGCCGACACGGCGATGCGCCAGCTTTCGCCGACGCGGTCGATCTGCCAGACCGTCGTCTGCGCGAGAAACCCGGCCTTGCTTGCGACAAAGCGCTGCAGCAGTGTTTCGCCATGCCAGTAGTCGTCGCCGAGAATCGCACGCGACGGCAGCGGACTCGCGCCAACTGCGCGGTAGATCTGCCCGCCGGGCGCGTTCTGCTCGTCGATCACCGCGACGCGCAGGCCGTTCTCCGCGAGTGCCGACGCCGCGCTCATCCCGGCCGGTCCCGCGCCCACTACGAGCGCGTCGTAATGCGTTTCGATGTGCGGTTCAGTCTTCACGGACGTTCTCCCATCCCGATGCGCCATCGGGCGACAGCAGCCGCTCGCCGCGCTGAACCTTGACCTGCATGCCTTCGCACACGGGCACGAGACAACTCTGCTGGTTCTGTTTGCCGTCGATCTCGACGAAGCAATCGAAGCACACGCCCATCAGGCAATACGGCGCGCGCGCGCTGCCGCTCACCGGCGTCGTGCGGCAGCGTCCGCCGTTGGCGGCGACGAGCGCCTGCGCCACGGTTTGTCCTTCGAATGCGCGGACGGTTGTGTTTTCGAAAACGAACGACAACGTTCGACGCTCGCGCGGCACCACCGCCTTCGTGCTAATGCGGAACATAGTTCACTCCTTCTGCGAAGCGCTGCGGCGAAAACGGCTGCATGCGCGCGTCGAGTTCGCCCAATGCGAGTTGCGGCGCGAGGTCGAACGCATGAGCGCCCGCCAGTGTCACGCCGCTGTGACAGGTCGCAGCGAACGCGCCGGGGTGTTGTTCGGACTGCGCATAGATCGGAAAGCCATCCGGCGAAAGAATCCGCAGCGCGCCCCACATGCACACCGCGCGCGCCTCGGCGAGCGCAGGAAACGTCTTCACCGCGCGCCGCGCCAGCGCGCCCAGCACGCCCATGTCGGTGCTCTTGTCGAAGCCCGCTTCGACCTTCGCTTCAGCGATCATCACCGTGCCCTCGCCCGTCTGCCGCAGCGTCAGGATCGGATGGCGAAGGAACGGCTTCATCCGTTCGAGCACGATGATCTCGCCGCGCTGCGGACGCACGGGCACGTTCAGCCCGACCATCGGCGCAAGCCGAGCGTTGGCGAGTCCAGCGGCGATCACTACGCGTTCGCAGGTGTAGCGCTCGCCCGCAGCGTGAATCGCGAAGCCTTGCGCGAGCGGCTCGATGCGGTCCACCGCGTGATGCGGCCGATACACGACGCCCTGCTGCGCGAACGCAGTGTGCAACGCGCGCAGCAGACGCAGCGGATTGGCGTGCCCGTCGTACTGCGTGAAACTCGCGCCGACCACCTCCGGCCCGATGCCCGGATACATCGACTTCAGCTCCGGGCGATCGAGCATGCGCCACGGATACTTCGGAAAGCCCGGCTGCGCGTGCAGCTTCTCCAGAAACGCCTTGCGGCGCGCCCACTCGTCATCGGACAGGAGAATGTGCAAACCGCCCGGCTGCGAGAGTTGCGGATCGACGCCCGTACTGTCGATCAAACCTGCGGCGAACTCCCGCCACAGTGTTGCGGAACGCAGCGTCCACGCGGCGTACTCCGGCATGCCGAGCCCTTTGCTCTGCACCCATACCAGCCCGAAGTTGGCGCGCGAGGCGCGGAACGCGAGATCGCCCTCGTCGAACACGGCAACTTCCTCGTTTTGCCGCGCCAGCCCATAGGCAATCGCCGATCCGACGAGCCCGCCGCCGATCACGGCAAAGCGCGTGTGAGCGTTCTGCGGGGCGCTCACCGCGCCTCCTGTACCGCACGCGTGAACGCGTACGCCTGCTGTGCCGCGGCGCCCGACACCTTGCCGTCGCGCAGATCGCGCTCGATGGCCGCGCGCGGGCGTTCGAGCGGCGCGCCATAGCCGCCGCCGCCGGAGGTTTCGAGACGCACGCTCTCGCCGTCGGCGAGCGCGATATTGGCCGTCTTCGACGACAGCTCCGTGCTGACGCCGTCCACTTCCTTCACGAGCCGCGCGCGACGTCCGTCGAGGCCGCCCGCGACGCCCGCCGCCACGCCCGTCACGTGACTGTCCGAGCGTGCCGAAAAAACGATGCCCTCACCCAGCGCCGAAATCTGCTTGGCGATGGCCAGACCGCCGCGTGTGCGGCCCGCACCGCCCGAATCCGCGATAAGCGCATATTCATCGACGCGCAGCGGGTATTCGTTTTCCAGCGCTTCGACGGGCAGGTTGGACGTGTTCGTCATGTGCACGTGTACGGCATCCATGCCGTCGACGTCGTAGCGCGCACCGCTGCCGCCGCCGAGCGTCTCGAGATAGACAAACGAGCCGGGACGCGAGCGCAGTGGGCCCGAGAACACGATGGCGGGACAGCAGTCGTTCGACGACGCCATGATCCGCTCGTCGGGCAACACACCGCGAAACGCACCGAAGATCGCGCCGGCAACCTTCTGCGCCGTGATGGACCGCGCGCCGACGGCAGCGGGCGGCGCCGGGTTGGTAATCGTGCCGATCGGCGCATGGATGGAAATGGGCTCGAAGAGGCCTGCGTTGGCGGGCAGTTCGGGATCGAGCAGCGCCTTCACCGCGTAGTAGACGCAGGCCTTGAGCGCGTTGTACGGCAGGTTCATCGCGCCGCGCGCCTGCTTGCCCGAGCCGGTGAAATCGAAATGCAGCGTGCCCGCCTTCACTTCGATGCCGACCACGATCGCCACAGGCTCGCCGCCGCCGAGGCCGTCGTCGTCGAGAAAGCTCTCGAAGCGATACACGCCTTGCTGCAATTCGGCGATGCGGTTACGCAGACGACGGCGCGTGTAGCCGATCACATCGTCGACGGAACGGCGCACTGCATCGAGGCCCATTTGCGCGATCAGATGTTCGACGGCCTGCGCGCCGCGCGCATTCGTCGCGATCTGCACGCGCAGATCGAGCGCGCGCTCTTCCGGATCGCGCGTGTTGTTGCACAGCAGGCGCAGCATGTCTTCGTCGAGCGCGCCGCCACGCGAAATGCGCACGGCGGGAATGCGGATACCTTCTTCGAAGATCGAGCGCAGACCGCCCGCGATCGAACCCGGCACCGCGCCGCCGACATCCGCGTGATGGCCGACGTTCGCTGCGAAGAACACGAGTTCCCCATCGGAAAACACCGGCGTAATGATGTTGATGTCGGGCAGATGGCTGCCATTCGACAGATACGGATCATTGCAGATGAACACGTCGCCGGGAGCGATTGCATCGCCGGGATACTGCGCGAGCACCGATTCGACCGCGCCGTTCAGCGAACCGAGATGCAGCGGAATCTGTGTGCCCTGCACGACGAGACGGCCGCGCGCATCGAACAGCGCGACCGAGCAGTCCTTGCGCTCCTTGATGTTGGTCGAGAACGACGAGCGCACCAGCGTGTTGTTCATATCTTCGCTGATCGAGAGCAGCCGGTTCGCGAACACTTCCATTTCGATGGGATCGGCGAGCACGTCGTCGGGCGCTGCTGCGTGAGAGGTGGCATTCATGGTTGTTCCTCGTATTCCTTGACTGTTCAGGCGACGCGCACGATCAGGTTGCCGTAGGTATCGACACGCAGCGAGTGTGTCGGCGCGAGCACGGTGGTCGAACTCATTTCCTCGATGATGGCTGGGCCTTGCAGCGTGACGCCGGCGGCGAGCCGCTCGCGGTCGTAGACGGGCGTCGTCAGCCAGCCGTGTTGCTTGCCGTGATAGACACGGCGCTCGCCGTCGTGCGCGGTGGATGCATCGGCGCCTTCGGTCGCCGGCGACAGTGGCGCCTTGGGCACGGCGCCCACTGCCTTCAACCGGCAGTTGATGATTTCGATTACGCGGTCCGGAACGTCGTATCCGTATTCGCGCGTATGCGCGTCGCGGAAGCCCGCTTCGAACGCGGCGTAGTCGCCCGCGCCAACGGAATCCATCGCAACCTGAACCTCGAAGTTCTGGCCAACGTAGCGGGCATCGATCGCCATCACATAGCTGCGCTGCGGCACGGACACGCCTTCCTGTTCGAGCCACACGTCGGCCTGTTCGCGCAGACCGGCAAATGCATCGACGATGGCGGGCCAGCCGGCCTCGTCGATCAGTGCGATCTGGCTCTTCACGAAGTCGAATGAAATATCCGACAGGAGAATGCCGCGCGCGCACATCGTGCCCGGCTCCTGCGGCACGATTACGGTCGCGATGCCGCACTCCTGCGCCACTTCCAGCGCATGCAGCGGACCCGCGCCGCCGAACGCGTACAGCGCGAATTCACCGAGGTCGTAGCCGCGCTCGGTCGACACCGAACGTATCGCGCGCGCCATGTTCGCGTTGGCGATGCGGATGATGCCTTCCGCCGCGTCCTCGACGGACAGGTTCAACGGCGCCGCAACGCGCTCGTCGATCACCCGACGCGCGCCTTCGGCATCGACGGGCATGCGGCCCTTGAGCAGCGCGACGGGATTCAGCCGCTGCAGCGCGACTTCGGCATCGGTGATGGTGGGCTGTTCGCCGCCGCGCATATACGCGACGGGACCCGGCACCGCACCCGCGCTGTGTGGCCCGACTTTGAGCGAACCGGCGTCGTCGATCGCGGCGATGCTGCCGCCGCCCGCGCCGATCACGTGGATGTCGACCATCGGCGTCCTGACGGGATAGCCGGCGACCGCGCGCGTCGACGTGAAGAGCGGCGCGCCGTCGTGAATCAGCGAGACGTCGGTGCTGGTACCGCCGACGTCGAACGTGACGAGATTGCGAAAGCCGATCGCGCGCCCGACGGCCGCCGCGCCCACCACGCCCGCTGCCGGGCCCGACAGACACGTGCGCACCGGGAACTGGCGCACCGTTTCGATCGACATCAGGCCGCCATTCGAATGCACCGTCGACGGCGCGCGCGCCACGCCCAGCTCGTTCATACGACGGAGAAAGCGTTCCAGATAGAGCGCCATCTTCGGGCCGACGGCCGCGTTGAGCGCGGTTGTGGACAAACGTTCGTATTCGCGGAATTCGGGCAGCACATCGCTCGAAATACTGATGTAGACCTGCGGAAACTCTTCCGCGACGATCTCGCGCGCCCGCCGCTCGTGCATCGGGTTGCGATATGCATGCAGGAAGCAGATCGTCACCGCCTTGACGTCGGCCTCGCGGAGGCGACGCGCCGCGTCACGTACGGCGGCCTCGTCCAGCGGTACAAGCACGTTGCCTTGCGCGTCCATCCGCCCAGCCACTTCGATGCGATGCTCGCGCGCCACCAGCGCGGGCGCCTTGCCGACGCTGTAGTCGTAAAGATGCGGACGCGTCTGGCGACCGATCTCCAGCACGTCGCGAAAGCCCGCCGTCGTGATGAGCCCCGTCAGCGCGCCCTTGCGCTCGATGATCAGATTGGTCGCGACAGTCGTCCCGTGACCGATGTGCGAGACATCGGCGGGCGACAGTCCGCGCATCGTCAGAAGTCCTTCGATGCCGTTGCCGATCGCCTCAGATGGGTCGGACGGCGTCGACGGAACCTTGTGGAAGAAGGTGTCTCCGTTGCGTTCGTCGGTGATCACAAAGTCGGTGAAGGTGCCGCCGACGTCAATGCCGATTCGATACATGGTGTTTGATGCCCTTGCCGTGGAATGAGTCGTTCATGCGGATGGTCAGATACGTCACAATCTGGCGATTACGCTAAGCTGTCACACCGCTGAAACGATGAAATGATGGTAAGGCGCGGCAAATCCGCTCAGCAGCAACGCCATAAATACCGGTATCGACGGCATTTGTAGACAATGGAAAAAATTCCCGACCTCAACCTTCTGCTTCATCTCGACGCGCTCGTGCGCTGCGCCAACGTTTCACGGGCGGCCGAGCATCTGGGTATCACGCAATCGGCGATGAGCGCGGCCCTGTCACGTCTGCGCCGCGTCTTCAACGACCCGCTGCTGATCCGGGAAGGCAATACCGCCGTGCTGACCGAGCGCGCGACGGCGCTTGCCGCGCAGTTCCAGCCACTGCTCGAACAATGGGTGGACGTGACACTCGAGCGTGGCCAGTTCGATCCCAAGCAGTCACGGCGCATCTTCACCCTGTACGCGAGTGACTACGTGCAGTTCGCGCTCCTGCCGGCGCTCGCTGCGCCCCTCGTCGAAGACGCGCCGAATATCGCACTGAGCGTGGTGCCAGCTAAACCGCATCACGGACTCGCGATGCTGGAATCGAATCACGTCGAGTTCGTCGCGGGCTATTACCCGACGCCCGGCAGCACGCTCCGCACGCGTCCGCTGTTCGAGGATCAGGTGGTGTGCATCGTGCGCGAAGGACATGCATCGCTCAACCAGGATTGGGATCTGGATGCGTGGTTGCATTACGGCCATATCGATCTGGCCGCGCACACGCGCAACGCGGGTGAACTGCTCGATCGTAGGCTGGGGCAGATGGGCAAGCAGCGCAGTGTGCGTATGACGATGTCGAGCTACCTCGCAGCACCCTCGGTTATCGCCCGTTCAGATCTGATTGCGAATCTGCCGAGGACGGTGGCGCTGCATTTCGCCAGCCAGGGCTTCGTTCTCAGGCCGGTGCCCATTGCGATTCCGCCAATCCAGATTTCACTTTATTGGCACGAGCGCTATCAGAACGACGCCGGGCACGTGTGGTTTCGCCAGTACGTCACGCGACATACGAAGGAAATGACGCCAAACGCTCAGAAAGGGATATTTTGATTCCTGACTACAGTTGAAAAAGAGGAACGGGCGTTCGAATGGCATCGGCGGATGCCTGGGCGCGATCAAGGCAAAATGAAAATCTTCATTCAGAGCATCCGCTTCCGAATCATGTTCGTGCTTGGCATTTGCGTCGTTCTCATGGGCGCAATCGGTTTTTTCGGCATCTTCGGCCTATCAATACTTAACCGTTTTCTGCGCGACACGTACACCAGTAGTGTCATGCCAATCATCGATCTCAACAATGTTCGCGCGGGACAGAGCGTGAGCAGAAAGCGCTTCAAGATGATCTCGTAAAAATCGACAAGGCATGGAACGACTATTTTCCGTCGCGCGTGTCGGGGCCAGATGAGCGAATTGTCGCGGACAGGATTCAGGCCGCACTGCCACATCTTAAGCAATACGTCAGGGATATTGCTACGTCCGGCGGCGGCAACCTGAGCATGGTCGAAGCCATCGTGACACGGTCTCAAGCCACGCTCAATATGCTTTCCGGCCTGATTCTCCAGGACATAGCAATCAATCAGAGTAAAGCGAAGCAGTTTTCCGAAGACAGCTTGAGTCCCTCGCTCGCATGGACAGGCAGCTTTCCGGCATCGTGCGTGGCATCAAGGTTTCGGCCGAAAGCGTAATGACGGCGTCTCGCGAAATCGCAAGTGGCAACGCATATCTATCGGCGCGCACCGAAGAGCAGGCTGCGTCGCTCGAAGAGACTGCCGCCAGCATGGTTCATGCTCACCGAGACGGTCAGCAACAACTCCGACAACGCGCGTCACGCGAATACGCTTGTGGCCGGCGCAACCGATCTCGCGAACCGCGGCAACGACGCGGTGCAGGCTATGGTCGGCGCGATGGAGTGCATCAGCAGCAGTACGGCGCGAATTTCGGACATCACCGGCGTCATCGAAAGCATAGCATTCCAAACCAACATACTTGCGCTGAATGCCGCTGTCGAAGCCGCACGGGCCGGCGAGCAAGGACGTGGTTTCGCCGTGGTCGCTGGCGAAGTGCGGAGCCTCGCGCAGCGTGCGGCTTCCGCAGCAAAGGAAATCAAGGAACTGGTCATGTCGTCGGTCTCGACAATCCAGGAAGGTACGCGTCAGGCCATCGAAGTCGACAAGACGATGGGTCAGGTCAAGCACGCTATCATGCAGGTCTCTGACGTCATGAACGAGATCGCCACGGCATCGGACGAGCAAAGCCGCGGCATCCACCAAATTACTCAAACCGTCACGCAGATGGATGAAATAACGCAACAGTCTGTTCCAGCGCGTCGAAAAAGATGTGAATCTCTTCCGGAGTCAACGCTCTATCACGCGCCTTGAACGTTGCGATTGCGCTAGGGCGAATTGAAGCCGCCGGATTCTCGATCTTGATTCCCCGTCCCTGCACCAAGCGGAATACCTGCAGCACAATTTCCCTTGCATGGATCGCCTGTGCGGCCGCTCCACGCGCCTTGATTTTTTCGCATCGCCTCATCAGTCGTGCCGGCGTGATCTCCTCAAGCTTAAGTCGGCCGAATTCTGTGGCGAGATTGCGTTCGTAGACAGACTTACGCATCGAGCGCGTGGATTCTGCGAGGGCAGCTTCGGCAAAGTACTTCTCAGCCCACTTCCCGAACGTTAGCGCTTCCGTGGCTTCGGCCCGCTTCTCAACTTTCGGGCGTGAGGGGCTATTGCCATTCTGGATTTCCCTTCGCGCCCGAACCAGTAGCAGGCGAGCCTCCGCGAGGCTGATAGACATACCGAAACTGAGTTCGTCAGCATCACGCGGCTTCCGCGACGGCAGCAACGGATCGTACCTGCCGATGACCAAGGTTTCGCGGCGGTCATTCAGCCGATAGTCGTAACGGAAACTCATGGCACCAGACGGCGTTATGGCTGCGTACAACCCATGCTGGTCCGCCACCTTATAGATCTTCTCACCAGGCTTCAGCGCCCGTAACTGGATGTCAGTGAGCATAGAACCTCCTCGGACGTATACCGTCAACCGATACCGTCAGACCGTCTTGACGGTATCGGACAAGGCCGTCCGAGGAGGAAATCTCGATACCGTCAGCGATACCGACATTTCCGCTAGGTACTGCCCGGATCGCAGCGGCTCGAAACGGACAATAACCTCATGTTTTTTAACGGAAAAACACGAAAAACCGGACCTCCCGGAACGACTTGGGAGCAGTCTGAATCATTCCCACTCGATCGTCGCCGGCGGCTTACCCGAAATGTCATAAACAACCCGGTTGATACCCCGCACTTCGTTGATGATCCGGTTCGACACATGCCCGAGCAGTTCATGCGGCAGGTGCGCCCAATGCGCGGTCATGAAGTCGAGCG
>WNGR01007225.1_pt1 | contig 11781 bp, 12 predicted proteins | sample 5407581 | NCBI WGS metagenome assembly WNGR01 (sample SAMN13153383, study PRJNA577476) | soil metagenome | isolation source: 80 cm soil or saprolite under Garry oak tree replicate 2 | place: USA:California | collected 2016-06-15
GTGTTACTTACAAGCTGCGAGTACAGTACCACTGTAAGACGCGTCGACGGTTCACCGGACTGGTCACCGCTGAGCTGAGCCATTGTGACACTTCTAACTCCGCCTGAATTTACTTTCGTTGCCTCCGAAAGCAAAATCCATTTGGCGGTCCATAAGGTATAGTCAATCCGTCCTCAAGGTGAGTTGCACGTCGTTCATCGCCCCTTTGACTCTCGAGAATGTCCCCAATGCTACCCATGGGTGCCATGAACCGCGCTCGTTGAGATCCGGTTGTCTTGTGGGGCAATTCCCGGGGTGGATTGGCGCTTTAGTGTACGGGTGATAAGTCAAGTGCTAACTTTTGGGTGTGTAGAAGATGCCGACCCGTCACTCGAAGACTCGCAAACATCGTGGCCATGTCTCAGCCGGCCATGGTCGTGTAGGAAAGCACCGAAAACACCCCGGAGGTCGCGGTCTTGCTGGTGGTCAGCACCATCACCGGTATGTGTCGTCTATCACTACGCTGAGCGCAGGACTTAATGCACTTTGGGTTCACTCAGAACAAACTTCGATAAATACCACCCTGGTTACTTCGGTAAGGTCGGTATACGCCACTTCCATTTGACGCGCAACGCGCAATGGAACCCGACAATCAACGTGGATAAGCTGTGGAGGCTTGTACCGGAGGAGCACAGGAAGGGCCTCACGGAGAAGTCGCAAGTTGTGCCGGTGGTGGATGTGCTGCACCATGGCTATAGCAAGGTCTTGGGCAATGGCCGGTGGGTGCTTGCGGTTAGTCGCCTTATGGCATGGTATTGAAGGTCGCTAGGCTTCCCAACTTGCCGATAATCGTAAAGGCACGATACGTCTCTGAGAAAGCAGAGTACGTTGTCCAACGCTGCTTGCTTTCAATTTGCTGATAAGCCGTTGTAGGGCCAAAATTAAGGCTGTGGGTGGTGTTGTAAAGTTGGTCGCTTGAGGTCGCCGACTGTTGTGTTTTTACTATTTTTCTCGTTCATTATCCCACTCTTCTGCACGATATGAACCCGCAATGCCCATGCCATATGGTTTCATGCTATTTTTGGGGGCCGAGACTTGGTCGGGCTGATGGGTGTGTGGGAGCATAGTTGACCAAAAAGCACAGAACGGGAGAGATACCTCCACGTTATGTGCGAATTATTCCCAAGGACTATTCTTATCCGAAAAAACATATGGACCATCTGCAGCCGAGCGACGTTAAATATCGGCCCACTTCTCGACGAGAGACTAGGAGCACGAACTACAATACCGCGAGATTGTGAATCCGAGACGCTCATTCGGCAAACCCGGTCGGCCGAAACCCGCTGACCAAGGCTGAGTCGTCCGCGGGATCTCACATCATCCATCTTAGGAGAGCGGGAGTTGCCTCGACTCGGACTCAGGTGGTGAGGCCTATCCACTTCCCTTCCCTTTCCCTCCGCACATTTGCCATGCCTTCGTTCTCGGATTGGTGTAAGTTCTGTCTGAAACGACTTTTCTAGTTCAGGAATGATAAGGAACTATTATCTTGCCGCAGACTCTCAGCAGTACGCGGCGTGGAACCGCACCAGGAGACTTCGGGCTACCCCTTACCTCGCTAGGACTGAAACCAACACCTCACGCAGAGCAACTGCCATTTCAACCGGTTTAGAGAACCCACCATCTACCACCACCGGTGTAGAGGCAATTTCCACAGAGCCTCAAACGGAGAAAAGACAAGAGACTCTCTTCGGACCAAATATCGGTATCGTTAGTGACGGTCCAACCTGGGCCCAGTCGGAGGATGCAAAGAAGGGTACTCCCTCAGACTATCTCACACCAGAAATAGTCAGGCGATGGGTAGAGACCAGCAAAGAGGTGCACACATCTTTCTCCCCCCTAATCACATATGCTGACATTTTCCCAGACAATTCAACCTACGACTACGTTGCAAGCCTTAGTCAATCTAAAACGACCCACACTCAAACTCTCCCCAGTTACACTCCAGCCGTCTGAAGATCCATCTGAAGATCCCGCTAACGCAGAATCCCATAATAATCACGCTCTCGAATTCGAATACGACTGCGATGCTCCCAAATGCAGCATCACCGTCCAGGTCATCGTTTCCAACCAGTCAAGTCCTTCTGAGAATCCTGATCGTATCACTGTTTACGAATCCGTTACCGAAGGTGGTTTCGGTCGCCTACTCACGCTTGAGGACGGCGCAACGATCGAACTTGGCCGGTTCGAGCACATGGCGCACAGTGTCCCGGTAGCCGATGCGGAGAAATCACCCAAAGGCGACAAAACTGTGGTCACGACCGAGGTATCCGAGGTATCCGAGGTTCCCCCCCGGACCATCGTGACCCCTACCCCTACCCCGACGCCCGAGAACCAAGAGAACGCACGCAAACGTCGCTTCGTGGCATTGCATTTTCGTCGGCGCGCCCAGAACCAATCTGTTTCAGGTCCCGCGCTTGCAGTCTTGGATAATGATGCGGCGGCGGCTACCGAGGAAGGGGTCCGCATCGCCATTCGGCTCGTCGCTCTCGACGAGCTCGGGAAAGAGCTATCGTCTGTCAACCGTCAAATGACATACTTGCATGTCATCCGTTTTGGTTCACAGGTTACAGACGGGGAAGATAATAGGCCCTGGGTGGTCAAGGTCGTGAAACGCGAGGCCACGGCAAGTACATGTCTTCCCTTCATTCGCACGTGTGATTTACTTGGTAAACGTGCAGATTGGCTCGCATACATTCCATTTGCATGAAATTTATGGCCTCTCCTCTACCTCTACTTCGGTTCACCCCACTGCACCCGATGCCACTCCGACCACCGCCCATACCTATCCACCTACTGTCCCGGTTCCTCCCGCCGAGGACGAGCCATCGTCCGAGTGCCTCGTGTGTCTCAGCTCGCCACGTGAGGTCGTGCTTCTGCCATGTCGGCACCTCGTCGCGTGCAAAGAATGCGCCATCAACATGGTCGAATTCGGCGCTGGTGGCGCCATCACGCATGCAGAGGAGCCTGTCACGACTGCCGAAGCGCAGCCGCAGGCCGAGACTGCTGAGACGCCGCCTACTGTCGACGACTCCGCGTCTCCAGCTGTGGCGACAGGCTCTGCCGGGGAAGAGGCATCTGTTCCAGCGGCCACTGCAACAAGGGATGGCGAAGTTGACCCTTCTGACCCACCCGCTGCTGACGCATCTCAGGTAGTACCTGCGGAGCCTGTCGGGGACAGCACTCCGGAGGCATCTTCCCCACCTCCGCCGGCACCAGCAACAACCTCCACCACGCCTGCGCAGGCCACCCCAAATGTACTCCCCATTGCGCCGGTTCCCCCGAACCCGCGGCGCAAGCGGCGTGCAAAGGGCTGGTTCTGTCCCGTCTGTCGTCAACGTAAGTCCTTACGACCGTTCCTTTTCTTTCCGAAACTTCCCGTCCCAATCCCCGTCCCTTCCTGTCTCTTCACTTTTTTTTTTTTGATCCGTTCCGACTTCCGAGTCCGTTTCTTGACAACCCCATCATAGCGTACACGTCCCTGCTGCGGATCACGACCACTCCTCCGACGATGGAGGACACCAAAGAAGGCAAACGCGTCTCGACGTCGACTATAGACCACCCCCTGGCGAATACCGCCCCCGCTCCTGCCGATCAGGCCGCCGCTGGGCTCGCCCCAGCACCGGAGCCGGCGTCCGAGGAGCCGGCGCCCACGCCCTCACGCTCGTTGCGCCCGGTGTTCTTACAGAGACTGCAGCGGCGCACCGCCGATGCCTCGTCCCCTGTCTGACCTGGTTCTGGCTTTATCGGCTTCAGCGGGAGGGTTGTCCCCTTTCGTCCTCCTGGACATTTATGATTAAACTCCGCGATAGACTATACATTTCGTCGTGGGGTTCCTTGTAAGATATACCAGATGAGCCTGTACGGGCTTCGGTCGCCCCCATGTCCTCCGCGTTCCTTTTATTTATCCCCCCCCCTTGTTCCGTGAATGTGTCATTTTTCCTTCCTCGTGGAAATCTTGTTTATCTCTCACTGTTTGCTTATGCCTACTGTATGTGTTACTCTTTTCTTCTCGGCTCTCGACGGTGCTTGTTTACCGGCCTAATATTAGCGGTGAACTTACACGACTACGATGACTGCTTCTTTGCTACTTTCGTATTGCAATTGCAAGAACGAGTGAATCGTCGTGTTGTATGCACACCCTGGGCCGGGTGTTGCGTGAGATACGTATGTATTCAACCATTCTACGCTACAGAGAAAAATACAATACAGTGTATACAAATGTGGGAATCGTGCTCTATGATAGTCTGGTATAGTGGTGGTGATGCCAATCGTCCGTAGATAATAGTGTAGTGAATAAATAAAAGAAAAAAAGGTATCACTTACAGTAAACGTTCACCAAGCGCGAGTCCGCGTCCTCCCCACCAAAGCCAGCGGGCGGCATACCCGGCGTTTGCGGCTCGAGCGCATCAAGGGTCCACTCTGCGCGCAGCCGCGCACACACCGCGCGGAACGCGCTAACGGAGCCTTTCTCCTGCACGAGCGTCATCGTGCATCCGCCCCCGCCGTTACCGCCGCCACTGCTACTGCCACTGCCACTGCCACGGCCGACGGCAAATTCGACGCGGAAGCGCACGGCCTTCTGTACGATGTGGCCTGTGGAGGGGTCGTACGCGTCCTCGAGGCGCGCGCGCAGTGCACCGTCGGCCTGTGGCTCGGGGAGGAGGACCGGCGCGAGCAGGCGGCGTGCCTCTACGCGTGTTGACGCGACGCTGTCACGCGAGCGGAGGGCGACTGCGTGTGTGCGCCAGTGGAAGAGACTCGAGAACCAGCCCTTGACTTCGCCGACGGCGGGGGGGACAAGCAACGATTTCGGCGAGCCAAGGACAGGTGAACCACCGTTGTTGCGAGGCGTCGAGTCGTGAGGGTCCAACGTTGGCGCTGTGAGAGGGGGGGTGATTATTGGATATGCTTTAATGAGAATGAGGGGACTTACGCTTGCTCCTGCGGTCTTTCTTTATGCGGGTCACGGCCTCCGGTGGGACGGCGATGTTCCCGATCTCGTTGCGGAGCACGCCACTGCCGTTCGCTTTGCCAAAGCCGATACCACCCAGGACTTGGCCCTCCTCCGCGCTACGGCCAGTACTGGGCCGTCTGCGCCCGCTCGAGCCCTGCTCGGTGCTTGCGTTCTCCTTGTCGCCACCGGACGCTGCCTCATGCGCATGTGCCAGCTCTTTCTCCGCCCCTACTTCGGCGGGGGCGGGGTACTGTCCGAGCATTGGCAGAGTACGGAACCGTGCCTGTGCCTGGGCAGCATCTGCACGCGCTTGGATCTGGGCGCGCGCGAAGGCAGCGTTCAGAACGTTCATACGGCCCGCGATGTCATCGATAGTGCGCTGGAAGGTGGCATTCGAAATGCGTGGTGCGCTGACCGGGGGGAGAGTTCCGGAGAGCGGTGATGCGGTAACCGGGCCCAAAGGAATTATAAAACCGGTCGCATGCTCGTGTGGGTGGGCTTGGCCAGATGAAACGAACGGATTTGGTTGTTCGATATAGGCTGCAGCAGGTGGCACACGGGGTCCTCCATAAAAGGTGCGTGCATGAGACGGCGAAGTCGGGTTGCTCAAAGGTGTCATGTTCGGTGCTGTGAGGCTGGCGTGGGAGAGTGCATGAGCAGGCGGGGGTGATGAGATGGGGCGGGGGCGATGAGCACGCGGGCCAGAAGGGGAGCTGGGGCGCGTTCGTCGCACTTGGCCCTGGCCCCACGTCGGCTGGTAGGCGGGTGGCGCAGTAGACATGCACTCATCAGACGTATGCGGCGGGAAAGCGAAACGCGACATTGGCGCAGGGGTGCTACCTGCACTGAGCGGCCGGGTTTTCTTGGACAACGGGGCCATGTATAAACGAGTGATAAATTTTTCCCCGCGGGCATTCAAGAGAGAGGGCTCGTCGATATCCATGAAGATCCCGCGCTCTTCAAGCATGCTGGAGCGGTGCTGCTGGAGAAGGAAATAGAACGCCTTGGTAAGTGTACCGGAACCTGCTGGGCTGAGCAGCTCGGCAGTAATCGTGTTGGGGTTGGCATAGCGGCCCCAGATTACACAAAGATACTCGAACACGTCCGGATCGATGTGTGCAGTCGACGGGATAGGACGGGCGAGTTCGACGACGGTGGGTGCCGGAACATAGATAATACCTGGAGTGTCCTGTGTGAACCAGGGATGAACAATAATGTCGGGGATCTATAAGCACGAGCTGTGAGTCTACGCATCGGTCTGGGGAAAATATACTACTACTAACGGATATGCGCAGTGAGGTGTCCACTGTGAGCATGCGAGATATGAGATCCTGAGCCTGTGGGTCGACCCAAGCGGGCATGTCGTACTTTCCGGCCTTGACCTTAGAAAGGAGGGTGCGGACATTCTTGTCGTCAAAAGGGAGGCGTCCCGTCAGAAGAGCAAAGAGGATGACGCCGCAGGACCAAATGTCGGTGGCGGTCCCGCTGTATTTGTGGCCGTACACAATCTCAGGGCTGGCATAGTGAGGGCTGCCGCAGCTAGTCTCAAGCTCAAGGGAGGGTGGGGCAAAAGCAGCCATGCCCCAGTCCGCGATCTTGATTAGGGGTGGATTAAGTGAGTGGATTAGGATGTTCTCTGGTTTGAGGTCGCGATGAATGATGGAAAAAGCGTGGGCGTAATTAAGGCCATAGATAATTTGTTTGAAATAGGCAAGGGCATCTAGAGGAGGTAATTTGCCGCGGTTTACGAGAAAGTCAAATAGTTCGCCGCCTTCGACATATTCGAGTATGAGGTAGAGCTCTTTGTCGCCTTCATAGACATCATAAATGCGCATGATATTTGGGTGATTCATGAGTTTCATCATGATAATCTCGCGGTCAATGCCAAGACGCTGTTTGTCCACCTTTGCTTGCCTTGTATTGAGAGAGGTACGAGAGCCGAAGACGAAATCGAGAGGTAGAATCTTTATGGCTGCGAGCTGACCAGTACGACGATGTCGAGCGATTTTCACATGTCCGCTGGCACCCTTACCAACGCATTCACCGATAATCCACGGACCTACATACTTTGCATCTTCAGGATAGTCGAAGGCGCCTTGACCGGCGGCTGCCTTTTCCTTTTGCCAACGAGTTCCGTGGTGAGCATTATACTGAACTGGGGGTGGGCGAGGAGGGCTGTCGGGTAGAGAAGTCATATTATATAGAGTGTTGGGAAGTGAATTATAAGTATTATAATAAGGATGATAGTTGTGGTTGATGGTCAAGTCATGGTCAATCTGTTGGCGATAATCAACTTTCCCACGTGATCGCGTAAGATCGTCAAAGCGGTGCCCGACTGCCCCTGGCCGCCCTGGAATGCTGTGAGTAAGCGGACCTATTGGACTGCCGCCGTGGAGGCCCAACTTATCTTTTGACATGAGAACGACGATGATCAAGTCGATTCTGTATTCGATCCCATTTTTCTTTTTCTTTTACCCTCGTTATGCCAGCGCATACAGCTGGCAATTCACCTCTCAGCCTCTCCAATGTCAAAACGTTTCTATCGACGTTCAGGGCTCAGGTCAACCTCCGTACAGCCTCCTCCTCATCCCTAGTGGCCCCTCTCCTCTCCCAAATAATACCGAAGTTCGCACAATTCAGAACATTTCATTCACTGGAAGAAGAACGTCCCTCAGCTTTCAACTCAATTACCCCGAAGGTTCTTCCTTCGTAGCAGTTGTATGTCTATATTTGGTTTTGATCCCGCTGTGCCCCCCTTCTCGAGTCATTAACTTCTCGGCCGCCCCTCCACCCGCAGGTCAGTGACAGCAGTGGTTTTGGCACTGGTGGTACCAGCACCCCAGTTACAGTCCTTCCATCATCCGACTCGAGTTGTTATGATCCCACTAAGGGCATTCAACTCCCCTGGTTGTTTTATGTCGAACCCTCGGGCGGTATCACACAATGTGAATCGCTTCGGTGGTGGTGGGGACAAGATCTCGTCAACGGGTGCGTTCTCCATTCCTCCGCAGTCGGCCTTCCCTCTTCATCTCTATCTCTGACACTTCCCTTCATATCATGATTACACGACATACAGTACTGTCAATTTTTATGGCGTCATCCCCGGGGGAAATTCCTTCAACATCCCCCAAGGCTCTTTGTCCGCGATTACTAACCTCGGCACCGGCTTCAATTGGACTGTTGACATCACTGGCGGAACCAATATCCTCATTGTCGGGGGCGATGATCGCGGAGTCGGTTCCGGCGGTGTTGCCCCATTTACGGTCGCTTACTCAGCAAACAGTTCCTGTCTGAGTGGTGCTTCCCCTTCCTCGACCGCTGGTAGCCCTGCAGGAGGCAGCTATCCCACAAGTACCAGCGGCTCATCAAGCAGCAGTAGCGGGGGCCATTCGTAAGTCGGTCTGTTTGTCAACAAAATTTCTTCCGCTGATCTTCACTTCCTAAGCAACATTGGTGCTATTGCTGGTGCGTATTCCCACTTGATGAATTCTCGGAAACTTACGTCTCGTTAATCTGTTTTCTTCATAGGTGGTATCGCAGCTGGGGTTGCCGTCACTATCGCTGTTGCTTTGATTGCTTTCTTCTACCCCCGACGACGAGGGTACGCTGCTGTTGGGCGCCCCGTCAATGTGCTCCACGACGACGAAGATAGCCACCACGACCTTCCCCACCATTATACACCTGAACCCTACCTCGTCCCCGATCCGACCATCGGAGGAACATCTGAGGCTGCCTCCACACATGATCGTCCTCTCCCCGTGACCACAGCAGATATTCCACGCCCACGTCCACAGACGCTGGTAGGCATGACTGCCGCGAGGACGACCACGCGCAAAAATGTTCCGCTCGTTCAACTGCGTCACGTTAATATCATTCAGCACGATGACGCAGGCCCTAGCGAAGAGCCAACAAGTGTTAGCGAGCCTGAGACGATCGAGCTCCCGCCTGCGTACACTAACATTCGCTTGGCTCACCGTCCTCCCCGTACTGGTCGTGCTCCCACAACTGCCTCTACCCCAGCTCCTACTAATACGACGACCTCATGACACCCGCTTTATCGCGATCCGTTACGTGCCTCGACCCGCGCCACATTACCTGACATACTGACGATGCTTGACTACATCCGATATACTTACTCATATTCTTACGCTGTTATTCTTGGACCCTAGCACTCTTTTACGTGCTCGGAATGGACATCTGCTTGTTTAGGGCCTCCACGTTGTACTAATACCACGACCAAGCACCCTTCTTTCGTCACCTACTCTCTACAACTATTTATTTGCCATGGACATTCTCCAACACCCTCGTTCTTCTATCAAATGAAGTGCACCGCCGTTGTAGTGGATACCTCTGCTTACATATATGCTCCACCTGGTCGTTACTGGTCTTCCCCATTCATGGTGGGCAATGAAAATCTTGACGCAATATTTGGCGGCCGAGTACACTTCATTATGGTACGGAAAATGGAACGGCGAGGTCCCCCGAATAATCTTTTGTTTTTGGAAGGCGCTTTATTCCAATGTTTATGTACACATACACATACACAACCATTGGAGATGGTATTAGATAGCAGGAGACTGGAGGTATCAGCCCTACCTAACACGCTGTAGCTCGCCCAGGGGACCAGGTGTGAGGCAAAATATGGCTTTATGCTCATCCCTGGTGTTGGGATACTAGTGTGGGACTCAGAGTACATGGCCTCCGGGGGGCAAGGCGTGGTGTGCTCTCCTACCCACTAAAACCTCGTGAATCGCTATGGAACATTCTCTTATTCGCTGACGTAGGACTCGAGTCAAATATCGAACTCCGTTTCGTTGTCGATGACGGTTACAGGGCGACCAGAGCGACGGCGGACAGAAACGAACTTCTCAATGGATGATGCCGGCTGACCGACTACGCGAATTGATTCAAGGGATGGCAACAGTTCGGTGACAATCTCCTCCATGTCCCCTGTGATGTCTTCTAGCGCAAGAGCAAAGTGCCCTGCGAGCTTCCGAGATACTTGCAGCGTTTGCACAGTGGTGAATTGGTGGAGGAGCAGCAGCCATTCAACGTCGTCCGTACCGTTTAATTGACCGTCGCGCCCGGCCTTGAGCTTGAGATGGACCACATTGGAGAGAGTAGCGGAAAATTGGCTGAGCAGTTGGGCGATGTGGAGAACCTGCCAACCAAACTCTTCAGATAGGATGATAGTCCTAACAGGGGGCAGATCCCAGCCTTGAAGGTCTGCACGATACATGTCGAAGGCGACCCAGTCACTGAAAAAGGTAACTCCCACATGCCTGAGTAGGGGTAACTTGGCGCCTACTGAGCGATCGATGAACTTGGAGAGTTGCGCAACTTGAAAGTCAACAAGCCGATTCAAGTAAACTATCAAGATCTGGTCCAGTTGAGGGCCGTCGATTCGGGCAACAAGGTCCTCCAGATACTCGCTAGCACCCTCAAATTGAAAGGAGGTGAGAGCAGGAAGGACAGTCCGTGTTATGGGAGGCGGGTGGGTTTGATAAGGGCGGGAAGTAGCCGGTTGAAATCCAATGTGAAAGGTATTGAGCTGGGGCAATGCGGCCAAACATGCAACCATCGCCTCGGATGAAATATAACCAGTCGGGGGTATTTTGTGAAGATCGAGCTCAACGAGGTCGCTGGTGGACAAAAGAAGCGTTTGCAATGCCGGAAAGGGAATGCCGTGTAAACAGATTGTCCGTAAATATGGTGCAGATCCTCCCAAGAATCCACCGGGAAGGACTGGTACATTTCCATCGTCTAAGGAAATTTCGAGACGCGTCAGCACCGGAAACGGCTCCTGCATCGCCGTGGCCATCTTTTCCAACTGCGAGCCCGTTATGTCAAGCCCGAGATGACATACACGATTGGGGTGCTCAAGTGCAGCAATGACATTGTCTTCATCGTTAGGTGTAATGTTGTTCCCAGAATAGCGATAATCAATGACGATAGGAAGAGTTGGCCAGATACCAAGATCCTTCCTGACAGGAGTTCCGTATGTGCAGAGAATTCGGAGATTGAGACGGTGTGGTGACTCAAGTATGATTTGTCGCCATCTTCGACATACGTGCACCAGTAAGTGCCATTTCCAGACAGTGATGTACTGGGAATTCTCTTGGCAGAGGTCAAATATTTCAAGCAAGACATCGTCTGGGAGCATGCCGATTGTCGTGTCATGTCTGTAACTCTCGTCTGTGCCACACTAAGTCAGTGCTCGCTGCTGTCGCCACAAGGGCGCTGGAGGACACACCATGAGCGCATGCATTCTTTTGTTTCTGGCAGCAACATTGAGCAATGTCTCTGATATGTGAGGTGGCATCAGAGGATGGACCACCCGGTAAGGAGAGCGGACGGGCGCTAATCGAATATCAGCAGTGAGTACTCAGTCAATTGGTAGGCACTAAACACACCTGGGAGAGTCAATCGATATGAGCAGTTCAGAAAAACTCGGCAGGGAGACTGGACAATGGCTGATCGGAGATTAGCGGCGAGAATTCGGTCGATTAGCCCAGTGATAGCCGTAAACAAACCTCTGAGTGCCCATTGATAATGCGGGTAGTGAACTAGGCTCCGCGGACGAAGGAACCGCTCTTGTAGTACTAGTACCGGTTCTATTAGTCGTAATCCTGTTCAGCTGCTGCGGAATGCAGCCTGAGTGCAGTAGGCGTCACGGTGTTTGCCTTGTGCCCTGGGAATCAGGGAACGTGTCCATAACACTGCCACACTAGAGACGTGATTTGAACGAGGCAGGAAAATTCGTTCGTGAGTGTGAAGCGCGCTGGATC
>WNGR01009878.1_pt1 | contig 11778 bp, 14 predicted proteins | sample 5407581 | NCBI WGS metagenome assembly WNGR01 (sample SAMN13153383, study PRJNA577476) | soil metagenome | isolation source: 80 cm soil or saprolite under Garry oak tree replicate 2 | place: USA:California | collected 2016-06-15
CGCTCACCCTCCTGGTGCGAGCCCACCGGGCCGAACTGGCCAGCGCGGTCACCACGGCGGCCTGGGCGCTTACGGTGCTCGCCTTGGTTGCCGGTGTCACCAACTACCCCACCTGGGCAGCCCAGCAGATCAGCCTGCTCATGGCCTCCACCATCAACTCGATGGATGCCGGGTTCGCCGGCCAGTCCAGCGAGGTTGCCGCCGCCAACGGGCACCGTGCCCTGCTTGTTTCGGCGGTGCTGTACCCGCAGTGGGTCGCCGGAGAGCTTGGCAGTTCCACCTCCCCTGCCGCGCGCCGCTACGGCCCGCTGCTCTTGGAAAACCAGGCCCTGACCTGGCGGCAAGCCAGCGCCCGACAACAGCAACTGGCGGCAACTGAGACCACCGAACAGAAGCGGTGGGCTGGCGTGGCGAGCCACGGGTTGCCGCGTGGCTGCGGTTGTCGCGGCGCGAGGAGGCGTGGAAGACCGCAGAAATCCTGATCCTGCGCCATCAGCTCGCCGTACTGCAGCGGCAGCATCCGGGCCGGGTGAAGCTCAACTGGGCGGATCGGGCCCTGCTCGCGGCCCTGCTCGGCGTGATACCCAAAGCGCGGCGGCACGGGCTGCAGCTGCTGGTGACCCCAGGCACGATGCTGCGCTGGCACCGCGACATCGTCCGCCGCCGCTGGGCGGCAAGATCCATGCTCGGCAAGACAGGCCGGCCGGCGACCCGGCGGAACGTCAAAGCCCTGGTCCTACGGCTGGCCCGCGAGAACCCCGACTGGGGGTACCGCAGGGTCCACGGCGAAATGGCCGGCCTCGGGGTTAAGGTCGCAGCGTCCACCGTCTGGGAAATCCTCAAGGCCAGCGACATCGGCCCCGCCCGGCGGCGGACCGGGCCGACCTGGTCACAATTCCTGCGCTCCCAGGCCGAGGCGATCCTGGCGTGCGACTTCTTCACGGTCGACCTGCTCGACGGCACTCGGGCCTATGTCCTGGCCGTGATCGAGCACGCGACCCGGCGCATCCGCATCCTCGGAGTCACCCTGCATCCCACCGGGCAGTGGACAGCCCAGCAGGCCCGCAACCTGATCATGGACATCGGTGACCAGGCCGACCGGGTTAAGTTCATGATCCGCGACCGCGGCTCGAACTTCACCAGCGCGTTCGACGCGGTCCTCGCCGACGCGGGGCTCCGGACCGTGCTGTGCAATATCCAGACGCCCCGGATGAACGCGGTCACCGAACGCTGGATCGGGGGATGCCGCCACGAGCTCCTAGACCGCACCCTCATCTGGAACCAGGCCCACCTGCAGCGGATCCTGCGCCAGTACGAGACCCACCACAATCAGCACCGGCCACACCGCTCCCTGCGCGGTGCCGCGCCGCTGAAACCGCTACCCGACCCCGTCGATCTCGACCGGTACCGCGTCCGAAAACACGCTCACGTCAGTGGCCTGATCAACGAATATCGCCTGGTCGCATGACGTGGACGAGATTTTCGGCACGCACAGTAGCGGATCAGGTCGTCGCGGGCGCGGCGGGACAGTTCTCGGGCCTGGTCCTCGGTGCGGGCCATCAGCAGGGTGTCCATGCCGTCGAGGTAGTCGGCGAGCCAGCCCCGGTAGGCCTGTTCCACCGCGTCCTCCGGGGTGCCGCCCCGCAGCCGCCCGTGCTCTTCGTAGTCGGCCAGGACGGTCAGCCCATGTCACCAATCTCTGTTCACGCCTTGGCCGGGGCTGCTAATGAGGTGATGACGCTTTACCCACTAGATGTGGGGGCGATCTCCCTGATTCAGCCGGGGGACGTCTGCTGCTGGGTGCCTATTTCCGCGACACCTTGAGCCACTGCCACGGATGCGAGGCGGGCCGCATCGGGCTCCCCAGGTCACTGGTTGAGCCCACAGGAGACCCGCTATTGGTGGGCCGGCGAGTTCACCCGGTGGAATCCGGCGGGGATGGTGATCAGGGTCTTGGCGATGTTGGCAGCGGTTGGCGGCAGCCATCGCACGTCGGTCACGGAGGTGAAGCGAGTGCTGGGCGCTGGGCCGCCAAATGTCTGGGTCGAGCCGTACATCCGGACCGGGAGATACGTTGTCGGGTTGACGTACAGGGTCCACTGGACCTGTGCCCACTTCTCGTGGACGACCCTGGCGTAGCCAGGCGACAGCCTGATCTTGACGGGCGACCCGGTGATCTTCGTGGTCTCCACGCCACCGATCCAGACGTGCCCGGTCACCCGTGCGGCCCCGCAGGCGAGAGTCATCTGGATGAAGTCCCGCCAGTGGATGCCCGTAGCCGGGGGACCGCCCATCCCAAGCGCGGCGTTTGTCGAGCATGCGCTTCCGGGCGGGGATCCCGGCAGCGGCGACAGGCTGTATTCGCGGTTGTAGTAGGTGACGTAGGCGTCGGTGAGCTTCCCGTCGATTAGGGCGGTTCCCAGGCTGACGACGGGCTTGCCGCCGGAAAACTCCTCGTACCGGTACCGGGCGCCGTAGGCCCAGGTGACGCTGGTTTGCCCGGTGCTGACCGTACGCCCGCGGAAGACCAGGTTCGTGCTCGCGAGCGTCTTCTCGACCCGGCTGATCACGTACGCGGCCATGCGTGCCTGCGCGACGTCCGGGCCCTGTTGTGCCGGAATCCCGTCGGCGCCGACCGCCACCACAGCCGCGGCCGCGATCACAGCGGCGGCCCCGCAGGCCACCGCGGCGCGGGCCGCCAGCCGCCGCCGGTGAAGCTGCCTGGCTGTGCGAGCCAGGCCGGTGGGAGCCCGTACCTCGGCGGTGAACCGTTCCATGCCGTCGCGGAGCAGTTTTTCAATGTCTGTGTTCACTTCCGATGCTCCTTGACTCGGTTCGCTGTGGCTGCGTTTGCTGCCAGCCGTCTGCCAGCTCCCGGAGCCGCCGCAGCCCTCGGGAGGTGGCCGACTTGACGGTGCCTTCGGGCCAGCCCAGCGCCGCTGCGGTCTCGGCTTCTGTTAGCTGCTCCCAGTACTTGAGCACCAGCACCGCACGCTGTTGCGGCGGCAGCTGGAGCAGCAGGCGCATCAGCGCATCCCGCAGATCCACCTGAGCAGTCGGGTCCGGCGGCGGCGGCGTCCCCGCCCTGAGCAGGAGCAGCTTGCGCTGCAGCCGACCCTGGCGGCGGAAACCATCAGCGGCCAGGTTGTACAGGATCCGGCGCAGGTAAGCCTCCGGATCGCCATCCAGCGTGCGCCAGTGCCGCAGCAGCCGCTCCAGCGCGGTCTGCAGCAGGTCTTGCCCGGTCTCCTGGCTGCCGGTGAGCAGGACCGCCGTGCGCATCAGCTGGTCGGCCCGTTCGGCCAGGAAGCGCTCCAGCTCCCCCACCCGGTCCTTGGCCATCGATCACCTCCCCTCATCCGTCAAGCACGAAGAAGTGGGCGCCGAGGTTCCCTTGCTGGCGCACCTAGCCCGGGTGCGCCGCCGATATTCCCTGGGGCGCCTGGCTGAACGCGGCCGGGTACCTGCGGGGCATGCGGTAGCTGTCCGTTTGCCTGAGCAGGTTTTCCGCTCGCCGCAGCAGTACCCCGAACGCCGACTGCAGATGCGCGAACGCGGCGGGGTTCTGTGAGATGAGCGCCCGCTGGTAGGCAGCCTCGATGGTGAGCACCGTGTTAGGAAGATTCACCCGTGCCTTACACAAGACGTCCCTGGTCGCCGTGGCGATCTCAGTTGAGGGTCGGCTTCTTGGGCCAGTGATGGGCCGCGGGCTGCAGCGGGGCTTGGTAACTGTAACCGGCTTCGGCCATGCACCTCGACCATGATCGCTGTACGGCAAGAACCCGGGGGTCGCTTTGGGCCCACTGGACGGCCTGCGCCGCCAGTTCGGGTACTGGGTCCGCGAGCCTGCTCATCCCCTGTCTAGCTGGGACTGCACCGTTTGGAGGCAGCCCGGCTGCTTTCCGACGGCGCCGGGGGCGAACCCTCCGAGCAGGCCGCTGGCCCATGCCGCTGAGTGCCGGTTCAGGCCCTGAAAGCTCAGGGGAAGGGGGAAGACGCTGAAGCCGATCCGGCCGCTGGGCACATACGTTTCCACCGGCTTGCCGTAACTGTTGGCCTGCGCCCGGGCAAGGCCGATGATGCCGATCGGCTGGTACTCGATGGCCCCGCAGCGCGCCCAGGCTTCCCCCGGATTGGGGACGATCTGGTAGCTGAACCCGTGGCCTGCATGCATCGCTGGATAAGCAGTCCAAAGGCCGCCAGCCCCGTGTCTTGCTCAAGGCTCGCCACCTGCTCGTGGGCGTCGAGCGGCAGCACGATGATCTCCCGGCCGCCAGCCGGCGGAATTGCGCCGACGCTGATCCGCGGCCCTGCCCGTGCTAGTTGCGGCGGCGTCGTGGGAGATCGCACCCGCCCTGCAGCCCGGCCAGCGCTTGCAGGTCCGTTCTTCTCCAGGGCGCCTAGCGCGTCCGCCAGTTCCCGCTGCAGGGATACCATGAGGGCCGCGAGTACCTCATAGACGCCGGGCCTTGATCAGCGTGCACGCCTGGACACTACGGGCCAAGATCGGTTACTGCCTGCATTGCCGTCTCATCGGCGTGGCGGGCCCCCGCACAGACATGTGGCCTCACAGCGCCTGTCCTTGGCCGTAGTCAGCTGTCTCTGCCGCATTGGTAGAGTGCCGCGGGCCGCCGGCCGGTGTGGGAAGGCCGGGCGCTGGCGGCGGGAGCGTTGCGGTAGTTTCTGGCGGGAATCATGTGGCATGTCTGTTTTACCCAGCTGGTGATCTTGACGGCTTCGGGGCCGGTCAGCCAGCCGTCGGCGAGCTGGAAGAACCTGAGCTGGCCGCTGCTGACCAGCTGCTGGATGCGGGCCGGTGTCGGGTACAGCGCCTGACCGGTGAACCCGCCCATGGGCAGCACTTCCTGCCCGGTCGCCAGGATGTAGGGGGAAGCCTGGAGCCAGGATTGGACGGCCATCAGGTAGCTGGCCCCGTTGCGGTGGCCGCTGAGATATGTGTAGATGCGCCTCTCCGGGCCGCTCAAGGTGGCTGTTATGTGGTAGGGATTCCCCCCGACGGTAGGGCCGGCGATCGCGTTGAATGGGCCTCCCGCATAGGCGGGATCGAGCACCGACATTGCCCAGGTCGCGGGTGCCGCCAGCATCACCGCCACACCGGCTGCCAGCCCTGCCGCCGCCAGCCGGCCGCGGAGGCGAGGACTGGCGCCAGCCTCGCCTGGGGGGCCAGTGCAGACGGAACACCCCGGCGTCTCCGGCTGAAGAGGACGGGCGGGCTGCGGCGGCGCCCCCACCACCTCGTGCCGAGTGCGGGAAGCACGCCGCCATGGCCATCCCACCGCCAGCGTGACGGCGGCGGCGGCACCCACCACGATCACCGCCCACCGCGCCCAAGGCAAGAACCCGGGATAGCCCGACCACAGGTAGTTGGCCCAGGCCAGCTCCGCCGCGACCGCGAGGGGCAGCAGCAGGCCACGCCGGTTCCCGGCCCTGTACCACCGTCCGAACATCACGATGCCTGTCCCGGACAAGGCGGCGACCGGCGGCGCGAGCGATGCCACATACGCGGTGTGCGCCACCATGCTCATCCTGCTGAAGATGACGGCAAAGGTGGCGAGCCAGATCCCCCACATGACAAAACCGGCCCACACCGGATCGGCCCGGCCGGCGCGGCGGCCCGCGACCAGTCCGGCCACCAACGCCAGCAACGCCAGGGGGAAGAGCCAGCTGAACTGCGGGCCGAAGCCGCTGCCGAACAGCTGGTAGGCGTTCCCGGCCCAGTTCCCGGTGCCCAGCGGGACCATCACACCCGGCCCAAGGGTGATGGCGCCGGGCACGGCGACATTGAACCGCTCAAGCCCGTTGTAGCCAAACACCATGGCGATCGCGCTGTTGTTCGTGGTCCCGTCGATATAGGGCCGGGACCCGGCCGGGGTGAAGGTGTAGAGAGCGATCCACGACAGCGATACCGCCAGCATCACCACCCCGGCCACACCCAAATGCCACAGCCGCGCGCGCAGCCGGGCCGTCGCGGCCAGCAAGTAGCCGGCCGCGAGCGCCGGCAGGATGATCCACGCCTGCAGCATCTTGGCCTGGAACCCGATGCCGACCCAGGCCCCGGCCCACACCAGCGACCACAGCCGGGCACCGGTCACCGCGCGCTGCCAGCTGTCGGCGGCCAGCACCAGGCACAGGGTCAAGGCCCCGTCCTCCATGCTGTGGCCGAACATCGACGCCACCACCGGGGTGAACGCGAAGATCCCGGCCGCCAGCAGGCCCGGCACCACCCCGGCCCAGCGCCGCACCACCCGGTACATCACTAGCACCGCGACCACGCCCTCGACTACCTGCGGCAGCGCCAGCGACCAGGGGTGGAACCCGAAGACCCGTGCCGACAGCGCCTGCGGCACAAACGCCCCGGCCAGCTTGTCGATCGTGATCGTCGCCGCCGGATCGAACGCCCCGTAAAAGAACGCCTTCCAGCTCACCGACATGCTCTTGACCGCAGTCGAGTAGAAAAAGGTGAACCCTGCGCCCGGGAGATTCCGCGCGTACACCACGGCAGCGGCCACGGCAATGCCCAGCAGCGCCGACCTGGCCCACCCCGGCTGACCCGGCGGCGACCGCCAAAAAAGCCACCAGCCGCGGCCCCGGCCAGCAGGCGGATCCGGGCACCCTGACAGCACCTGATGATCAGCCGAGCCCAGCGGCTGGCCCTCCACCGCCTGGCCGGGCCGGCGGCTCACGCTGCCAGGGCGCCCGACCATGGTCCACAGTGCCGTCGGCCAGGCAGCCGATGGCAGGGCGGGTCCGGCCCGGCGCCCAGGGCTTCGGTCAGGCCGTTGTGCCGGGTGTGCCCTGGGGCCATTGCGGGCCGCCGGGGAGCGGGCCGGATCAACTCTGCCTCGCTGAGATCTGGAGAGGGAGGCGCGGGCGTGGAGGGAAGCCATCACCATATCTGCATGGCGGGGTACCTTACCATTGGGCACATCGGCGCGCATGCCGACCCGTCGCCAGGAATACCGGTCTGAGCCTTCGCGACTTGGAGGGGGCGCTGCTGGTGGCGGGCGGCCCGCTGGCCATGGCCGGCCGTCGGTGTGCCCAGCTGCGTTGGCGGGCGGTGCGACCCAGACGAACGCCGGTAGGACCAGAACCGGAACAAGGTGGCAAGCGCGATACCGGAGTTCAGCGCGATGAAACCCGCCAGCTTGTTGTGCCCAAGCTGTAGCAGGTAGGAGTTGAAGGCCACCGCCGCGTCCTGGATCAGCACGCCGACGCCGTTCAGCACGGCAAAGATGATGAGCTCACGCACGACCCTGGTACGCTGCCTGGCCCGGAAAGACCAGTGGCGGTTGCCCAGGTAGGTCGCAACCGCCGCGACGATGGTGGCGACCGTGGTGGACGCGACCGGCCCCACGTCCAGGTGAATGAAAAGCAAGCCGTAGACGGCGTTGGTGATGAACAGGCCGCTGACGCCGATCACACCGAACTTGGCAAACTCGTAAATGAGCGGCCCAAATCGCTCAGACAACCTCTGCGTGAAACCGTAGATCCGCACTGGAAAATGGGTCTTGGGGCTCACGTCCAGGGTCCACTGACCCCGTGCCCGCTTCTCGTGGACCGCCCTGGCGTAGCCCGACAGCAGCTTTTGACCGTGACCTGGGCCCCGCCCATCTCCAGCGCGGCACTCGCCGACCACACGCCCCATACCGAAGCGCTCCAACTCCCCGCCCCCGGTCATATGCCATCGCCCTTCCCTTCACCCACCAAGCACGAAGAAGCCGGCAGGCAGGTTCCCTTGCTGGCAGACCAGAACTGGCGCACCGCCCCACATGCGGTCGGCCCAGTCAGCGGCTGCCGCCGCCGACCCACTTCGGCGACCGCCCAGGCCACCCCACCCGCCCGTCACCCTGTCCAGCGCATACGGCCGGTACGCGCCGGGCCGGCGGCGTCTGGCGACCCGCAGGGAAGGCTCCCGGCGATCACCGCGCTGCTCCGGGTGATTGCCGCCGACGAACTCGCCTCCGCCACCACGGCACCTGAGAACAGCAGGTAATGAAGATGGATGAATTCGGGCACCCCAGCCAGCGAAAGCTTGTCGCTATCACCGACCCTGGCCGAAGACTTTCATGCCGCCGTCAGGCGCATAATAACAACTGTCACAGCGCAGATCTGGGAGATCTGGCGCGACATCCCACGGCATCTCGCCGACCCACTAGCCGCAAATAGTCGGCAGGGAGGATGTGGGTAGTGCTTCCGGCCCTGCTTCCCTGGTTTTGCGGTGGTATGGGCGTAGGGTCGGGGGCCTGGGTCCCGGCCTGACCTCCGAATCGGCCGACGCCGCTCGGGCTGTCCTGCTAACGATCTGTCGGCCGGCTCCCAGTTTTTCTGACACCCACCGGCACTGCCGGTCTGATCTGCCTGGCCTGGATCAGAGGCCGGGGTTCACAGGTCCGACGGCCAGCGGGTGCGGTGCCATCCCTTCAACCAGAGAAAAGAATCGGATGGGCCCTGCGGGCCGCTCCCGGGGATGAGAATGGGGCGCGCGTGTGGCCCGCCGACGTCGGCATCGCTTGGCTTCGTGAGACCGTAGAAAAGACTGACGCTGGAGTCCTCACCCTTCGGGTGTCCCCCGGTTGCGTCGCGAACGCGAGTATCAGTGTCCTAGACCATTTCAGGGACTCCGCGGGCTGCATGCATGTCCTTTCCCCATGCGAGCTGGAGGCTGGCAGGTATGCAGGTTCTGTATGAGCGGTGCGCGGCGGTGGATGTCGGCAAGGACGTGATCGCGGTGGCGGTCCGGCTACCCGGCGACGGCCCCGATGGCCGGGTGACGCACAAGCGGACTTTCAAGACGTTTTACGGGGTGCTGCGGGAGGCGGCCCGGTGGCTGGACTCGCTCGGGTCACCCACGTGGCGATGGAGGCCACGGGGATATACAGCATGCCCGTGTACCACGCGCTGATCGAGCACGGGAACTTCGCCCAGGTGCTGGTGTGCAACGCCGCGCACGTGAAGAACGTCCCGGGCCGCAAGACCGATTTCGCCGATGCCGAGTGGCTGGTGCACCTGCTGGAGTGCGGGCTGCTGCGCGGCAGCTTCATCCCGCCCGCCGACATCAAGGCCGCCCGTGATGTCATCCGGCGCCGGACCAGGGTCGTGCAGTCCCGGACCTCGGAAGTGCAACGGCTCGGCAACGTGCTCCAGGACGCCGGCATCAAGATCGACTCGGTCGCCTCCAGCATCGCCAGCAAGTCCGGCCGGGCGATGATCGAGGCGCTGATCGACGGCGAGCGCCGCCCTGCAGTACTGGCTGACCTGGCCAAGGGCAAGATGCGCGTCAAGATCCCGGACCTGGCGATGGCGCTGGAAGGCCGCTTCGGCGACCATCACGCCTGATGTGCCGCCTGCACCTGGACCATATCGGCCACCTCGAGGAGATGATCGCGAAGCTGGACGCCCAGATCGAGGCGATGATGGCGCCCTTTCGCACCGAGTGGGACCTGCTGACCACCATCCCGGGCATCGGCCCGCTGGCCGCCGCCGCGATCATCTCCGAGATCGGGGCCAGCGTCACCGAGTACCTCCCCGACGCCGCCCGCCTGGCCTCCTGGGCCGGCCTGTGCCCGGGCAACCACGAATCCGCCGGCAAGCGGCACTCCGGCAGGCGCCGCCACGGCAACCCCCACCTCCAGCCAGTCCTGGTCGAAACCGCCTGGACCGCAGTCCGCCACGACGGGTACCTCAAGTCCCTCTACCACCGGCACGTCATGAAATGGGGCGGTTACCGCAGCCCGACCGCGAAAAAGAAAGCCATCATCGTGGTCGTTATCTCAAGTGCGTTTTCGGGTGTCCACGACGTAGCTGACGTGAGCTTGTGCTGCGTCGTGGACGCGTTATCTTCAGCGGTGTCTACGACGTACCGGAAGCTCTGTCACCCACGTGACCTGCGTCTATCCCCCTTGTCGCTGCCGCTTTTGAGTTCTCAGCCTCGCCGGGAACCTCACGTCAGCGACATGTCCACGACGCAAAACCCCGCTCCACACCAGACCCTACGACGAGCTCGGCGCCCACTACTTCACCCGCCGCCTGGACCCGACAGAGAAACCCGGCGCCTCATCGCGAAACTCGAAGCCCTCGGCCACCAGGTCAGCCTCCAGCCTGCCGCCTGACCCCGCACCACCCGCCACGCCCCGAACCGATGATCACCTGCCGGGGTTCGCTGCCGCGTGCCCAGCTGAGGACCATTCTCGCATCAGAGATGGCAGTGACCATTGTAGAGACGCGCGCGATCACTGGTGGCGTGGATACCCACGCCGACACTCATGTCGCTGCCGCGCTTGACCCGGTCGGCGGGCTGCTCGGCGTGCAGGAGTTCCCGGTCACAGCTGCTGGTTATGCCCGGCTGCTGGGCTGGCTGGGCGGGTTCGGAACGGTGTGCCTGGTCGGGATCGAGGGCACCGGCAGCTACGGCGCCGGCCTGTCCCGCTACGTGACAGCGGCCGGCGTCCGTGTCGTTGAGGTCGACCGCTCGGACCGGCAGGACCGCCGCCGGCAGGGCAAATCCGACCCCCTCGACGCGGTCAGCGCCGCCCGGGCCGCGCAGTCCGGCCGGGCTCGCGGCGCCCCCAAAGGACGGGACGGCGCCGTGGAGGCAATCCGCGCCCTGATGGTCGCCAAGCGCAGCGCCCGGTCCGAGCGGACCCAGGCCATCAACCAGGCCCGGTCCCTGATCGTCACCGCCCCGGATGACCTGCGGGCCCGGTTCGCCCGGCACTCGGTGGCGGCTCTGGTCGCCGAGCTGGCATTACTGCGGCCCCGGCCCGGTGAAGTCATCGGCTACGCCACCCGGATCACGCTGCGGGAGCTGGGACGGCGCGCTGAGTTCCTCGACAGCCAACTCGGCCGCCTCGACGACCTCATCGCCCCGCTCGTCACCGGTCATGCTCCAGGCCTGCTCGCCCTGCACGGCGCCGGCACCGACACGGCCGCGCTGCTCCTGGTGGCCGCCGGGGACCACCCCGAGCGGCTCCGGTCCGAAGCCGCGTGGGCGCACCTGTGCGCGGTCGCCCCGATCCCGGCATCCTCGGGCAAGACCGTCCGCCATCGGCTCACTCCCACCCGCGCCTACGTCGAACGGCGCACCAAAGAAGGCCTGCCGGAAAGGAAATTATGCGCTGCCTTAAACGGTACTTCGCCCGAGAGGTCTACCCGCACCTGCGCGCCGCTGCTCGCTGAGGGCCCCTAGCTCCGGGGACGGCCTGACCCTCTAATCGGCTGCCGCATCCTGCTGGCCTTCTATCGATTTGTCAGCCTGTGGTGTGCCAGAACTCGCGCACAGTATCTGACCTGGGCATCTACTCTCAGCACTCGTGCTCTTTCGCCTCGTCTATCTGCTCATGGTCCGGTTGTTCGGCTGGCTAGTGCTCCTGGCGCGCAGCAGCGCCTCGAAGGACGTGGAGATCCTGGTGTTGCGGCACGAGGTTGCGGTCCTGCGCCGTCAGGTGACCGGCCCGAAGCCGGACTGGGCCGACCGCGCCGTGATCGCCGCGATGGCGCGGCTGCTGCCCAGGTGCCTTCGGCTGCACCGGATCGTAACGCCCGGCACCCTGCTCGCCTGGCACCGGCGCCTGATCAAGAACAAATGGACCTACCCCAACACCGCGGGACGCCCGCCGACACCTAAAGGGGCAAATGGCCGAAGCCGAGCTGCACCTGCTGCGGATGCGGCTGACCGCTGCGCTGCGGCACAAGGCCGCCCGCGGGGAGCTGCGGCAACTGCTACCGGTCGGGCTGGACTACGACGACGACGGCCAGGTG
>WNGR01010233.1_pt2 | contig 11778 bp, 12 predicted proteins | sample 5407581 | NCBI WGS metagenome assembly WNGR01 (sample SAMN13153383, study PRJNA577476) | soil metagenome | isolation source: 80 cm soil or saprolite under Garry oak tree replicate 2 | place: USA:California | collected 2016-06-15
CATCTCTGCCGGGCGCATCGGCGTGAGCGGCACGCGCACGGTTTCTTCTGCTGCGGGCAGCGGCGACAAAATTGAAGCGCGCCTGGAATCGAAGTACGGCGGGCACATCGGCGTTCTGGACGTGGCCGGGGATCTTCGCGCGGTCACGGCGGGAGGCCACATCAGCGCCGGGAATATCAGCGGCGACGCGATCCTGCGGAGCGGCGGCGGACACATCCGCGCCGGAAACATCGCCGGCAAGGCGGAAATCGAAACCGGCGGTGGAAATATTTCCGTGCAGCAGGCCGGCGGAAGTGTGAGCGTGGCCACCACCGGAGGGCAGATTGATTTCGGCGAAGCGTCCGGGTCGGTGCGCGCGCATACGGGCGGGGGAGGCATCCGCATCCTGCACGTCGCCGGACCGATCCAGTTGGAGACCAGCGACGGGAGCATCTGCCTGACGCGCGTGCAGGGAGCGGTGCGCGCGGCCACGGGTTCGGGCACGATTACCGCGTGGATCAATCCGATGGAAGCGGCGGCGCCGCGTCCGCCGGCTGCGCCGCGCGTGGTGCGGCTGCTGGGCGCTTCGCAGCTCGAATCCGGCCAGGGCGACATCGTCGTATTCCTCCCGCGCGAGCTGGCCGCCAACATCGAAGCGACCATTGAGATGGCCGCGGATCACCACATCGAGGCAGACCCTTCCCTTCCGCTAAAAATTTCCTATGGGAGCGCGGGCGGGCCGCGCGGGGCAAACACGGTCCGCGCCGAAGGCGTCCTCAACGGCGGCGGCGAGTGGCTCCGTTTGAAAACGATTTCCGGCAATATCCGCCTGCAATTTTTTGACGCCGACCCCGCGCTTCAGCAACTTCTGGTTCGGCAGCAAAGAGGGCGCCTCGAGCGACAGAAGTTATTGCTCCAGCAACGGCTGCTGCGGATGCGGCGGGTGATCGCGCAGGAGCAGCCTGCCGACGCGCAGGGATCCCAAGCGGATGCGCCTGAAGCGCAGAGCTTGCAAATTCACCAGGGGGATGCTCCCGAAGTGATTCCCGCGGAAAGCCGGCTCGAAGAATGGAGCCACAAGCTGGAAGTCGTGCTCTGGGACAGCATTCGTATGGACCCGCAAGAACTGCAGAAGCGCGTGGTCACGGTTGTGCAGCCAACGTATCCCGAATTGGCCAGGCACGCCGGGATTGAAGGAACTGTGCGGCTGGAGATTCAGGTCAACAAGGACGGCACGGTGCAGGTTCGGAAAGCACTCGAAGGATCGCCCGTGCTGCGCGAAGCAGCGGCCTCTGCCGTGAAGCAGTGGCGCTACCACCCCGTCCTCGTGGACGGCAAAGCGGTGAACGCGATTTCCACGGTGGCATTCGAGTTTCAGCTTCGCTGAAATGCTTTGGTTCACTCGGGCACTTCTCTTGCGCATCACATTTCCGCCGACGGAGGAACAACTGATGAGCAAAGCAATCCTTCGCGCACTTCCAGGTGTTCTTGTCCTTTGGGCTGGCTGCCTATTGGCCGCGCCTGCACGGGCAGGGTTCGACGACGTGTTCGATCGAACGGTTCCGCTGCAAGCGGGCGGCACCTTCGAGCTGCAGAACGTAAATGGCTCCGTGGAGATTACCGGCTGGGACCGCAACGAGGTGCAGATCCATGCCGTGAAATCCGCGAAGCGCAACCAGCGCGACCTCGATCGCGTGAGCATCGAAGTCAGCGAGCGGCCCAACGCCGTTTCCGTCCTGACGCATTATCCGCACGATGAAGGTGTGGAGGTGGCCGTGGAATATCGAATCCATGTTCCGCGCGACGCTCAGGTGCGGCGAGTGGCCACGGTAAACGGCGGATTGCACATCAGCGGCATCCGCAACGCGGGCGAACTGCGCACGGTCAATGGGAACGTCGAGCTTTTTGACAGCGCCGGGCGCATCAGCGCGCATAGCACCAACGGCAACCTGCGCCTGGAACTCAACCGGTTTGACAGCCAGAGTTCGCTTTCGGCGGAAACCGTAAACGGGTCGGTGATGATCGGCATGCCATCCGGCGCCGGCGGGTCCATTGACGCAGCCACGCTGAACGGCGACTTTCGCTCCGATCTCCCGGTCACGCTGGAGGGCACTTTCGGCCCGCGCGAACTTCACGGAACACTGGGCCAGGGCGGCGGCCCTATACGGGTGCGGACGGTGAATGGTGGAATTCGAGTGGTCGCTACGCGGCCCACAGTCTGACGGGCACGCCACAAAGGAGAAACGCAGATGAGCAAGCGAATGATAGTTGTTGCAGGCGGGCTGGCTGTGCTGGCGATTGCGCTGGCGGCTCTTCCCGGCCCCTCCGCGTCCCGGCAGGAACCTAAGGACGCACAGGCCCGCAGCGAACGCACGCTGCAGAAAACACTGCAGGAGGCGCTGCAAAGTTCGCTCGGGGAGCAGGGGAATAGCCGCGAGGAGCTGACGAGACTCACGGAAGACCTTGCTTTGCTGCAAGCGGATGCCAGCGCCCAGGAAGTCGTCGCCGCACTTCCGCAGGACGTGCAGGTCTTCACGTCGCTCGAAGACGGCGCGAGTTGGCTGGGCGTGGAAACCGCCGAAGTGAATGCAGAGAAAACAAAAGAACTGAAACTGCCGGCGGAGCGCGGGGTGTTGCTCACGGAAATCGTCCCAGACAGCCCTGCGGCCAAGGCGGGTTTGAAGGCCAACGATGTGGTCACCGAGTTTAACGGACAGCGCGTGGAGGGCGCCGCGCAATTCCGGCGGCTGATCCGTGAAACGCCCGCCGGGCGCACCGTGCAATTGACGGTATGGCGCGACGGGCGCTCGCAGACAATCAGCGTCACCCTCGGTGAAGGCGAACAGAGACGCCACGCGCGGGCCGGCGTTGTGCCGCGCGGGGACTGGACCATCGAGATGCCGCGGATCCCCAAGGTTGAGATTCCGCGATTCGAATGGAACGACGGAGTCTTCTTTTCGCGCCGCCCGATGCTGGGCATCTCCGCCGATGATTTGAGCGGCCAACTCGGGTCTTATTTCGGAGCGCCCGACGGCGAAGGCGTCCTGGTCCGCGAAGTCAATGGCGGGTCACCCGCCGAGAAAGCCGGAATCAAGGCTGGCGACGTGATCATCAAAGTGGATGGCGCGCGTGTGCGAACCGTCGGCGACCTGCACGAGAAGCTGCGTGAGAAAACCGGCGATGGCGCGGACAAGGCAGAAAAAGCGACGGTAAGTATCGGCCTGCTGCGCGACCGCAAAGAGATGACCGTGAACGTCGAAATCGAACGCCCGCAGGCGCCGAAGGCTAGGCGTCTCGCCTCGCGCCGCACGACCATCTGAGCGGAGTAGCATGCCCGCACCTTCGGCCCGGGAATAACGGTCTCAGTCGAGGTTGCCGGCCCGTTTGCGGCTGAGACCGTATTTGCGCGCCAGCCGCAACGGGCGCAAGACACTTTGCAGCAGGGCAAGCGGGCCGCGTTGCGGGGCGCCAGCCCAGTCTTCCTCAGTGGGAGCGACCGTCAACCGCAGTACGTACAGCGCTCCGGGCACGAACCCGCCCCTCATACGGATGCGAAAGCTCATTCGTTCGAAAATTCCAAGAGTGGACCGGTCTTTCGCAAAGTACCTTGCGCGGACCTGAGCGGCCAGTGCTTTCGCGCCGCGGTCCGCCCGGACCTGTGGCTTCACATCTTCGGGCAGGGGCGCTTCCAGCATGTCTTCAGCCAGCAACAATCCCAGGTGCACCATCCCCAGGACGCCGAGCAAACGTGCCTGGGCGAGCGCTCGCGGCCAGTTTATTCTCCGGGGCCGTTGCACCAGGGCGGCGATATCGGCAATCCACATCAGGCGTTCCCAGAAATGTTTTGAGCCGTGGACGCAGAGAAGCGAAAGCGCGTCTTCGGCGGAGAACGTGAGCACCTCCCGTCCGCCCATCGGGACGCTTTCGAGCCGCTGCAGCATTTCCTCGAGATCGAGGCGGCGCGGGAAATACCGAAGGGTCCGCTCCGTGTGCAGCTCAAGAATGGTCCGCGAGCCTTCGCGCGTAAAAAGATATTGTCCGGGAACCTTTCCGGAGAAGACCGCGGCGAGAGGAATCTCCGATTGAAAGCCTCGCTCGACCAGAAGCGCGCAGGCGCGCGCCGCATCCCGGTGGCGGAGAATCAGGTCCAAATCGGAGAAAACGCGCAGCGCCGGATCTCCATAAGCCTGAGCAGCGAGGACCGGGCCCTTATAGGGGACGACTGGAATGCCGGCGGCGTGGAAGATTTCGAGAACGCGGAACAATTCCGCGGCAAATGAAAGATTGAGAAAAATGCTGCTTTTAGAGAGCTCGTACAAACGGCGAAGGCGCTCCGGGGGCACAACGTCTCCGGCGACGTCGTGAAGCCGCAAATTGAGAAGAGGAACGACTCCGTGCTCGACCGCCAGAGCCTGCAGATATTCCCAGTCCAAGTCGCTCCCGGCCAGCGCGCGAATCCGCTGCGCGGCCTCGTCCGCGCGGGGCCGCACACACTGGAGGAGGAGCGCCCGTTCGGGCTCAGGGAACGATGCGGAGACGGGTATCATGGATTGCGCACGCGATCAGCATCCGAGCCGCGCGGGACGAGCCGGCCCGCCAGCGGCATTGTACGATGCGGGCGTGTCCGCTAACGGCTGTATTTTCCAGCAAGACGTGAGGCGTATTCGAAGGCCTCTTCCCAGCCCGCGAACCTTTCCGGAAACCGTACGGCGCACGCGCGCGCCACTTCCTCCAGCGAGATGCGGCCATCCATTCGTTCGAGCAGGAAGCGGTCCACGGCGGCTTCCTCGTTCAACTCCGGGACACAGGCAGGCGAGAGGCGATTGAGCAGGCCGGGCGATAACAATTCACCGAAGAAGGTGGACTGCCGAAACTGGATTCGCGGCTGCGGAGAACGGTCCGCGGCGTAAACCGCCGTGTTCCACCTCCAGACGTAGCTGCTGCCGACCAGGTCGGCATGAAAAGCGGCACAGACACGCTCCCCCGGCGCCAGGCCGACAGGCTCGAGCCACGGAAAGAACGCCGTGCCGTAGACCGTTTCCGGCGCACCCGGGGCCGTGGTGTATCCCACACCTTCCCCTAATACGGCGTCGAACCACAGAAAGCAGCCATATGCCGTGGCCGGGCGCTCGATTTCGAAAGTCACTTCCGCCGCGGCATTGGGGTTGTCGAGGATGGTGTAATCCAGCACCCAACAGCGTTGCGGCTCCCCGACAATTTGCGTTTGCTGAAAACAGCCGCGATGAATGGAATTGAGAACGGCATGCCGCGCGGCGGACATATCGAACCCGCACGTATCGCCCGACCAGGGCGAGATCAAATCCTCGTAAAAACTCGACGCTCCGGAGAGCGCCGCCCAGACCGTGTCCTGTTGCGGAATGATTGCTCCGGCGGGAACCAGAAAGCGCTTGCGCGCATCCATGATCGTGGCCATGCTGCGGCCGAAGTGCGGCAGGATACCGCGCACGTCGAAAACGAGGACGTCGGCGCGTTCCGGAAGCTCCACGTGCGCCGAGTTGCCGGCCAAAAACACGATGCGGTCTGAGAACCCATGGGCCGCCGCCGCTTCGCGGGCGACCGCGATAATCGGATCGGTCTCCATGGCGAAGACGCGCCGCGCCCCCGCGCGGCAAGCCATGAGCGAAAAGATGCCCCCGCCGCAGCCAATGTCCGCAACCACTGCACCCGGGCGGACGGCACGGCGCAGGGCTTCGCCGTAAGCCGTCAGCCGGACGCGATCGGCCATCATGGAACCGTGGGTTTCGAGCGAATACATTTCAAAACGACGCGGAAAGGCCGGGACCCGCGGCGACATTTGCCGCGTGGGCAGCATCTTCGAGGAGCAGGTCACAGAGCTGGCCGATCCGATCGGGATCGGCATGCGGCGTCACCTGGCGCACGCGGACAGTCTGCACCAGCCGGCTCAGGAATTCGAATTCAGCGGCGCGCTTCTCCGGGTCCAACAGATAATTCATGTAAGTGTTCTGTACCAAATCCATAAAGGCCTTTTGGGGGGACAGCGCTTCGATGTGAGGCGCTTGCGGGCCGTCATGGCGCTGACCGAGGATATAAATCGAATCCAACGGCACCGGGTGAAGCGGAAACGGTCCGCCATTAAGCGGCAGCGAAAGAAAACATTTCTCCCAGTTCGGTGTCAGACGGGGAAGCGCGCCGGCAGCACCAAATAGGTTGTCCGCAGAATCAGGCCACAAACAAACCCGGGGGTAGCCTGGCTGGACCAAGAACTCGCCGCCGCGATGAACCAGCGGCGTGACATCTTCGCAGAGCACGCGGTGGCCGCGTATGGCGAAGGCCGCAGCCGTGGTGGACTTCCCCGCCGCCGCCGGGCCCACCAGAGCAACCGCGCGACCGCCGATTTCCACGGCGGCGGCATGCAGGCAGGTGATCCCGCGCTGGCGCAGGACAAATCCGAGCACCGGCCCGACCAGATAGGTTGTGAAGTCCGCCAAGGTCAGCGGTGCGCGCCACTCGCCCCATAACTGAGTGTCACAGCGGTCGAGAACAAACCTCGTGCCGTCATTATAGCTGAGCCGGAAAAACTTACCGCCGCCGAGCGACTCGAAAACAGAGGAAGGCTCGCCGCCTTCCGCGGGGTCGCGCGAAACATGGAGGGGCGCGGACGCACCTGCAAGAGCTGCTTCGATCCACGGCGGGCGAGATTGGACAGAAAGAAGGAGATCCGGCGCGCCATAAGAATCTTCCGCCAGGCCGGGGATTGCTATGTCGGAGGAAATTCGAAGGCCATAAGTGAGATAACGGGTCGTCACAGTTGTGCGGAGTCGAGGTGGTTTATAACGCGCTGTCAGCCGGTCTTTTTGGCGGAGCCGATGGACCCGTCCCTTTTGCCAGCCTTCCCGGTAGTACGCGTCATTTCCGCGAGATCCCCGTACACAAGCAGTTTGGGGGTTTGATAGGGCTTTTTAATTGGCTTCGGAGAAATCGACTTCATGTGTCGCCTCCGCTGTGCGATTCAAAAGGGACTATCACCCGCCGGGATTGATAGTATACCGAAACTGGGGCATTTGAGACTCAAGTTTCATTCGGTAGTTGTATGTCGTCACCGGACCAGGCTTCATAACACGCCTGTGTCGCGCGGCCAATAGTAAGGTCTCTGGCGCGCCGGAGCCAGCAATATAACGAAAGCGGACGCAGGTGCGTCCAGATTTCACCCGGGGATAGAGTCTCCAGTTCGTGGGGAACCCGGTCTGCCACCAGATAGTTCGAGATTTCCGGGGCGGAGCGCGGTAAAGGCAGCGGATTCCAAATTTTCTGCCTTAACAACTCGACCAGAGGGTCGGCGGCCAGCGGTGACTTGGGCCTTTCGAGGATGGATTCTGGAAGAGCACCCTTCATGGCTTGCCTCAGAAGTTCTTTGTGTGCGCACCAAGGCAGTGGAGGAAGCCGCAACATAAACCGCACCAGGGGCAGCGCAAACAGCGGAGCCCTTGCTTCGATCGCGATACCGCTCGCTCCCGGATCGTCGGCTTCAAACAAACTTGCCCAATAGGAAGAGGCCATCGCCGTGTAAGCTTGCGGGCGGGTTGCCGGGACTTGTTTTGCCTCCCGCTGCAATTCCAGCCAGCGGTCTCGGAGGTTTAGGCGCCTCTCAAACTCGGGGTTTAGCCAAGGAGGATAGTCCGCAAAAGGATCCTGGCGATTGAAGCCACGCCGGAGACGCATGCGAAATCCACCCAGGAGGGGAGGGATGCGGCGACGGCTGAGGCAATAGGAACCGAGGTCGCGAACGAGAGTCATCCAGCGCAAACGCCGGAACAGGGAAACCAGATAGGGCCAAGTTTCTCCTAACAGGGACGGGTCTCCTCCCTCGCCGGTGAGGAGGACGCGGTGGTGGCCAGCCGCCTCCGAAAGATGGTGGTGATGCAATTCCAGAAAGGGTTCATGAGCGGGTTCGGGCTGGCGAATACAAGGATCGTCCCAGCGCGCATAAGGAACAGCCTCGGCCACAGAAACGCGGCGGAGGGGAATGGAAAGCATTTGCGCAGCTTGCGCGGCGTATATCGCCTCTTCGTCCTGGAACAGAGGCCGGTAGTCAAACGTGTAGGCCCGGAGGCTGCAAGGCACCGCGCGTCTGCGAGCGACCTCCTTCGCTGTGGCGGCAACCGATGGGGAGTCCAGACCGCCGCTGAGCTGCAGGCCGGCACCCTCTTCGGGGAGGCGGTCTTCCACGGCACGCCGTAATAGCTCACGGAACTGCTCGAGATACTGCTGCGGACTCGCGCAGCGGAGGATATCTTCGATGGGCAGCGTCCAATAGCGGGTCACTTGGAGCGAACCTTGCTGCCAACTCAAACTGTGGGCCGCGGGAAGCCGCGCGATGCCGGCAAATACAGTTGCTGCGGGATTCGGATTCCATCCGCTCAAAAGAAAGTCGGCGAGAAACCATTCGTTTAGCTGCCCGTCACCAGCGGGATGAAACCGCACGCAGTCCAGCGTGTTACTAAAGACCAGCGCGTCGCCGCGGCGCGCGTAATAAAACGGTTTGACGCCAAAGCGATCGCGGGCGCACCACAGCCGCTGCGCCCTTTTGTCCCAGATGGCGAAGGCGAAATCGCCATCGAGATGTTCCAGGCACTGTCCGCCCCAGGTTCGCCAGGCGTGCAGGATAAGCTCGGCATCACCGGAAGAGGCCGGAACCGCACAGCCGCGGTCGCGGAGCTTCGCACGAAGATCGCCGCGGGCATCGAGACGCGCGTCGGCAACAATCCAGCTAATCCCATCCAAGCTGAAGGGCTGTTCCTCGCCTCGTGGAGAAGGGCCAGCGTGCAGCAAAGAGTGGCAGAAGCCCGCCGCGCCGTCGCTCCACACATTCGTACCGTCGGGCCCGCGGCAGGACAGGAGCGCGGCCATGCGCCCGAGCACGCCCTGGTCCGGCGCCGCACCATCGGCGCATACGATTCCCGAAATACCGCTCATCGAGATGCGGTCCGTGAGGCCATGGTGGAAGCGTCAAAAGCGACGAATTGTCCGGGAGAAAGGCCGTCTTCGTTCAGCGCGACGCCTTCGAGTTCGACCCAGGCATGAGCTTCAAAGCGTCCTTCTTCCTTGCTGACGCCGATGCGAAGGTTGCCTGCCATTCCCCGGCGGCGCAGCATGAACCAGAGCACCACCGATTCGGCCAGGCAATTCGGCGATCCGAACCCATTGCGAACGGCCATGCGGACAAGGTGAGCCATGCGTGACGCGCGGTTCCCGGCGCGCCCTTCGCGGATCGACGGAGGCGCCGTGGGGGAATGAAGGAATCGAGAGAGGAACCTCTGCGTGCGGCGAAGTCCGGCGAGCCGAAGCATTTGCGCGGCGATGGGGAGCCAAAACGCGGCGATAAGAACAGCCCGCCGGTCTGCCGGACCTAGCGCGAGATACCTTCGCCATTTATTCCGCAGAGACATCGAGTAATCCGTTCGCCAGGAGATGATCGAGCAGGTCGGAAAGATTCCGGCGCAGCACTTCTCCTTCGACTTCGTATTCCTCCAGCAGATTTTGATACGCCGCTTCGATCGAAACCGAACTCGTCAGATGCGTCCACATGCGCGTGCCAACCTCATCGAGACCAAAATAACGCTCGGTCTGGAGGTTCAGAAGAACGGATTCGCCTGCGAGTTGCCGCACCAGGACATGCGCGGGAATTCTGACGGATTGCGAAAATGCCGGCATTGCGTTTGGGGTGATTCTATCAGAGCGCTGCGCATTTGATCGCGATTACCTACGCGCTCGACAGGATGCACGCGGTGTTGTTCGGGCCCGCTTCCCTTCGCCAACGAAATGTCTGTGGACAAGAAATTCGTCCCGGGAGCCAATTGCCGCAGCGCTTCCAGGCCGGCCTTGGCGTCCTTGCCGATGGGCCCATTGGGATCGAGATCCATTGCTTTCTGGTACGCTTCCGCGGTTTCCGGAGGAACTTCGTACGTCAATTTGTCCCCCACCTGCTTTTGCTCGCCACTGGCCAACAATGCGCCCGCGAGCAGATACCAACTCTGCGCACTTTTCGAGTCAATTTCGACAGCTTTCTTCAGCGGCTCTACAGCCTCCTTCATCCTTCCCAAATTCGTGAGGACGATGCCGAAGTTGCGATAAGCCGTCGCGGCGTTGGGGGGATCGAGCTCGGCACTTTTTTGATAGGCTGCCTTGGCATCGTCAATTTTGCCCAGCCTGGCATAGGCGTTTCCCAGATTGTTGTAGTAGCCCGCCATCTCCGGTTTCAGCGCGATAGCTTTCTTGTAGGCGTCAACAGCCTTTTCATTCTTGCCGGCGGCGTCATACGATTCGCCCAGCTTCGCCCAGATCAAGTGAAGATTCTGGTCTTTTTCCGCTGCGGCTTTCTGGGACGCTTCGAATTCGGTGACGGCCTGGTTGGCAGCGTCGGAAAGCTTTTGCCTGACGGCGGCACGCTGATCCGCCGGCGCCGTGCGAAGTTCCGCGCGCGCCTGGCTGACCTGCGTGAGGGCCGCGACCCCGGCTTCGAAGTGCGCCTTCATCCCTTCGAATTTCTGCTTCTCCTCTTCCTGCTTCTTCACGGCTTCTGCCGCCGCGCCGCCTTCCTTGGCGATTAATTCCTTGAAATTGACGTCATGGGTGACTTCCTGCTGCGCGTCCACTTTCACCTGAAATTGATAGAGCTGCTTATCCTGGGATTTGACCTTGACGGTATAGATGCCGGCGCGGATATTCCGCGCCTCATACTTACCGTTTTTGTCGGTCTTCACCTCGGTCTTCTTTCCCTGTTCATCTTCAAAAACGAGAGTGATGTCGGCGAACGGTTTGCCGTTCTGATCGTACACAACGCCCACGACGGCGGCACTGGGGAACTGGGCTTTTGCGGTGGGCGCCATCCAACTCGCCACCGCAACTACGGCCATCGTAAACGCGATCGCCATCCAGATTGCCGCTGGTCGCTTGTTCATCGCATGCTCCTTTTCCCCTCTCGGTTCGAAACTATATTATCGCGCAATTCGGGTCAATGGTGGCTGCTCCCGCGCGCCAGCGTGGCCTGCCGGTAGGGAATCGGGTCCGGGATCCCCGCGTCCGCAAAGGCGCGCAAGCGCAGCAGACAGCTATCGCAGGCGCCACACGCCGCGTCTTCGAATTGGTAGCACGACCAAGTTAGATGCAGCGGCGCGCCAAGTGCGCTGCCCCGCCGGACAATTTCATTCTTCTTCATGTGGATGACAGGCGTGATGATTTCAATGTTTGTTTCCGGACGCGTGCCGGCGCGCACTAGTTCCTGAAACACGCGGTAATACTCGGGCCGGCAGTCCGGGTAACCGGAACTGTCTTCCGCGACCGCACCGATGTACACCGCTTTCGCGCCGATGGCCTCTGCCCAACTCACCGCCACGGACAAGAAATGTGCGTTGCGAAACGGGACGTAGGTGACGGGAATCGAGCTCCCGGAAACTGGCGTAACCCGGGCATGCTCCGGAACGGCGATGCGGGCATCGGTAAGCGCCGAGCCGCCAATCCGCGTGAAATGGTCGAGGCGCACCACAAACCGTTCACGCACCCCATAAAAACCGGCGATGTCGTCAAAAGCGCGCCGCTCACGCTGCTCGGTGCGCTGACCATAGGACGCATGGAGCAGCGCGAGCCTCTCCGCGCCGTGCTGCTCCGCCGCAATGGCCGCGGTCACGCAGGAGTCCATCCCGCCGCTCAGCAGGACAACCGCTTTGGAGGTCATTGTTTCGCCGTTCCTTTCCCAGCAGTATAACGGCAAGAAGGTCCGCATCTTCCGCGAATAGCTGGGGCAGCCTGATCAAACGCCGC
>WNGR01007229.1_pt1 | contig 11777 bp, 9 predicted proteins | sample 5407581 | NCBI WGS metagenome assembly WNGR01 (sample SAMN13153383, study PRJNA577476) | soil metagenome | isolation source: 80 cm soil or saprolite under Garry oak tree replicate 2 | place: USA:California | collected 2016-06-15
TCACCGTGTTTTAAGGCACCTGTATGCATTTTCGAGTTCCTCGCATCTGTTTACTGGTTTTCGTCCTTTTGCAGGGATAATGATCAGATTGAACGAAGATATCCGCTGCGTTCCCCTGAAATCGAATTCGCCCCTTTCATTCACGCATTCCTGCCGCGATCCGACAATACCCAGAACCGCCTTGATGGCGTCCTCCTCGGCCTGTGGACTGGCACAAATCTCCAGACTCGCCAGGGATATGCCGCGCACCACGCCCGGCCGCGATGTGCTGCCGGCTTCTTCCGCTCCCGAGGCCGGGGTACTTTCCCTGGCGGCGATGATGCGCGCAGGGCTTTCTCCCGCCGCTTCCGGAGAGCCGGAAATGCGGGCTCCCCGCGTGGCCGGCGGCTGAATGACGGCCGGGCCTGACGGCGATACCGCAGCCGTCGGCGCGCGGCGCAACAGTGCAACGCCTTCCTTGACGGGAGGCGCATCCAAACCGGTTGCTGCGCGGCTCCTGGAAATCAGCGTCTTTTCCGGAGAGGGTTCACCTGCCGGATTTTCCCGTCTGATCCGTATCGAAGGAGGCGCTGCGGTCTCCGCTCCGGCCTGTATCCGTTCCCGGGAGATGCGCGGCTGAAACTCCTTGCTGACTGGAGCTGTCATACCGGAAGGGCGCGTGATCACCGGCGGCTTAACCTCCTGCGGCTGCGGCAGGGCCGGTTTGTCGGGGCGAGCGGGCAAGGCCTGAACCTCCGGCGCCTTCACCGGTATCCTGTCGTGACGCCTGTCCGGAGGAGCCGGCACCGGTTTCGGGGGCACGGGCAGTTCCCTCTCAGGCGGCGGTACCGTCAGCCTGCTGATGTCGATCACCGTTTTCGGCAGTGTCAGCGGGATGTTGGTGTGGCGGCTTACGAGAATCGGAACAACCAGCCATACAAGCACCACCAGCAGCCCGAACCAGCGCGGAGTGGAAACGGATTTCAGAACCGGCGCCGATACGAGGATGCGCTCCAGCCTGCTTCCGCTCCGGCCGTATCTCATGCGCATCAGGCTGTTCACTGCTTGCCTTCGCGGCGTCCGGTATGCACTACCGCGCTGCCGGGTTCACTCCAGAGCCTGCCGACCAGCGCGGCCGCCTGGAGGAGATCGCTGCTGAACGATTCAGGAAGCGGCACGACCACCGGCCGCGGCTGCCCTGTCTTCTCGCCCCGGATACCCTTCAGGGCGGCGTCGAGTTCGTCCAGATTTAAAGGCCCGCCCCGCGAGATCTCGTTCCCTCCGATGATGTGCGCCAGCCGATACGGTTTTCCGGAATGCTTCTCGACCAGAAGCTGCCGGTAATCCTTTTCTGTTTTCAGAATTTTGAGCTCCGGATTTTCCACGACAACCGGTGCGGGCAGCCGCATTTCCGCGACCGGTGCGGCGGATGACTTCACCTGCGCCAATTGGGTGAACACCAGCAACAGCAGAAAGGCTATGTCCGTGAAGGAAAAGAGCCACGTATGTCGTCTGATCTGTCTCATGGCCAGTCGATTCCCCTGTTCAGATTTTTATGCCCATCCCGCGGTCGATGCAGTTCCTCGATCTGATGACGAGGAACAGCGAGATCGCCTCAAGCGTCACATAATAGATCAGCGCCAGGAAGGTAGACCAGAGTTTGGTCCCGACGGCGCCCTTGTTCAGGGCACTGCCGGGGTCACCGGTGTAGAGGAAAATGACGATCATGCCGGCAACCGTTCCCCACAGACCTATCGGCGGCAGCAGGTTGGCGCACATCGCAATCTTGTCCAGGTATTTGCCGTCGAAGATGTTCTCGGCAACCTGTCTGGTGGCGTCGTGAAGAAACGCTCTCGGTGCCCCCTCTCCGCCATTCTCCTTGTCCCGGGCAGTGGACCAGAGAATTTTCGCGACGCTTTCGGTAAACCCGTCTTCCTGCAGGATTTCCTTGTCCTTGACGCTGTCGAGATAAGCAGGATCAGCCGCTCTGGAATAAAGAAACGCGCGAATTGACAGAATGCACCCCAGAATAAAAAATGTCGTGGTCAAGGACATCGATATGCGCAACGACCAGATATTGAAGCTTTCCGGATCTATCGTCAGTATTCCCATAAATTCCATGGTTACGGCACCTCTTGTCTTTTTTGACTGGAAACGGCTTTCGCCGATTCCTCGTCAAGCTGCCTGATCGCTTCATCCAGGGTTGTTGACTTCCCCGGAAGCTCGACCGCAATCTTCTGGTATGGAGCAAAGCGCTTCTTCATGTCGGCGATGACGGCCCTTGCCGAATCTTCGCGGTTCAGGCTCATCAGGAGCCGCGCTTCGACATACATGGTTTCAGCGGTCAGCCTGGTGCCCTCCAGGGTCGCATATTCGGCGCTCTGTGCAATAAGGTTATTCACATGTTTTTTCAGGTAATCATCCACAGGCTGCTGCAGTTGCGCCAGATGGACGGCCTCGCCCTTGCTGCGGAAATTTTCCGCGAAGACCCGGAAGGCCTCGATATCACCTTTTACCGTCCTGAGTCTGCGAAGGAGCAGTTCCTGATCCTCCTTTATCGGCGGTGACAATAGCGCGGTGTCGAGACTCTCCCGGGGGCCTTCTTCGGCGCCAGCCATCCGGGGGGCAAGGCAAAGCGCCAGGCCGACAGCGATAACCGCCGGCCGCAACCCTGCTCTCCTGAGAAACGGCAGTTTCATGAAAGGACACCTCCAAGCGTGAAAAACGGGCAATGATATTGTTGCCCATTATAACATAAAAAAAATACCGTGCCGGGTCCGGAAGAATATTTTGAGGTGAGGCGGTGACCTGCTGGTCAGAGGGGGGAGGAGAGGGTCCGGCGCCGTGGCGCCGGGTTGAGTGAATCAGTCGTTTGAAAGCGGCGGTTTTTCGTACTCCAGCACCTGACCTAGCGCCGTGTCGATCTTCGCCACATCCACGAAGGTGTTGAAGCAGGGGCCGAAAGGTCGCTCGTTGAGGATGCCGATGACCGGCAGCGGGTAGCAGTCCTTGATCCCCGAGGTCAGGTCCCGCTCACAGGCCACCGCCAGCACCAGTTTCGGCCGCTTTTCAACGATGACCTTGCGGGCCAGCGTGCCCCCGGTGGCAACCGAAATATCTATCCCGTACTTTCTGCCGATATCGACCAGCCCCTTGATGCTGCAGCGGCCGCATTTAACGCATTTGTGGATATCTCCGGTCACTTTTATTTCACAATCGGAGAGCTGGATGCAGTGCGGAAGCAGCACGAGAATCCGGTCCGGCTTTATCTTCATCCGCTGGGACGTCACCAGGCTGTTGTTCATGGCGATAAAGGACTGGCGGATACGGTCCTTGTCGAGACCTATCACTCTCCCGACAAATTCGATAACCGGCAGCAGAAATTTGATCACCACCAGCCGCATGAAGCGGGTCAGGAAAATGTCCTTGCCCAGCGCGGTGGTCAGCACCAACAGGCCGGTGCCGACTATGGCAACCCCTGAAAGCACCACCATGATAATGCCGACAATATGGGGCAGATCGGGGTGAATGTTGGCCAGACCGCGGTTGGGTATCCACCAGGCCAGGAAGATGACGGCGACGACAATCAGGCAGGTGACCCCCATAAGGGTGACAAAGAGCCGCTTGCGTGGCGGCGTGGCAATTTCCGGAGTTTTTGTCACGATGGTGACTCCTCATGTTTGCAGATTCCCAGCAGAGTCCCTTTCAAAACGGGAAAGCCGGCCAGAAAACTGGCGCTGTCGAGCCGCTTCTTGCCGGCAAGCTGCAATTCCTGCAAGAAAAGACTCCCCGATTGGCAGGCTACTTCAAAAGTGTCTTTCTCCGCCTGCAGTACGGTCCCCGGCTCCCCGGAGCCGTCGCCGACCCTGGTGCGGAAAATTTTCAGGGTCTGATCGCCGATGACCGTGCATGCGCCCGGCCAGACCGCCAGACCGCGCACCCGATTGTGGATGGTGCGGGCGTCTGAGTGCCAGTCGATGATGCCATCCTCTTTTTTAAGCATGGGGGCGTAGCAGCTGTCGGCATCATTCTGCGGCTGCGGCACAAGGCCGCCCGCTTTGAGCCGGTCGAGCGTTTCGGCCAACAGATCGGCCCCCATCGCCGCCATGCGGTCATGCAGGGAGAGGATGTCTTCGTTTTCATCCAGCGGGGTTGTCCGGGTCAGCAGCATGTCGCCGGTGTCGAGGCCGACATCCATCAGCATCGTGGTTACGCCGGTTTCAGTTTCGCCATTGATGAGGCACCAGTTGAGCGGTGCGGCGCCACGGTAGCGGGGAAGCAGCGAGGCATGGACGTTGATGCAGCCGTGGGTCGGCACCTCCAGCAGCGCTTTGGGGAGTATCTGGCCAAAGGCGACGACAACGATAACATCCGGTTTGAGTGCGCGGATGATGTCGACAAAGCCCGGATCGCGCACCTTGAGCGGCTGGTATACCGGGATGCCGTTTGTTGCGGCCATCTCCTTTACCGGCGGCGGCATCAGCTTCTGTCCTCGCCCCTTGGGACGGTCCGGCTGGGTAACGACCGCCACAAGATTCTCCCCCCGCTCGATCAGTTTTTGCAGGGTCGGGCAGGCAAAGTCGGGTGTCCCCATAAAAACGGTGCGCCAGCCGGTCATCGTTTCTCCTCGGCCGCTTTGCGGGCTTTGCGCTGGAACAGCTCGCGCTTGAGCGCCGAGAGGTGGTCGACAAACAGGATGCCCTCCAGGTGGTCGATCTCGTGCTGGAAGGCGATTGCGAGGAGATCTTCCGCCTTCCAGGTGCGCTCGACCCCTTCGAGGTCAAGTGCCTTGACGATCACACGTGCATGACGTCTGACATTGGCGGCATAATCAGGTACCGAAAGGCACCCCTCTTCCTCGTAGACCTCTCCCTCGGCGTGAACAATGACCGGGTTGATCGCGATAATGAGTTCTTGAGGTTCATTTTTGGTCGAGAGGTCGATGACAATAACGCGCTGGTGGATACCGATCTGGGGAGCCGCCAGACCGATCCCCGGGGCGGCATGCATGGTTGCGGCCATGTCCCGGACGAGTTCCCGGGTTGCATCGGTAATGATGGTAACCGGAGCGGATTTTTTCTTCAGCTCGGGGTTCGGGTAGGTAAGAATGGTGCGAATCATTGCGTATCCTTCTTTGAAGATATAAAAGCTGATGATACTATTTCAGAGCAATAAAATCAATTTTCATCTTATGGGGCACCCAGGGGCGGTCTGGACATATCCGGTCAGGGGACCGGCGTGACCCGGCAACCTTAAGCCGGAATAGCTGCGGCGGCGGAAAACTAAAGAGGCGCTGTGATCCGCATAACTATGACGAAGAATCAGCCAGTTAGCCTAAATAATTGAAATATTGCATGATGGTGTGTATAATCCCGCCGCACTACAGACATAAATTGTCCATAATGAACAGGATAAGTGCGTTGATGAAGCCGTATTCTGCCGGAAAAACGCGGCACGGCTTCCAACTTGCCAAAGGGAACACCCGTGATGAAGATTCTGCAAACATACCCGCTGCTGCTGTGCGCCGCACTCCTTTTAACCGGATTCAGCTGGGGATTAGGCACTGATCCCTGTAAAAACGCCCTCGAAATCGCGGCCACGCTGGACACTTCCCGCAATGAGGCTCTGGTTCGCAAGGACGAGGAAAAAATTATCGCCCAATGCCCGGATGGAGCCGCGGCACACTTCGTGGGCGCGCTCCGGCAGGAGCGGGTCAGCAACTTTGACGGCGCTATCGAAGAATACCGGCAAGCCCTGCGGCAGGCGCCTTCTTTTGCACGGGCCAGCGGCAACCTGGGACTGCTCTACGCCCGGAAGGGGATGAACGACGAAGCGTCGGTCGAACTGGCACGCGGACTCTCCTCGATTTCCAACCCGCTCTACCACAAGGCGATGGCGCGCATTTTAGCCGGGCAAAAAGTCTATCCGCTGGCCGCCTATCATTACAACGAGGCGGGACGGGAGCTTAGCGGCGACGCTTCCATTTTTGTCGGTCTGGCCGAAATCTACACAGCAATGAACCAGCCTGACAAGGCGCTGGAGGAATACCGCAGGGCCCTGGCCGTCGAACCCGCTTCGGCGACCGCCCATATCGGCATCGCCGCAATCAGCCTTCAGAGGGGCGAGCTCGACAAGGCGCTTGAACAGCTGAAACAGGGCGAAACCGCTGCCCCGCAGAATCGCGACATCCACCTGATGCTGGCCGGTATTTATGAAAAGAAGGGTGATGCCAAGCTGGCCGACTATCATTCGCTGCTGGGGGGCAAAGGCAAGCTCACGCAGGCCGCTCGGAATACGGCCGGTCAATCGGATGCAAGCGGCGCGGACAAGGAACTTGAAAACCTCAAGGCCGCCATCAAGGAGCATCCCGAAGATACGCTTTTGTACGAAAAACTCGGCCATATCTACCGTGCGGCGGGCAAGGATGCCGAGGCGATGGAGGCCTATCGTGAGGCGGCGCATCGCAACAGCACCAACAGCGACGTGTACCTCAACCTCGGAATCCTGCAAGAAAAAAAATCCCAGATCGATGAGGCGGTCGTAGCGTACAAGCGGGCGGTCAAGGCCAATCCGGCCAGCGCCGAGGCTCATCTGCGACTGGGGGACATCCGCTTCTCCCGTGGCCTCTTCCAGGAAGCGGTGGAGCAATATTCGGAATTTCTCAAGCTGAATCCCGCCAGCCCCGATATCCATCTGAAACTGGCCCGTATCTTTGCCAAAAGCAAGGAAGCCGGGCTGGCCCTTTCTTCCTACAGCTCCGTACTCAGCTACAGTCCTAATGATGGTGATGCCAATCGTGAGATCGCCGCTCTTTACGCTCAAAGGGGGGACAACGACAAAGCGATAACCCATTATAAAAAAGCGCTTGAAGTTCATAAGGATGATAACGAGGCGCGTACCGCTCTCATATCGATCTATGTGAAAAACAAGCAGTATGACGAAATCACGGCCCTGCTGAAAGAGGCGGTCGAATTGAGCCCCGATGACCCGGTGAACCACTACAAGCTGGGGCTGATTTATGACTTTAAAAAGGAATATGACAACGCCATAGGCGCCTATAAAAAAGCGATCGAGTTGAAGCCCGACAACGCCCGGGCGCTAAACGCACTCGGACGTTTGTACATGAAAACGGGCCGGCTGAGCGAGGCGAAAGAGACCCTTGAAGCGGCGAAAAAAGCCGATCCGACCATGGAAGAAACCTCCATCTTGCTTAATAATATTCGTGACGAATTCAACCCTGAACCGCGCAAGATAACGAAAGGTAAAAAAGGGAAAGCTAAAAAAGGTAAAAAGAGCTCCAAAAAGTCAAAAGCCAAGGGCGCCTCCAAAGCAGCCAAAGCAGCCAAGACGGGGGCCAAAAAAAGCGCAAAACCGTAGCGGACTGCTAGGGTCACGTTACTGATCATCAACAAGTTCCGACATCCCGGTATTACGCGACTGGAAACATCATGACAGCTCCAAGCGCTACAGATTCCTATTTCCCCTACGACATGCAGATTTCCTCCCATCACTGGCGGTCCCTCGGCCTGGGACCGCTTTCAGACGGCATCAAAGAACGCGGCATTCCCCGAATACAATTTTTCAGGCAGCTGGCTCTCAAGCTGAACAGCGGCCGTTCACCCGGCGCCGCCGCGGTTCACGCCGGCGAACTGAACCTGTACGCCTCCCTCCAGAAGGCGCTGCGCTACCTGATTGACGGTGTCGCCGGTGCCCGGGAGTCATCCCTCCTGATCAATGCGGCCAGGACGGGGGGATTCGATCCTGCCGGTGAAGATCTGCGGGCGACTGCGCGGCGTTTCGTGGAGCTGTTCCCGCCGGCTCCCGTTCTGCAAGGGAGCGCCAGTCCGGACAGCTGGCTGGCCGACTTTCCGGGCAACCCGCTGCGCACCCACCAGCTGCTGCGGGAAATGCTGCTGCTCAGGCTGGCGGCCGCCAATCCGGCTGTCGAAAGTTTCCGGGAACTCGTTGATGACCGGGTTCTGGCCGCGTCGTCCCATTACACCGGCATTACCGCGGCCTTTGAGCGCTCCCTGAAGGAGGGACCGGTTATAGCCGGAAAAGGGTGCACTCTGATGGAGGCGCTCACGGCTGCAATCGCCGCCTCTCCCGGTTCCCTGGCCGGTCAGGCTGCCTACCTCCGCCGGCAGTGGCAGGATGTTTTTCCGCTGGAACTGCTGCATGAGGCGGAGACCGCCATCGATATTCTGCAGGAAGAGCGGATGGATCGCGGCGGCGGTCCGGGACCGGCTCCCGTCCTCGAATTCCGGCGTGCCGGACACCCACCCGGTAATTCTTCCGTTTCAACGGGGGGCGGGGTATTCAACGGTTTCGATTATCCCGCCTATGAAGCGTTTTCATCGGATGCCGGCTGGATGGCTCATGTCGTCCTGATGGCCAAGATGGTCTACGTCTGGCTCGATCAGCTGGGCCGTTCCCACGGATTTCCGATAACCCGCCTCGACCAGGTGCCGGACGCGGAGCTTGATCGGCTGGCGGCCCGCGGCTTTTCCGGGCTCTGGCTGATCGGGCTGTGGGAGCGTTCTCCCGCATCGCAGCGGATCAAGCAGATCTGCGGCAATCCGGAAGCCATCGCCTCCGCCTATTCGCTCTACGACTACGAAGTGGCCGCCGATCTCGGCGGCTGGGAAGCGCTGGCAAACCTGCGGGAGCGTGCCGGACGCCGGGGTATCCGGCTGGCCAGCGACATGGTCCCGAATCATACCGGCATCTATTCTCGCTGGGTGATACAACACCCGGACTGGTTCGTCCAGACCGATTACCCCCCCTTTCCGACCTACCGGTTCACCGGTGAAGATCTGTCCGGCGATGACAACGTCCGCCTGCAGATCGAAGATGGCTACTGGAACAAGAGCGACGCCGCCGTGGTGTTCAAGCATCATGACCGTCGTGATGGCCGCACCCGCTACATCTATCACGGTAACGACGGCACCAGCATCCCCTGGAACGACACCGCCCAGCTCAATTATCTGATTCCCGAAGTCCGTGAGGCGGTCATCCAGACCATCCTGCATGTCGCCCGCAACTTCCCGATCATCCGCTTCGACGCCGCGATGACCCTGGCCAAGAAGCATTATCAGCGTCTCTGGTTCCCGCTGCGCGGCCTGGGTGGCGGAGTTCCGTCTCGCGCCGAACATGGCATGAGCAAGGAGGAGTTCGATGCCGTTTTCCCGGTGGAATTCTGGCGCGAGGTAGTGGACCGTGTCGCGGCCGAGGCGCCCGGCACACTGCTGCTGGCGGAGGCATTCTGGATGATGGAGGGGTATTTCGTCAGGACGCTCGGCATGCATCGCGTCTATAACAGCGCCTTCATGAACATGCTCATGACCGAGGAGAACGCCAAATACCGCAAGACCATCAAAAACGTGCTGGAATTCAACCACGAAATCCTCAAGCGGTTCGTCAATTTCATGAACAACCCGGATGAAAAAACGGCGGTGGCCCAGTTCGGTTCTCAGGGGAAGTATTTCGGCGCCTGCGTGCTGCTCTCCACCATGCCGGGTCTGCCGATGTTCGGTCACGGCCAGATCGAGGGTTTCCACGAAAAATACGGCATGGAGTACAAGCGGGCCTACTGGGACGAGCAGGTGGACGAGGGGCTGGTGCGCGGCCATGAAATGTGGGTCTTCCCGCTGCTGCGCCGGCGCTGGCTCTTCTCGGGCTCCGAGAACTTCGTGCTGTATGACTTCCACGCCGCGGGCGGCGTCGATGAGAACGTGTTCGCCTATTCCAACCGGGTCGGCGAGCACCGGGCGCTGGTGCTGTATCATAACAGCCATTCGACAACCTCCGGCTGGATCAGGGAATCGGCGCCTTTTCTGGTTGCCGGTGAAGGAGAAGGAGGCCGGCAGGAGCGGACATCACTGGCCGCTGCGCTGGTTGCTCCCGATGAAGACAATTGCTACCTGGCCTTCCGGGATCAGACGGAGGGGCTCGAATATCTCCGTTCAGCCCGGGAACTGCTTGAGAAGGGGCTGTATGCCGAGCTTGGGGAGTATCAGTTCCACGTATTCATGGATTTTAGGGACATCCGCGACGACCGGGACGGTTCATGGAAACAGCTGCATGCGCAGCTGAACGGCTCCGGTGTCGATTCACTCGAAGAGGAGCGCAAGCAGCTGCTGTATGGCGAGTTGAATGCCGCCTTCCGCATCGTTTTTGAACTTCTCGTCGAGGACGGGGAAACCGGAACGATCGCCGCGACGGATAAAGAACTGCAGCAGGCGGCCGACCTGTTTCTGGAGAGCGCCGCTGCGCAAGAGTCGTCCGCACCACCGGCCGGGAGGCCGCGTGCAGCCGCCGATAAAGGGAAACGGAAGGTCTCCCGGAAGAAAAGCGCCGCGCTCGAGCAGTTCGCTCGCTTTGCCGGGCTTAAAACTCACAGTACCACGGCAATGGATGCCCGTTCCTTCCAGCTCCGGCTGACCGCCGGATTCTCCGACCAGGCGGCTAGAGCGCTGCTGCTGGCCTGGCTGATGCTCCGCGAGACAACGCTGGACCCGGTCAGCCTGGGGCTTGACTATACGCTGCGGAAATTTCTGCGGCGGGACGGTGACCCCGGCTTCGGCAGCCAAGGCATCGAGCTGCTCTCCGCACTGCTCGAATGGTGGCGGTCGGACGAGCGGGATTCCGCGGCGCCCGCCTTGCTGCAGATACAGATGTTATTTGAGCTTGAGGCGTGCCGGAAATTTCTGCTCCATCACGAGAGCGACGGGATTGAGTGGTTCAACAAGGAACGCTTCGAGGAGTTGTGCGAATGGCTGACGCTGCTGCTTTTGTTGGAGGGTATCGGCGCAGCCTCCACGGCCAGGTCTGTTTCCACCAAGATGGGGGAGGCGGAACGCGCTATCGGCCAGTGCGTGAAGCTGGCGCAGGATGTCGGTTACCGCAGCAGGTTGTTTGTCGAGCTGCCGGTGAAGGTCGTCACCAGGCGGCCGCCACCGGTCAGGAAGCAGGTGAAATGATGCCGCAGATCCATGCAATCCTGGTGAGAAGGTGAAGCTATAAAAAACCGCTTATATCGGCAGATGTCGATGGGCGGTTTTTTTTACAAAATCTGACTCACTCGACGACGCTATGACGCACCAAAAGTAGGCGCTTTAAAGCGACGAAAGGCTTTTAAACAAAAAAATGGTTCCAAGGTTTTAAACGTCGTGTCGTTGCGTCGTCGCATGAAAATTAATGTTTTGATTCCGGCTTGCCCGGCATAGGGATTCGTACTTTGTTGCGGTAATGGTTCCCTTCGCAAAGATAGCTCTTCGGGACAAGTTGAAGGCGGCCGGGGGACGATGGAATCCGGAAGAAAAAATCTGGCGGGTTCAGTTTGGCGCCATCCGTAATGATGCCGAGTTGGTTGAGAGAATTTTGAGAGAGTAAGTGACGGCGAACCGGCCCCAAGATGCCTATATAAGGAACTTTGGATAACAAGAGCCAACGGCAAAAACTCCTTATATGAGGAATTATCGAGTTCCGTATATAAGCGACTAATTCCGTATATAAGGAACAAGTTCCTTATATACGGAAACCCACTAATAACATGTTGAACTAATCCGCTTCGCGGGAACTTAAAAGCAAAAAGGCATTAAAGGCTTAAAAACAAAATAAAATCAGCTGTATAAGAACCATTTGGGCAGTTTCTTCGGAGGCTGCCTTTTTCTTTGTCTCGACACTGACGACATCTCCTCGTACCACGGTAATAACGGCCTGAAGGCCGAAAAAACCAGGAAAAGGAGAAAGAGTCATGACCGTATTACGACGAAGGATGACGGAGGATTTACAGC
>WNGR01007234.1_pt1 | contig 11774 bp, 11 predicted proteins | sample 5407581 | NCBI WGS metagenome assembly WNGR01 (sample SAMN13153383, study PRJNA577476) | soil metagenome | isolation source: 80 cm soil or saprolite under Garry oak tree replicate 2 | place: USA:California | collected 2016-06-15
CTGGGGCAATCTGCCGCACATAGGTCACCACTGTCGTAAGCGACAGGCGCGTGCCTTTGGGGTGCAGCTTGCGCAGGGTCCCATTGGGTGCATAGTCCATCACCAGAAACGGCGTGGAGCCTTCCACGCCAAAATCCAGCACACGTACGATATGCGGATGGATCAGGTGAGCAATGGTGCGGGCTTCGCGACGAAACTGCTCGACCTCCCCGCCAGCCAGTTGAGTATGCAACACTTTGATGGCCGCCTCGGTCTCCAGATAGATGTGCTCTCCCAGGTACACCTCGGCGAAGCCTCCCTGGCCTAGCAGACGCACCAGGCGATAGTTGCCCAGTTGTTGTCCAACGCGATCAGCCATATTCGCACCTCCTCATGGAAGACAATGTGTCTCAGAACCGATTGACCGTCGCAAAACGGGTTCTGTCCCCAAAGTAACACGACTATGCAGGGGATACGTTTTTGAGACCCTCCTCTCAGCTTTGGGCAGAGGTTTCGGCTCAAATCCCTTTCATCACACGTAAGACGATGGGAGTCTGCCTTTTTTCGTGATGGTTTTTTTGCCGCTTGACAGGGACAGGTCTGACGAACGAGAGATCGGTTTGTTGAACAACAGGTTCCCCCACATTCGCGTCGCCTTGTTGACAAAGAGATAGTAGAGCGCCAGAGCGCCGCTATACACCAGCACCGCCGTGTTGATAAGAAGACTGGGCAGTCGCTCGGGACTGACGCTGGCAAAGCGCAGCAGAAAGGGGATGATGAGCACGAGATCGTACGCCAGGAACGCCCATAACTGGCCACAGGCATTCTGCCAGCTTGGTCGCAAGAGGCCGTAGAGGAAGTAGCAGGAGGCCGCAAGAAAGAAACAGCCGATGAGCGCCGAAGAGGTTGGGATGAGCTTCCAGGCAAATGCATTCGGTATTTGAAAGAGTAACATATGAAATGTTTTCATTCCTGTCTTTCCCCTGGAGTAAGCGTTACCCTAAACTGTAAATGCTACCCTAATGCGGCAAGAGGGCCCCTGGCTTCAGCTATGGGGATGAATTGCCGCCCTTGCCGCCCTTTCACTTGACCTGTATCTCCTAATCTGGTACCGTAGGATACATGAGAACGTTTGAGTATCGCCTTTTCGTGAAGAAGGACCAGTCTCGTTTGCTCATGCAGTGCTTGCATGAGTCTCGTCTCCTGTACAATGAGATGCTGGAGACGATAAATCAGCAGTATGAGCGTGACGGGACGTTCCCAAGCAAGTATGATTTGACCGCCCAATTCAAAGGACGTGGCGGTGAGCATGTGCCAGCCACCACGGTGCAAATGCTGGCAGATCGTCTCACCAAGGCCCTCAAACGTTTCCGCGCTGCCAAAGAGTTGGGCATGCCTGATGTGGGCTTTCCCCGCTTCAAAAAGCCGAACCGCTGGCATTCCATTCAACTGAGACAGTACGGAATCTCTCGTGATGCATGGCTGGATGCAGACGGGAAACATTTGCATGTGCCTGCGAAGCTTGGGAAACTGCTCAAGATCAAGATGCATCGCCCTCTAGAGGGAACGCCTCAGACGGTTCATCTTGTTCACAGAGCCGATGGGCATTGGTATGCCCTCGTTGTCTGTGAGACGGAGCCCAAGACAGAACATGACCCAAGCACCTGTGAGCATGCTGACATCGGCATTGACGTAGGGCTCAAGTCCTTCCTCACCGATAGCGAGGGCAACACCGTGGAGAACCCTCGTTTCTATCGCACCTCGCAAAAAACGTTGAGACGCAAGCAACGCCAATTGTGCCGGCGCAAGAAGGACAGTAAACGAAGACGAAAAGCAGCAAGAAACACGGCAAAAACGCATCTGAAGATCAAACGGCAAAGAAGAGACTTTCACTATAAAGTTGCTAAGCAGTATGCCGAACAGTATCAAGTCCTTGCGGTTGAGAAGTTGAGTATTCTCAACCTGCTCCAAAATCATGCTCTTGCGAAAAGCATCATGGACGCCAGTTGGGGCGCATTCCTCGACATTCTTGAAGCCAAGGCTGCAAGTGCTGGACATCAAGTCATTCGAGTGAATCCCCGCTTCACCACCCAGGCATGCAGCAAGTGTGGCGCACTCATTCAAAAGAGCCTCTCTGTGCGCACTCACATTTGTACCTCCTGTGGCTATGTGGCAGATCGGGATGTGAACGCTGCCAAGAATATCTTGTTCAAGGCGGGGGCACCGCCTTCAGAAGCCAACGTAAGCCAATAGGCTAAGCGTTTTCTGAGAAGCCCCCGGCTTCTAGCCGTGGGGAGTTGTCACTTAGCGGGACCCCGGAATGCTTCTATTCCATCCGTGGGTGTCTCCTTGTATGTATCTTCTTCCCCTGCTATATCGTATCATGCTGCAAACATTATGACAATAAGCGACACTTGCGTGCCAGGGTGATTTACAAGTCCTCTTTTGCCGCACGTGCGGGATAAATCCGCACTCTACAGATAAAGGGAAAGAAGGAGAGTAGCGAGGACACCTCGCGCTCCGGCAAAGGGCTGCCGCCCTCTGCACTCCTGCTTCCTGGCGACTTTTACATCGCCCTGCTTGTGTGCCATCTTCACCCAATTGGTCTACCACAACCTGGCGAAACACTCGCCAATATACATACACTCACTATTGACTCTGCAAGTTTCACCCTCACAAACCCCACACAATATCCCCCAAAACCTATCCTTCAACGCCATTTTGCGCTAGAATACAACCATCATCGACAGCCATGCGATAGCCAACAATACAGTAAAGAAAAGGACAAACAGAATGGCTCTTGACCTGAACAAAATAAAAGCTCGATTAGAAGCCAAACGCGACGAATTGCGGGCTGAGATAGCAAATCTCACTATGGCACACCCCCGCCCGGTTGATCCCAACGAGGCCAGTGAAGGACCTCAGGATTTCGAAGAGATTGCCGTTGACTTTCTAGAGACGCAGCAAGAACAATCCATCCTTGTTAACGAGCAAGCTCTCCTGACTGAAGTGGAACAGGCCCTCGAGCGGATTAAGCAGGGAACCTATGGGCGCTGCGTGAATTGCGGACAGCCCATTCCAGAAAAACGCCTGGAAGCTCTTCCCTGGGCAGCACGTTGTGTCAAGGACGAGGAGCAGTTAGAGCAGAGGAATCTTAGCAGGGAAGAGACCCAGCCAGGCTGGGAAGCCTGAGAAGACCAGGAGCATCCCTTGCGGTAAGGAAGCAAGGGATGCTCCTACAATACGATCACATCTGCAAACAGGTGCAGAGAACCTGATGTATCGTGTGCTTCGGGTCTACTGTACCTTCACCGTCAGGTTCATACCTGGATGAATCGTACAATACAGGTGGAACGTGCCGGCCGTGTTGAATGGCCCTATTGTGGCGCTATCATTCCCATTGAAGCTCTGATTCACAGTTGGTGCGCCACCTTCATTAGCAGGCTTGGCCTGTCCGTTCACCCAACTGCCATTTTTAATGATATGGGGTACTGCTACATCGTCAATCAGGGTAAGCATCTGCCCCTTCGGGACGGTGACTGTATCGGGCACGAAGGAAGCATTCGACATATGGGCTGTGGGTCCTGTTTTCACGTTGGCAGTATCATAAATGCCACAAGCGGCAACGAGAACGCTAAGCAAAGCGAATATTACTAATCCGCCGAGAATTTTTTTATGCATAAGTATTACTTTCGACTTTCCTGGATAGAGTCTTCCTATGTTTTGTGAGTTGAGGGCACCAGCTTTTGAAGAGTGTTCTGGTGGTGCCATCACTACTAACTATAGCAAAACATGCAGCATGAAGAGAAGAGGCAAGGCCAATGCCTTGTCTCTCTTTTTGTGGGAGCGTAGATCATCAAAAGTGAGGGTGACAGTCCACATCTACACCGTTGGCAAAATACCTTCTGAGAACGCTCGCTTGAGCACAGACATTGCCTCTAGAGCAAGGATATGTTCAAAAACCAATTTGTCGTGGGTGTGTACAATAAGCTCCTGTGAAACGTTCTAAAAGGAGAGGCATATAGTTCTAGAGGCATATAGTTCTAAGAGGAGGACAGACATCGATGATGCAACAGTTAAGCATGCGCCAAAAAGCGCAGCGGGTCACACGCTTCGTCATTGTGCAGTTTATCGCTCTCGTAGGCTGGATTCTGGTACAATCGTTCTTTACCTTGTCTCCGTTTGGCAGCAATGTTCCCTTCCCTCTCCTCATGGTGATTGAGACGGTCTGGTGGATTGCGACTCTGGGAATCATGCTCTGGCTGTTCATGCGGGTACATACCCATTTTGTCCAGTCTGCTCTCGAGTTGGAGGAGGCCAACAGGAGACTCAGGGAGGCGACGAACCAAATATTTGCACAACTCAGGGATCAGAGTACTCAAAAAGAGAGCGGGCAAACGCCCTAAAAAGATTGCGGTACAGCTGGTTGACCCTGGAAGGTCGCAAAGAGACCGACGTAGTCTCTCCACGTTCTCATTGTACAGCTAGATTTATTCCATAGATTTCTATATACAGTGTTGAAGGATAGCAAGCATACTGTAATAATGAGAAATCAGGAGATGCTGAAAATTTCCCACAAAAAGTATTGACAGCTTCGGATATTTGTGGTATATAAAATATTGTCTCCAATGAGAGGCGCTTCTTATTGGGTAGGCCATTGGAGGGGTGTACGCTCCCGAATCTAGGGTTAACGTCAGGGCCAGGAGCGGAAGGACTTCAGTGCGGACCTATATAAGTGGCCTTAGTCTTGCACCACTAAAATAGGCAACTGAGAAGATAGCTGAATTTGAGCCAAGTACACGCTCTATTCAGCTATCTTCATTTTTGGCATACCTTCCTCTGACGGAAATGCTCGTCACGTCTGGTTGGCTTATTGAAGGGGTAAAAGGGTCGTGGCTCATAAACACAGTTGAGGTGGGTCATAGGTAGCGCATACGGGATTCGAACCCGTGATCTCCGCCTTGAGAGGGCGATGTCCTAGGCCGCTAGACGAATGCGCCTTATCTTGCTTGCTACGGGCTATATCATAACCTCTCTGTTGGGCATTTGTCAATAGCGCTTTTGGTGGGTTTTTCCCTATCATTTCTTATAGACATGAAGGCGACCACGTGGTCGCCTTCATGTCTACGTTTTGCGTAAATTAACCTGGATTTGTTTCCCCTTATGGAAGAAGTTGAATGCCAGGCGTGTCCAACCATCGGGCCAGGAGGGAGCAGTAGTGTGGCCATCATCGGTCAGGCGCAGACCTGCGAAACCCAGTATTGTTGCCTGCCAGACTGCGCCTGCACAGGCAGTGTGAATACCATCCGCTGTATTCCTGCGCAGATCCTCCAGGTCGACGAGCGCCCCCTTCATGTATTGCTTATACGCTGTCTCGACCAGGCCCAGCTCGCATGCCAGGATCACATGCAGCGCTGGAGTGAGTGATGAACCATAATCATGGTCTGTGATGGGGTAGTAATAGTCCCAGTTCACTCGTTTGGTCTTCAGATCGAAATCCTGGTCCAGCACGGTGAGCAGCATCAGCACATCAGCCTGCTTGATGATTTGATGCCTCTGCACTTCCTGCATACCGAGAATGGCCTGGTATGAAGTGGTGCGACCCTCATACTTCTCTTGATCGACTGGCTCAAGTTTGAAGAATCCATCAAACTGCTCGATCAAGCCCGTCTCCTTATCCTGTGGAATACGCAGGCGGGCCATCACATCGCGCCAGGCATCCAGACGCCTGGTCGTCAGATCAAGTTGTTGCGTCAGCTCTTCTGCCTTCTCTGGAAAGTTCTCGCGGAGCCAGTTCAGGACATTGATGGCGGTTTGAATATTCCAGCGAGCCATATAGTTGGTGTAGGCATTGTTGTTGACATGTTCATGCAATTCGTCGGGGCCAATCACGTTAGTGATTTCATAATCAACACGTTCAGGATGGTATTCGGCACGACTGGCCCAGAACATGGCTGTACTCAAAAGTATCTCTGCGCCATAGTTACGCATGAACTCATCATCGCCGCTAACGTCCCAATACTGCCAGACACCGTGAGCGACACTGGCGGTAATATGCAGTTCAATATGGCCATTCAGCACAGGGATTATTTCGCCAGTCTCAGGATGGATGATGGCTTCTGGAGTAGCTTCTGCTCCATCCAGTGTGCTCTCCCAGGGGTACTGTGCGCCCTCATAGCCATTGTGTCTTGCTTTCTCCCGTGCTCCTGGCAGAAGCCAGTAACGGTAGAGCAGCAGATTGCGGGCAATATCAGGGTGGACATAGATGAAGTAGGGAAGCATAAAGATTTCGGTATCGTGGAAGATGTGTCCATGATAGCCGAAGCCTGTCAGTCCCTTGGCTGCGATACTATAGCGGCTGTCGTGCGAGGGAGCGTTGAGACGCAACTGGTAGAGGTTGTAGCGGGTAGCCTGCTGTGCCTTGTCATCACCCTCAATCAGAATATCCGAGATATCCCAGTAACGTTGCCATACTTCTGCATGCTTCGTGAGCAGTCCATCGTAGGCAGAGGACTGCTCGGAGGAAAGTATTTTCCCGTGATGTTCAAGTGCGGCGGAGAGTGGATCTTCTACGTCACGCGAGGTGTACATCACCACGATCTTTTCGGTTGTTAAGGTTGCTCCAGGGGCGAGTTTCCCATAGAATCTGATGCTCGGTGCAACATCTGAATCCATGATCACTTTGGTGAAACTCTCTGTCTCGCTAGTGAAGCTCATTGTCTGCACCAGTTGTACGGATTTACTCCAGGTCTGGCTATGCAACCAGCTCACACTATTCTCGTGCCCCTGGTCAACGGTCTCCCAGTGCATCAGCTTATCATTGCCTACCGCGCTGTTGAGCTCCGCCCGCAAAATGATGTCGAAGTCTTTTGCCCCGGCAGGCTGTTCCTCGTCGATAGTCACGCTATAGCGAATGGCTCCAACATGCTCGTCTGCCAGGCTGGCGAAGCGCTCAGTCTTAACTGAGAGACGTATGCCACCTGGACTTTCCCAGCGTACAACCCGACTGAGTGTAGCGTTCTGCATATCCAGGGTGCGGTGGTATTCGAGAATTTTGCCCCTATCCAGCCGAAAACGTTCATCATTGACAAATAGCTTAATGGGCAACCAATCGGGAGCGTTGGCTAACTCCTCTTTCCCGATGGAGATACGGTCGAAAACACCAGCGAGCAGAGTTGCGGGCGTTGCCCTGGGATACTCTTCCTCAAAGGTACCGCGTGTACCGAAATAACCGTTGCCAATAGTATAGACAGTTTCTTGACTATGCAGCTTCTTAGGATCAAATGTATCTTCGTTAATGTGCCAGAGGTTCACGGTATACCCTCCCTAACGCGTAGAACTTAGGGGGTGCGATAATGCCCATTGACAAAATAAACCGGCCAAATCGTAGGGGCCTGAGCGGAGCTTGCGGAGCGCGTATCAATTCCTTCGCCGCCCACTGCCGATTGATCGGCCTATGGGTTGTCCGTTTCTTTTGTCAACATCCATAATCGGGCCCCTGCGGTACTCTATTTAGTTGTCGAGTAAATCGGACAAATGTTTGTTGGCGAGCGAAGGCAGCACTTTATCTGCCCGGTGAAAACGCTCATTTGGCCCAATTCCCAGGGCCATCATCCCCCCGGTCTTTGCACTCTCGATACCAGCATCAGCATCTTCGACCACCAGGCCTTGCGAGGTGGGAGTGTTCACAAGCCCGGCTGCAAACACAAAGATATCCGGTGCGGGTTTGCTATTAACAACACTATAGCCGTCAGCAACACCATCGAGGTAGTTCATGATGTCCAGGTGTTCCAGCACCAGGCGGCAATTCTTACTGCCGGAGGCAACCGCAACTTTGATCCCTGCCTGGCGTATCTCCTGCAACAGTTCTCGCCCCCCCGGCACCAGGTCATTGGGGGTCATCGTCTTAATCATCTCGTTGTAATAACGATTCTTGCGGTCCATCATCTCCTGGATCTGCGCTTCAGAGTAGGTACGACCTCGAATGATATACATCAAGGACTCACGCCGACTGACGCCTCTCAGGTGTTCGTCGTTCTCCTGGCGAGTGAATGGAATACCCTCATCATCTGCCAGGTGCTTCCAGGCCAGGTAGTGGTATTCCGAGGTATCAGTTAAGACGCCATCGAGGTCGAAAATAATAGCCTTTGGTCTTTGTATCATCGCGAACTCTCCATAGTTGGATAACGGTCATCATTTTCTCTATATTATAGGAGCTATGGGGCAAGCTCTTTCGTTATCCTTGCCCTACTTCACTAAACGAGCTAACATCAGAGAAAGTAGCAGGGATGAGAGATAACAAATATGGGATCTCAATCAATTGTTTCGCGCTTCACTGCTGGCCCCGCCAGGAACGAAGCGGTGATTATACCATCTCGTTTCCAGGTGATATAATTCCGCCAGAATTGAAAATGAAAAAGAGGTAGTCCCACCATGCTCTCAGCACGCTTCGAGGAAGCATTGGTCTTTGCGACACAACTGCATGCAAAGCAGACGCGCAAGGGAACATCCATCCCCTATATTGCCCACCTCCTTGCAGTGACCAGCATCGTGCTTGAACATGGTGCCAATGAGGACGAAGCCATCGCCGCCCTGCTTCACGATGCCATCGAAGACCAGGGAGGCGCGGCAACCCGCGAAGACATCCGTTGTCGCTTCGGCGATACCGTCGTAGCGATTGTGGATGGCTGTACCGATGCCGAAGTTATGCCCAAGCCTCCCTGGCGGGCGCGCAAAGAGGCATATATTGCCCACGTCCGCGAGGCCCCTGCATCCGTCCGCCTGGTCTCAGCCGCCGACAAACTACACAATGCCCGCACTATCCTTGCCGACTATCGTCAATTGGGCGAATCGCTCTGGCAACGCTTCAATAGGGGCAAAGAGGGAACACTCTGGTATTACCGCTCCATCGTTAATGCCTTCCGAGCGGCTGGTACGACTCCTTTGGTTGAGGAGTTAGACCGAGTGGTTTCAGAGATTGAGCGTCTTGCTGCAAGGAAGGGGCAATGATCAAGGAAGAGAGGTTGCCCTGGAACAGTGGAGCCATCTTTGATCTAACGGGCAAGTATCGCTATTCCTTATGGCGTGCATGGTGCGCTGACTCCCCACGACTTGCGTTCGTCATGCTCAATCCAAGTACTGCAGATGCTCAGAAGGATGATCCCACCATTCGGCGCTGCATTCAGTTCGCCCACGCCTGGAGATTCGGGTCTCTGGAAGTTGTCAATTTGTTTGCCTATAGGGCAGCTGATGCGAGAGAACTCCTCAAGGTAGATGATCCTATTGGTGCTGAGAATGATCGTTATATCATTCAAGCTATGAAACGAGCTACGAATATAGTTGTGGCATGGGGAACAAAGGGAGTGCTACTCGGCAGAGATCGTCAGGTTATTCGCTTGCTTGCTCAATGGGACATTGTGAGTTGTCTGGGGGTGACGAAGGTGGGGCATCCGCGGCATCCATTGTATGTTAAGAATAGTACAAAGCTGGTGGCCTTTCAGGCAATAAGGCCGCTACTTTATATCTCTCCTCGCCAACAAAACCAGAAGGCTGAATAGTGCGTGTTAGTAGAAGATGATGTTTCTGATTGACATAATGCGAGAGAGGTGAGAACGAAAGGAAAGGCAGGGAGTGTGCTATGAATACGCCACTTATCGTCAGTTGGCCGCAGATTATTCTTTACATTATCGGCTTCATAGGCGTGGGATTACTGCTCTCAATGGGTGCAACACTCATCCGGCGTGAATACTGGCACGAGCATACACCAGAAGAGGATAATGAAATCCCACATAAACATGGCTATTCTAGCGGGCATAGGCGTGGGCATCCCTATGCCCATAGCCATAGCCGCCCTGTCAGGTGGAGACGTGGTACCACTGGTATTGTGCTCATATTGCTCGCCACTTCATTATTGTGGTTGATCTTCCTGACCCAGACCTACCTTGGCCTGACAGGGAACATTAAAGTGGCGACAGTGCATGCAACTCCAACGCAGATACCGCATCTGATGAGTGTCGAGTTGGTCCTTTACGGCAATGATGGGCGCGAGGTCTCCGACAAAACGTACATTGTGCAGGGTGACGAGTGGATGCTTCAAGGCGACTTTATCAAGTTCCCCGAATGGCTGAATATTATGGGACTGCACACAGGCTACAAGCTGACTCGCATGGAAGGACGCTACGACGATCCCGACCTTGAACGTCACTCCCAACATACCGTGATTGTCCTGAACGGGGGCGACGACCAGTTCTTTAAGACGGTGCAACAGCAAGCCTGGACTTCCCCTATAGTGCAGGCAGCGTATGGAAATGCTGTCTTCCTGGCGGCGGATGGGAAGACCTACAATGTGTTTGTATCGCAGACGGGATTGTTTGCAACACCTGCGAAATAGGTGTCCTACAAAAGTTGCTCGCTTCGTAGGCATGCCTACAAAGCCAGCAACTTTTGTAACTCCTCAACCGTTCTGGCCCATGCTGCTGATTTGATGTCAATCAGGACAAAGTGATCGGCCCCTTGCAGTTCGATCAGTGTGATCTTATCACCGGCCACTCCGGCTGCGGCAGCATATAGCTGGCTCACCTGAAGCGGAACGCTATCGTCTTCTGTCCCATGGATAAGCTCCTGTGGTATTCCCAAGGGCAGCAGGGCGGCAGGTGAGGCTGCTTCATAGCGTTCGGACACCTCGTCAGGGCTACCACCGAGTAGTTCTGCTACTGCTCCATTGCTGAGATTAAGTTGCCAGGTCAGGTGCAGATCGACAACTCCTGCGAGACTGATTGCTCCTGCCAGAGGCAATGGCGTATCAGCGCTGGCGAGAGGACTGTCCTTTGGTATATGTGGACGGCCTGCAAGCCAGAAAGCCAGGTGCCCACCGGCAGAGTGACCAATTGTTACAACCCGGTTCAAGTCCAGGTTATAGGTGGGTGCCAGAGTGCGCAGGTGGTCGGCAGCCTGAGCAACATCCAGCAATGTTGCCGGCCAACCACCATCGGAGTCGCCAACGCGGCGATACTCGATATTCCAGGCTGCAATGCCACGACCAGCGAGGTCATCGGCTAAGGCTGTCATCAGATCTAACCCATACCGCGCCCTCCAGAACCCACCGTGAATGAGGATTACTGTTGGGTGTGGACCAGGACTATCAGGTAAATGCAAGTCTCCAAATTGCAATTCCTCTCTTTCTGAGCCGTAAGTCAGTCGCAAGGGTTTGCCAGGTGTTGGTTGAGTTGATCGGGTTGAAGCCGAGCCAGGTATGTTCTGATCAGGATTGAGAGAATCCATCATAAACCCTCCGCCTGCGGATCCCCCATCCCTTCCAGGGAGGGAAGGAAGCAGGCAATCCTTATTTAGTGGGGGAGAGCGGCACCAGCCGCGTCTTCCACCGTAACAACTTCACCGGTCGACAATCTGCAACTTTGGCCGATTGGGTCAACCGCTTACCCGTCTCGGGGTCGTGCAAACTCAGTTGCCCCTCCATGCTCCCGCCCACATAGGCTTTTCCCCACTTGGGATGCTGGACCAGCGTGCCACGCTTGATACCCTGCGAGAGCGTACCGCCATAGGGCTTGCGCTTGTCTCTCTTCTCCGGCTCGAAGCGATGCAGTTGGCGATGGTGCCAATTCAGGGGCGCGATGCAGACGAGTCGCCGATTGTCTGGGGTCTTGCGCCCTCCCACGGTACTATGGGCAAGTATCCAGGCATCAATGCAATGCGCTTGCCACACTTCGGCCAACTTCTTGCCCGTTTTCTTCAACCCCAACTGCTCACGCAGGTTCTTGGTTTCGTAGCCCGGTTTG
>WNGR01013396.1_pt1 | contig 11773 bp, 7 predicted proteins | sample 5407581 | NCBI WGS metagenome assembly WNGR01 (sample SAMN13153383, study PRJNA577476) | soil metagenome | isolation source: 80 cm soil or saprolite under Garry oak tree replicate 2 | place: USA:California | collected 2016-06-15
GCGGCGTTGCCGGCCTGCTCGAATTCCTAATCGACAAAGGCGGCCGCGAAGACATCTACCGCCTCGCCGACGACCTCGCCTTCGAAATCGACGACCTCCTCCCCATCGTCGACGCCGCCCAGCTCCTCGGCTTCCTCAAAATCGAAGAAGGCGACGTAGCCATCACCGAGAGCGGCGCGGAGTTCGCCAACTCCGAGATCCTCAGGCAAAAAGAACTGTTCCGCGACGCCGCTGTCGCCAACGTCCTGCTGCTGCGCCAGATTCGCCGCGCCCTCGACTCCAAGAGCGACCACACCGTCCCCGAGGAGTTCTTCCTCGACATGCTCGATGAGCAGTTCAGCGAAGACGAAAGCCTGCGCCAGATGGAAACAGCAGTGACCTGGGGCCGTTATGCCGAACTGTTCGACTTTGACGCTTCGCGACGCCGCTTCGTGCTGCCCGATGCCCAGGACGAGGTGGCGGCAAGCGAGGAAGAAGAGTGATTATTCAGCATCCGTTTGCGCGCTCCCTGGTCACAGTCCGCACCCGCACATGGCCGTTCATCATCGACCTGTGCGTGGGCCTGTGTGGGCTGGCGGTCTTCTTTTCCATCGTCAAGACCGGCGTTTACTGGATGGGAAAACCCGTCCCCGTAGTTCACATCTCGCATTCCATCAGTGCCCTGCCCGTCTATGCGTTCTACTCCATTATCCGCATCGGCATCGCCTACCTGCTGAGCCTGATCTTCGCTATCAGCTACGGCTACACAGCCGCGTACAATCCCCGCGTCGAGCCATGGATGATCGCCGTTCTCGACATCCTTCAGTCCATTCCCGTACTGAGCTTTTTGCCTCCCGTCATTTTGGCGATGGTCGCGCTGGTTCCCGGTCGTCAGATGGGCATCGAGATGGGGATTATCCTGCTCATCTTCACCGGGCAGGTCTGGAATCTCGCCTTCAGCTTTTATTCATCGCTGAAAAGCATTCCGCGCGAAATGCTCGAGGCCTCGCGCATCTATCGCTACTCCGCATGGCAGCGCTTCTGGCAGCTGGAAATGCCTTACGCCGCCATCGGGCTGGTGTGGAACTCCATCGTCTCCGTCGCGGGTGGATGGTTCGCCCTCATCGCCTGCGAGATGTTCACCATGGGATACCACAATTTCGAGTTGCCTGGATTGGGGAGCTACCTGCAGACCGCCAGCGCCTCGGGCGACATTCGAGCCTTGATCGCGGGTTTCACGGTGGTGATCCTCATCGTTGTAGCCACCGATCAACTAGTGTGGCGGCCCATGATCGCGTGGAGCGACAAATTCAAATTTGAACAGGTTGAATCCGCCGACCGTGTGGTCTCCCCGGTCCTCGAGTTCCTTCGCCGATCACCGCTCATCACGTCCCTGCCCGGCCGTCTCTGGAGAAAATGCGAGGAGCCGCTCTATCGCCGCATCGCACGCTCCACCGAGTGCCGGGTGGTGCGCCCCATCGATGACGAGCAACGCAACCGCAAAGCGTCCCTCGGCCTCTGGGCTCTGGTTGCGGCTGCCATCACCATCGTTGGCTGGGGAGCCCTGCAGGCCATCCTTATGCTCAAAAACCTCACCTGGCCCGACGTCCGCCTGCTCCTCGAAGGCGCGGGAGCAACATTTTTGCGGGTGAACTGCGCACTGCTCATCTCTGCTGCCTGGACGATTCCCGTCGGCGTCGCCATTGGCTTCAACCCGAAAATTGCGCGCATTGTGCAGCCCATTGCGCAGGTCATGGCGTCGGTGCCCGCCACCGCTTTTTTCCCCATTCTCCTCATCGGCTTGGTCAAAATCGGAGGAGGCCTCGGCATCGGCTCCATCGCCCTCATGCTGCTCGGCACGCAGTGGTACATCCTCTTCAACGTAATCGCCGGAGCCATGTCGATCCCCTCGGATCTGCGCGAAGTCTCGTCACTCTTTCACTTCACCCGCTGGCAGCGCTGGACACGCCTGATTCTTCCCGGCATCTTCCCTTACCTCGTCACCGGCATGGTCACTGCCTCGGGCGGCGCGTGGAACGCCTCAGTCTTCGCCGAGTACACCCACCTGCAGGACCGCACCCTTCAGACCATCGGGCTCGGCGCGCAGATTGAATCCGCAACCGACAGCGGCCGCTTCCCCATCATTCTCCTCGCGACGATTCTGATATCGCTCATCGTCGTTACCATGAACAGGCTGGTTTGGCGCCGTCTCTACCGCCTGGCTGAAACGCGTTATAAACTCGGCTGAAGAGGCGGCATCGCAACTCAGCCGCAGGGAGAGCACGATGATCCGGGTTGGCCTGGTGGGTTTCGGCATGGCAGGGCGAGTGTTTCATGCGCCCCTCATTTCATCGGTTGAAGGCTTGGAACTCGCCGCTGTCGTTGAGCGCCACAGCGACGACGCAGCGCAACGATATCCCGGCATCGTCACGTACCGCTCACTCGAAGACATGCTGGCAGATGACTCGCTCGGCCTGCTCGTGGTGGCCACGCCCAGCGGAACCCACTTCGAGACCGCGCGCCAGGCTCTGCAGGCAGGCAAAAACCTCGTGGTGGACAAGCCTGTATCCGTCACGTCGGCCGAAATCGCTCAGCTCATCGCAGTCGCGAAATCCAACGGCTCGCTCCTCATTCCCTTCCACAATCGCCGCTGGGACAGCGAAATCCAGACTGTTCAAAAACTTTTGAGTGAAGGTCACCTGGGCCGTCTCGTACATATCGAATCGCGCCTCGACCGCTGGCGACCCGGCGCAACACGGCGACAATGGAAAGACACTCCCGAGCAGGGCGGAGGTGTACTACTCGATCTCGGAACTCATGTCGTCGACCAGGCGCTTTCCCTTCTGGGCAAGCCGCTCGGAGTAAGCGCGGAAGTGCTGCGGGAACGCGACGGCGAGGGAGCAGACGATTCCTTCACGATCAGGCTCCGCTACCCCCGCCTATGCGTCACGCTGGGAGCAAACAACCTCTCATCGCCCCCGGGAGCTCGCTTCCACCTGCGCGGAACAAAAGGAAACTTCCGCAAGAAGACCGCCGACCTGCAGGAAGAGGAGTTGAACAAAATCACCCGCATCCCGCCTGGGGCGCCATGGGGTGGGGAACCTCCAAGCGATTGGGGCATTCTTTATGTCGACATGGATGGCGCCATGGTCTCGCGGCCCGTCGCTTCGATCCCCGGTGATTACAGGCTCTTCTACTCCGGTGTTCGCGATGCTCTGCTCGGGAAAGCCTCACCGCCCGTCACTGCGCTCGATGCGTGGCGTGTCGCCCGCGTACTTGAGTGGGCCAGGGACAGTTCAGATCAGCGCCGCGAAATCGAGTGCGATTGGACCAGCGAGCCCCTCGGATAATTCCACGACGAAAGCTCTCGCTCCACCCCTTGCCGCGAAAGTGCAGACGACGAATGGCACGACCCTTGCCCGTGCCGGTTTTGCTCACCGTCACTGAAGCGGTCCCGCTAGCGGAGTCGTAGTTTGTGTCGCCTGAATAGGTCACTGTGAGAGTGTCGGTTGCTCCAGCAGCAAGCGAATTCGCAAGAATGATGATGGTTGCTGCACCGCTTGCCAGAGTTGTAGCGGCTGACGTGTAGCTTCCGCTGCTCAGTGTCACGGTTCCCGTGGGTGATGTGCCCGTCCCGGTGACGGTTACGGAAACAGACAGGGCATCGGTGACCGCAATGCTGGTCTTCGCAGGAGTCACTGTCACCGTCGGAGTGGCCTTCGTCGAAGTCGTGGTCGTTGGCGGATCCCAGAAGCCTTTGCAGCCGACCGCGGCAAAGCTCATCACTGCCAGCAATAGACCCGCGCTGAAGACCTTTCTCCAGCGACGCAACCGGCCCGGAAACAAGAAGAAAAACAAAGCCGCAATCCCTGTGCCGCCCGCGGCTCCGAACCATCCACTGCCCTTGGTCAAGGCTGCCCGAATTCTCGCCGCACTGGCGATGCTCGCGACCGTGATCGCCCCCGTACCAGCCGCAGCGCCTGAAATCGTAACCGTGCTGCCGGTTAGTGTTGGAGCGGCATTCGAACCGGCGGGAGACGCAGTTACAGCAGCCGTCAAAGTGATGGTCCCGGTGTAACCGCCGATCGGCGTTACCGTGATCGTCGCTGCATTGGTGCTTGTTGCGCCGGCGGTCAAGGTCACGTCCGCGGCAGAAAGCGTAAAAGTCCCCGGCATCACCACAACCGAGGCCGTGTGGCTGCCCGTCTCATAGTTCGAATCGCCGCTATAGCTCACTGTCAAAGCATCTCTCCCAATGCTGAGACTGTTCGCCGGAATATCAATGCTATAGGCGCTGCTGGAAAGCGGCTTCGGTGTAGACGTATAGCCGCCGCCTGATAGCGTTACTGTGCCTGTCGGAACAGCTCCCGGACCCGTAACGGTGCCCGTGACGGTGAGCGCTACTGTGGTGTACACGCTGGTCGCCGAAGGAGTAACCGTCACCATCGGAGTGAGCGCATTCACGGTCACAGATGCAGTTCCCGTGTGACTTGCATAGCTCACGTTGCCGCTATAGGTCGCTATCAGTGAGTCGACGCCTTTAGCCAGACTGCCGGCCGCAATGGTGAAGGTTGAACTGCCATCTAAAAGGGCTTGTGATGGTGACGTGTACCCACCGCCAGTCAGCGTGACCGTGCCGAAGGGCATTCCGAGGCTGCCCGTCACCGTCACAACGACCGTGAGGCCCTGATCGATGCCTACAGCCGCCACTGATGGGGCCACCGTCACCGTGGAAGCTCCGCTGCCGATGGACGTGGACCAGGAATTCACCAGTTCGGTCGCGTTCACGCTCCCCAGGCCAGTCGCAAGATCGTAGCCTGGCGTGGCGTCATACCCCGTTAAGAAGTACCATCTGGCGGAGTTTCGGCTGCAATCGGTACTTGCCGCAACACAGACGACAGAGATGTTGCCCTGCGTCACATCCTGAAAGATCGCGGACCCATTTGTCCCGTTGTAAAGATCGTAGAGTTCTTTTGCCGACTGGCCCAGTCTGCCGCCTGTCTTCTCCTGCACCAGTGCCAGTATTCCCGCAAACGCAGGAGTGGCAGTGGATGTGCCGCCAAACCCGTTAAAGAAAAAGCTGTTATCCGTTTGCGCGGCGCAGTTGTATCTCGCACTGCCGCCAGTAACTGGATCATCGGTGCAGACCAGCCACGCCGATGAATCCACTCCGTTTCCAGACATGAGCGAAATGTCAGGCAAATCCCGCGCGCTATCTGCCGGAACGCCCGTTCCCCGTTGCCATGATGGTTTCGCGTAGCCGCCGCTGCACACTCCGGTCGCATCGGCGTTAGTGGAGCAGTTACTCGCCCCGCCGCCCCCGGCCACAATATTGGAATTGTGACTTGAATCGAAGTATGGAACATTCGCGCTCAGCCCAAAGTCGTTCACCGGAGAGTTGTTCCAGGTTGACTCTGGGATGTACGAAGTCGCCGTGCGAAACAGGTTCCCGGCGCTATTCACGGTGTCCGCGTAAGTGGTAAATGAACTAAGAAGCCCCGCCAGATCCGTTCCACCAACCGCTACGTTAAACGGCGTAGAGGCATATCCATTGACCTTCAATCCATATTGAGCGGAATAAACCTGAAGGGGATCGTCGCAGGCTGCGGATCCGCTATCGCCGCTCGAAACTGTCACCGCGATTCCTTGCGCGGCTGCCTGTTGCCACCGGCTATTGATCAACGCATTATCGGCCGTGGTGAGTCCCTGTTCGCACGCCCCAAAACTGAGACTGAAGATATCGACCGCATTGTCGTTGATCGCCCGCTCGATCGCCAGGTCGACACTTGTGGCGGCATAAAAGTGGATTGCTGCCCCAGGTGCAAGTCCGCTCGCCAATTCCGTATCGATGTAGCCCTCATCGGTGTCGCCGTTGGCCGTGACGCCATCGATGTTGGTGATCGTGACACCGTTTGCCGCCCCTGTGAAACGGTTCTGATACCCCATTACAGTGCTCGCTTGGATTGCAGCGTCACCACCGATGCCGATGGTCACGCCCTTCCCCGTATAGGACCCTCCGGTGCTGAAGTTGGCATTCAGACTATTCGGCGCGTTGTAGATCGTCGCCGCGTCGCCGGGCACAAGGTAGAGAAAATAGGGATCGTTGGACGTACCGGTTCCCGTTGTGTATTGAGCTCTTGCGCCGCCTGCGGCCCCGGAGTTTACCGGCACCAGCCTTCCGAGGCGCGGATCGAACTTCCCCGCCTTTCCCGGAACGTGATGCGGCTTAGGTTTGATCGTGTTCAAGCGAGCCACACCAGTCACGACCGGCGTAAGCGCCGTGGGAATTCTCGGCTCCGTTACGTTTGAGACAAACGCTTCCCCGTTCATCTCGAAAGAATGAATCGGAGTATGAAGCGCCTCCTCCACCTGCTTTACCTTTCCGGAAAAGGCAATATTCGTGCGTCCCGGCGAAACCGCCTCAACTGTTAGTCCGCGCGACTCGATCCATGCCACGATAGCCGCAATGTCTGAATCGGTCGGTCCATATAACTTGCCGAACTGCTCCGGAGTGACCCATTTCTGATAATTGGCCGATGATTTGTCCTGCAATTCGGCCATGAACTTATCGAGCGCCGCCTGTTGCTCGCTCGACCGTGACAGCACCAGCCGGACGTGCGTCAGTTGCGTCGATGCCGCCGCCTCGCCCCGGTCAAATTGCGCCCGCGCAAACAATGGCACGCCGCCCTTCAAAGTAGTCAGCGATGACTCCTCGACAAGATCGCGGATGCGAGGCGCGGGACCAGAACCCTGGGCTGTCAATGCTGAACTACACAGCAACAGACTCACCATTGCTAATTGCGAGAGGAAACTTGGGGGACGCATCGTTCTATCTCAGCCTTTCTTCTACCAGCGCCAATAGCAAAAGCCTTCCTGCAAATGCAGGAACAAGCGCCAGATGACCGGGCTGGCCGCTCGGATAATAATACGGGGAAGTCGTAATCATACCCTCGTGTGATAACGCCTGAGAAGAAAAAAGCGAAAGCCCCGAATTCTCTTTCCCGACAGACTGAAGCCTGCATGCCAGAGGCACCGGGCTTCCTCGAGCTTCTCGCCGGCTACATCACCGGCAACACGATGACCCTCACAAGCGTGACCTTGCCTTTGAGTTGCGGATCTGCCGAAGACGGCTGACGTGACTCTCTTCGCTTGCCAACTGCATAACTCCTCCGCAGTACGGGGCCCACTTTAAATTCACTCATCTGACCCAATCTCACGTCTAAATCGTTTAACCTCATCTAAATTGCCGTTTTCCGCTTCAGTTTCCCACCCGTTAGTGCAATAGACAACAAATACTTCTATCGGATACCATCCACTTTGACCTCGTTCTGTAACAATTGAGGTTGAATCGATGCACGCCTCACTGTTCATTACCTGCTATAACGACACTCTCTATCCCGAGACCGGGCGCGCAGTCGTGCGGCTGCTCGAGCGGCTTGGCGTTTCCGTGGAGTTTCGCGCAGCGCAAACCTGCTGCGGCCAGATGCACGCCAATACCGGTTTTCGCGGTGAAGCATTTTCCCAAGCCAAACGTTTCGTGCGCCTCTACCAGGACGCTGAATCCGTCGTAATTCCCTCTTCTTCCTGCGTCGCCATGGTGCGCGATCAGTATCCGGGACTTTTCGAGGAGCTAGGCAACGAAGATCTGCGCAAGCAGCTCGCCGCCCTCATGCCCCGGGTCTTCGAGCTCAGTGAATTCCTCATCGATCGCCTCGGTGTCGACGACGTCGGCGCCTACTTCCCTCACCGTGTCACCTACCACGCCAGTTGCCACGGCGTTCGCGCGCTGCATCTCGGCCAGCGCCCGTTCCGACTCCTGAGTAAGGTACGTGGCCTCGAACTGGTTCCCCTCGACAATCTCGACCGCTGCTGCGGCTTCGGCGGAACCTTCTCGATCAAGAATGCCGAAGTCTCCTCGGCTATGCTCTCCGCCAAGCTGCACGACGTCCTCTCCACGCGCGCCGAGTATTGCACCGCCCTCGACAACAGCTGCCTCATGCACCTCGGCGGCGCGATGCATCGCGAGTTTGCCGGAGTCAAGACGATTCACATGGCGCAGATCCTCGCCAGCACCGAGGCCTCACCGGCCGAGACAACCGCATGAGCCATCCGGCGACACATCCCGAAATGGATCCACGCCTCGCGCCCCCCTTTCCCAAGGCCGCGCTTCCCGTACTGCGTAATATTCAACTGCGCAAAAATGTAGAGCACGCCACCGACGTGATTCAGACCAAGCGCAATCGGCTGGTAGCTGAAAAAACCGACTGGCAGCAGTTGCGAAACGCCGCTTCCGCCATTCGCGCTCACGCACTCGATCATCTTTTGACCTATCTCGAACAATTCGAGTCGCGCTGCACCGCTGCCGGAGGCATCGTCCACTGGGCCACCGATGCCGCTGAAGCGCGCACCATCATCCTCAACATCCTGCGTGAAGAGGAGGCCAGCGAGGTCATCAAGATCAAGACCATGACCTCCGCCGAGATTCAATTGAATCCCGCGCTCGAGGCCGCAGGCATCCGCCCCATCGAGACCGATCTCGCCGAGCTCATCCTGCAACTCGGCGAAGATGAGCCCTCGCACATCGTGGTTCCGGCGCTTCACGTCGGCCGCAGCCAGGTACGCGAAATCTTTGCCCGCCGCATGGGGCTAAAAGACCTCAGCGACGATCCCCACGCGCTCGCCGCGGCCGCCCGCACCTATCTGCGGCAAAAGTTTTTGAGCGTGCCCACCGCCATCAGCGGCGCCAACTTCCTCATCGCCGACACTGGCGGCGTCGCCATCGTGGAGTCGGAAGGCAATGGACGCATGTGCCTTACCCTGCCGCGCACCATCATTACAATCGCCGGTATCGAGAAGGTGATCCCGCGCTTTCAGGATCTCGAAGTCATGTTGCAGGTGCTGGCGCGCTCGGCCACCGGCGAGCGCATGAACCCCTACACCTCGCTCTGGACCGGTGTCAGGCCCGGCGATGGACCGCAACGCTTCCATGTCGTATTACTCGACAACGGCCGCTCGTCGATTCTCGCCCGCCACAAAGAACGCCAGACGCTCAAATGCATTCGCTGCGCCGCCTGCATCAATACGTGCCCGGTGTATCGACAGACCGGCGGCCATGCCTACGGCTCGGTATACCCCGGACCCATCGGTGCAATCCTTACGCCTCAACTCATGAATATGGAGTTCGCGCAGTCGCTCCCCTACGCTTCATCACTATGCGGAGCCTGCTACGAAGTCTGCCCCGTCAAGATCAACATCCCTGAAGTGCTGATCGAACTCCGCGCCCAGGTCGTGAATCAGGAGCGCGAAGAACCCAATCGCTTCTTCGATCCCATGTACCTCGGCATGCACATCGCCAACGGCATCTTCGCGAGCGCCTCGCGATTCCGCGCAGCGCAGCGGATGGGCCGCATCGCTCTCAAGCCCTTCACCGGCAAAGATGGTTGGATTCGCAGCTTGCCGGGTCTCGGCTCACGCTGGACCATGACTCGCGATCTGCGCGGCCTGCCCGACCAGACCTTTCGCGAATGGTGGGCGACGCGCGGCAAGGAGGGCCAATGAGCACCACGGTATCGTCGCGCCAGCTCATCCTCGAACGACTTCGAGTCGCCACCCGCGACATCGCAAGCGATCCTGCAATCGCCTACTCCCAGCTACCCCGAACCTACACCCGCGCCGGCGCCCTCAGTCCCGAAGAACGTCTCAAGCTATTCATCGAGCGCCTCTGCGAATATGACGCCGAAGTCGTCGAGTCATCTCCCGAGGCCTTACCCGACAGCATCGCCGCGCAGCTCACAGCCAGTGGCCGGCTGATGTTTGTCGCTCCCTCCGGACTTCCCCCAGCATGGTTCGCGCTCGGATTCAATTGGATAACCGACCGAGGAATCACGTACGCCCAGATGGATCGGTCCGATGGCGTTGTCACCGCCGCGTCATGCGGCGTCGCTGACTCTGGCACCATCGTGCTGCATCACGCGCCCGATCAGGGCCGGCGCGCCATCACGCTTCTTCCCGACTGGCATCTCTGCATCGTGCGCGCCAGCCAGATCGTGGAAACGCTGCCTGAGTACTTCGATCGCTTTCCGCAACCGCCCGCTCTCGCGACCTACATCTCCGGCCCGAGCGCAACGGCAGATATTGAAATGACGCGTATCAAAGGCGTGCACGGACCGCGCTTCCTGCACGTGATTGTGGTGCGCGACGATGTGTAGTTTCACGCCGGCTCACCCCGGCCTGTAGAAGATTGGCAGGCAACCATGAAGCTTTCAGAATCCGCAGCCTTCACACTCGCAGAACAAGCTCTCGATGCGTTCAAAATTGAAATCCCTTCCTGGGGATTTGCCAACACCGGCACCCGCTTCGGCAAGTTCACCCAGCCGGCTGCCGCGTCGACCATTGAGGAAAAGTTCGCCGACGCCGCCGAGGTAAACCGCCTCACCGGCGCCACTCCCACCCTCGCACTCCACGTGCTGTGGGATCTGCCGAATGGCGCCAGAGATGTATCGACTGTCCGCGCGCTTGAACGCCACTTCGGCGTCCGCGCCGGTTCCATCAACCCCAATCTGTTTCAGGATCAGGAGTACAAATTCGGCTCGCTCTGCAACCCTTCTCCTGAAATTCGTGGACAAGCCTTGGCACATGTACTCGACTCCATCGAGATCGCCAGGCAGCTTGGCTCTCGCGATATCTCCGTCTGGCTTCCCGATGGTTCCAACTATCCCGGCACCCAAAGTATTCGCAAGCGTATCGGTTGGCTCGAACAAGCCCTGAGCACAGCTCACGCCAATCTCGGCCCCGATCAGCGCCTGCTCATCGAATATAAGCCCTTTGAGCCTGCCTTCTATCACACTGACATCGCCGACTGGGGCATGTCTGCCCACCTCACCCGGGTTGCCGGAGATCAGGCCCGCGTGCTCGTCGACACCGGCCACCACTATGCGACGCAGAACATCGAACAGATCGTCGCCTGGCTCCTGCACACCGGCTTGCTCGGCGGATTTCACTTCAACGACCGCCGCTACGCCGACGACGACCTCACCCTCGGCTCTATCGATCCCTACCAGGTCTTCCGCATCTTTCATGAAATTCACGCCGCGGCCACCGATGGTCTCGAACTCGACATCGCCTTCATGATCGACCAGAGCCACAATCTCAAGGGAAAGATCGAGGCCACCGTGCAGACCGTCATGACCGCTCAGGACATCTGGCTCAAGGCTGCCCTCGTCGATCGCGAACAGCTCGCCACGCTCCAGCAATCATGCGACCTCGTCGCCGCCGAGGAATTGTTCCGCGGAGCATTCTGGCGCGACGTTCGCCCTCTGACTGCGGCATGGAGAGAGGCGCGCGGTCTGCCCGCCGATCCGCTCGCCGCACTGCGCGAAAGCGGCTACATGGAGCGCATCACACAAGAGCGCGGCAGCCGCCAATCCACGGTAAACAGCTACGCTTGAAGCGGCTCACGCGCGATCTATGAAAGCCCCGGCAAAATGAAGGCGAGTGCGTGTTGAAGTCAAAGCTCGTCAAAATCCCGCATCGCTCACAAATCTCAAGGATGAAAACGAGCCTTACTCCGAAACCACAACACCGCCCACCACCTCGTCGATCCTCTGCAATGCATCCGATGAAAGCTTCACCGCTATCGCACGCACATTGTCCGCAATCTGCTCAGGCCGCGACGCGCCGATAATTGCCGAAGCCACTTCGTTGCGGCGCAGAACCCATGCCAGCGCCATCTGCGGCATGGTCAGTCCGAGATCGGCTGCGATCGGTTTCAACTGCGTGACAGCCTTCAGCAAAT
>WNGR01007237.1_pt1 | contig 11770 bp, 13 predicted proteins | sample 5407581 | NCBI WGS metagenome assembly WNGR01 (sample SAMN13153383, study PRJNA577476) | soil metagenome | isolation source: 80 cm soil or saprolite under Garry oak tree replicate 2 | place: USA:California | collected 2016-06-15
ACCAACGACTAATACGGTAAAAAAATAATATCTACACCGCCAAGTAACCAAAATATTATCCATCTGGACAAAAAAATTACTAAAGACGCGGTGGGGGTGGGGAGTGGAAGTGGGGCGCATCGTGGGCACACGGGACGGGAGCACGGTGCTGGAGCACGGAGGCGACGAGAAGCAGAGAAATGAATCACAACGAAACAATTCGAAGCGAGGCGAAGGCACTGTACTTCAAAAATCGCCCAAATCAATCTCGATAGTTTCGAGAACGCGTGCGTGGAAATCGCCCTTCCCATTCATACCCGCCTTGGACGGGCTCTCCGCCGGTACGGCACTCGTCTGGGGAGAGTTCTTCGAGGGCGGTGCGTGTGCGTCTGGCGCAGGTGACCCGCCGGGGTTTGGCGTGGTGGACCTGGGCAATGACAAGGAACAGAGAGAAAAACAGGATCGTCAGTTCTCAGCCGCAGTGTCCAAGGGCATCGGGAAAGACCGAAGAGAGGGGAGGTATATCCGCACATACCTCGATGCAAACAAGCGCGGGACTGTGCGCAGCCGCGCGCTGGGGTCAAGGGCGGTGGGCGTACCGAGTCGGCGCTCGCGGCGCTTCCGCTCCGCCTCCTGGAGCTCCGCGCGGCGAATCGCATCGAGATTTGCCTTGCGGTTGCGCTCGTTCACCTTCGCGAGCAGTGCGCTGGCGTCCCCGGTCGACTCAATCGGCGCGGGGGGCAGCTCCGCAAGCTGCGCGTCGAGGACGGTGACTTCTGCCTTGTCATTACGTCGCATAGCGAGCGTGCGCAGCTGTGTTAGCCGGGCGCGTTCTAGCGTTGCCCAGTTGGCCGCCTGTGGCTTGCCGCTGTCACCTTGCAATTGGCTTTTCGCTCGAAGCATGGCTGTGATATCGCTCTGAAAGGTTTGTGGCTTAGTATGGGGCAAGAGGGGATGACAACTAAGAGACCCACTTCGGTCATCGGTTGGCTGACGAGTTTTGTCATTTGGTTGGTCTTCTTTTCCAACTCGCGCTTTGTTGGTAACTTGATGCGGGAAGCCTCCCATGTGATCTTAAAGCGACTGAGCTCCGCCTGTAGTGCATGTCGGCGCAGCTTCTAGGTCGCCCTTCCAATATCTACTGACCTCTGTAAAGTCCACGTTTGAAACCTTGTCCATAGGGAACACATCTGTCGAGGACCCGTACTTGAGTTCGAGAACCAAATTACAAGTGATGTTATCATTGATTTTATAGTGTTTACTGTGTAGTTGAGTGTCTAGAAGGAGTTCAGCAAAGGTCACAAGGGTGCAAAGAGCGACGCACGATGAATCTCATAGATGCGGTATTTATCTGGTCCCACAAGGTAACGCACATACGCTCCTGAGTGAATGGTCAGAAAAAACTGGCTGAGTAGCGTGTTAGGCGGTACCTTTGACGTACTCCCCGAACCAAGGGGCCAAAAAGTGTTTCGCGAGGGAATCTCGCGTCAAGCGCGCCTTGTTCAGATCTTCCAGAGTCATGGGTTCGTCATTAGGATGTGCTATTCCGAAGAGTTTACGTTCTTTTTCTTCCTCCTGCTCAAATTTAGTAATTTGTCCATCTTCTTCATCGTCAGAGGTTTCCATCTCCATGGGAGATGACGACCGGTCGCGCTTCGGGGAGCCTCGAGACTTGAACAGGACTGAGGAAGAGCGATGGACCGCGAGGCTGAGGCACGTACTCGTTTTCTCTCATCTTTCGCTTTCCGTTTCGCCCTCAACTCGTCAAGTTTCCGCGACTTTTCCTTAGTCGCGCCGCGAATGGTGTGCTGGCCTGGAAAAGGCATTGGAATTATTTGAGAAGAAAGTGCCATGGTAAACGCACGTTTCGCTGCTTTGGCGATACTGTCTCCGTCGCCAGCTTTCTGAGCTTTCAGCATTTGGTCAAGATTCCGTTTGTCTGTAATGCGTTGGAGCTCCTCCAGTCTCTGGGCAAGGACCTCCTCTCGCTCGATTTCGGGCATTTCCAAAAGCCTATAAAGCTCTTAGCTGGGCCCTGGACGCAGGGCGAGAGTGTGGCTATGTACCGCTGGCGGTCGTATTCGTCGATGTATTTGCCTTCGAGCGGGTAAGGATTTTCTTCCTCGCTCTCAGGCCCATCAGCATCCGAGGTACTATCCATTTCGCTATTTGGAGAAGGAGGTCTTAAGACCAGAGGAGGACCATTGACTTATTCCTGCTCACCCTACTGCTTTCCGTCGCTTTGCTTCACTTTTCGACGAACCCTCACGGCGCTTGCGCTTTTTCTCTGTTGCGCCTGCAAGCTCTAGGAGCTCGTCTGAAAAATCGCCATCAGAGTCGGACATGGTGGGTCGGTGACAAAGGGGAAAAGGGGATGAATGCGGTGTTGTAGTTCCTCGGATCCAGTGGGCGCTGGCGGAAACATCAGACACAACGGCTCTCGCTGTTTGCCGGCCGATTAAGTAATAATTCGCCGGTCCGAGCAAGCAACCGCCATCCATGCATCATCTGTGCCATGGGGTAATCCCCATCATATCTCGCCCTCTTCTCTACCCCACCATCACCACTTATACCGCCATGGCCTCCAAATGCTACCTTCTCGACCTGCCAGATGAGGTCATTCTCTCCGTAGCAGTCAAATTGGCCCTGGCGGACCTTGCCTCTTGCTTGCTTTCGTGCCGACGCCTGTCCGCGTTAATCTCTGAGTCCTCTCTCATGCAATATCTCATCCGCACCATGCTTCACGGCTTGCACGACCCTCTCGTCTCTGATATGTCCATCCCCGAACGCGTAAAGGCGCTAGACGCCTGGGAAAGAGCTTGGCTCGAGCTTAGCGTGTCTAACGAACCGTTTCAACGCCACCCGCTATCAGCAGTTGGCCTAAACGACGCAAAGAAGTGCATCGTGCAAAGCGGTGTCCTTGTTGGCACCCAGTTCAACGGTATCCGTCTCGCTGGAGGCTACTGTTACCTTGACGTCCTGCACCTACTCAACGAATCCAAATCCGTCGGCCGATTCAGTATCCCTAACCTAGGCGGCGACATTTACGTCCAATCTTACACATACGCCCCTGAAAATGACCTTATGGCGATAATATATCAGTTCGTATCCCCGCCGTTTCCATCACAATAGAGTGGCAGAGAGTGTATTGATATAGTTCACAGGACTGACAGGCGAAGCGGAACACCCAGGGCACAATTTCATCAATTCTCTACATCCAATAGGCACCCGAGCGCCGCAGAACATTGCCTGGAATTCGACCAACTATGGAATGTTCGAGGCACGTGCGTGGAATGTTGTGGTGACAACATGGTTGTCATCCTCGATGCGCAAAAGATCGGAGACACTGAGCCTGGTGATTACGTATTCCTAGTCGAGTGGAAGATAGGCCGAATCACACAGGCACGTTTACTCACAACTTGACATCGCCAAGCAGAGTTTCCTCACACAACTCACACCGATAGCTTCGAAAAGTGCGGCCTGGCACCTACAGCGCTGTGGTCACCTTCTTATCACGTGACACACTAGCGTTTGCTCGGCGCGACACCTTCGAGCTCGAACTTTGCAAGCTCACCTCGCCAGGCGCAGATAGTGACGCTGCGCCCACCCTCCAGACTGTTTCTTTGCTCAAGCTCCCGAGCCTACTCAGTGGACAACAGATAGACATCCGGTTATCCCAGCCCGCACCGCTTTCCGGCGCCCACCAAGCGTCAGGAAGACCCTCCCTCGCGGCGTTCCCATTCAGGAGCAACCCTGAGGACGATATCCTCGCCTTTGACGTCTTCTTCCACGCCGACCATGGGAGGCGGATCATTTTCGTCGCGCGGCGGCGCACGCTCCTCGCACTCGCGGCCGAGCCGCGGGCATCGGCAGGCGCAAGAGCGTGGGAAGATTGGGGCCCGCGTGCGACGCACTGGATGGAGCTCGACCCGCTGAACGACTCGCTCAGCCTCGCGGGCTCGCGGTGCGTGCTCGTCAAGTACTCGCACCTGCGCAACCACTTCGTGCTCGACCTGCGCGACTTCAATCCGCACCGCGTGCGCGCGCTGCGCCCCGCCCCGGCGGTCACGGTGCTGTCCGCCGAGGCGTGCTTCGAGGAGGATGTCGTGTGCGAGCTGCCGTTCGTGTCGCTCAGGAAGGAGAATGTCGGGAGCCGCGTGTTACTCGACGACGAGTGGATGGCGGAGATACTGGTGCGTACACGCAGTCTTTTTAATTTCGCGTTGTGCGTGTTTGCTAACCACCATCGCTGCCATCGCCAGTGGGACCCGGATTTGCAATCCCAGTCCATCCATTTCCGTACCATAGCGTCACCTGCGCAGGAGTTATCCTCTCCACGATGATACGCACTTTCATTATACCCGGGTGTTGTGTGTACGCTTATCCTCGTCGCATACTGTTGATTCCCTTGCTGGGGGTGCGAGCCCTGTGAGATGGCCAGAGTACTGGCGCGGTAAAATCGTGATGTCATGGTACACCAGAGTCTGTCAGAGGCGGATATTAAGGTGTGGCATTCCGCAGCTTCTGCACAGTATCTTTATACAACAAGGGGTATTAGGCTGAAACAAAGCGTAAGGAAAGAACAACCGGGGCAGAGGGAGGTCGCATCACTCCCCCCGCATACAAATGGTACAGGACCTCACATACTTAATACATGTACCTGAAGTCTGGCGCGCGGTCTCCGAGCTCGCGCAGCTGCCTCGCGGAGAGCTTTACCGCGTCCGGCCACGCGGTCGCTTCGTCGCGTGCGCGGTTGATGCGGCGGTACATGAGCAGTATGATTGGGATGGTCACGAATCCAATCCCGACGAACATGAGCATGATGCCATCTGTGTGCCATAATGAGCGAACCAATGAGCGAGCGAAGACAGTAAAGGACGGGAAAGCGGAGGGTACGCACGACCGATTATATAGCGCGGCGCGTCCTGCGTGCGGAATACGTTCGACGCGATCGCGCCCGCAAAGTTGCCGATGCCGATATGGAGCGCCATGCCCACTCCGCGCTTGTACTGCCCTGCGAGGTTGTTCCCGAGCCTGTGCGGGTGCAGGTCAGGACTTCGAATTCGGAACGCGCCAAAGGTCTCACCAGCTGACGACGCCAGGGAACGCGGCGTACGACCCGGTGACGCAGAAGAACGTACCGAAGTACTTGACACCTGGGGAGGCGGAGGAGATGTTGATCGAGAATCCGATGAGGAGCAAGCAGAGCCCCGCGAGGATGAAGGGCGAGCGGCGCTGGATGCGGTCAGACCATAACGCAAAGACGTACACCATCACCGCTGGCGCGAGGATAACCGCATTAGTTGGCTGGATGCATCACCTGCACATGGCGCAGAAGCAGGACGTACTGGCAACGATGTACGGCGGTACAGTGAGCAGCTGAGAGACGGCTGTGGAGAAGCCGAACGTGTGGATAATGGAACTGCAGTTTTCAAGAAGTGCTGATCAGTGGTCTGCGAACGCCGGTCGGGCACGCAAAAGGAAGAAGTACGCACGGCAAGAAGAGAGAAATTCCGTAGACTGTCGAAGAACACGCGTCAGCCTACACGCCACGAGGACGAGATTCCCCGAATATTACGCACGCGGTCCGACGATGGACATGTATACGAGAATGTGCAACCAGACCTGCCAATCCGTGAGCGCAGCCAGTATGTGGCGCACGCTGAAGTGCTCCTCCTCTCCGACGGATGAATTGTCGTATTCTGTGATAAATCCCAGCTGATGAGCATGTCCACTGTGTAATGTTAGTACGCACTCTTCTTCCAGATAACGTAGGCCCTCTCCTCCGGCGTGAGAAACGTCGCCGTATTTGGGAAGTCGACCATGACGAAGAAAGCAATGATGCCGACAACCACTGTCGCAATACCCTCGAGAATCTGTGTGCAAGCGACCCGTTACGCTCATTATTCGACTGGGCGGTAGCGGACTTACGAAGATCCACGACCAGCCAAGGAGACCGTCGGTTCCACCCATAAATGAAATGGCATAGGCAAGCAGACCAGAGAAGGCGCCTGCCATCGAGGCAGCGCCGAAAAAGAGGCCGACGCGGAACTGGTACATAGAGCGCGGGTACCACATCGACAGGCTGCGGTGCAAGTGTACATAGATGTCAGTCTATGTATGTCCCCCTTTTTTGGAGGACGCACAAATACACCACTCCGGGGAAAAGACCGGCCTCGGCGAATCCGAGGCAGACGCGGACGCCAACGAGCTGAGGATACCTGCCGCACGATTGGCATTGGAAACGCATTTCCGCAGAGGAATGACGGCGTACGTTTTGACAAGACCCATAAGCGTCACAATGGTTCCCCAGAGGACTGTGATGAATGGCAGGAAACGAGACGGGCGCAAGCGCTTCAAGACCAAACTATGTGTGTTGATCAGGATAGACGAAGGGAACAGACATAATATTATGCTAACTTGGCAGGGCATTCAAACAGATTGTATGACTGCGATGCATTTGTGAGCAATCGCACTCATGGATCTTGAAACTGGCAACTCACGATGAAGTACATGGTCTGGTGTCATGCGTCCAGATTAGGAAACACATAAGCGTCGTCAAACTCAGACGCGACGCACCAGGGCGATGTTGTATTTGTTTCCAGTAAGATCCAACTGTGTGACAAGGCCTTGAAGCTTGGCGTTTCCGATGTTTCCTAAAAAGCGCGTGGGAAGTTAGACGATTCGATGGAGCGCACATAAAAGGGCTTAAACCTCGGTCTAGGAAACTAAGGAGGTACATGGATGCAAGAATGGGCATCAGACGGAGATCGACCTTTCTATAGAGTGCTCTCTCCTGCTCGGGTGTGAGCGTGGGTGGTGGCGGGAGCTGGGAGTCTCCGCCAAAATCGAGGACGGAAAGACGCTCCTCATCTGAGTTTGACCCCACGGTGTGGTCACGGTTCTTGTCGTCGATCTTCTCGGTGACAGTGACGTCCGTCTTCTCTTTTGTGAGCGACGATGAGTCCCGTTCCACAGAAGGCGCCATGGTCGACAGGGAGGTGCCAAAGGGAAGGCAGAGTTGGCGTGCGAACTGAGAATATTTTATAGGTTCCGTGAGGAGGTCCCGACCACGGAAGGTGTCGCGATAAGAAAGAGGGTCGGCACATGTACATAACACGAATGTAAGGGAGTATGTTCGTACCTCGTAAGGGTGCCTGCGTTAGAGCTGGTAGGCTGTCGAACAAGGTTTTGCCTGGGATCCAAGGCGGGAAAACATTCTCCAAGTAAGGACATGGGAAGCTTCTTCGTGCGAACTGTGGGTTTTGCGGACAAGTCAAGTCCGAGTCGATCTCATGTGCCCGCGATATCTAGGACATTGGCCTTGAGTGCGCCTAAGATCGGCGTTGATACGACACTAGGTCAAACATCTGCATAGGTCGACGCTCACCCTAAGTCCCCAAGGTGTGCAATTCACGCACCGCCATAGATTGGCCACGGGTTTACAGAGATCAGCTTGGGGGCGGCCATTTGTGGCAGTATGCCGCGAGCCTAATACGGCTATCAACAAAATTCTGGTCGGCTTCCTGCCATTGTACTGTTAGGAAAATGCACTGTACTATGGTACATGTAGAGGAAATTTGGGGTCGAATACAAATGAGGCCGAGCCTGAGGAAACGGAGTCCGGGCCTGACTCGGAACGATCATCACGCTTCACGCTGACACATGCTTCACAACTCACATGTACTCACACGCTGCTTTGACAGCTCTCACATGTCCCAAATGACCCTTCAATCACAGCCGTGTTTTCAGAACATGTAACAGAGAGAGGTCACGATGCGAATTTATTCAAGATTCATTTTACGACTCAGAGTCTCGGCTAATTCTAAGTAACCATCCTTCCTACACGCCTCTCAACACTTGGTTTCCAGTCCGAACCTGACAGAGCCTCGCTGTATTTATCAAGGTATTTATTTCCAAATACTGTTATCGAAGTTCAAGTTCACATGGAGATCTGCCATGCACGTACAGTTGCTTAGTGGCCCAGATGGTATATGAGCGCAGTCAAATTGCAGCTTGACTAGTAGGATGTAAGATGGTCCCCGACCATTTGGAATTGATGGCAGGTGCGTGAAGCGGACCTGGCTGCCTACTGGAAATTCGATTCATGATTCACGTCGAACGAAGTAGGCGTTTTCCGAGGAGTAGACCATACTCCGAGTCGCTCTTGCATTTTTCGCGGTTTCAGTCCCAATTTCCAAAATTTCCGGAGGTTGATACCGTCCCACGTGACGCTTGCTTGTGTGCGTTGCCTGCGGGCATACTGTACATTACAGTGCGGCCAGTAGGATGGGGTAGCCTAGTTTACTGTACTGTATTCCCGGATCCGGCTCCCAGTCAGGCGCGCCTGCACACATGGGCCACATGGGCCGCTTTCACGTCTTCCGGTTCCAGCAACTGCCCTTAGTCAGTGCATCATATTCGGAACGACCCGCCCCGGGCCTCAATTCTGTTTCAACTGCGACCTCTGAATTTCTGAGGTTGGGCGTTGAGCGCTTCGAGCGCCCTAGTTTCTGCCTGAAGCTCGGTTCGGTTCCCTTTCTTGCTTCCATCACGCCTCACCAGCGCCATCGCGTGTCCACGCAGAGCGGCTAGACACTCGGAGATAGGTGGAACAGTGTCTACTAGACACAACTATTTTGTCATCCAATGAAGGGCCACGCTCTCATCTAAATACTTATTGGTAGCTGGCACCATTATAACTAGTAGAAAATGGAAGTTTCTCCGACTCTGCAACATTTCGGCTAACACGCACCAATGTTGGTGATCATCTCCATCGATGCAATGTTTTCTTGCTTTCTCTAGTTTCGGGTGTTTTGTTCCGACAGAGCTGCTTCTCTGTCAGCTAGCTGCCCCTCATGTGCGGCTGACTCACGAGGCGGTTCACAGGATGGATAAGCACCGGGTTGTGTGAGCGTCCTAGGATCTGGGGCAGTGTTGACAGGTAATCTGCGCAGCACTAATGTGAGAGTGTGAGTGCTGTGCAGACTTTGCCGCAGTCTTGACGTTTCGAGTATCTCTGCTGTTGGAGAGACGTCCTTTCATTCTCTTCTCCTCAACTACCTCTTTACATCAACTCTCCGACTGTCGTGTGCTGAGGCATAGGTCAACACGGTAAGTCCTGAGTAGCTTTCTCGGTGCATTCTTACTAGTTGGTGATTGTATCTCATTTTCCCTCTTCACAGTATCTATCCCCGAAGTCGGCCACAGTGTCACTTATCTTCAACATGTCCTCTCGTCGCTACCTCGATTACATCCTGCGCGCCCTGACTGTCTTCAACTTCTAGCTATAGTGCAATTCGTTCACCAGGGGTCATCAAAACGGAGAGAAGACCTCGACCAAACCATTATGCACCTAACAGAAGCAGTCTTCCTTCCTCTTCGCACTTGGGACGGATCCAGCGCAAATATCGTTCAGCTGTTTTACTTCCTCGCCGTCACCCTTCTTCGTCGCTCAATGGAATACGATCAACTTGAGGATCTCAGATGCTCAGTTGATTATCTCCGCTATCTGGGTGACCTACCCCTTGAAGCATTCGGCGTCCCGCGCGTTGCAGTTACAGCATCGCTTGTCCACGCATTGACCACCCAGGTGTTGCAGGAGTCTGGTGACGTGACGCAGGACATTGAGAAGATGGTTATTTTGTGCCACGAGCTCCTCAATTCGGACATCTCAACAATCTACTGCATCAGTGCTATCGAATCGATGTTGAGGGCTACTCTTTCCCAGATCTCTCGAGGAAAGCGGTTACAGCCCTTAGACCAAGTCATAGAGTGCACGCGGGAGGCGCTCAAGATCTGCCCACCAGATTTCTGCGACATACCCCTCGGGTTTGCCAGTACACTCTCCATTCGCTATCTTATACTTCATTTAGAAGACGACTATGAAGAGGCGAGGGCGGTCCTAGAAAAAATTATCTCTTCGCGCCCAGACAATGTTTTTGCCCAAGGGCTTCTCGCCGGACTTGTGCACGCCCGATCCGTCGTGTACAGGAGCCCGGAACGTTCAGAGGAGGCTATGTCCCACTTACGTACTTTTCTCGGAAACCCCTCTCTTCCCGATACTTTCCGTGCTTCTGCCACAGAGGCCATAGCTATTCACACGCGGCTGCGTTTCGACCAGTTTGGTCTAACCCAAGATCTTCTGAATGCGCGTTCCCGTATTTCGGAGATTGCTGACCTTTCACCCTCTCAATACATGCATACGACCGGCAGGGGTATCGCAGAATTGAGTGTTGTCCAGGCTCCTTATAATGCGAATGCTGTAGACAATCAGATCCAACAACTTCAAGAGCTTCTCTCCGCGAGTATTCCGAGGTCCGACCAGCACAGGATGTGCCTCCGAAGCCTTGTGGGCTGGTGCGACGCCAAGTTCTCTTTTACAAGCAACCTGACGGACATCCAAGAATCTATCAAATATCGACGAATGTTGCTTGCTTCCACTCACCTAACTGATCCCTTTAGGTACATCCGTCTGGCCTACTTGGCCATCGGTCTCTTGGTTGCATTTAGGGTCAGCGACGAAACGGAGTACCTAGAGGAGTCAATTCCTTTGTTCCGCGATGTTCTAAAAATGCGGGACACAGAGATGGTTCACTTCGATCTGACTCGATATCTTCTCCAGGCACTTTTTTCACGCTTGCAACTGTTTACTCTCGCATGGAGGACTTGAATGAAATCATGCAGCTATTGCCCGCAGCTGTCAATGATCCACATGCAGTGGTCCCTGACAGGTTTAGGGTTGCGTGTATTTGGGCATTTTTCGCACGAAACGCTTGGCACCCCTCCACTTCGACCGCGTACGACACTGCTATGTCGCTGATGCAGAGGTCGCTCGTCTTCGCTCCTACATTAAAGATTCAACATGATCGCCTCGTTGCTATGCGCCAGCAATGCGAGAGAATGCCATTGGACTACGCATCGCTCCAGCTCCAGAAAGGTCGACTCGAGCACGCGATAGAGACTTTGGAACGTGGCAGAGCCCTACTCTGGTCAGAAATGCGTGGCCTCCGAACCTCAATCGACCGACTTCTCGGCGTGGACTCACCCATAGCTGTAAGGTTCGCAGCAATTAATCGGGACCTCCAGGAATTGGCCACGTCTACTTTGCCACATAAAAATATAGAAGCGGATGATAAAGGTCCCGAGGGCGGGGGAAGCATTGACCCGTTTGGTCGTCTCGTGATCAAGCAACGTAAGCTTCTACGGGAGCGCGATATGCTCATTTCGCAGATCGAGAACCTTCCTGGCTTCGACGACATGGCACTAGCAGCACCTTCGTTCGACACATTGCGTTCTGCCGCTTCGAACGGGCCGATCATTATCATAAACCATTGCCAATGGCGCTCAGATATTCTCATCATCTCGCATGACTGCCCTCCTTCTTTAATTCCCACTCCAGAAGACTTCTATAAACGTGCAAGCAAACTGAAGGACCAGTTGTTGGATACTCGAAAGAAATGCGGCCTCGATTCAGAGATGTACGAACTCACGCTTGCGTCGGTCCTTGCTGACCTCTATGAACTCGTTGGCCGATCAGTCATCGATAAACTCCGTGAGTTGAACGTACCAGAGCAATCTCGAGTTTGGTGGTGCCCAACATCCGCCTTTTGTTCCCTTCCTCTCCACGCAATGGGCCCAGTACCTTCCGATAACAACGACGGGCAGTACTTCTCAGACCTATACATTTCTTCATACACGCCAACACTGTCGGCGCTTATCGAGTCTCGCAGGCCTGGTCCACAGAGCTCGGGCCGACCCTCACTGCTTCTTGTGGCCCAGCCAGATGAGT
>WNGR01007246.1_pt1 | contig 11762 bp, 4 predicted proteins | sample 5407581 | NCBI WGS metagenome assembly WNGR01 (sample SAMN13153383, study PRJNA577476) | soil metagenome | isolation source: 80 cm soil or saprolite under Garry oak tree replicate 2 | place: USA:California | collected 2016-06-15
TGTCACGAATTCCGTTTTCAAGCGAATCAGCGAGCCTATACCGGCAGTGGATCGGATTTCAAATATGTTCGAGCAAACCAGGGCACAGACGCATCCGGCGAACAAACGCTCGCGATTGATCTGTCCTCAAAGGACGGCAAGGTCGAAGTCACTCTGCACTATGCGGTGCCAGCGGGAGCGACAGCGGTCCGTCAGTTTCTGACGATTCGGAATACCTCGGCTGCTGCCTCAGTTACGCTCAGTCACGTGTCGATCGCATGCGAGCAGCTTGAGCCGGCGAAGCCCGCGGATCTGGTTGCATACGGAGGGTACGGCGAGGAACCGCGAGAGTTGTTCTTCACCGGACGCGTGAATGACGTCGCCATCTTGATGGAGAATGCCATTACCGGCGACGGCTTCGCTTCACTCAGCGAGGTCCCGGGATACCTCAAGCGCACCGAGGTAGGAGTTCTCGGGAGATGGCATCAATGGCAGCCTGGCATCCAGATCATGTACGACACGGACCTGATTCCGTTTGAGCGCACCATCAGTGCGGGCGAGAGTTTCGATACCGCCGCGACGTCGATTCTTCTCTACCGCCGCGGCACAACTCAGGATCCGCGCTGGCTCATTCCGCAGTATGTGCTTCGAGACATTGCCCGTCCGGTCCCCTCGGAAGCGCCATTGTGGATGTACAACTCGTGGGAGCCGTGGCAGGGAAAGATCGACTCCACAACGATGCTGCACGTTGAGAAATCGGCGGCTGACGCGGGAATCGGACTCTTTGTCATCGATGACGGCTGGGAGAAGATGCGTGGCGAGAATGACGTCGATCTGCAACGGTTTCCCGATGGACTTAGTCCTGAGATTGAACTGGCGCGACAGCGCAATTTGAAATTCGGACTTTGGTTTCCGTTGGCGCTGATCAATCAGGATGCGCAGGTCTACAAAGATCATCCGGATTGGGTGTGTCATGGCAAGAATGACGAGGCCAAGACGTCGCAAGGCTCGGGCGTCGTGATGGACCTTACTTCGCCATACAAGGAAGCTGCGATCGAACGGCTATCTGAAGCGATTCGCGCGTATCACCTCACCTATGTCAAGCTCGATTTCACCACCATCTTCAACACCTACGGAGAAGAGCCTGGCTGTTTTGAGACGGTGCTGGGCCAGAGGCAGAAGTCCAGTCGCGAGTCCGTCGGCCGCAGTTACGAGGCCTTGAAATACATCGCGGATCAGCTTCACAATCGCTTTCCCGCTCTGCTGATCGACTACACCTTCGAGTTGTGGGGCGAGAAACATCTCATCGACTATGGTCTGCTGCGAGACGCGGATCTGGACTGGCTCAGCAATATCCAGGACCATGGACCGGCCGACGCAGGCCCCAAAGCCGCGCGTGCGCTGCTCTATCAGAGAGCAATGGCGATTCCTGCCGAAACGATGCTTATGGGCAACATGCAGGGTGAGACAGGATCGTGGCAGGAGCGCGTTGCAACGGAGATGGGATCTTACCCCTTGTTCCTCGGAGACCTTTCCAAACTCTCCGCAGAGGATGCCGCGCACTACCACGGCTGGATATCGAAATTCCGGACACTCCGGTCACACATTCCGCTGAATGAATCCTTTTTTCCCCTTGGTTCATGGCGGCAGCCTCGCAGCAATGCGTGGGATGGTTTTGCCCGATTTGCTCAGACCGGCGAGGGAATCATCGTGCTTTTCCGCAATGAATCCGGCGCGGACGGGGCGACGATCCAGATTCCCGGATTTCCTGCGGGCGCCTTTGTCGCAACCTCATGGACCAACGGCAAGAGTTTCCCGCTCAAAGGCGCCGCCTTGAACGCAGGATATCCCGTCACGCTCGATCGAGGCGGCGTCACGATCCTGGAAATCCATCGTCAATAGAGAGTTACATCCTGTTGTGCTGACAGATTCCCGGAAGACTCTCCGGCAGAAATTGTGAAGAGACCGGTGTCGACATGCCAATTTTTCTCGGCCTCTGACCAGTACGCAAAGGAGCGGCTGTCGAGGGTGAATGTGATGGAGCGGCGTTCGCCTGGTTTGAGGCGCACCTTCTGAAACTCCTTCAACTCGATCGCAGGACGCGGAGTCTGCGCGCCCGGCTCACCCACATAAATCTGCGGCACCGCCGCGCCCTCCACCGTCCCCGTGTTCTGCACAGTGAGACTGACGGTGAGTGGTTCACCAGCTTTCAGGCGAGACTTGCTCAGCGCAAGATCGCCGATCCTGAAAGTCGTATATGAGAGCCCATAGCCAAAAGGAAACCGCGGCGCAACATTTCCGGTGTTGACCGTAGGAGATGAGTAATACCGATAGCCGAGAAATACGCCTTCGGTATACCGAATGCGCGGCATCTTCGGATCCGGCGTGTCCTGCGGATAGTAGCTGTGAAACGTTGGATTGTCCTCCCAACGGTACTCGAAGCTGACAGGAAGGTGGCCTTCGGGATTGTGTCGCCCAAAGAGAATCTCCGCAAGCGCGGCGCCTCCCTCTTCCCCCGGAAACCAAAGGTGCAGAAGCGCTGGAACTTGGTCGATCCACGAGCGCATATCCACATTGCCGCCCGCGTTCAAGGTGACGATCGTCTTGGCATTCAGCGCGGCAACATTGCGGATCATCACATCCTGCAACGGAGGAAGCTCGAAAGTGCGATCCGCACCCTCATGTTCTGTCGCCTTGTCGAACCCCACGGCGACGACCACCGCGTCGGCATGAGCGGCGATGGAACGTGCGCGCTTGGAGAGAATGTCGTCTTCGGACATCACGCCGAGTCCCGGAAATACCTCGGCATTCGCCGGCAGATAATCCATGCGAATTTCGACACTCTGTCCCTTGCGAAGCGGACGCGGCATTGCCAGATAATAGAGTTCCCCGTGGAGATCCCTGCTTTGCGTGGCCAGCAGTTGACCATCGAGGAAGATGCTGTGGTGATCCGCCGCGCGTCCATCATGCACGATAACGAAATATTTGCCGTCCTTCGGCGCGGTGAATTGGCCCGACCAGCGGATGGAGTCAGTCGCCGTAGTGACGATCCGATCCTCGTCCAGTTGATCGCGCACGGTCGCACGCATCAGCCCGCTGAAGTTGCGTGACGAAAAAATCTCCTGTTTCAATCCGCCGACGAAGAGGCTCTGCGAAAAGACATCGTGGTTCGTAGGCCAACCGGAATCGTAGAGCACGCGATGACTGCAGCCCTGCGAGGGTGAAGTCTGCGACGCAGCGAAATCCGCCACTCCCTGCAAAATGCTGACGGATTTATACGTATCGACGATCGCACTGCCGCCGCCGCCCATGACTGCAGGCGAAGCATTCGGCCCAATGATCGCCAGCGTACACGTCCGCGCAAGATCGAGCGGAAGCAGCGAACCGGAATTCTTCAGCAGAACGATGCTCTCAAGAGCCACCTGCCGAGCCGTCTTGTCGCTCTCCTCCGACAAGAGCGAATCGGTATCGTCTTCCGCGCGCACAGAGACACCGTAGCGAAGGTTGAATCGAAGGATGCGCCGTACTTTGTCGTTGATCATCTCTTCAGATACCGCTCCGCTGCGGACCACAGGCAGCAGCGTCTCTCGGGACATAAAGTGCGCAAACGGCATCTCGAGATCGAGACCATTTTTAGCGGCCGCAACCCCGTCATATACCGAGTTCCAATCGGACATGATGATGCCTTCGAAGCCCCAGTCCTTCTTCGCGAGATCATTATTCATCCAGCCGTTCTGGGTTGAATGGACGCCGTCGACGAGATTGTATGAGTCCATAATGGTCGCGACATGCGCCTCCTTTACCGCAGCCTCGAAAGCCGGCAGATAGATCTCCCGCTTCGTTCGTTCATCGGCGTCGGAGCTTGCATCGTGCCGGTTGAACTCCTGGTTGTTCATCATGAAATGCTTGACCGTTGCGCCCACTCCCTGCGATTGCACGCCGCGAATGTAAGCGACCGCAATCCGCGAAGCCAGCCAGGGATCTTCGCCCATGTATTCAAAGTTTCGCCCACCCATCGGAGCGCGCGCAATGTTCACGCCCGGACCCAGCAGCAAGTCCACTCCGCGCACGCGGGCGTCGCGGCCAAGAGCGCTTCCCATCTGTGTTGCGAGATCGGTATCCCAGCTCGCGGCGAGAGCGATAGGTGCCGGATACGCAATGGCGGGAATGCCGGAGCGCAGGCCGGCAGGGCCGTCAGACATGCGGATCGGAGCGATTCCGATTGCAGGTTCGGCATGCGTGAACCAGGTGCTGACTCCGCCAATCAGATCAATTTTTTCTTCCAGAGTTAGCTTCGCCAGCATCTGGTCAATCTGACGTTCGCGATCCTTATCGGTAGCGAGAGGCGCGCCAAAAGCGGTGATTGCAGTGATGCAGAGGCAAAGAATCGCCGTGGGGCGGAGAATGCGCCAGCCGAAAATGTGCATGGTGTGCTGCTCCTTGAAAGTATCGAGTACCCGAAAACGATAAACCCTGGGTTGTAGATTCGCGCGAACGGCCATCGGTACTCGAACGCGCGAGACGCGCATCAGACGCAGTTCTGGATGAAACTGCGGCTTTGAGCTTCGCCCTCAAAGGCGGCTAGTTTGCCGATGGCATTGCTCTGAAAGCCCAGCAATTTCAATTCGATCACCCCGATTCAGCATGTGATATCCGGTGACGCGGGTTGTTGATGAGATGAAATTTTTGCGATTACTTCATCGCTAAAGTGATGGTTGACACTTCTGTAACAATTGGCCTATATTCTGCACCTATCATCGCAGACATCGTTGAGCGTTCCGTCAAGCCGGTGGTCCCACGGTCTGTTGATCCCCAAGGAGGAAACACCATGCCAGATGCTTTCCCTGCCGCTGTTCGCTGGATGGGCCCGAGGCTGAATCCGGCACTCGTGCGTGGATGTCTTCGCCTCACGCTGCTGGCCCTCACGGTTCTTCTGCCCGTGCCGCGCCTTTGGGCCCAGATCGATACCGGAGCATTGCTTGGTGTGGTCACTGATAACAGTGGAGCTCGTATTCCCCATGCCACGGTCTCCATCCGCAACGAAGACACAGGACTGGTGCAACAACAGCAAACGAAGAACGACGGATCGTACCAATTCACCGCGCTGAAGATTGGCGAGTATACGGTGAGCGCCACAGCCCAGGGATTCCAGCGCATCGAACAGCAACATGTGAACGTCGCCATTCAACAGCAAGCAGAGATCAACCTGAGCCTCAACATCGGCCGTACCGACGCGACGGTAGTTGTGCGCGCCGACCAGGTGATTCTGCAAACGCAGGATGCATCTGTAGGCCAGGTCGTCAGCGAAGGAGAGATCAACAATCTCCCGCTGAATGGACGCAACTACACGCTTCTGGCGCAACTCGCTCCGGGCACCACGACGACATCGTTCGACAGCGGCCACGGCGAAGTGCAGAGCGGATCGTTCACCGCGAACGGAATGATCACGACCTTCAACAACTACATGCTCGACGGCGTCACCAACAACAACATGACGGCCGACTTCGGCAATGGCAACTCGTTCACACTGAAGCCGCCGCCGGATGGACTTGCAGAGTTCAAGGTTGAGACTGCGAATTACTCTGCCGAATACGGACGCTCCGGCGGTGCCGTGATCAATGCGGTGACTAAGTCCGGCCAGAACACTTTCTTCGGCGATGTGTGGGAGTACAACCGCAATGCTTACTTCGATGCGGTCGACTACTTCCTGAAAAAGGCCAACCAGCCCCGGCCAAAATATAACCGCAATCAGTTTGGCTTCAGCCTCGGCGGCCCCATCACCATTCCCCATGCATACAGCGGAAAGGACAAGAGTTTCTTCTTTATGGACTACGAAGGAACTCGAATCCGTCAGGGCCAGGCCTTCACTTCGAGCATTCCTACGGCTTTGGAACAGAGCTCGAAGTTCACTAACTTCTCGGATCTGATCACCTACCAAAGCGGCACTCAGACGGATCTTCTGGGTCGCGTCACCAAGATCGGCCAGGTCTTCGATCCGGCGACAACTCGTTATCTCGGCAAGGGAGTGGCCGATCCGGTCACCGGCTTGATCGCGACCGGCACTGGATATATCCGAGACCCGTTCCCCGGAAACATCATCCCTGCCAATCGCATCTCGCCTGTGTCGGCCGGACTGCTTGCGCTCTTTCCACTCCCGAACGCGAACAACGGAAACATCGTGAATAACTTCGTGAGTTCCCCGGTACTCCAGCAGTCGGGCGATTCCTTCGACGTCCGCGTCGACCACAATTTCTCGAGCAATGACCAACTCTTTGCACGCGGCAGCTATGGTCTGATTCCGCGCTTCCTTCCTCCCCCGTGCGGAACGCTTGCAGTGTGTGGTGTATCGGCGACGGTGGGAAGTGAGTCAGATGCCATAACCGGCGTGGCTCTCGGGGAGACCCACATCTTCTCGCCGCGACTGGTGAATGAGTTCCGCATAGGTTACAACCGCATCCACATGAATCGCCTTGAGCCCTTTGGCTCTCAAGGTGGCCTGAACGCCCAGTACGGGATCCCTGGAATTCCAGACGGCCCAGGCAACGGTGGCCTTGCCCAGATCAAGATCACCGGCCTCGCGGAATTGGGGGAGCACAACAATGTGCCTCTGAATGAAATTGGAGTCGAGACCCAATACAACGAGAATATCTCGCTCGAGCGCGGACGCCACTCGATGCGCTTCGGCGTCAGCTACGAGCGTATGAAGAACGCGATCTACAGCGCGCAGTTTCCCCACGGCAACTTCGGTTTCAGCGGCACGTATACCAACCAGCCCAGCGGCAACGCGGCCAGCACGGGCATCGCACAATTCGCGATTGAGCCCGTGGTTTCAAGCGTTCCCAATTGCACGGTGATCAAGGCGGCCGCCACCGGCACCGCTTGCCAAACATACAACTACGTCGGCGGATCGAATCAAATCCAGGGATCGCCTCTCTCTCAACAAGACTACCGGCGCCCATACTTCGGAACGTACTTCACAGATACCTGGAAAGTAACGTCCAATTTCACAACCACGCTTGGAGTGCGTTGGGAGTACTTCGAAGCCGGGACCGATCGTCATGGCTACGCCGCGAACTTTGTTCCTTCATTTGCGAGTGGCGATGGAACCTCTCGCTATCTGATCGATGATCGCTCGAAGAATATTCCACTCTCACCTTCATTTGTCGCGTTGATGGCGCAAGAGAATATCCTCATCAGCTACACCTCCAACCATCAGCTATTGAACGTTCCGGAAAAGAACTTCTCTCCGCGCGTCGGCTTTGCCTGGAACTTCCATCCACGCAGTGTTCTGCGCGGAGGCTACGGTATCTTCTATGCGGGAACCTATGCGCGCGGAGACGGATACAACACCGGCGATGATTATCCCTTCACGTTCGCGGTCAACATCACCTCGAGCAACCAGGGCGGCCTCGGGTCCGATTCCAGCGGCACAATTGGCCCCATGGATAAAGGCCTCGCCAACGTTCCGCTGACGCCCGCGGCAGCACAGGGCTATCAGATCTCGCCGCGCGGAATCCAGTACAACACACACATTCCCTATGTTCAGGGAATCAACCTCTCACTGCAGCAGCAGTTGACCGGAAGCCAGTATCTGCAGATCGGATACGTCGGCACAATGTCCCGTCACCTGGAGAGCAACATTCAGAGCAACCAGACTGACTTGCTGATTCCGACAACCTTTTCTGTGAGCCCCGTCAGCCCTGGCCCCACCTGCAACGACACCGGCAAGTTCCACGATGCGAACCCCGCCAATCCCAACCCAACCACGCAGGACAACAGCGTCTACTACGACCAGTATCCCTGCCTCGCCCAGAAGAATATTTATTCCTGGATGGAGGGCTCGAACAATTACAACTCGCTGCAGACCAAGTACCAGAAGATGTATAGCAATGGGACGAGCTTGATCGTCAGCTACACATGGGAGAAGCTGCTGGGCTACGGCTCTGACTCAAACCTATTCAATACGCTGGGCTATCGCGCGGCGCTCGTCCCCGGTTTCGGAATGAAGGGCGAGTACGGAAACATGAACTTCGAATCCAACAACATCGTCCACGCCGGCGGCATGTGGAAGATTCCTTATGGCTTCGGACGCAGGTTCGGCAGCCACAAAGGAGTGCTGGACATCGTCGCCGGTGGATGGAACATGACGGGCATCTTCACCTACCAGGCAGGTCAACCCGTTACCATCAACTGCCTGAGCGGACGCGCGAGTTCGGTTGGATGCTATGCCTTGGTCGACCACACCCTGTACAACAACGCACACAACGTCAATCACTGGTTCAATGCCGCCGCCTTCTCGGATCCGTCAGCAGTGGTCACCACTCCCGAATCAAACAATTTCGCCCCTCTCGGATCGCGGCCCGGCCAAGGCTATGGCCCCGCCTTTCATCGCGGAGATCTTGGCATTCAGAAGGTCTTCAACATGCCAGGAAGCAGTGTGCTGCAATTCAGAGCTGAAGCGTTCAACCTGACCAACACACCGAACTTCGCTCAGCCTGGCACCTTGACCTACACCAGCACTCTGTTCTCGTCGATCACTGGAAATCGAGACGCTCCGAGCGATGCGCGAGAGATGCAGTTCGCCCTCAAGTACATGTTCGGACGCGGGCATCAGGAGTAAGTTTTCCTCTCAGATGCTGGCCAGAGCACCGGCCAGCATCCTCTTTTCCTGACAGCCGATATACCCTGAGGTTGTGTTCCGAGAAGGGCTAAGCCGCATGATCGATCGAAACCGCGTTTGTAAAGATACCCTCAAAAAACTCATTGCCGCGGCCTGCCTGTGGTCGATGACCGCGACTTCGACGTTCGCGTGGTCGAACCGCGGCCACCGCATGATAAACCTCGTGGCTGCCGACTCGCTACCATCGGACATGCCCGCGTTCATGCGCACTCCGGCGGCGATTGCCGAGATCTCCTATCTCGGACCCGAACCCGACCGCTGGCGGCCTGCCACGGAGCCCGAGCTCTCCAACGTCTCTGCCCCGGACCATGTCTTCCGCGTCGAACTTGGAATACAGGTGGGCCCGCTGCCACGGCGGCGAACCGAGTTCGCCACGCGCCTGGAACATCTGCGCGCGGAGGGGGGGCATCAGGCAGACCAACTCCGGCCTGAGCAGATCGGCACCGTCCCCTGGCAAGCGGAAGAGATCTTCGAGCGATTGATGTCCACCTTCAGGTCGTATCGAATCGCTACTGGAAACATGAAGCAATCGGACTGGATGGATGAGGCTCCTATCACAGCCGACGACCTTCCCTACATCGAGGCGTCCGCTCGCTTTTATGCCGGCTGGCTTGGCCATTACGTCGCCGACGGCTGCATGCCGCTTCACACTTCCATCAGCGTCCACGGCTGGGCTCCGAAAGACAATCCCCACGGATATACCCGGGATGGAGAGATTCATCATCGCTTCGAAGTCGTGACCGACAACGCAATTGAACAGCACCTCATCACAGAAGCGCACATCCTGCCTATGGAAGCGAAGCCTCAAGTCCTCGACGACCCCTTTGCCGCAACCTTGAAATATCTGCAAGCCGAAAACAAGTTTGTCGAAGATGTTTTCAAACTGGACAAGCAGGGAGATATTGCGAAAAACGGGACGCCCGAATTCAATCGCTTCGCCGAGTTGCGCATGGCCGAGGGCGGCGCAATACTTCGCGACCTGATCTACTCCGCCTGGATTCAGAGTAAGGAATCGGTGAGACCCACTCTGCCGCCGTCGATCGCATTGCCTGCGCCGGAGCCCGCCGCCGCTCCACTCACTGATAAGAAGTAGTTCCGATGACACTGAAACCCTCGCGCATCCTCCCACAGATCCGGCGTAGTGGGTCAGTTTGACCCTCAGCGTCGTCATTCTGACTCGCAGAGTCAGAATCTCCGTAGTTGTCTTTACCAAATTGACCCACTACCAGATCCGGCCGCGACTGTTCAACAACACGCGATACGAGGTATCGTGGCCTTTGAGGTAGCGATGAAGGCCGCGATCAAGACCGGCTCCAGTCTCTGGCTGTTCACCTTCTCACTCACCGGAGCCGGCACCGCCTTCCTCGGCTCTTACCTCCCCTCGATCGCTGCCCTGTGGCGCCTGCACGATCATCAGGCGGGAGTCCTTGTCGCATGCTTCTTCACCGGCTCATTCACCGGGTCAATGCTCCTCTCGCGCCACTTGCGCCTCAATCTCAATGTCGGCTCATGGCTCGGCTGCATCGGATTCCTCGTCTTTGCTCAGGCAGCGCGCTTCGCATCCGGATTTCATGCCGCCGCCTGTGCGCTCGCGGTGGTTGGCTTTGGATTGGGTCAGTTGATGAGTTCCGTGAACTTACTCGTCGGCGCTGCTGCCGGATCGGAACGATCGAAATACCTCGCGAGATTGGGCGCCGCATGGTGCGCCGGAGCCATTCTCTCTCCCGTGTTGACCTCGATAGCAATCCCCGGCATCTCTCCACCATCGCGCCTTAGCCTGTTCGCGTTGCTCTTCATGATCCCGTTCGGCGCCACGCAGGGACGCGATTGTGCTCCCGTGCTCATGGCGGAGTGCGAGCCGAGCGTGCCCTCATCGGGAGAAGTGAGTTCCAAACGCAGTCTCGCGGCACTCTGCATCGCAATCTTCCTCATCTACGGAGGGATCGAAGCAGGCATCGCCAGTTGGATACCGATGTTCGCAGTCCGCTATAGCGTCACCCCTCTGGTCGCCGCCCAATGGCTGATCTCGGTCTTTTGGCTCGGACTGATGCTGGGCCGCATCTACGTTGCTCGCGTCATCACACCATCCACGGAGAATCTAATGCTGCGTGTGGCCATCATCAGCGCTTGCTGCTGCCTTGCGTTGTACGTCGTTGCTCCATCGGTCGGCACCATTTGGGCTGGCGGCCTTCTGGTCGGCGTATGTTTGAGTCCCATCTTTCCGCTGATGCTCTCTGCCGCTATCGCAAGCGGACTCTCCGTTCGCGCGCTCGGAGCGGCCCTGGCAGCATGCGGACTGGGCGCAGCCATGTTTACGGCGATCCTCGGATTCGCGTCGTCCCTGTTCTCGCTTCGCGCCGCAATGCTCCTCCCCCTTCTCGCGCTGGGGATGTTGCTGCTGCTTTTCTGGAGACTTCAGCAACGGAACGCGTCTGATTGCTTGACGGCGCAATTCGCAATAGGCGATGCTGCGAGCGTCGAGAATGAGAGGATAAGAGCACTGGAAACCTTGTCAAAGAAACGGACCGATCAATGAAATGTACGTGGAAGCGCATGCGCGCGATCCTTTGCGGCGCCGCGCTCGGCGCTGCAATTTCGTCGGGTACCGCAGCGCAGACATATCAGAACCCGGTGATCCGTGGGATGAATCCCGATCCATCCATCATTCGCGTCGGCCCCGACTACTATCTTGTGACCAGTTCGTTTGAATACTTCCCCGGATGCCCGATCTATCACAGCCTCGATCTCGTCCACTGGCAACGAATCGGTTATGCCTTGTCGCGCGCCAGCCAGTACCCTCGCGACGGCGGCAACGCCCACCCCTCTCTCTACGCGGCGACGATCCGCTATCACGACGGCACCTTCTACATCATCACCACCGACGTACGCGGAGGCGGCAACTTTTACGTCACTGCCACCAATCCCGCTGGCCCATGGTCCGACCCGGTATTTGTCGATAAGGGAATGTTCGATCCAAGTCTCCTGTTCGATGACGATGGCAAAGTGTATTACACGCGTCGCGGCCCGCGTGCCGATCAAGGAATCGTTCAAGCGGAGATCGACATCAAGTCCGGCCGTCTGCTGACTCCGCTCAGAACCATCG
>WNGR01047517.1_pt1 | contig 11761 bp, 12 predicted proteins | sample 5407581 | NCBI WGS metagenome assembly WNGR01 (sample SAMN13153383, study PRJNA577476) | soil metagenome | isolation source: 80 cm soil or saprolite under Garry oak tree replicate 2 | place: USA:California | collected 2016-06-15
CTTCTGCGCCAGCCTCTTCGGCGCGGGCCGCAGGTTCGACCTCGTGCCGACGCGAGCCAACGGCCAGCCGGCGTTCGGCGCCTACCTGCGCCCCCCGGCCGGCATCCGCCACGGAACCGGCCTCTACGTGCTCACCCTCGCCGGCGACCGGATCTGCGCCATGACCCGCTTCGACAACAGCGTGCTCCCATGGTTCGGGCTGCCGCGATCGCTCCCGAGCCGATAGCCAGCTTCCCGCCGGACAGCCCCTTGCCCGATGCCGGGCTCGCGGCGCCGGGCCCGGATGGCTTACGCGGGCAGAGTGACGCGCGGGGGCACCTTCCCCGTGTGCACCTGCGCGTGATGGATAGACGGCTACCTGGTGTAACTGATCATGCCGGGACGTAGAGTGTGCCGCTGGAGATCGGGTCCGGCGAGGCGCCGATGCTGTGACCGAACGCATCCGAGATGATCGTGTTGGAGTAGGTCACCGACTGCAGGAACAGGGTCTGGCCCCGGCGGGCAGGCAAAGCTCCCCGGACCGGGCGGGCCCGCGGACAGGCTGCCGGCGGCGTTCCCGTTGCGCACCGGGAAGGTGCCCGAGGCCTGCAGGTGGGTGCGCACGGTTCCTCGTTCAATCCCTTGGGTGGTTGCCGCCGTTGTTGAAGCACTGGCAGCGCCCCGTGGCGTCAGCGTTGAGGGTGATCACAGCCAGAGCTGCGCCGAGTCGGGGCGTCACAGCTGGCCGGCATGGCGTCTGGCCGGTGCAGGTGAGCTGTGCACCGATGTCGTCGCCGGCCGGGGGAAGGGATGCCCCAGATCAGGTGCCCGCAGGGGGCTGAGGGCCTGGCGGATCAGGTTGAACGAAGTTGCGGCGTAGGGCCGTACGGCAGCTTCTCGCTTCCCGCAGTCCTCGCGTGTATAGTCACTTGATGGCTATACACGCGATGATGGCGAGGCGGAGATGGCGCTGCGAGAGGTGCTTTGCAGCCTGCTGCTAGACGGGCCGGCGCACGGCTACCAGCTCCAGGTGACGCTTGAGGCCGAGCTCGGCCCGCTGTGGGTCACGCGCGCCAGCCAGGTGTACCTGACGCTGAGATCGTTGTCCGGCTCGCGCTCGGGCGGCTGGTGCTGCCCGAGCGGTTCGCCGAGCTGGTCGCGCTGATCCTCGAGGAGCGCACCCGGGCGCTGCGGGCGCTGCGGGTGCTCCGCGACGAGGCCGAGGGCGGCTTCCAGCGGGAGGCGGTCGAGGCTGAGCTCGCCCGGGTCCACGGCGAGCTGCGCTGGCTCGCCGGCGTGCGCGACCGCAGCGGGCAGCTTGGCGCGATGCCCCGCGGGGCGAGGCCGAGGAGCAGCGGAGGTGGCAAGGTTGCCGGACTCGACTGACCGCCGCGTACCAGCAGAGACGCGGGCAGCCGCAGCACGCGGCCGGAAAGGGCAACGGGCCGTAGGCGGCGCGGTATCCGCCGTGCACCTCGCGGCTGTCTCGCGGAGCTATGCGACCGGCGCGGCCGAGGTCCGCGCAGTTCGGGAGGTGACCATGACGGTGCCGGCCGGGGCCGCCATCGCGGTCACCGGCCCCTCCGGGTCCGGCAAGAGCACCCTGCTCGACCTGATTGCGGGCCTGGACCGGCCTACCTGCGGGGAGGTCACCGTGCTCGGGCAGACGCTGTCGGCGCTCCGCGAGCATGAGCTGACCGCCTTCCGGGCCCGCCACGTCGGCTTCGTTTTCCAGGACCCGCACCTGTTGCCCGGCATGACCGCGCTGGAGAACGTGGTGGTGGCGCGCCTGCCGTGGCGTTCTCGTCGCGGGCTGGTACGCGAGGCGCGCGATCTGCTCGACGCCGTCGGCCTGGCCGGGCGGGTCGACCACCCGCCAGCGCGTTTGTCGGGCGGGGAGCGCCAGCGGGTCGGGATGGCCCGAGCGCTGCTCGGCGGCCCGACTTTGCTGCTGGCCGACGAGCCGACCGGTGACCTGGATGCCGCTACGACCGAGGCGTTGCTCGAGCTGCTCGGACGGCTCCGTGCCGAGCTGACCCTCACCTTGGTCATCGCCACGCACGACCCGGTGGTCGCGGCGGTTGCCGACCGCGTCGTACGGCTGGTAGACGGCCGGCTTCTAGCCGATCACGGCACCGTCTCCGGCACTGACATGATCACCGCGCCGGACCTGCCCACCCACACCCTGGAGTGACGCTATGCTCTGGCTCGCCGTCCGCGAGCTCGCCAGCCGGCGCACCGCCACGGCCCTCGCCGCGCTCGGGCTGCTGACCGCCACGCTCGGCTTCATCACCCTGGTGGGCACCTCGCAGACGACCAGGGCCGTGCTGCACGGCGGTATCGCCCGCACCTGGAACACCCCCTACGACCTGCTCGTCCGGCCGCCCGGCTCGGTTACGCCGTTGGAGGCGCGGCAGGGCCTGGTGCGGCCGAGCTATGTCAGCGGGCTTGCCAACGGCGGCATCACCCGGGTCCAGCTCGCGGCGATCCGGCGCATCCCCGGCGTGTCGATCGCCGCGCCGGTGGCGATCGCGGGCGCGGTGAACTGGACGACCGGCGGCTTCGGCGTGCTCCTAGACCGAAAACCCGCCCGCGGGCACCTGGCCGTATACAAGCTGGTGATCGACTCGACCACAGATGCCGGGCTTTCACGGGCGACGGTCGAGACCCATTACGTCGTGGTGGCCGCAGAGGGCACGGTGCGCTACGTGGCGGGAACGCGCGACGCCACGCTGCAGCTGCGCGGCCGCACGATCGACTGCCGCTACCCGGTGACCTGTTTCGCGCCGGTCGAGTGCGACAACGGGCAGTGCGGCCCGCCGGCCGACCCGCCCAACCACGGCGTGGAGATCCTGCAGCCGGTCGTCATCGCGGGGATCGATCCCGCCGCCGAGAATTCCCTGCTCGGCCTCGACCGCTGCGTGACCCGCGGCCGCGCCCTGCTCCCCGGCGACAAGCCCGCCTACGCCGGCGGCCGCGACCCGCCAGGGACGCGGATCCCGGTACTTGTGAGCACACGCTCGTTCGTGGACGAGACATTCGCTGGCCACCTCTCCCGCGCTGCGGACGGGGCGGCGCTACTGCGCGGCGCGCAACCTCGGGCGCTGGCGTCCTGGCAGCCGGTCCGGGAGGTCAAGAGCACCGTCGACAAGCTGTACCGTGCCTACCTGCCCAGAGTCGGCCAGGAGGTCGACGAGTGGCCGATCTGGTCGATCGGCGACGTCAGCTACCGGGAGCGGCCGGGTGGGCCGCACCTCGAGGCCACCACCAGGCCTCCCGACCCGTCCATCTACGAGCGGCGCAACACCAGCTCAGCGATTCCGCTCAGGGTGACCACCCCGCCCGCTGTGCGCGACCGCTGGTTCCGCACGGTCACCCAGCACGGCTATGACCGGGCCGACGGCAACCGCTACTGGGCGGTCGCTGGCACCTACAACCCCGACTGCCTGCCCGGGTTCGATCCGCTGGCTGGCGGCATTCTTGAAACCTACGCCGCCCCGACGGTGCGGCTCGCCGACGGTCGCGAACTGCGGCCAAACCGCTCGCTCGCCGGCTACATCAACCCGCCGCCGCTGCTGTTGACCACCCTGGACGGCGCCGCCTGGCTCTCGGACCCGAAACGGTTCGACGGGCGGCCAGGCGCCGCGTTCATCAGCGTGGTCCGGGTGAAGCTGGCCGGGCTCGGCGAGCCCGGCCCGCTCGCCGAGGCCCGGATCGGGCGGGTCGCCGCCGAGATCCGCGACGCCACCGGCCTGCGGGTCGACGTCGTCAAGGGCGCCTCCACCCGTGACGTCCAGGTCGACCTGCCGGCTGGGCGGTTCGGCCGGCCCGCGCTGACCGTGCGCGAGCCGTGGTCGGTCAAGGGAGTTGCCCTCCGTTTCATCGAGGCTGTCAGCGCCCAGAACCTCGCGCTGTTCACCGTTGCCCTGGCCGGCGCGACCATCCTGGTCGGCGAGACCGCCTACACGGCAGTGCGCCGTCGCCGCGCCGAGTTCGGCGTGCTGCGCGCTCTCGGCTGGCCAACGCGTCGCGTCGCCGCGCTGGTCGAGCTGGAGATGCTCCTGCTCGGCCTCGCCGTCGGCGTGGTCTCGCTGGCGCTCGGCGTACCCCTGGCCGCCGCGGCCGGGGTGCGGATCCTCGTCTGGACCATGGTTGCCGCGGTGCCGCTGGCGGTGGCCGTCGCGGCGCTCGCCGCGGTGCCGCCCGCGCTGGCTGCCGCGCGCGGCACCACCGCTCGCGCGCTGACGATCGGCAGCCGCAGGCGGGTCCGGCGCAGCCGCCCCCCGCGTTTCGTGTCCACCCTCGGCCTGCGTGACCTGGCCGGGCTCTGGCGCACGGAGGCGCTGCTCGGGGTGATCGCGATCACCCTTGGCGCGGCGATGCTCGGAACGGTGGTGCTGGTCGCCGCGGCGTTCCGAGGGCAGCTCGACACCACGGTGCTTGGGCTGTATCTCGGCGAGCGCGTACGCCCCTTCCACGTGGCCGTGGCCGCGCTCACGCTGGCGATCGGGGCGCTGGCGGCCGGGCAGATCGTCACCCTCGGCTACCTGGAGCGGCAAGCACAGCTCGCGGCGCTGCGGGCGCTCGGGTGGCGGCGGGCGCACGTGCTGCACCTCCTTGCGGCCCAAGGCCTCGCTCTTGGCGCAGTCGGCGGGCTGGCCGGCGCCCTGGCAGTGTGGGCGGGAGGCGCCGCCACCGGCGCCTCGCCAGGCGCCACCGCCCTCGGCGCGCTTGCCAGCGTGCTCGTCGCGCTCGTGGCCTCGGCGCTCGCCGTGCTCGGCCCGCTGCTACAGGCCTCCCGATCCCGCCCCGCGGAGCTGCTCCGTGGCGAATGAGCCTAGCCAGGACCCCGCACCGGCCAGAGACGATAAGACTGGGAGGCTGCACGACCGGTGCGCAGAGGCCCCCCTCCCAGGCGCCGGTGACCGCCTCTGCAGCACCCGTGCCATCGGGCCCTTCCGCCCCCCCGGCCGGGGGCATCCCGGGAAGGATCGCCTACAACACGGGCGTCGGCATCTGGGTGATGGATGCCGACGGAACCCACCGTCGTCAGCTCACGCACTCCGGGCCCGACGCCCACTTCGATCCGAGCTGGGCCCCCGATGGCCGGCGCATCGTTTTCCGAATCTCATCTGCTAGCGATCACGTTCCCGATCCCGACGGTATCGGCTTGGACTCGATCGGGGTGGTCGACGTCGCGAACAGGCGCCTCACGCGCATCCAGCCTCCGCTAGGCGGCCTGTTCCCCGACTGGTCGCCTCGCGGCAATCTGCTGCTGCTCAGCACGGTCGACGGCGGCCGGCACACCGCAGACACCGTGCACACCATCCGGCCTGACGGGTCCGGTCTCCGGACTCTCACCCACCGCATGGGGGAGTGCGGCGAGTGGTCGCCCGACGCATCCAAGATCCTCTTCTGCTCCAACCCGGGGAACGGCGACTTCGAGACGTGGGTGATGGACGCGGATGGATCGCACGCCCGGCAGCTGACCTCATCGCTGGGCAAGGACCAGGGCGCGATCTGGTCGCCGGACGGCCGTCGCATCGTCTTCACCTCGACGCGGAACGGCGACGGTGAGCTCTGGGTGATGAACGCCGATGGGTCGCACCAGCACCCGTTGCTGCGCCTGCCCGACACCAACGAGATACCTGATGCGTGGCTCCCGCAAGGGATCGTGTTCGCTTCATTCGTGCCCGATGCCCCCATGCCCAGCTGGTTCATCGTGCGGCCGGATGGAACTCGCATGCGCTCGCTTCCGCAGCTCCAGGGAGCGGCGGATCCGATCGACTGGATCCAGCCGTAGTCTGGCACACTCTTGCTGACCCCATCCGGCCGAGGTGAAGTCCAGTTCGACCCTGCGGTCCGGGGTGGCGTCCTGGCCCTCTCGATCACGCCCACGCCTGTTGGGACGTTCCCCACGTCTGGCTCCAACCGACTATCCGGCACCCGCTGCGATGATCCCGCCCACCGCCGCGCTCCCGACGACCATGAATTCCAGCCGCCGATTGCCAGGTAGCTGCGATCACGAGCATCAGTGACGTTACTCTGAGTAACCAGGAGTGCGGGTGGCGTCACAGGCTGACAAGGTCGCGCTTTATGCGCTGATCCGTCGGGAGTCGCGGGAGGGCCTGCCGGCGTGCCAGGTGAGAGGCAAAGCGCAGCGAGGGCTGATCCGCCCAATGCAGATCATCCACCGCCAGCAGCAACGGCGCCCGCTGCGCGATCCCGGCGGTCAGCCAGTACAGGCCATGCACGACAGAAAACGGATCCTCGTCACCTGACCCGCGCCGTGGCGCAGCGCCGGAGCCGCCAGCGCCACGGCGTCGCCGGCCAGCCGCCGCCCGCCATCTGCCCCCATCTCGGGCTCGAACAGGTGCCGCACCACTCCCCACGCATAACCGCCCCCGAACTCCGCGGCCCGCGCGGCCAGCACCGTCATCCCGGCCCGGGCGGCCTGCTCGCACCGCGTGCGTCAGCAGACTGGTCTTGCCGATCCCCGCGGTGCCCTCCACCAGCAGCGCCGACCCCGCACCAGAGCATGCCGACCCCAGCGCCGCCCCTATCACGCCGAGCTCCGCCGCCCGGTCCAGGCGGCCCGACGGCGACCGTCCCCAGCCCATGCCGGAGATCGTAGGCATAAGCCCGCCGCCGCACCATCTCAGCATCCGCTCCAGCTGACCGCGGCAGCCAGGCTCAAGCCCGAGTCACCCGCAGCACCCTGCGGGTGAACCTCCGACGAGCGCGCCACGGGCCGGCGCACCACCCGAACGCAACGGCAACCCATCCTCTAGCCCCGCTTACAGGCGTCACAGCAGCCAGCCCCGGTCTGCGCAGCTCCCGCCAGTCCGGCCGTCTGCGCACCGTGACCGCGCAAAGCGGCCGGGTGCCGGCCGCGCCGTGTGCACCGCGGCCCCGCCTCGCGCGTCAACATATCGTCACCTGCTGCGTCGGGAGGCGCATATGCATACACGCGCCCAGGCCCGGCACGCAAAACCCGGCGACTCCAGGGAGGATGCCTATCCCGGCTTCGGCCAGCCGTTTTCGATCGGGCCGGCCGAGGACGGGGAGTTCGACTTCAGCCGGCCATTCCTGGTCGACATTGGCCGCGCGGCCGTCATCGCCGAGTACCTGCGCGAGGCCGGGTATCCGCGGTGCACGGCACACCTGGTGACCGACGAGCTGGCCAAACCGGAGCGGGACCGGAGCAGCATCGGGCACTTCGCCGCCGACCAGCTACGAAGAGCCGGGTGGCGGCCATAAGCCTCCCGGCATTACCCTGCACCACGCACTCCGCCGTTCTGGAGCCGCTCCTGACGGCTCGATGGGTGCGCAAAGCGAAGCGCCGTTATTGTCCTGTTGCCCGGTTCAGAATGGTGATTCTGGGCGCTCTGCGACGCTAGGGCGCGGTCAGGGCGGTCATCGTGGGCCGCCGCATCGAACCGCACGGTCTCGTCGGCCGCCGGGCCGCCATCCAGGTCGTCTTCGGGCGCGAAGGTGACGGTCCGGTCCATCTCGACCTCCGCTAGCTGAGATGGGGTGCGTGCACCGGCCCGGCAGCCGTCACGAGCCGCATTGCCAGCCCACGCTCAGGCTTGCCGGCCGCGTCCCGCGGCAGATGACGGGGGCGTCCGGTTCGCAGAGCATTCAGCGATACCGGATGGCCGGCTGCACGTCGGAATCGCTATGTTGCCGAAGACGCCGGCCAGCAGGACCAGATTGGCCGACGCGCCGTCTGCGCACAGGCTCGGGTCGCCGGCACCGGCTCGCATATCGGCATCGAATCGGCGGACCGGCCTCGCGCACGTCCACCCCCGGGAACGACTCGGAGAGTTTCTTCAGCCCAGGAGAGTCCTGACTGCCGCTGATCGCGGTCGTGCCGATGGGAGGCTCACCAGTCGCCGCACCGCCTCGGGATACCCTGCGATGGTGCGACTCAGCTGGTCCCGGGCCCTGGCCTGGCGTATGCGGCAGCAGCTACTCGACCCGGTCGGCACCGAATCCGTCGCAGGCGTCGTGCGCCGCGTGGGCGCCGTCCCGGCCCAACTCGACGCCGCGGCCGAGCTTGCCGTCCGCACCAGGCGCGAACGTTCCCGGCCGGGCGGGGTCGCTCGCGCTCTGGCCGAGGGCCGGATCATCAAGACGTTCGCGTTTCGCGGCGCCACCCACCTGTTGACGCCTGAGGACGGTGGCGCCTATCTCGCCTTGCGCGCTGCCAGCCGGGATGTGGGAGCTCCCCAGCTGGCAGAGCTTCTACGGCCTGACGCCGTCGGACTGGCCAATGCTTCGCGAGGCGGTCCGAGACGCCCTCGGCGGCGGGCCGCTGACCCGCGAGGAGCTCGGGGCGGCAGTCACCGCCCGGCCCAAGTTCCGCCATCTGGGTTGTGCGTTCGCCGACGGGTCCGGCACGCTGCTCAAGCCGTTCGCGTGGCAGGGAGATCTGAGCTTCGGCCCACCGCGGGACGGCCGTGCGACCTTCCAGCGCCTGGATGTCAATCCGCGCTGGGCGGGCGTGCCTGACCTCGATGAGGCTGGAATGCGTGCGGTCGAGGCCTACTTCCTGGCGTACGGGCCAGCGACGCCCGACCACGTACGCTACTGGCTCGGCCATGGCCTGGGCGCGGGCCGCAAACGAATCCAGTCGTGGATCGCGGGTCTCGGTGACCGCCTCACGGCGGTCGACATCGACGGGCAATCCGCCTACCTCCTGCGGGAGGATCTCGAGGAACTAGCCACGACGCCCACCACGACTGCCGTACGGCTCCTGCCGCGATACGACCAATGGGTCCTCGGTCCGGGCACAGCCGACGCCCACGTCGTGCCGCCCGCCACGCGGACCGTGGTCAGCCGCGGGGCAAATATCGTGATCGTCGGCGGAATCGTGGCAGGCACGTGGTCGCTCATCGATAACCAGGTCGTCGCTGCCTGGTCCGCCGAAGCAGAGCCACCCGCGCCGGAAGCGCTGGCAGAGGAGGTTGCGCGGCTCGCCACTATCCTCGACCAGCCCCTGCAGCCAGGAGTACGAACCGCATGAGAGCGTCGCCCAGACAAGTGAGTGTGGGCGCGGTGGGCCTGGCACAGTCCCGCCGGTCCTTCTGAGTCCAGCCCGCACTCGTGAGAACGGCACGTCGCTGTCCGCGGCAGCGGCGGGCCACCGCCACCGTCGGCGATCCACGCTGCCCGGTCCGGCCGACCGCCTGCTCCCACCTGGCGACGTGGGAATGGCACAGGCTGAACTCGCAGCGAGCGAGGCGGCACGACGCGACCGGGCACTCGGGCGGCACGGTATACGTCACCGGGGAGAGCCAGGGAGTCACCTCCAGCTTTGACTACGCCACCGTTGCCTACGGGGCTGACTGCGCAGCCTGCGAAGCAGGCGCCCAGGTGGCAGCTGCCATGGTGCCCGGCATCAGCTCACCCGCAAGGCGGCACAGCGAATGCGGGCTGGCAGGGAACATAGGGTCGCGCGCCCTTCGCCCGGCCCGTGAGCCGTTCACTGACCAGACGCCGCGAGATACCCGCGTCCCGGAATAGTCGCGGTTCTCCGCCAGGACGCCCGAGTCCCGGCATCACCTGACCACGCCGCCGGCCGGTCCGGCGGCCGGCCGGTCCGGCGCTCTGCGCGCATCGCCGACTCCGGCCGCCTAGCCGTTTCAAGATCACCGACGGTGATCGGGAGGCACTGAGGCTCAGACATCGGAAGGCTCGTTATATGCTGACGATCAGCCCTACTTGTTGACGGTCAACGCTGCTCAGAACCGCTGTTATGCACGACCTTGTGACAGGGATAGCACCCGCGCAACCTGGCGATGCTCCGTCACAACACCCCGGCCCGGAGACGGACTTTCCAGCCGAGGTGACTGCGTGGGCTTAGTGGCCGACTCGCCCGTCGATGCGCTCGCGCAGGAAGTCCGCGTGGCCCATGTGCCGCGCATACTCCTCGATCATGTGCACCAGCGCTTCGCGCACCGACATGCTGTCCTGCTCGCCCAGGCCGTTGTGAAAGCTGACGGTAGCGCCGAGGTCCTCCTGGGCGGCCACGAACTGCTCGGCGAAGGCAACCTCACCTCGCCAGGTATCCAGGCTTCCGCGACGACAGCGGGGTCGGCGACCGCGCCATCGAACGCCTCGTTACGGCCGTCGGGGAAGCGGTACAGCCGGGGCGCGCCCTGGCCGCCCAGTACCCGGCGGAACCAGAAATGCTCGACGGCGGCCAGATGCCGCACCAGGCCGACCAGCGACAGGTCGGACGGCGGCACCGACTGGGCCGCCATGGCAGCCGCGTCCAAGCCTTCGCACTTTGCTGGAGCGTCAGGCGGTAGTCGCGCAGGAACCGCGCCAGGGTGTCGCGTTCTCCGACGGAAGGGTCGCCCTCTTCCCGCGGATCGGACTCCCGCATGGCGACGAACATGTTCGACCAGCCGAAGGTGCGCTCGGGGAGTTGTTCAGTCATCACCAGGAAGTATCGGCTGGAACGGGACGTATGCGCTACCGATTTTGTCGGCTGCCGCCAGGTCGTCCAGCCGCTCCAGGTGAGGTAGGCCCAGTCCGGCGAGCAGGAAGCTGTTGGGGGTCAGGGTGCTCAGGCCAGCCGGCCTGGGCGGTGTGGACGTGCCAGGCCGCCCGCCCGCCCCACCGGTAGATGTGCAGGTCGAACGGCCGGTACACCAGGCGAACACGTATTCGCGGCTTCGGCCCCGCGCGCTGCTGTGCGCACGGGCGGCCGTGCCCGGCACCCGGTTCATAGAGCGCAAGGCCGTGGCAGCGTTCTCGGGCCAGGTCTGGCTCGCAGTCCGATCCATTTGCCGCGCCCGCTCCGGAAACGAGACCGTGGGGTGCTGGAGATACGGGCGGGCGTCTATCACGTGCCGCCGACGCGGCACCTCAGCCGCGATAGCCGGTGCCGGGGATCCGTGTCGCGTATTCCGGGCATAGATCGGTCTACATAAACTCTTCGGTCACGGGAACGCTCCAGTACTCGCGCTTCGACTTGACGGCGAGATACTGCGCCTTGCCCCGCCCTCCAGCTCGGCGACCCCGGCCGACACCGTGACCGCGCTCACCCCCGCAGCCTCCGCCACCGCCTTGATCCCGCCGTGGCCCAGCGACCGCGCCTCCGCGCCCATCGCCAGCCGCCGCTGCCGCTCATCCAGGTGCGGCAGCAGCGCGGCGAAACTTGGCCGCCAGTCCCTCCGCCCCGTCCACGGCAACGGCCGTACCACATGCCTGCCCGTCTCGGAACATAACTCAAGGTTATTTCTTAACAGGCACTTAAGGCAGTGACGCGCTGAAGACGTCGGTCGGGTTCGTGTTGGTGGTCTGCGTAGTGTTGCTGCTCGCCGGGGCGCACAGCGGGTTGCTCGACGGGTACGGCGCGTCGCAGTTGGTCTTGACGAAGACGGCCAGAAAGCCGCTCCCGCTCGGCTGCAGGGCCTCGTAGTCGCCGAGGAAGAACCCCCGCGCCACCGGAGCCGTCGACAGGTCGAATGGGCCCGCGATGTGCTGCGGTCCACGTCGCGCCGCCATCGCTCGAAGTGACGAGGAGGATCTCGTCGTCCCAGGAGCCGGCGCTCTGGTTGATGTTCTTGTCGAACATGGTCGAGCTCTCATAGACGGCGTAGAGCTTGCCGTTAGAAGGGTCGATCGCGACCGACTCGAGCCCGTCGCCCACCCGCGCGCGTTTGCCGGTGTTGGGGTCGATCACTCCCAGGCTGTTGAAGGGCGCGATGACCCGTGGCTGCGTCCACGTGGCGCCGCCGTCGGTCGACTTGACGAATGCCAGCTG
>WNGR01007252.1_pt1 | contig 11757 bp, 9 predicted proteins | sample 5407581 | NCBI WGS metagenome assembly WNGR01 (sample SAMN13153383, study PRJNA577476) | soil metagenome | isolation source: 80 cm soil or saprolite under Garry oak tree replicate 2 | place: USA:California | collected 2016-06-15
CGCCCTGGATGTCGGCGAGCGAGGCGTTGACGATCTGGATGTTCAGCACCGCCATGAACGCGCCCAGCGTGGCGCCGATCACGGCGATCCAGGTCTTGGCCGACACGGCCGGGGTGGCGGGAGCCGTAGCCGGGCCCGGGAGGCTGGCGACGGAGGCGGCGTTCAGGGTTGGTTGGAGCGTGTTCATGGGGGCCTCGTCTCGGTTGCGGAGACAGGATGCATTAGGCGGATGGTTTCGATAATCGAGGAAGTCCTGGAAGGATCATCCGGCAGGACTTGATAATCCTGCCGGAAGCAGTGGCCTTAGCCGCCGTTCGGCGGTGCGGCGTTGCCGGCCAGGCGCTTGGCCGTCTCGCGGTCGGCCAGCACGGTCGCCTTGGTGTCGACGGTCGGGACGGCAGACATGCCGGGTCGCAGCAGGCCGGTCAGGCTGTGGTCGTCGAGCACGATCTTCACCGGCACGCGCTGCACGATCTTGGTGAAATTGCCGGTGGCGTTGTCCGGCGGCAGCAGCGCGAATTCGAGCCCGCTCGCCGGTGACAGGCTGTCGACATGGCCGTGCAGCGCGTGCTCGCGAAAACTGTCGACGTGCAGCTCCACCGGCTGGCCGGCGCGGACATGGGTGAGCTGGGTCTCCTTGAAATTCGCGACGACATAGACCGCATCGAGCGGCACCACCGCCATCAATTGCGTGCCGGCCTGCACGAACTGGCCGACGCGCAGCGAGCGGGCGCCGACCGTGCCGTCGACCGGTGCGGTGACCTCGGTATAGGACAGGTTGAGCTGTGCCTGCTCGGCGACGGCGCGGGCGTGCTCGAGCTGGGCTGTGGCCTGGGCTCGCTGGGCGGTGAGCACGTCAACCTTGCGCTGTGCGGCCACCAGGCCCGATTTGGCGTGCTGCAATTGCGCGTTACTGGCGCGGAGTGCCGCGTCAGTCTGCTGCGCGCGCTGGATCGTGCCGGAGCCCGACTTCATGAGGTCGTCGTAGCGGGCGCGCTCTTCCTGCGCGAATTTCAGGTTGGCGTCCGCTGCGGTGACGTCGGCCGTGCTTTGCTCGATGATCGGCTGTTGCAGTTCGAGCTGGGCATCGAGGTTGCGGACCGAGGCTTCGGCCGCGGCGACGTCGGCGCGGGCCTGACTGAGCGCCGCCTTGAAATCACGGTCGTCGATCCTCGCCAGGGTCTGGCCGGCCCTGACCTTCTCATTATCGCCGACCAGCACCTGGGCGATGTAGCCCGAAACCTTGGGTGCGATGATCGTAGAATCGGCCTTCACATAGGCATCATCGGTCGATTCCAGGTAGCGGCCGGTCGTCAGGTAGCTGTAGCCAAAGTCGCCGGCCGCGGCGATGCCGAGCGCGAGCGCCAGTCCCAGTGCCGCCCGCTTGATCGCCTGCCGCGATGGGCGAAGGTTAATTTTCGCATTGGTTTCAGTAACATAAGAAGCGTTCGACATGACATCCTCCGGATCCCCAGACGTCCCGGTCCGAAGGGGCGCTGTTCTCGAGGCTCAAGATGCGCTGTCCCGGCGCTTGTGATAATCCCTGAAGAACTGGAAGCATTATCCAGTGGTGGCGGATAATCGGAGATTTGAGCCATGGACCGCTTCACCAGCCTCACGGCCTTTGTCCGGGTGGTCGAAAACGGTGGATTTTCCGCCGCCGCCCGCCGGCTCAACATGTCGACGACCATGGTGAGCAATCACGTCCAGGCGCTGGAGGACCGGCTCGGGGTGCGTCTGCTCAACCGCACCACGCGAAAGGTGAGCCTCACCGAGATCGGCAGGGCCTATTACGACCGCTCCACGCAGATCCTCGCCGACCTCGAACAGGCCGACGACATCGCGGGCGAGTTGCAGTCGGTGCCCCGGGGCACGCTGCGGATCCACGCAGCCACCCACATGGTGCCCATGGTCGCGTCGGTCGTGGCCAAGCTTCTGTCCATCTATCCCGAGATCAAGGTCGACCTGCGCATGGGCGAAGCCGACGTCGATCTGATCGAGGAGGGATACGACATCGCCTTGCGCATGATTGCGCCGCCGGATTCGAGCCTGATCGTCCGCAGCCTCGCCACGTGGCGGCATGTGCTGTGCTGCTCGCACGACTATCTCGAAAAGCACGGTCGCGTGCAGCGGCTCGATGAACTCCCCCAGCACAATTGCGGCCGTCACCTGAACTATCCCTATGGCGACGAGTGGCGGTTTCTCGATCGCAAGGGTGCACCGGCATCGGTGCGTATCTCCGGCAGGCTCGTCACCAACAGCGGAGAAGCGTTGCGGAACATGGTGCTGGAAGGCGCCGGGGTCTGCCTGATGGCTGGCTTCCTGGTGCAGGACGATCTCGAGGCCGGCCGGCTGGTGCGCCTGTTGCCCGAATATCGTCCGGTCGAGATGTCGATGAACGCGGTCTATCCGCATCGCCATCATCTGTCGGCGAAGGTGAGAACCTTCATCGACATGCTGGTGGCGCACAGCGCCGAGCAGCAGAAGCTGATCAACCCGTATTCATGAAACCTGGCCAATTCCTCATCCCTTGCGCAACGGCGAAGCCGTTGTCGCTGGGAGCGCGGAACGCGCGTCTCGAAGGATGAAGGTCCCGCTGGTGGCCTCGCCCTTCGGGACGCTTGCTTCGCAAGCTCCTCAGGGTGGGGAGATAGATATGTGCTCGCTTCTAGCGCGATGGCGGCGGCAGCCGTCCGAACACGGTGTCGAGCGCCATGCCAATTGCGAGCAGCCGCTGATCGCTATCCACAGGGCCATCGAGTTCAAGTCCGATCGGCAATTTGCTGGAAGCGCCGAGGGCGATCGGGATCTGGATGCCGGGAATGCCGGCATTGCTGCCGGGATCGGTGTTCTGGATGAACAGGCCGAAATTTTCGAGGCTGCTTGAATCCGGGTTGGAAGAAATCGCCACGCGCGGCGTGGTCGGAAAGGCGATGGCGTCGAGCTTGTTCCCGGAAAACGTGCTGCTGTAGAGCGCCTGAAGCGCCGGCCGCGCGGTTTTGATCGCGGCGTCATAGACCGGCTTGGCGTCGAAGAGCGAGTTGTCGGGGCCTGGCAGTTTGCGCGGAATCACCAGACCCTCATAAGTGCCCTTCACGTCGGCGCTGGAGATGTCCTTCGTCAGCGCCTCGATGCTGAGGCCGGTGCCGGTGTGGGCGAGGTAGGCCACCATGTCGTCATAGGCCTCGTACAGCGCGACGGGAAAGCTCACCTGGCCGTTGAGCCCGGCCAGCTGCGGCATCTCGATCTCGACAACCGTGACGCCCTGCGCCTTCACTTTTGCGATCGCCGCGTGGAAAGCGGCTTCGGTGTCGGCATCGAGATTGGTCAGCATCGTCTTCACGACGCCGATGCGGACCTGCTTCAGATCGGCCGGCGCAACCTCGTCTCCACCCGCGATGACGCGATCGAGCAGCGCGACATCGGCCATGGTCGCGGCCATCGGGCCTGCGGTATCGCGGGTGTGCGAGATCGGCGCGATGCCCGTTTGCGGATAGCGTCCGACGGTCGGACGCAGCGAGGCGCATCCGTTCAGCGCAGCCGGCACCCGGACCGAGCCGCCGGTGTCGGTGCCGAGCCCGCCCGCGACGATCCGTGCGCCGATCGCCGCACCCGTTCCGGACGAGGAACCACCGGCGATCAGCGAGCGGTCATAGGCGTTGCGCACGCCGAACTCCGCGCCGGTCTTGAACGCGGTGTTGTAGCCGGAGATGCCGAAGGCGAGCTCGTGCATGCTGGTCTTGCCGATGATGACCGCGCCCGCTGCGCGCAGCTTTGCGACCACGGGCGCATCGGCTTGCGGAACGTAATCCTTCAGCGCCGGTGTTCCGGCGCTACAGGGAAGCCCCGCGACCTCGATGTTGTCCTTGATCACGATGGGAATGCCGCCGAGCGGCTTGTCCATGCTGCCCTCGGCGTCGAACGCGGTGGCGGCCTTCAAGGCGCCGGCTTCGTCCAGGGTGACGAAGGCATTGAGATCGGGATTGGCCCTGGCGCGGGCGAGCGCTTCCGTGGTGAGCGCCGTGCTCGTGACTTTTCCGGCGCGAAGGTCGGCTGCGGCCTGGGTCAGGGTCAACTGATCGAAATCCATAATGTCACCCGATTGAAGGGGCGCCATCAGGGAGCCCCTCAGGCCGAGAGGCTGAAGCCCTGCCGGTGTCGCGTCAACCGTAGGCGCGCATCTTTTGCGTTACCGATGTCGTCAATTCCGTGAGTAGCCGCTCCACCTCGGGCTTCACTTTCGCAATCGCGGTGTCCTTCACCGGCCCGTAGCCACGGATCTCCATCGGGGCTTTTGCGATGGCGATGAAGTCGGACAGATGCGTCGCGTCGAGCCGGTCGAGCATCCGTTCGATCACGCCCTCATACCAGGTGATCAGCTCCCGCTCGGCGCGCCGCTCCGCCGTGTAGCCGAACGGATCGAACGGCGTCCCGCGCAATCCCCTCAACCACGCCAGCATGGCGAGCGGCGTCTGGATCCACTGGCCGAAGGCGCGCTTGCGCGGACGGCCGCGCGCATCGTGTTCGGACGGCAGGAAGGGCGGCGCAAGGTGGTACTTGATGCTGAAGCCGTCCTCGAATTCGCGCTTCAGCTCGTCGAGGAAGCCGCTTTGCATGTGCAGGCGCGCCACCTCGTACTCGTCCTTGTAGGCCATCAGCTTGAACAGGGCGCGCGCGACCGCTTCGGTCAAGGCCTCGCTGTTCAGCGCGGTTTCGGCGTCGCGGACTTTTGCGACGATCGCCCGGTAGCGCGCCGCATAGGCCGCATTCTGATAGGCGGTGAGGAAATCGGCGCGGCGGGCAATGAGCTGGTCGAGCGTCTCGGCTTTGGGCGCATCGTCCGTTTTCGGCAGAAAGTCCGGATCGGCAGCAGCGATCCGGCCCCAGGCAAGGGCCTGCTTGTTGTGCTCGACTGCGACGCCGTTGAGCTCGATTGCGCGTAGCAGCGCCGGTAGCGAGATAGGCACCAGTCCGCGCTGCCAGGCAAAGCCCAGCATGATGATGTTGGCATAGACGGCATCGCCCAGCAGCCGTTCGGCCAGCAGGTTCGCGTTGATGGCGTCGAGATTGTCATCGCCGATCACCTGCCGGATCGCGCGCAGGCGCGTCGGCGAGGCGAGATCGGCGTCGCGGAAGCGGACGACGTCGCCGGTCGGCATTTCTGCCGTGTTGATCGCGGCGCGCGTGCCGCGATGATAGGTGCCGGACGCCTTTGGCGAGGAGCTCACCACGAGATCGCAGCCAATCAGCGCATCGGCCGCGCCCTGGTCGATGCGCACCTGATGCAACGCCTCGGGACTTGACGCCAGACGGATGAAGCTCAGCACGGGACCAAACTTCTGCGCAAAGCCGGTGAAATCCAGCACCGAGACGCCGCGGCGTTCGAGATGCGCGGCCATGCCGATCAGCGCACCAACCGTAATCACGCCGGTGCCGCCGACGCCGGTCACCAGCAGATCGTAGGGACGGTCGAGCGTCGCGGGGACGGGCAGGGGAAGCATCGCGGCGCGACCGGCTGCGTCGATCTCGCTCGCGGTCTTTTTCCGGCGCGTGGCGCCTTCGACGGTGACGAAGCTCGGGCAAAAGCCGTTGAGACAGGAAAAGTCCTTGTTGCAAGCCGAGAGATTGATCTGGCGCTTGCGACCGAACGGCGTTTCTTTCGGCTCGACGCTGAGGCAGTTGGATTCGACCGAGCAGTCGCCGCAGCCTTCGCAGACGAGATCGTTGATGTAGGCAAAGCGTTTTGGGTCCGCCATCTGCCCGCGCTTGCGCCGCCGCCGCTTTTCTGTGGCGCAGGTCTGCTGATAGATCAGAACCGAGACGCCGGAGACGTCACGCAGCTCGCGCTGCACGGCATCCATCTCCTCGCGCGGATGGATGGTGACGCCGATCGGCAAATCAGCCGGCGAAAATTGCGCGGGATCGTCCGACACCAGCGCGATGCGCGCCACGCCTTCGGCGCGCATGCTGTGCGCGATGGCATGCACGCTGACGGGGCCATCGACCGGCTGGCCGCCGGTCATCGCTACCGCGTCGTTGAACAGGATCTTGTAGGTGATGTTGGCTTTGGCGGCGATCGCCTGGCGGATCGCCATCGAGCCGGAATGATAATAGGTGCCTTCGCCGAGGTTCTGGAAGATGTGCTTGTGGCCGGTGAATCGTGACGAGGCCACCCAGTTTACGCCTTCGCCTCCCATTTGGATCAGCGACGACGTCTCGCGGTCCATCCAGCTCGCCATGAAATGGCAGCCAATGCCGGCAAGGGCCTTGGAGCCTTCCGGCACTTTCGTCGATGTGTTGTGCGGGCACCCCGAGCAGAAATAGGGCGTGCGTGTCGCGCCTGCGACGTTGATCGTGCGCTCGGCTTCCGGCAACAGGGCGGCCGCCCGCGCGGCGAGATTGAGGCCCGGAAACATCGGATCGAGCCGGCGCGCCAGTACGGACGCCAGCGCACGCGGCGATAATTCGCCGATCCAGGAGATCAGCGGCGCGCCGGTCTCGTCGTGCTTGCCGACCATGCGCTCGGGCTTTGCGCCCGGATAGTCGTAGAAATATTCCTTGAACTGGCTTTCGATGATGCCGCGCTTCTCCTCGACCATGAGGATTTCGCGCTTGCCCTTCACGAAGTCCATCGCGTCGTGCAGCGCCAGCGGCCAGACCATGCCGATCTTGTAGATGTCGATGCCGATGGCGCGGCAGGCGGCTTCATCGAGGCCCATCAGCCGCAACGCTTCCATCAGGTCGAGATGCGCCTTGCCTGTCGTGACGATGCCGTAGGTCGCGTTGGGAATGTCGTAGATGTGGCGATCGATCGGATTGGCTTTTGCGAAAGCGTAAACCGCGTGTTTCTTCGCCTCCAGCCGCTCTTCGATCTGCGGACCCGGCAGATCGGGCCAGCGATAGTGCAGGCCGCCCGGCGGCGGCGTGAAGTCGGGCGTCTCGAAGATGCGCGGCGGGCGCAACGCGACGGAGGCGCCTGACTCCACGATCTCCGAGATCGCCTTGAAGCCGACCCACATGCCGGAGAAGCGGCTCAGCGCATAGCCATATTCGCCGAATTCGAGATATTCGCCGACATCGGCCGGATGCAGCGTCGGCATGAACCAGCTCATGAAGGCGACGTCGGACTGGTGCGGCATCGAGGAGGAGACGCAGCCATGGTCGTCGCCGGCGACCACCAGCACGCCGCCATGTGGCGAGGAGCCGTAGGCATTGCCGTGCTTCAGTGCGTCGCCGGAGCGGTCGACGCCGGGGCCCTTGCCGTACCAGAGCCCGAACACGCCATCGACCTCGCGGTCGGCTTGGGTCTCGACCTGCTGCGAGCCGAGCACCGCGGTCGCGGCGAGATCTTCGTTCACGGCCGGCAGGAATTCTATTGCGTCGCGCTTCAGCCGTTCCGTGATGCGCCAGAGTTCGAGATCGATGCCGCCGAGCGGCGAGCCGCGATAGCCCGAGATGAAGCCGGCGGTGTTGAGGCCGCGCGCGCGGTCGCGCCGCGCCTGGTCGAGCGCGATGCGGACGATCGCCTGCGTACCCGTGAGGAAGACACGGCCCTCCTCGCGGTCGTAGCGGTCGGAGAGCTCGTAGGTGTCGAGTGACGGAATGGCGTCCATGCGGACCTCGCGCGGCATCCTGCCGAATAGGCGAAGGTTAAGCCTGGGGCGCTGGTAGGTCTTACCTATTCATTCTGATATGGAGTGAAATTCGGTAGATTTTTGCACTGGTGACGTATTTTTGGTAGGTTCATTCGAGTTGAGAGGTTTTAATGATCGAAGATCAGGACATCCGGATTCTCGCCCATCTCCAGAAGGACGGCCGCGCCACCAATCAGCAGCTTGCGGACGAGGTCGGCATGTCCACCTCGGCCTGTTGGCGCCGCGTGCGGGTACTGGAGGAGACCGGTGTCATCAAGGGCTATGCGGCACTGGTCGCGCGCGAGCAGGCGGGCTTTGCGATGTCCGCCATCCTCCACGTCTCGCTGGAGCGGCATGACGCCAAATTCGTCGACGAGTTTGTTGCTCGGGTGAGCAAACGTCGCGAGGTGCTGGAGTGTTTTGCGACGACGGGCGATGCCGACTATCACCTGCGCGTCGTGGTGCAGGACATGGCGGCCTACAACAAGTTCCTCGACGAATTCATGTTCCGCATCCCCGGCATCCGCTACGTCCGCAGCAACGTGGTGCTGAAGGAGATCAAGACCAGCGTGGCGCTGCCGTTTTGAGGCAACTTCATCCGCGCCGGCGCAGTTGTCGCAGCGACAGCATATGCAACAGGATCGAGCTTGGCACCACGAAGGCGGGGGTCAGCACATTCGGAAAGGCGTCTACGGCCATGCGCGGGCCCTCTGGAATGATGAGCTGGAACGGGCCGGGCGACATGATCATCCCCAAGGTGATCGCGACGGCCAAATCAGCGAGGCCGAAGATGTTCCAAAGCATCGCCGCTTTTCGACCCTCGGCCGTTCCGGTCGCCAGGGCAATCGCCGCCGGTACCGCGAACAGGCCGGTCAGCACATCGCCAGTTCCTGCCGGCAGCGCCCATAGGCCCGGCATCACCCCCCACAGCCAGTAAACGAGCCATTGGCTGCCAAAGACGCGGTAAAGCTGAAGGGCGATGAGCCACGTCATCGGCATTGCATCGAGCAACTGGCCCACCCGCTTCGACAACAGCAACAGCGGACCACCGAAGATCACGGGCAGCAGGATCGCCGCTGGAAGCAGCGGTAAACGGGAGACATCCGTGCGGAATACGCCGTTGATAGCTGCCGTCCAGGCGACGGCAGCCCAAAGCGTAAAAGGGACCATGAAGACCAACCAGGTCGTTTGGCGTTGTGCTGGCGTCAACTTGGTGTTTTCGAGGGCGAGCCACAGGCCGAGAGCCATGAGCCCATGGGCCATCAGCCGAACGGCCAGGGCCGGAAGGCCGCTCTCCGGGAGCACGGGTAGCGAGTAAATCAACCAAGTCCACAGTGCCGTGAATGGAACGGTCCACGTCAGGCTGAGCCAAGCGGGACGCGAAGCAATCACGGCGGCGGAAACAGCATCGGTGTTCATCGGTGTTCCTCTACGAGGGGTGCTTTTCTTCACAGACAACGATCGGGGCGGCTCCCCGCAGGGACCGGGTTTAGGGAATGCGCGTTCGTGCGGAGCAGGACATCGAAGCCGACACGTGGCGGATCGCGATCCTCCCGCTGTGTCACGCTGTTTTTTCTGCTGATCCGGCTCCCGACAGAACCATGAAGACAAGAACGTGGCTGACGAGCAGCAGTGGCACATAGAGCGCTGGAATATAAATGCCGGCGCCGAAAAGACCGGGATCTTGGATTTTCGTTACGCCCATGTAGTACGCGTTCAGAAGATCCAGCGTGCCCCAGATGTTGAATACCCAAACAATCGGAACGGCGATCGACCAACGGAAAGAGAGTGCTGCCATTGAAACAAGCGCGAGAACAGCAGCGATAAGATCACCCCATCCGATCCTGGTGGCGAAATCTGAACTCAACTCCGAAGATACGAATCCGGTTACCATAAAGTTCATCCCCAAGAATCTGAACGCATGGAAAGTTGCGAGAAGTCTCAGGGCGTCATTACGGTGCATTACGCGGACCGCCGGCCAAATATAGATGTAGGCGACCACCGAGCTTGTTAGGAAGGCTCCGGCGACGCTGAGGACGAATGGAAGGTTGAAGTTCGGTGGCACGTTCCGATTCCCTTGTGATTGTCCATCCGGTTGGGTGAGGTCGAAGCCAGTCGATTCGGTTCGACGTCGGCGACCACTCAGGGTTTGGTCATGAGCAGGCGGAGCGGCAGAAGCGGGCCGACTGCGATGTACTCGTGATCGATGAGGTCTTGCTTCGCCAGCGGCAACCCCTCCATGGTTGCGTGCGCAACGGCAACATCCTCGACATCCAGCAGAAACACGGCTCCGCGCCCATCAGATCGCGAATACCATTCACGAACCTTTCCATTGAGATAGAGCTGTACGGTCTGCCTGATTTCATCGGGCATGACGGCCATGACCTGTTCGCGTGTGACGCCCGGTTTGACGGTCAGGATGACCATCACCCCGGTTGTGGGCGACGTGGCTTGCGCTTGGGCAAGGGATGTATCGGCCATGGAAGTAGCGCCTATCAGTGTGAGGGTGAGTGCCAAGACGGCGTGACGGATTGCTTTCATCGGTCTCATTTCTCCGATCACGGCGGTCGCCGTGATGTCGCGAGTGTCAGCGCACGCAGCGGTGCTGCTGATGTGCAGGCCGGATGTAAGTCTGCTTTGCGCCGGCGACTATTCGCGATAATGTTGATGGGCCATGAAGCAGAACTTCACAGTCAGGCACGGTGCGCTCGACGGCGTGGAGGCGTTCCTGAGTGTCGCCCAGCACCGCAGTTTCCGCCGGGCGGCCGCTGAACTCGGGGTCACGCCATCGGCCATCAGTCAGGCGGTACGAGCGCTCGAGGCGCGCGTCGGCGCAGCGCTGTTCATCCGCACGACCCGCAGCGTCGGTCTGAGCGAGGCCGGCGAGAGATTTCTTGCGCGCGCAAGGCCCGCCTTCGAGGAGCTCGTCGCTGCAAGCGGCGCCGCGCGTGAACTCGGACAGCGACCGGCCGGTCTCCTGCGTCTCACCGTACCGCGCTCGGTCGTGCCGATCCTGCTTGAGCCGGTGGTCGCGTCGTTCTGCCGGGCGTTTCCCGAGATTGAGGTGGAGCTTGCTGCAAGCGAAGAGCTGGTCGACCTCGCAGCCGGAGGCTTTGATGCCGGCATCAGGATGGGCCAGTTCATCACCCCTGACATGGTCGCGGTGCGGCTGACGAAGCCGCTGCCTCTCATCATCGTGGGCAGCCCGGCTTACCTCGACCGCCGCGGCCGGCCCGAGCGTCCGGACGATCTGCGCGAGCACGCGTGCTTGAGATTGCGACGATCGAACGGGGCGCTCGCATCATGGTCGCTCAACGACAACAGCCGTTCGATCGAGATTGCCGTTTCCGGACCTTTCATCGCCTATGACTTTCCCACGATGCTCGGAGCCGCCGTCGAAGGTGTGGGTCTTGCGCAAGTGCCCGCGCCGCTGGCCACGGGCGCCGTAGCGGCCGGAAAGCTCGTCCGCGTGCTGGAGCAATTCGCGCCGATGACACCGGGTGTGTTCCTGTACTATCCCGGCCACCGACAAATCATGCCGAAGTTGCGGGCTTTCATCGACCATGTGAAGGGCCGCTCGGGCGCCAAAAGCTGATCTCAATCACGTCGATCCGGCTGCGGTCGTCGAGGTGGCCGGCGCCGCAGACCTGGCGCTACCGTGCCTCGCGAACAAATCGATTTCGGAGCGTGCCGATGCCGGTGATGTCGATCTCGACGACATCGCCGTGCTTGATGTCCAGAGACGCGCCGTCGGTGCCCATCCAGATCACGTCGCCGGGCCACAGCGTGAAATACTTGGTCAACTCGACAAGGAACGGCACCACGCCAAAGATCATGTCGTTGGTGTAAAAGCGGTTGGTTTCCTTGCCGTTGACCCGGACGATAGTCTCCATCCTGGCGAGATCGGCCTCGGTCTCGATCCACGGGCCCATCGGCTTGAACGTGTCGGCGTTCTTCGAGCGCCACAGGCTGCGGTCGGCCTTTTGCCAGCTGCGCTCGCTGACGTCATTGCCGATGGTGTAGCCGAACACGCAGTCGATCGCGTTCTGTTCGGTGAGATGCTTCACCTTCTTGCCGATGACGACGGCGAGCTCGCCCTCATAGTGGATCTTGTCCGTCGCAA
>WNGR01018408.1_pt1 | contig 11757 bp, 11 predicted proteins | sample 5407581 | NCBI WGS metagenome assembly WNGR01 (sample SAMN13153383, study PRJNA577476) | soil metagenome | isolation source: 80 cm soil or saprolite under Garry oak tree replicate 2 | place: USA:California | collected 2016-06-15
TTCAGCGGCCCCGGGGCGGGGAAGTTGAAGTCTGATTTGTCGGATCGAAGGCCGGGGATGAGCCGCCGGGTCAAGCGGATGCCCGCGATGGGCCCGAACAGCAGCGTGTTGAAGAATGTGAGGCGGCGCACGACCAGCCCCGCGGCCTCGATGCGCTCCCGCAGCAGCCCGGCCGAGTAGCGGCGGTGATGCATGCTCACCTCGTCCTGCGCTCCCCACAGGAACCTGTAGGCCGGCACTGAAACCATCAGGTAGCCGCCTGGCCGGATCACCCTCGTCACCTCTGCCAGCGTCGCGCGCTCATCGGCGATGTGCTCGAGCACGTCGAGCATCGTGGCCACGTCGACGCTTTCGTCCGGAAACGGAAGGTGTTCTCCAGACGCCTGGACCACGACGTCAAGGCCTCGCTCGAGGCAGTAACCGACGGCTTCGTGGTCCACGTCGACGCCGTACGCGCAGCCGTAGCGCGACAGGCTCGCCACCATGGTTCCTGTTCCGCAGCCCACATCCAGCAAGCGCGGCGGCGATCCGTTGCGCGACTTCGGCAGGTGATCGTCCAGAAGCCGGAGGATGATCCGCCGCCTGCCGAGGAACCACCAGTGGCGATCCTCGATCTGCCGGTACTCGCGGTAGAACTCGCGCTTCAGCTCAGTCTCGTGCCGGCTTGAATTCGGTCACCTCGCTGCGCGAGGGAGCGGTGACGCGGAGTCGGTCGAACTCCTTTCGGCTTGGAAAATAAATCCGCCTCCACATGCTGAACACCGTCGCGAGCGTGCGCGGGATGTCCGATGGCCGGACCGTCGTCTCTCCGGCCATGCGTGGATAGTGCCGCACACCTTTCTCGGCAATCCGGAAATTCCACTTGCGCGCCTTCGCGAGCAGCTCGGTGTTGACGAAAAAGTTGTCGCACTCGATGCTCACCTGCTGGACGACCTCGCGTCGCATCAGCTTGAACGCGCAGTCGACGTCGCGGACGCGCAGGCGAAACAGCACGCCGACCAGGCGGTTGTAGATCCACGAGAGGATGCACCGGAGGACGGTGTCGTAGCGGTAGACGCGAAAGCCGGTGACCATCTCGTACTCGTCCATCAAAGGAAGGAAGTACTCGAGCTCCGAGACGTCGAACTGATTGTCGGAGTCCATGAAGAACACGAAGTCGTACCGGGCGCTTGTGACGCCGGTCCGCAGCGCCGCGCCATAGCCGCGGTTGGTGTGATGCGACAGCAGCCGGACCTTGTTCTGGCCGTGGCGGACGAGCCCCTCGACGACGCCTCCAGTTCCATCCGAGCTGCCGTCGTCCACGACGATCACCTCGTACTGCTTGGCGAGGCGAGTGGCGGTGGCCACGCACTGATCCACAGCGCGCTCGATGTTGGCCTCCTCGTTGTAGGCAGGAAGCACGATCGAGAGGCTGGCGACCGGTGTGCTGCGGGCGCGCCGGTTCACGGGCGAAGTATATGTTCGGGCGTTCGCGGCCCAGCCTGGCTACCAATACGTTTGACCTTTCGGCTTCCGCTCTGCTAGGTTTGGGCCTCGCGTCTGGGGCGCGAAACGAAAGCCTGGGGGTAGGCGTTGCGTCTCGATCGCTATGTGACCCATGGCGTTTTGCTGTTGGTGGCCGCCCTGATCTCGGGCTACACCTTCTCCGTTCACCTGGTGCCGCGCGCCGGCGCCATTGATGCGGCCGCGGCCGGACCGGTCACGGTGGGCGGCGATGCCTGGTACGGCCGCGACAGCAGCATCATCAAGCCCGTCTACATCCCAACGGCGCCGCTGCCGAACCGGGCGCCCATGATCTACACGGTCGCGGCGGGGGACACGCTCGACTCGATCGCCAGAGACCTGAAGATTCCGTTCCGCGAGATCACGTGGTCGAATCCCGGATTGCGCCTGCCGCTCAAGACGGGGCAGGTCGTGCGCATCCCGCCTGTGAACGTGCCGGGGTTCGTCGTCGTGGTGCGGAAGGGTGACACGCTGGCGAGCCTCGCCAGGACCCACGGCGTCGATCCGATGGTGATCGCCGACTTCAACCGCATCCGTGGCCAGCTGACTCCGGGCTCGATGCTTGTCGTTCCGGTCGATCCCGCGCTGGGCCCGAACCTGTCCAGCGGTGTCGTTGCCGACCCCATGGCTCCCGCCAGGTTCATGTGCCCGATTCCGGGCGCGCAGATCATCCAGAAGTTCGGTCCGACCGGGTTCGCGGTGGAGCCTTCATACAACGGCTATCTGCACTTCCACACTGGCGTCGACATCCTGGCCGGCTACGGAACACCGATCGATGCAGCTGCGGGTGGGATGGTGACCGCTGTGGGATTCGCGGGTGATTTCGGTCTTCGCGTTGAGATCACCGACAGCTACGGGCTGGTCGAGGTCTACGCGCACATGTCGTCGGTCGAGACTGCAGTCGGCGAGCCGGTGCAGCAGGGCAGGGAGATCGGACAGGTCGGCAGCACCGGATTGTCTGTTGGATCACACCTGCACCTGCAGCTCGAGATCGGCGGCGCGCCGACCGATCCCTTGCCGCTGATCGGCTGTAACGCTTAGTCCTCGTCAGTCGGTTGTGGAGGTGTGGCCAAAGATGCGGCTCAGACTCGCGCTCGTAACCGGCGCTTTGATCGTTGCCGCGGTGTTCGTCCCGGCCTCAGCGCAGGCTGTTTCCGGTCCAACAGTTGGCGGCAACAACCTGGTCGACCTTGATCACGGTCTGCAATTTCCGCAGAACAAGCAGAACGAGCCGGCGATCACGCGCGACCCGATCACCGGTGTTCTCGTCGCCGGCGCCAATGAAGAGATCAGCCAGCCCCTGTGCCGTGGTACCTCGACACCGCTCACGTCGCCATGTCCCTTCAAGCCGGGCGCGCCGACGAGTGGTTTCTACCGCTCGACTGACGGCGGCAGCACCTGGACGGGAGGCTACCTGCCCGGATTTGCGAGCATCGGCCGCACGTCTGGCGGGGACCCGACGCTGGACTTCGGACCGAGGCTGTGCACCAACGGTGCGTTCAGCTACGGGTGCGGCGCGGTGATCTACTACGGCTCCCTCGCCGATCCGTTTCCCGAGTCGGGCGGCGAGCTCGGCACTGTTTCGCGCACGCACGACGGCGGGCTGACCTGGGCCGACCCCGTGGTGGCGGCCCCGGCCAGCAACGGCAAGTTCGTCGACCACCCCTGGATCGCTGTCGACAAGATCGCCGGCAGCCCCCATTTTGGCCGCCTCCACTTCAGCTGGGCGCAGTTCTGCAACAACTGCGCCGGCAACGGCAACGTGAAGATCTTCGTCGTCCACTCAGATGACGAGGGCATCACATGGAGCAGCCCCCTGCAGCTCAGCGCCGCCAACAACAACACACCGCAGGGCTTCCGGGAGACCGGCCAGATGACAGTCGCGTCCGACGGGACGGTGGAAGTGTTCTGGACCGAGAACGCCGACTCGCCGAAGTACCCGAGCCTGCAGGTCGTGACCACTTCGAAGGATGGCGGCGACACCTACACCGCGCCAATCACCATCGCGCAGGTCACCGACTACCCGCTGCGCGGCACGCCTTTCGATGCGGTCGACCTCTTCAATCGAGTGCCGGGGATGAGCGCTCGCATCGCAAGTGTGTCCGGCCGTAATGCGTTCTTCCCCGAACCGGCGGTCGCGGGCAACGGCGCCGTGGCGGTCGTGTTCGACGCGCTCACGGCTCCTCCGGCGAACAACCCGTGGCAAACAGGTGTACAGACGTACGACGCGTACGTGACCGAGATGTCCGGCGGCTCGTGGTCGGCGCCGGTCCGCGTATCGACCGCCTCATCGAACCCCGAGGGTTCGTCCTACAACAACCTCCAGGAGCAGTTCCTCGGCGACTACATCGGCATCGTCGCGGGGCCTTCCACCGCGTGGGCGGTCTGGACAGACTCGCGCAACGCGGCTCTGTTGGGCGGTCTGGACAGACTCGCGCAACGCGGCTCTGTGCTCGGTGGTGAGCTCCTACCGCGCAGCCGTTTACTCGGGGTCGAAGACTGCGGTGGCGCCCAACCCCGACACGGCATGCCTCACAGACTTCGGCAACACCGACACGTACGCAGCCTCGATCGCGCTGTGAAGATAGGCGGCGCCCGGCGGCGCCGCCTATCCTTCGATTTCGGTGATCGACCCTGAGGCCCGCGCCTACCTCGATTACATGACCTCCCTCGGCCTGCCACCGCTGGCCGAGCAGGGGGCCGTGGAGGCGCGCCGCCTGAACAGCCTGCGCGCGCCTTCGCTGGCGGGTGAGCTCGAAGATGTCGCGCTCATCGAGGACGGACGCCTCCCAGGTCCCGGCGGACACATCCCGTTTCGGCTCTACTCACCGGCGCCGGATCGGATGCTGCCCGCACTCCTTTATCTGCATGGCGGCGGATGGGTTGTGGGCGATCTCGACACGCACGACTCGGTGTGCCGCGCGCTCGCCCGCCGAGCTGGTTGCGTCGTGCTTGCGCTCGACTACCGGCTGGCGCCGGAAAATCCCTTTCCCGCCGCGGTCGAGGATGCGTGGGCGGGCCTGAACTGGCTTCGCGACCACGCGGCCGATGTCGGTGCCGACCCAGATCGGATCGCGGTTGGAGGAGACAGCTCGGGCGGGAACCTGTCCGCGGTGCTCGCCCAGCGATCGCGCGACCGCGACGGCCCGAAGGTGGCCGCTCAAGTCTTGATCTACCCGGTCACTGATTGCGACTTCGAGACTCCGTCATATCGAGACGCGGCGACTGGATACGGGCTCACGCGCGAGTCGATCGATGAAGCCAGGCGGGTGTCGCCCGATGCTTCGCCCCTCCGCGCCCCACACCTCAGCGGGCTGCCTCCGGCGCTGGTCATCACATGCAAGCTCGATCCGCTGGCGTCCGAAGGGGCCGCGTACGCAGAGGCGCTCAGGTCAGCCGGCGTGCGGGTGGAGCACATCCACGAGCCCGACATGATCCACGGCTACATCCGGATGGGAGGCGTGGTCAGCCGGGCTCGTAAGTCGTGGGACGACTGCGCGCGCTTCCTGCACCGGGAGTTTCAGGCGGGCGATTGATGCAGGGCCCGATCGTGGCCGGGAAGCGCTCAGACCGCGAGCAGCCCGACCCTCAACGCGTTCATGACCGCCTGCGTCCTGTTGCCCGCGTCGAGCTTCCGGAAGATGCGGCTCAGGTGGTTGCGCACCGTCTTGTCGCTGAGGCCGAGCTTCGAGGCGATCTGCTTGTTGGAGAGCCCGCCCGCCACCAGGTTCAGGACGTTGATCTCGCGGCTCGAAAGCGCGACGGCCGCCGCCGGGCGGTGGGTGGTGGCATTGGTCGAAGCGCGGGCGCCGTTGGTCGCGGCAACCGTCGCCGTCACATTCGAAAACCGAAGGGCCAAATCCATCCCCACCCCTTGATCTGATGGCCATCGCCTCGCGTGAACGCGGATCCGCTAGGGAATTCCAAAGTATATGTTCACTCTTAGGAACGGCTGAAACGCTAAGTCTGATCGCCTCAAAGTCGTTTTCGACCCGTCTAGGCTTCAGTCAATGAATGCGCACGCCGGGGCCGCCATCCCCTCTCCCGACACCAGCCTCGGCGACTCGTTCGCGTGGCCGTTCCGGGACCCGGAGTGGTTCAACAAGATCGTGCTGATGGGACTGATCGGGCTGATCCCCATCGTCGGCTGGCTCCAGCTCCTCGGCTGGATGCTGGCCTCACTGGACAACCTGCGCCACGGCTGGCAGGTCCTGCCGCCGGCCGCTTTCCGGTACGCGACCCGGGGTATCAACCTGTTCGCCGCCAGCCTCATCTGGGGGCTGCTCGCCGCGGTGCTCGTCTACGGGTCGATGGGCATTGCCATGTTCGCGATGTTCTCACTGGCGCCTCAGTCAAGCGACGGCAGCGGCTCTGCAGCGTTCCCGTTCATCGTCTTTCCGCTGATGTTCGGGATGACGGCGGCGTTCGGGCTGATCTTCATCGGGCTGTACGTAATCATCCCGCCGCTGATCGTGCTCACGGACCGCACGGGACTCGGCGGTGCGTTCAACGTGGCCGGCTTCGTCCATGCGATCCGCACCAGCCCGAGGGAATCCGTGGCTGCGGCGGCGCTCGCGCTGGTGAGCTACTTCATCTCCGGGCTTGGCTCGTACCTCTGCTACGTTGGGATCCTGTTCACCATCCCGTACTCGCTGGCGATGCTCGCCGGCGTCCTTCGCTGGTACGAGGTGAACGCGAAGCCCGGAGCTCTGCCCTAGGCGCGTTCGTTCGTGCTGACGATGACCTTCAACACCCGGAGCAGCTCAGCTCGCTCGCGCTGATCGAGCGCGCGAACGAGGCGGCCGGTCATCACGTGGGTGCGCGGTATGAGGTGCTGCATCACGCCCACGCCCTTGGTCGTGAGCGTGATCGTCTTGCGGCGCCCGTCGCGCGCGTCTCTTTCAGTGCTGATCAGGCCCTTGGCGCCGAGCCGGGACACGACCTCGGCCATGGTCGACCGGTCGAGCGACACTCGGCCGCCGAGGGTCCGCTGGTCCAGGCCGTCCGGCTCGCGAAGCAACGCGTTGAGCGTGGCGAACTGCGGGGACGTCACGGTGTGCGACACCTCCTCGTCCCAGAGCAGGTTCATCGCCTGAAGCGCGCGCCGGAGCAGGTGCCCGGGATGAAGCATGAGATCCTCCGGTGGCAGCTCCGAGTCGGCCTTCTTCTTCCGCTTCGTCACTTCTTCTCGACCACCTGATAGCCGACCGGCAGCAGTCGCAGGCCGAGGCGCTCTTCGATCGTGCCCCACAGACCCCTGGGCAGAAGCAGCGCGAACAGCGCGGCCGTCGCGCCAAGGCCGACGAGATACCACGGGCCCCCTTGCGTGAAGGTGGTCTGGATCGCGAACAGCAGGATGGCGCCGAGGATGGGGCCTTCGAACGTGCCGAGGCCGCCGACCAGGACCATGAAGATCATGTACGCGGACCACTGCACGCTGAACACGGAGCCGGGCTCGATGAAAAGCGTGTTGGCGACGATCAGGACGCCGGCGGCGGCACAGCCGAATCCGGCGAGCACGAACAGAAGCCGCTTGCGCGCGGCCACGCGCACACCCAGCGAGCGAGCCGCGTCCTCGTCGTCGCGAATCGCCTGAAGCGACGCGCCGAGTGGCGAGCGGAGCAGGAAGAAGAGTGCGGCGAGAAAGACGACGGTGAAGGCCAGGGCCAGCCAGAAGGTGTAGGCCTGTCGGTAGTTGGGGTCGTACTGGTAGAGCTGGCTCAGCGAGATGCCCGTGCCCGCGCCGAGGTCCTGGTCGAGGCGAACTGCGATCGAAGCCACCTCCGCGATGACCCACATTCCGATTGCGAACTGCGCCGCGCGCAGGCGCAGCGCGAAGAGCGAGATGGGGATCGACAGCGAGCCGGCGACCACCACCGCGACGACCATCGCGATATATGGCGGCATGCCGACGCCCGCAAAGAACACGGTGCCGTATGCGCCAAGGCCGATGAACGCCTGCTGGCCCACGGACAGAAGCCCGCCGTAGCCGGCCAATGCGTTCCACATCGCGGCCAGCAAGACGAGGATCAGGAGCGTGGTCGTCTTCTGGACGATGTCGGGGCTGAAGACCAGCGGCACGCTCGCCAGCAGAAGCGCGACCACACCGGTGCCGCCGGTGAACAGCTTCGAGGTGCGGGTCCAGCGCCGAACCGTCATGCGCGAGCACCGAATCGAACCAGGCGGACGCCACCGAACCTGAGGATCAGCACCGCCAGGAACAGCAGGTGTCCGGACAGCACCGCGTACTCGGGATTCAGCTGCGCGCCGAGCGTCTGCGCGACGCCGAGGGCGAGGCCGCCCAGGAGGGTGCCCCACAGCGAGCCCATCCCTCCGATGACCACGGCCTCGAAAGCGAAGATCAGCTGCGTCGGCCCGCTGACGGGGTCGAACACCGACCGGATCGCGAGGAACAGACCGCCCAGCCCCGCGATTGCGACCGCGATGGCTGTGGCCCTCGCGTACACATGCCGGCTGTCGATGCCGATGAGCTCGGCGGCGTCAGGATCCTCTGCGGTGGCCCTCATGCGCCAGCCCGGCCGCGTCCTCGACAGGAACAGGTGGAGCGCGGCGAAGACCACGAGGGCAACCGCCAGCACCACCAGGCCGAGCGCCGGGATGGTGATGCTGCCGAACACGTTCCAGCTCTCGGTGGTCAGCGCGCCTGCGCTCGCGCCGAGCGAGTGGACGTCAGGCGAGAACTTCAGCAAGAGAAGGTTCTGGATCACGATCGACAGGCCGAACGTGGCCAGCAGCGGCGTGAGGATGCCGGCCTTCAGTGCGCGCTGCAGGACGGTGAGCTGCAGCACGTAGCCGAGCGCGATCATCGCCGGCAGCGCGATCACAAACGCGACCAGGGGGGACAGGTCAGTGCTCTGCACGATGACCAGCACGACGTACGCGCCGAGGACAGCGACGTCGCCGTGCGCCAGGTTGATGATGCGCATGACCCCGAACATCAGCGACAGGCCGCAGGCGAGCACCGCGTAGAAGGCGCCGAGGAAGATGCCCTGCAGGATCGCGTTGGCGACGGTCATGCGCCGGCGCCTCCCGCCGCGGCGCGCCGCAGCCCGAAGTACGCGCTGACGATGCGATCGCGGTCCAGCGACCGCGCCTCACCCTCCAGTACGACGCGTCCTTCGAGCATGCACACCACGCGGTCGGCAACCTTGAGCGCCCGCGCGAGGTCCTGCTCGACGAGCAGGATCGTGGTGCCCTCGCGGATCACGTCGGCGAGCGAACGGTAGACCGCGTCGACTGCCACCGGAGCGAGCCCGAGCGACGCCTCGTCCAGCAAGAGCAGGCGCGGGTTGGTCATCAGCCCGCGCCCGATCGCAACCGCCTGCTGCTCACCGCCCGACAGCGTTGCGGCCGGCATGTGCAGCCGCGGCTTCAGAAAAGGAAAGACCTCGAGCACCGCCTGCACGTTCCAGCGACCGCCGGCCCGCGACGTGGCTGCGACGCGGAGGTTCTCCTCCACCGTGAGGCCCGCGAACAGCCGCCTGCCTTCGGCCACCAGTGCGATGCCCCTTCGAACCCTTGCGTGCGCGGGCAGGCTCGTGATGTCGGTGCCATCCAGCTTCACCCGACCCCCGTGCGGCGGGTGCGCGCCTGCGATTGCGCGCATGAGCGTCGTCTTGCCCGCACCGTTGGCTCCGATCAGCGCGACGGTCTCGCCTTCCGCGACCTGGAGGCTGACGCCCCGCACCGCTTTCAGCAGCCCATAGCGACAATCGAGGTCCTCCACGGCGAGCAGGCTCATGCGCGATTGCCCAGGTAAGCGTCGATGACCGCAGCCTGCGACACGACGGCCTCCGGCGGGCCCTCGGCGATGATCCTGCCGGCGTCCATGCAGACCAGGCGGTTCACCACCTGCATGAGCACGTGGACGATGTGCTCGATCCAGAGCACCGCGAGGCCGGCGTTCTTGAGCCCCGCCACGGTTTCGACCAGCGCCGCCGACTCGGCGTCGGTGAGGCCGGCGCCGATCTCGTCCAGCAGCAGCACGACCGGTTCGACGGCCAGGGCGCGCGCGAGCTCGAGGCGCTTGCGCTGAAGCAGGCCCAGGCTTTCGGCCCGCCGGTTCGCAAGCCGAGTCAGGTCAGTCTGATCGAGCACCTTCAAGCAGAGGTCGTAGGCGTCCGCGCCGCGCCGGCGCCCGCCGGCGGTGGCGCCGACCAGCACGTTCTCGAACACCGTCATGCCGGTGAAAGGCCGCGGCACCTGGTGGGTGCGCGCGATTCCGAGCTTGCAGCGATCGGCTGCTCCTTTCGCGGTGACGTCCTGGCCGTTGAAGACGACGGCGCCCGCATCTGGTGCAAGGGCGCCAGACAGCACGTTCAGCAGCGTGGTTTTGCCGGCGCCGTTCGGGCCGACGACCCCGACGGCCTCGCCCCGATTGAGCGCGAGGTTGACACCGTCCAGCACGGAAAGCGCGCGAAAGCGCTTGCGAACCTCGACCGCGGCGAGCGTCGCCGGGCCTTCAGTCACGGTCCGGAATTATCCGGCGGTATACGGCTGCAGCGTGCCCGCGACCGGGACGTTGGGGTCGGACGAGTTCTCGCAGATCACGAAGTCGACCGGCCACTTGGAGACGCCCTGCTTCCACTGACCGCCGATGATCGGCGTGGTCTGCACATTGGGGATTGGAGCGCCGGCGAACGTGGGCGGCTTTGACCAGTCGAGGTGGCCGACGATCGTGTCCACCGAGAGCGTCTTGACGGTGTCCGCGACCTTGGTCTTGTTCTTCGGATCGCCGCTGGCCTTCAGCACCGCTTCGGCGACGTCGAACAGCGAGAGACTCGCTCCCAGCTGCTGGTTCCACTGCTTGCCGCTGGAGCTCTCGTAGCCGTCAGCCAGCTGCTTGCACGTCACCCCGGTAAGCGAGGACTTGTACGGCCAGGTCGGATGCCAGTACACGCCCGACGCGAGACCGTTGCCGATCGCGCCGAGCGAGCTCACCTGCGACGGGAAAAGTCCGGTCTTGGCGATCTGCGCGATCTTGACGTGTTTCGTGTAGCCCTGCTGGTGCGCCTGCTGCCAGAACGTGGCGAAGTCGGGAGGAATGGGGAACGTATTGAAGATCTGGCAGTCCGCGGCGATGAATTTCTGGATCTGCGCGGTGTAATCGTTGGTGCCGTCCTCGTAAGCGCCCGGATCGACGATGGTGAAGCCCGCGCTCTTCAATGCGGGCGCGAGCGCGCCGCGAATCGCGTTGCCGTCGGCGTCGTTCGGATACATGACGCCGACCTTCTTGTTGGTGGATACCTGCGACCACAGGTGCGTGTAGGCGTTGAAGAACTGCTCGACACCGAAGCAGTAGTGATAGATGTACTTGAAGGTCGTCGACTGGCCGACCTTGCCGCCGAGCCCGAGGTACCAGGCCTGCCACGGCACGACGGTGGAGATGCATGGCACGCCCGCGGCCTCGCACGCCGCGGAAACCGGGTTCACGGTTTCAGGCGTGGACGTGGTAAGCATGAGGTCGACCTTCTGGCTCTGGATCAGGTCCTGCGCGACCTGCGAGCCGACCGACGGTGTCGACTGGCCGTCGCGGGAGACGATCTCGACCGAGTAGTTGCTCCCGCCGATGGTGATCCCGTTCTGGAACGCCTTCTTGGCCAGGCTCAGCACGTAGGCGTCCGGCTCCCCGAAGCCTGCGGCCGGCCCGGTGATTGGGCTGACGTAACCGATCTTGATCGAACCGCTCGAGGATGACGGCGAGGAGGAGAGACAAGCCTCGAGCAGACCCGGTACCGCCAGTCCGCCAAGGACCACGCCGGTACCCTTGAGCATGTCACGCCGCGTGATCGATCCCGTCGATACCTTCCTCTTGCTCACCTGATTACTCCTTGCTGCTTTTTCAGGCCTGAGGGAATGGTCCGTGTACAGACGATCGGAGTCTGCGCCAAGCCATAATGCTCGTCAAGGGCGTTGACCGAGCCTGACTTCGAGCCACAGTCCCTCTAAAACACGCCGACAATCGTTCGACATAGAGAGAGGGCCGAGTCGGCGTTCAAACGTTGGAAATGAGAGGGACGAAAGTCCCATTTCCCCCGGGAAGGGCCGCTCCTAGACTCTGAGCCAGCCCGCCGTGCCCGGCTGTCGGCCGGCGCGAGGCCGGGCACTTACTCGAACAACAAGTCAACCCAGTAGCTGGCGAAGAACACGTTCGACGCCATCAACAACCAGCAGGCATTCACTTGCTGACGGGCCACCGGCCCGGAGGCTGAACGGAGGGGTGGGTAGGGTGGG
>WNGR01007255.1_pt1 | contig 11753 bp, 7 predicted proteins | sample 5407581 | NCBI WGS metagenome assembly WNGR01 (sample SAMN13153383, study PRJNA577476) | soil metagenome | isolation source: 80 cm soil or saprolite under Garry oak tree replicate 2 | place: USA:California | collected 2016-06-15
CCGGCCCGCTTTACACGATCTACAAAGCGCTCTCGAGCCTCGCCCTTGCCCGCCGCTTGGAGCGGGAATGGGGGGGTGCCCCCGTGATCCCCGTCTTCTGGGTGGCGGGCGATGACCATGATTTCGCCGAGGCGAACCACGTGTGCGTGCTCGACGCCAGCAGCGACCTATTGGAGCTTCGGCTGCGTGAGCGCCCCGCCGAGGCGCCGCTGCTCCCTCTCGCGCGCGAGCGCTGTGGTCCGGAGATCAGGGCGACGCTCGAGCAGCTGCGGGCGGCGACCCCGGAGACCGAGTTCAAGGCGGCCGTGCTGGCGTGGCTCGAGGCGGCCTACCGTCCCGAGGTGACCCTGGCAGACGCGTTCGCCGCCGCCCTCCAGGCGCTGCTCGGCGACCGGGGTCTCGTCGTGCTGCGCGCTCACGACCGCAGCGCCAAAGAAGCCGCCGCTCCAGCGATCCTGAAGGGCCTGTCGGTCACGCTGCCGGACGGCTACACGCCGGTGTTGGTGGAGGCACGGCAGGGCCGGGACCGTCTGCGTGCCGACGGCTCGGGCTTCGTCACACGGCGCAGCGGCGAACGCTTCACCGCCGCGGAGCTCGAGCAGATCGCTCGCGACGAGCCCGACCGGCTCTCCCCCAACGTCCTGTTGCGCCCGGTGGTCGAGGCGACGCTGCTGCCCACAGTGGCCTACGTCGGGGGGCCCGCGGAGCTGCAGTACCTCCCCGATGCGGCCTCGCTGTACGAGGTCGTAGGAAAGGGCATTGCGCGGCAGACGCCTGTGCCGCGCTGGTCGGGCGTGCTGGTGGAGGGACGGGTGGACAAGCTGCTCGCGCGCTACGGGCTGCGGCTCGAGGACGTGGACGGCCGGCCGGGCGCGCTCGAGACGCGGCTGGTGCGGGAAACGCTGCCGCCCGAGACCGCCGCCAGCTTTGACGCGTTGCGTCACACCCTCGAGGAGCAGTACGCACGGCTAGCGGAGGCGGTGCAGCGGGTGGATCCGACGCTCGCCCGGCCCGTGCAGTCGGCTCGCAACGGCGCCCTCGCCGCCACGCAGGAGATCGAGAAGAAGGTGCTGGCGAGCTTGAAGCGCGAGAATGAGACGCTGGTGCGCCAGCTCGCTCGTGCCCGGGCCGCGCTCGCGCCGCGGGGCGAGCCGCAAGAGCGCGTGCTCACGCTGGCCTCGTTCCTGATTCGCTATGGGCCCGAGTTGCTCGACGCGCTGGCCCAAGAGGTGGCGCGGTGGGCGGAGGCCCCCTAGAATCCCTGCCATGTGGGTGCTGGCGGTCATCCTGCTCGTCGCACTGATGATCCCGATCGCGGCGATCCTGGTGGATTCCCCCCTCGGGCGCTCGGTCGCGCGACGGCTCGAGGGCGACGGGAGCGGAGGGGGGGGCCGCGCCGAGGTGAAGGCGTTGGAACGCAGGCTTGACGTCCTGGAGACCGAGCTCGCCGACCTGACGCGGGCCGTGACAGGTATGCACGACGAGCTCCAGTTCGTGCAGCGGCTGCTGGAAGATCCCAAGAAGAAACAGTCTTGACCGGCGGGCGCCACGCCGTCCAGGTCGCCGCCGGCATCCTGTTGACGCGCGTCCTGGGTTACGTTCGCCAGCGCGCCATTGCGTACTACATCGGTAACGGGTGGGCGGCCGACGCGCTGAGCGTCGCGCAACGCATCCCCAACGCCATCCGCAGCCTCCTGGGCGAAGGGACGCTCTCGGCGTCCTTCATCCCCGTCTACGCCGCGCTCAACGAGCGCGCCGACAAGACGGCGGCGCGCGCTCTCGCGGGTGCGATCCTGGGCCTGCTGCTGCTTGCGGCGGGGGTGCTGGCCCTGATCGGCATCGCCTTCGCGCCCGCGCTCACGACGATCTTCGGTGCGGGGCTCTCGGGGGAGTCCCGGGCCCTGGCGATCAGCCTCATGCGCCTGCTGTTCCCGATGTCGGGGCTCATGGTCGTGTCGGCGTGGTGCCTCGGCGTGCTCAACACACACGGGCGCTTCTTCCTGCCGTACGCCGCGCCCGCCGTGTGGAATGTGGCCGGCATCGCGGGGCTTCTGGCTGCCGGCACTTGGCTCGTGTCCCCCGACCTCCCGACGGTGGTGGTGCTCACCCGCCTGTCGCTCGCATTGGCTTGGGGGACCGTGGTCGGCAGCCTGCTCCAAGTCGGCGTGCAGCTGCCAGCGTGCTGGCGCGTCCTCAACGGTCTCCCGATCCGTTGGAGCCTGTCGGCGGACGGCGTGCAGGACGTCCTCGTCGCCTGGCTGCCGGTCGTGCTGGGGGCCGGGGTAACCCAGATCTCGGGCCTGATCGACACGCTGCTCGGCACGCTGGCGGGGGAGGGGGGCGCTTCGAGCCTGCAGTACGCCCAGCTGCTGCAGCTCCTGCCCATCAGCCTGTTCGGCACGTCGGTGGCGGCGGTGTCGCTGCCCGACCTGTCGCGCGACGCCCTGGGCGGCGGCGAACCCAACCAACAGCTCCGCGCTCGGATCGCGGTCGGATTCCGGCGCATCGTGTTCTTCATCCTCCCGTCGTCGCTCGCGTTCGTGGCGCTCGGGCCCGTGATCGTGCGCCCGCTGTTCCAGACCGGCCGCTTCGTCGCCGCCGACACGGAGCTGGTGGGCGGCGTGCTGGCGGCGTATGGCGTGGGGCTCCTGGGACAGGCATGCGTGAAGCTGTTCCAATCGGGCTTCTACGCGCTGCGGGACACGAAGACGCCGGTGCGGATCGCATCCGCCTCGCTCGTGCTCTCGGGCGTGCTGGCGTACGTGCTGATGCGGCGCTTCGGCCCCGCGGGGATCGCGCTGGGCTCCTCGCTCGGCGCCACGGTGAACGTGGTGTTTCACCTGCGGGATCTCGATGCCCGGATTGGCGCGATCCTGGGCCGCACGGAATGGCGCGCGCTCGCCGTGAGCCTCGTGACGAGCGGCGCCGCGGCGCTGGCGGGGCTCGCGGCCGCCCGGGTGGTGGGTGGTGTCGGCGCGCTGGCCGCCGCCGGCGCGGCCCTCGTTATCTTTGGAGTCGTGTATCTCGCCGGTACCCTGGCACTCCGGCACCCCGACGCCCGTCGCCTGTGGACGTTCCTGCGCTGATTGCCCGCAAACTCGACGCACTGCCCGACCAGCCCGGCGTGTACCTGTGGAAGAGCGCCGCGGGCGAGATCCTCTACGTCGGCAAGGCGAAGAGCCTGCGGGCGCGGGTGCCGAGTTACGTCGGTCCCGACGCCGGCGCGACCCCCGAGCACGCCGCCCTGGTGCGCCAGATCGCGGACCTCGAGACGATCGTGGTGCCGAGCGAGCCGCAGGCGCTGCTGCTCGAGAATAACCTCATCAAGGAGCACCGGCCGCGCTTCAACATCCGGCTCACGGACGACAAGAGCTACCCGCGCATCGCGGTGACGCTGGGCGAGCCGTTCCCGCGGGTACTCGTGACGCGGCGGGTCACCATTCCGGGCGCCCGCTACTTCGGGCCGTACACCGATGTGGCCACGCTGCGGCAGACCCTGAACATCATCCGCCGCCTGTTCACGGTGCGCTCGTGCGCGTGGGACTTGCCGCATGACGCGCCGGACCGCCCGTGCCTCGACTATCACATCGATCGCTGCCGGGCGCCCTGCGTGGGCTACCAGAGCCGGGAGGACTACCGCAGCATGATCGATGACGTGCTGCTGTTTCTCGAAGGGAAGACCGTCGACGTGCGCGGCCGCATGCGCGCGCGAATGCTCGAGGCGAGCGGACGGCAGGACTTCGAGCGTGCGGCGCAGGTGCGGGATGCGCTCAAATGGCTCGATCAGGTCGAGCAGCCGCCGACGGTCGAGCTGGTGGGCGGGGGCGACGCCGACGCCATCGGCTTCGCGCGGGACGGCGACGATGCCTGTGGCGTGATGCTGCGGGTCCGCGACGGCCGGATGATCGCGCGGGAGCACCGCTTCCTCGAGAACGTGGAGCACGAGCCCGACGGCGCCGTGCTCGCGGCCTTTCTGGTGCGCTCCTACCTGCCGCTCGAGCAGCGGGCGGAGCGGGCGCTGCTGCCGTTCGCCCCCGACGACCTCGAGTCGCTGCGCTCCCTCGCCCCGGCCGTCGGCTGGCAGGTGCCGCAGCGTGGGACGGGCGCCAAGCTCGTCGAGCTCGCCGACCAGAACGCCCGGCACCTCCTCGAGAGCCTGCTCATCGAGACCTTCGACGTGGAAGAGCGCGCGGCGGATCCGGTGTACGCCCTCGGCCGGGACCTCGGGCTCACGGTCGTCCCGCGGTCGTTCGTGTGCATCGACATTTCCACGAACCAGGGTCGCGACACCGTCGGGTCGCTCGTCTGGTTCGAGGCCGGCCGCCCGAAGAAGTCCGAGTACCGCCGCTTCAAGATCAAGGCTGCGGGAGCGCAGGACGACTTCGCCGCCATTCACGAGGTCGTGACGCGCTATCTCACGCGGCGCCGGGACGAAGGCAAGGGGCTGCCGGACTTGATGATCATCGACGGCGGCAAAGGCCAGCTCGGTGCGGCGCTCGACGCGGCGCGCAGTATGGGGGGGGGCATGGAATCGCTTCCCATGGCGAGCATCGCCAAGCGGGACGAGGAGATCTTCCTCCCCGGCCGCTCCGAGCCCCTCAAGCTGTCGCGCCGCAGCCCCTCCCTGAAACTGGTGCAGCGGGCCCGGGACGAAGCCCATCGCTTCGCCGTGAGCTTCAGCCGCAAGCGCCGCGCCGCGCGCACCATCACGTCCGAGCTGCTCGCGATTCCGGGGATCGGGCCGACGCGGCGCCGCGTGCTGCTGGAGCGCTTCGGCTCGCTCGCCGGTGTGAAGACCGCCACTCCGGCGGAGATCGCCGCGCTGCGTGGGTTCTCCGCCACCCTGGCGGAGCGGATTCTGGATCAGCTGCACGCTCGCGCATGACCCATGACCTTCCCCTGGTCTCTCGAATGCTCCGGCTGCGGTAAGACCCGCAGCGCCGAAGGCCTCCCGGGAGTGTGCGAGTCCTGCGGGCAGCCGTACCTCGTGCGGTACGCCTCCGCACCGTCGCCGGACGCCAAGGCGCTGCTCCGGGGCCGCCGTTGGAACATGTGGCGCTACCGCGAGTGGCTGCCGCTCCTCGCGGACGAGCGGCCCGTGACCCTGGGCGAAGGCGCGACGCCGCTGCTCCCGGTCGAGCGGTTGGGCGAGCGCTACGGCTTGCGCCATCTGTGGGTGAAGGACGAGGGGAAGAACCCCACGGGATCTTTCAAGGCGCGCGGTCTCGCCGCCGCCGTGACGCGCGCCGTGCGAGCGGGCGCGCGCCGCTTTGTCGTGCCGACGGCCGGGAACGCCGGAATCGCCCTTGCCGCCTACGCGAGCCGCGCGGGGGCGGCCGCACGGGTATTCGCCCCGTCCAGCACGCCGCCTACCATCCTATCGCAGATCAGGAGCTTCGGCGCAGAGCTCGTGCTCGTGCCGGGACACATCGGAGACTGCGCCGGCGCGGCACGCGCCTACGCGACGGAGTCGGGCGCGGTGGACGTCTCGACGTTGCGCGAGCCATACCGCATCGAGGGCAAGAAGACGCTCGGGCTCGAGCTGGCCGAGCGCTTCGACTGGACCCTGCCCGACGCGATCGTGTATCCCACCGGGGGCGGAACCGGATTGATCGGCATGTGGAAGGCGTTCATGGAGCTCTCGGCGCAAGGGTGGATTCGCGGAGCGCTGCCACGGATGTACAGCGTGCAGTCGAGCGGCTGCGCCCCGGTGGTGCGGGCGTTCGACGCGGGCGCGGACGCGTGCACACCCTGGCCCGATCCGGTGACCGTCGCGGCCGGGCTCAGAGTGCCGGCGCCGCTCGGTGACCGGCTGATGCTGCGCGCGTTGCGCGCCAGCGGGGGTGGGGCGGTGGCGGTGAGCGAGTCCCAGCTCACTGCCGCCGCGCGGGAGCTCCAGACCGTCGAAGGGATCGACGCCGCGCCGGAGGGTGGCGCGGCGCTCGCCGCAGCGATCGCGCTGCAACAGCGCGGCGCGGTCGACAGGGACGAGCGGATCGTCGTCTTCAACACCGGTGCCGGGTGGCTCTACCGCGGCTAACCCGTTTATATTAGGCAACTTCCACGCATGCGCATCGCCATCCTCGACCCCGCCGCTGGCATCAGCGGGGACATGACGCTGGGGAGTCTCATCTCCCTTGGCCTGCCTGTCTCGTGGCTCGAAGCATTGCCGGGCCGCCTCGGTCTCGCCGGCGTGCGGGTCAGTGTGCGCGACATCCGGCGCTCTGGCGTCGGCTGCACGCAGGTCGAGTTCGCCATTCCGGAGCAGCCGCATGGCCGTCACGTAGGCGAGCTGGTGCGCCTGGTCGAGCAGGCCCCGGTCTCGGGCTGGGTGCGGGAGCGCGCCGTGGCGGCGTTTCGGCTGCTGGGGGAGGCCGAGGGGCGGGTGCATGGCGTGGCGCCGGAGGAGGTGCACCTCCACGAGGTGGGCGCGGTGGACGCGGTGCTCGACATCGTGGGCGCGATCGAGGGGTTCGAGCAGCTGGACGTGGACCAGATCTACCACTGGCCCGTGGCCGTCGGTCACGGTTGGGTGGACGCCGCCCATGGGAAGCTGCCGGTGCCGGCGCCGGCTACGGCGCTCCTGCTGGAGGGCCTGGAGGTAGCGAGCGGCGGGCCGGTGGAGGGTGAGGCGACGACGCCGACCGGGGCGACGCTGCTGCGCGTGCTCTCGGCGGGGCGGCCGCCGGCGGCGTGGCGCGTGCTGCGGAGCGGTTGGGGAGCGGGGCAGCGCGATCCCAAGCATTACCCCAACGCGCTGCGCATCATTCTCGCCGAGCAGGCCGCCGAGGCGGGGCGCGTGGCGCTGCTGGCGACGGACGTGGACGACATGAGTCCCGAGTACGTGGAGCCGCTGCGGCAGGCGCTGGTGGCGGCCGGCGCGCTCGACGTGCAGACGTGGCCGGTGCAAATGAAGAAAGGGCGCCAGGGCTTCCGCGTGGAGGTGGTGGCGTCCGAGGAGAAGGCGGAGCAGGTGACGGCGGCGCTGTTCCGGCACAGCACGACCGCGGGGATTCGTCGTTGGGTCGCCGAGCGGGCGACCTTGCCGCGCCGCCAGGTGACGGTGCAGCTGTCGCCGGATGTCGCAGTGCGGGTGAAGGTGCTGGAGCAGCCGGGCGGTGTTCGCGTCAAACCCGAGTACGACGACGTGCTCGCCGCCGCGAGCGCGCTGGGCCGGCCGCCGCTTGAGGTGGCCCGCGCGGCGCAGCGCGACGCGGAGGCGCTCGTCGCCAAGTCCAAGGAGTGAGTGTGAGCCGAGTCGTGGAGCGGACCGGCCGCGTCCTGGCCCTTGTGACGGCCGCCTGGGCGGCCCGGGCCGGCGCGCAGCAGGAATGGCGGGGGGCAACCTGCGATCTCAAGCCCGGGCACTACCTCGTGAACAGCGGCATCCTGTACTTGAAGAGCGCCGCGGAGACGAAGTTCGCGGACAAGCGGGACAAGGACCTGCACGATGCCTTGCGGGTCCTCGACCAGGCGCTCACGAGCGGGGGCCAGCAGAAGAATCCCGCGGCGTGGTACTACTTCGGTCGCTATTACGCCGAGATCAAGGACGGCGCCGGCGCGGACTCGGCGTTCACCAAGGCCGTCGCTCTGGCGCCCGGTTGTGCCCCCGACGTGAACACCTATCGCCGCCAGCTCTGGGTTCCCGTCATCAACGCCGGTATCGCCGCCTGGCAGGCGGGCAACACCGACTCGGCGATCGCCCTGTTCCGGCGGGCGAACCAGGCATACGCCGGCGAGCCGATGGGATTTTCCTACCTCGCGACCTTAATGGCGAACGCGAGCCACCCCGACTCCGCCGCGAAGTATTTCAGGCTCGCCGTGCAGGCGGCCGACCCCAAGTTCGCCAAGGATAAGCGGGACGCGCTGTTCAACCTGGCGCGCGTCTATCACGGCGCTCAGCGCTACGACGAGGCGGTGGCGACCTACAAGGAGTACCTCGCCGCCTATCCCCGGGACATGCAGGCGACCGCCGGGCTGGCCGCGGTCTACTCGCTCCAGGGGAAGCGCAACGAGGCCATGGCGATGTACACGGAGGTCTTGCAGCACGGCGACTCCGCCAGCGCGGCCGATCTGTTCGGGGTCGGCCGGGCCATCCTCAACGGGATTCCCAACCCTCCGGACACAGCCGCCCAGGGGACTCAGTGCCGTGCCGACGCGCGGCGCGCCAGCCGCACATTGACTCCCCGCCAGGTTGCGGCACGGTGCGACTCACTGAGGACGCAGGCGATGCGCGACTACGACGCGGCGGCAGTGGGTGACTATCGCCTCGTCACGCAAGCGTTCGAAGCCGGGCTCGCCAAGAACCCTTACGATCGCGAGGGGCTGTATACCTATGCCGGGGCCGCGGCGCTCGCCGGGGACACGGCACGCACCCTTGCGGCGGCGCAGCGCCTGCACGCCCTGGACCCGCTCAACCGAGCGACGCTGCACATGATGGCGCAGGCGTGGCGGCTGAAGGGGCGGGGCGACTCCACGCTACATTATCTCCAGATCGCCGACTCGATCCCGCTCGAGGTCACGGTGTCGAACTTCGCGGGCGACGAGCACGGCGCGACACTCACCGGGTTGTTCTCGAACCCCCGCGCGAAGCGGACGCCCTCACTCAAGCTCACCTTCGAGTTCCTGAGCGCGAAGGGCGAGGTCGTGGCCACTCAGCCGCAGGAGGTCGCGCCGCTCGATTCGGTGCAGAATCGGGCGTTCGCGTTGAAGCCCAAGGGAGAGGGAATCGTGGCGTGGCGCTATCACCTGTGACCGCCATGACGCAGAGCCATCGATGGTCCACCCGCCGGGTCGGGTACCTCCTGGGTGTCGTCCTGGTCTCTCCGCTCGCCGCCACAGCGCAGCAGCAGCGGCCAGCAGCGCGCCCCCCCGCCAAGCCCGTCCGCGGCGCGACCGTCGAGGGCATCACCGAGTACACGTTGCCGAACGGCCTGCGGGTGTTGCTGTTTCCCGATCCGTCCAAGCCGACGACGACGGTGAATCTCACCGTCTTCGTGGGCTCGCGCTTGGAATCCTACGGCGAGACGGGGATGGCGCACCTGCTCGAGCATCTGTTGTTCAAGGGCTCGCCACGGCACCGCAACATCCCGCAGGAGCTCACCGACCACGGCGCGCGGCCCAACGGCACCACGTGGTTCGACCGCACCAACTACTTCGAGACGTTCCCGGCGACGCCGGAGCATCTCGCCTGGGCCCTCGACCTCGAAGCGGACCGGCTCGTCAACAGCTTCGTCGCGAAGCAGGACCTCGAGTCGGAGATGACGGTGGTGCGCAACGAATACGAGGCGGGGGAAAACGACCCCTTCAACGTGCTGCTCGAGCGCGCCGTGGCGACGGCCTACCTGTGGCACAACTACGGCAAGTCGACGATCGGTGCGCGCTCCGACATCGAGAACGTTCCGATCGAGCGCCTCCAGGCCTTCTACCACAAGTATTACCAGCCGGACAACGCGATGCTGGTGGTGGCCGGTCGGTTCGACGAGCAGGCGGCCCTGACGTTGATCGCGCAGAAGTTCGGTCGCATCCCGCGACCGCGGCGGATCGGGGAGATGCGCATCTGGCCGACCTACACCGTGGAGCCGACGCAGGACGGCGAGCGGAGCGTCACGCTGCGGCGGGTGGGGGACGTGCAGGTGGTCGCCGCGGTGTACCACGTCCCCGCGGGCTCGCATGAGGACTTCGCGGCGGTCGCCGTGCTTGCCCAGGTGTTGGGCGACGAGCCGGCCGGGCGGCTCTACAAGGCACTGGTCGAGCCGAAGCTCGCCGCGAGCGTGGGCGACGTCGAGTTCCAGCTGCGGGAGCCCGGGGCGCTCATCCTGTACGCCGTGGTGCGCAAGCAGGATCCGCTCGACACCGCCCGGGCGGCGTTGCGTCGGGCGATCGACGGCATCGTGAGCGAGCCGGCGAGCGCGGCAGAGGTGGAGCGCGCGCGCGCCACGCTTCTCAAGAACATCGACCTCGCGCTCAACAACTCCGACCAGGTGGGACTCAGGCTCAGCGAATGGGCCGCCATGGGCGACTGGCGACTGCTGTTCCTCCACCGCGACCGCATCAAGCGGGTGACGCTGGCCGACGTGCAGCGGGTGGCGGTGGCGTACCTCAAGCCCTCGAACCGCACGCTCGGCACCTTCATCCCGATCGACAAGCCGGACCGCGCGGAGATCCCGCCGGTCCCGGACGTGGCGGCGCTCGTCAAGGATTACAAAGGGGACACGGCGCGCTCGGTGGGCGAGGCCTTCGACCCATCGCCCGCGAACATCGATCGGCGCCTCACCCGCGCCACGCTGGCGAGCGGTCTCCAGCTCGCCTTGCTGCCGAAGAAGACGCGCGGTGGCTCGGTCGCTGCGCAGCTCACGTTGCGGCTCGGCTCCGAGCAGGCGCTGATGAACCGCGGCGCCGTGCCCGGGCTCGCCGCGGACATGCTGCTGCGGGGCACCACCCATCACACGCGCCAGCAGATGAGTGACGAGCTGGACCGCCTCAAGGCCCGGGTCCTCCTGAGCGGCGGGCCGACGCAGGCGGTCGGCTCGATCGAGACCACGCGCGAGAACCTGGCCGCCGTGCTCCGCCTTCTGGGCGAGGCGCTGCGGGAGCCCGCCTTCGACCCGAAGGAATTCGACCTGCTGAAGCAGGAACGGCTGGCCGGCCTGGAGGAGCAGCTGTCGGAGCCGCAGGCGCGGGGGTTCAACACCTACCTGCGCCACATCGCGCCCTGGCCGAAGGGGCATCCCAACTACACCGGCACGCTGGAGGAGCAGGTTGCCGACGTGCAGGGCGCCACGCTGGACGACACGCGCCGCTTCTACGCGGACTTCTACGGTGCGGGGACGGGAACTGGAGGGGGGCAGCTCGCGATCGTCGGGGATCTCGACGCTCGGGAGATCACGACGGTCGCGACCGAGCTCTTCGGATCGTGGAAGAGCGCCCAGCCGTTCGTGCGCATTCCCCAGCCGTATGTCGACGTGGACCCGATCGAGCAGGCGATCGAAACGCCCGACAAGGCTAGCGCGATCTTCGTGGCGGGCCAGAACCTCAAGATCCAGGACACGGATCCCGACTACCCGGCGCTGCTGCTGTGGAACTACATGATGGGCGGGGGCTTCCTCAACTCGCGCCTGGCCACCCGCATCCGCCAGAAGGAGGGTCTCAGCTACGGCGTCGGGAGCCAGCTATCCGCGAACGCGCTGGACCAGAGCGGGCGATTCACGGCGTTCGCGATCTACGCGCCACAAAACGTGGAGCGGCTCGAGCAGGCCTTCCACGAGGAGATCGACCGCGCGTTGCAGGACGGGTTTACGCCCGAGGAGGTGGCGAAGGCGAAGGACGGCTATCTCCAGTCGCGCCAGGTGAGCCGGGCGCAGGACCGAGAGCTGGCGGCGACGCTCGCCACTCGGGCCTACCAGAACCGTACGCTCGACTACGATGCCGAGCTCGAGCGGAAGCTCGCCGCGCTCACGCCGGAGCGGATCGCGGCCGCGGGCCGCCGCCATATCGATCCGCGCAAGTTCAGCGTGGTCAAAGCGGGCGACTTCGCGAATCACAAGGCGGCCACGGGAGAGCGATAGACGGGACGGCCGTCGCCGCCTTGTCTTCACCTTAGCGCAGGTTGGCGAAGTTGACCGCCGGGCACCGCACCAGGGTCGCGGTGACCTCGAGGGTTCCCAGCCCGGCCGCGGCGGCCGCCAGGATATCGTCGTCTTTGCTCAGCTCGCGCGGCGTGACGCCCGCTTTCCAATGAAAGATCTGCAGAT
>WNGR01023446.1_pt1 | contig 11753 bp, 10 predicted proteins | sample 5407581 | NCBI WGS metagenome assembly WNGR01 (sample SAMN13153383, study PRJNA577476) | soil metagenome | isolation source: 80 cm soil or saprolite under Garry oak tree replicate 2 | place: USA:California | collected 2016-06-15
GGTGCCGTCGGAGCCCATCCCGGTGAGGACGACCGCGAGCGTCTTGCCGCCCCACACTTCGGCGGCCGAGGCGAACAAGGGATCGACCGCGGGCTTGCAGAAGTTGACGAGCGCCCCGTCATCGAGGGCGATCGAGGCGACGCCTTCGCGGCGCACGACCCGCATGTGGCGGCCGCCCGGGGCGATGTAGATCTGCCCGGCCCGGATCGGCTCTCCGTCCACGGCCTCATGCGTCGCCCGCCCGCTTGCGCGCGCAAGATGCTCGGCGAGGATGGTGGTGAAGGTCGGCGGCATGTGCTGCACGACCAGGACCGGGGCCTGGTCGATGACCCCGTTGACATGGCCGAGCAGGGCATTGAGCGCCTGCGGCCCGCCGGTCGAGCAGCCGACCAGGAGGACACGCGGCGGGATCGCGGGGAAGGACCGCAGCCTGATGGTCGCAGGCTCCGCCGGCGCGAGGTCGGGACCGGCGGCCGGCGGCAGTTCTGCTTCGCCGGCGTGATCGCCAGGCCGCGCCGGGCTCGCGGAAGGGGGGGACCGCGCCAGCGGGCGGGTCTCGCGCGGGCTTCGCTTGCGGCGCTCGCCGAGCACGCGGATCTTGTCGATGAGCTCGCGGCGGAACGAGGTGGAGGTCGTGATCTCGCGGGTGGTTTGCGGCTTCGGCACATAGTCGGTGGCGCCGAGCGCGAGCGCCCGCAAGCTGATCTCGGCGTTGCGGCGGGTGAGCGTCGAGGCCATGATGACGACGAGATCGCGCTTCTTCTCCAGGAGGCGCGGCAGCGCGGTGATGCCGTCGGTGTCGGGCATGTCGACGTCGAGGATGACGACATCGGGGCTGGTGCGCTCGACCTGCTCGATGGCCTCGCGGCCGCTGCGCAGCGAGGCGACGATCTCGAGGCCAGGCTCGGCCTCGATCCAGCGCACGAACAGGCCGCGGACGACGACGGCGTCGTCGACCACCATCACGCGGATGCGGCCTCCCCCGATCACGGCGGTCGGGGACGCATGGGCGACGGCGATGCTCATCGCGATGACAAACTCTACTCGACGCTACGGAACGAGCGCGAACTTCCCGGCGGATCGCCGTTCAGATCAATCCGACTTCCTGGAACTTCGCCTCGACGATTTCCTTGTCGAACGGCTTCATGATGTACTCGTTGGCCCCCGCGTGCAGCGCGCGCGCGATATGGGCCACATCGTTCTCGGTGGTGCAGAACACCACTTTGGGCCGATCGCCGTCGGGCATCCGGCGCAGCGAGCGGAGGAACTCGTAGCCGTCCATCTTCGGCATGTTCCAGTCGAGCAGCACGGCGTCGGGCATATGGCCGCGGCAGACTTCAAGCGCCTGCTCGCCGTTCTCGGCCTCGGAAATCTCGAATTCGAGCCCTTCGAGGATGCGCCGCGCCACCTTGCGGATGACGCTGGAATCGTCAACGACCAGACACGTCTTCATAACGACCTCGCTTTTGCCTGCGGGCGACCCCGCTCTTCACTCACAGCCCGTATCCAACATCGTGCGACCTCATCGCACGCTCGCACGACCCTCACCGCACGACCCTCATCGCCCGGCCTCATGCCGCCTCGGCATGACCGCCGACCTCGAGCACGCGATCGACATCGAGGACGACCAGCAGGCTCCCGTCGAGCCGGTGCACGCCGGCGGACATGCGGGCGAGCCGCGCGTCGAGATTGACGGGATTTTCCTCGCGGCTGCCCAGCGAAAGTTTCAGCACCTCGCCGATCTCGTCGATCAGGAGGCCGTAGGACTCGGCCCTGCGTTCGATGCCGACCGCCATGCGCGGGCGGCCGTCATCGAGCGGCGGCAGGCCGAGCCGGCGGCGCATGTCGATCGCGGTCACGATCCGGCCCCGCAGATTGAGCATCCCCGCAATCTCGGCCGACGCGAGCGGCACCCGCGTGAGCCGCTCGAGCACAAAGACGTCCTGCACCCGCGAGATCGGCAGGCCGAAAAGCTGGCCGCCGATGGTCGCGGTGACATATTCGATGACGTTCCCGGTCTCGCTCATCGCCATCTCTTCATGCCATCTTCATGCGATCTCTTCATGCCGCGCGGCTCAGCTCGTCGGTCTGCTCCTTGAGGGCTGCGATCAGCCCCTGGCGGTCGAACTTGGCCACGTAGTCGTGCAGGCCGACTTGCCGCCCGCGCTCGATCGCCTCCGGGGAGACGAGCGAGGCAAGGCCGATGATCGGGACGCTCGCCGTGCTCGGATTGCCGCGCATCGCCGCGGCGAGCTCGAAGCCGCTCATGCCCGGCATCTCCATGTCGGTGATGACGATGTCGAAGCGCCGAGCCTCCTGCATGAGCGCCAGCGCCTCGGGCGCCGAGGCGGCGGTCGTGACCGCGTAGCCTGCGGCCTTGAGCACCGGGGCGAGCATGTTGCGAAAGAACGGCGCGTCGTCGATGAGCAGCACATGGCGCGGCGACCGGGACGGGCGGCGGCCCTTCCAATCGAGCCAGTCCTCGAAGGCGAGCGGCAGGAAGTGGGCGATGTCGATCACGTCGGTGGCCTGGCCCTTGATCACCGCCGTGCCGAGGATTCCGGGATGCTGGCTGGCCAGCTCGATGTCGAGCGTTTCCTCGACGATGTCGATGATCTCGTCGACGATGAGCCCCATGGAGCGGCCCTCGTCGGTGAAGACGAGGAGCGGCTGCGCCCCCGCGCTCTTGATGCGCACCTCGCCGTTGACCGGGACCAGCGGCATGAGCTGTCCGCGATATTGCACCACCGGCCGGCCGTTCGAGATTTCGATCGCCTTGGTGTCGATCTCCTCGAGCCTGGTGACGAGCGAAAGCAGCACCGCTTTCGGCTGCGGCGAGCCGGCGCGGAACACCAGCATCGACTCGATATTGGCGCGCTCGGCCTGGCGTTCGGCCGCGCGCGCGTCCTCGGCGGCCTGCTGGGCGGCCGCCGCGCCGCCGATCGTGTGGGCGACGCCATTGGGATCGATGATCATGATCACCGATCCGTCGCCCAAAATCGTGTTGCCGCAGAACATCGGGATGTGCCGAAGCTTGCTCGACATCGGCTTCACCACGATCTCCTCGGTGTGGAAGACGCCGTCGACCACGATGCCGAACAACCTGCTGCCGACCTGGGTGACGACGATGAATCCGGTCTCGGCTTCGTTGCCGCCGCCGTCCTCGATCTTGAGCAGGGTCTTGAGGTGGACGAGGGGGAGGAGCTTGTTGCGCAGCCGCAGCACCGCGGCGTCCTTGATCCGCTCGATGCGGTGCTCGGAATGGCCGCGCACCCGCACCAGCTCGACCACGGCGAGCTGGGGGATGGCAAAGCGGTCGCCCGCGGCCTCCACGATCAGGGCGGCGACGATCGCCAGCGTGAGCGGGATCTTGATGATGAAGCAGGTGCCCTGACCGCGCACCGAGGTCACGTCGATGGTGCCGCCGATCTGATCGATGTTGCTGCGCACGACATCCATGCCGACGCCGCGGCCGGACACGCTGGTCACCTCGCGGGCAGTGGAAAAGCCGGGCGCGAAGATGAACTGGTGGATCTGCGCCTCCGGCATCTTTTCGAGCTCGGCCTCGGGCGCATGCCCCCTGGCAACGGCCTCGGCCTTGATCCGCGCGGTATCGAGACCGCGGCCGTCGTCGGCGACCTCGATGATGATGTGACCGCCTTCGTGCCGGGCCGAGAGCCGCACGGTCCCCTTCTCGGGCTTGCCGGCGGCGCGGCGCTCGGCGGGCATTTCGAGGCCATGGTCGGCGGAATTGCGCACCATGTGGGTGAGCGGGTCCTTGATCAGGTCGAGGACCTGGCGGTCGAGCTCGGTCTCGGCGCCATGCATCTCGAACTCGATCGGCTTGCCAAGCTCGGTCGCGAGGTCGCGCACGATCCGCGGCAGCTTCTGCCAGGCATGGCCGATCGGCTGCATGCGCGTCTTCATGACGCCATCCTGCAGCTCGGCGGTGACGTTCGAGAGCCGCGCGAGCGGCGCCTTGAACTCGGAATCCTCGTGGCGGCGGCCGATGTCGAGGAGCTGATTGCGGGTCAGCACCAGCTCCGAGACCATGGTCATCAGATATTCGAGCGTATCGACGTTGACGCGGATCGACTGGCTCGAGATCTTGGCGTTGCCGCGCTCGTCGTCGCGGCTCGCCGTCTCCATGTCGGCGCCCGCGCGCTCGCCTTTCGGCGCCGACGCGGCCTTGTCGTCGAATGCGGATCGCGAGGCTTGAGCAGTCGAGGCCGGCGCTTGCGGCCCAGGCGCGGCACGGAAGGCGCGCTCGAGCTCGTCGAGGGGGGCCTCGCCGGGGCGCAGGCTGCCCCCTCGCACCTCGAACGGCGGGGAGGCGGCGGTGCTAGCCTCGGCCATGCGGTCGAGCTTCACGATCAGGTCGCGATCGTCGCCCTCGAGCTCCACCTGGTCGCGCTCGAGCGCTTCGAGCAGCTCCTTGATCCGATCGATGGTCGCGAGAATGAGCGTGACCGCCTCGCCGGTGATGGGCACGCCATCGCGGAACTTGTCCATCAGCGCTTCGGCGGCATGGGTGAGCGCTTCGAGCCGGGGCAGATTGAGGAAGCCGCAGGTGCCCTTGATCGTGTGGACGAGGCGGAAAATGTTGTCGAGGATCTCCACGTTGTTCGGATCCCGCTCGAAGCGAACGAGCTCGACATCGACGACGTCGATGTTCTCGTTCGTCTCCGTGAGGAATTCCCGCAGCAGATCGTCCATGGCAGTGGGGCTTTCGAGGCAACGCACGACCGCTTGAGCCGGCGCCTTTCGGGAGCCCGCTCAGTGTCTTAGCAAAGGGTTTAATTTTAGTTGCGCCGCCGCAAGGAAGCCCGCGGGTTAATCTTGCGTTAGGGCTGGTTCAACCCGAGTGGAATTGCATGCAGTTCGCCGTTCGTGCGGCTTGCTCCACCTCTCCCCGGAGGGGAGAGGTCGGCGCGCGAAGCGCGCCGGGTGAGGGGGGCACGGTCTATCGAGAGAGCTCGGACCCCCTCACCCCAACCCTCTCCCCTGCGGGGAGAGAGCAGCGAACGACCTTCGATAATAATTCGTGTAAATTCAATAACTTAAATCTCCCTTCTGAAGGACTCCAATTTTTGGGCTGCATATAGGTAGCAAAAAATCGCGCTGCGGCCGACCGGCCCGTCCCGGGGCGAAAACCCGACCAGTATAGTAGGGTCGACCGGGATCTGGTCGCACTGGTAACTCGACCAATCCTTTGATTTCCCCGAGACGTTCTCCATTGACTACCTTGATCACGAATATCCCGCGCTTGGTGATCAAGAGATCGTAGCGCGGCTCCATCTCAGTCATCGCAGCGTCGATAGATCATTGCCGTGGCCACCCAGCAGCCCACGCCGGCCACGCCCTCGATCCACCACTGGGCATAGGCGAGGTCGCGGCCTCGTACAGAAACCCGGTCCCCAGACGGCAAGGAGGACCCCGAGAACTCCCATCAGGTGCTTGAGCATCGGGGATTGAAATACCCCGCGCTCAGCGGCGAGTACATGCCACGGCTAAAATGACCTCGACGCATCGACTTTGAGCGGTCGCTCGTCGGTCATCGGCGTTTCTTGCCGCCCTGCAGCGCCTGCTCGATCAACCGCCGGATCGCCTCGGTTCGCGACGGCAGGTCGTCCTGCTGGCGCCGCCAGTCGTCCACGCTGCGGATGAACTCCCCGGAAACCCGCATCTGGATCAGCCGGTCGTGCACCAGCCCGGGCGGCCGGCCCCTCTGTGGCTTTCGCTCGATCGCTAGCATGGCTGTATTTTTCGTATTGACAAGAAATGTGCGCATCTATAAATCAGAAGCAGGCCGATGGCAAGCGCCAACTCGCCACCGGCCCTAACCCAAGCCAAGGAGTAGCCCCATGGCCCAGGCTGAAATCGTGTCTATCGTGAGTCGCGAGGGGGAGACACCCCCGACCGACAATTCCTACACAACTGCCGGGCGGGCGACCGCACTTCTTTCCGCGCATGCCCGCCTCGCCGCCTATGTGGCGGCCAGGAAGCCGCCGCGGATCCTCGGGCTCGTCGCCACCACGGCCGAGCTCGAGGCCCGCGGCGAATATCTCGACCAGCTCCTGCACCAGGTCGCTGACTACATCGGCGTCGTGGTGACCGAAGCGGCCGAGTATTCCCCCTCGACCCTCGATCTCTCCTCGACCGAGGCGCTGCTGTCCGATCTCGATTGCGCGCATCGATCGTCCAGAGACTGGAATTGCTGCCATAGAGCGGCGACGACAGCGGTCTCAACTTCATCGTCCATCGCTGATCCGAGACCGCATCGGCCGCTCCGCCCGCGTGATGGCCGAGCCCACAGACCTCAGTTGAGCGCCCAACAATAATGGTGCCGCGAGATCGATGACGTGAACGCCCAAAAGTCCGTTCGGATCATGTCAATATTGCCTGGGAGTGGTTCATGGCGCCGCGAGCCAATTGGAAGGGCTACCTGAAGCTGTCGCTGGTTTCCTGCCCGATCGCCCTGTATCCGGCTTCGTCGAGTTCGGAGCGAAGGTCGTTCAATCGGATCAACAAGAAGACTGGTAACCGGCTCAAGCAGCAGAATGTCGACGCCGAAACCGGCGATGTCGTCGATCGGGAAGACATCGGCCGTGGCTACGAAGTTGGCCGGGGACAGTACATGTTGGTCGAGGAGGAGGAACTGGAGAAAATTCGGATCGAGAGCACCCACACGATCGAGATCGAAAGCTTCGTGCCACGGGCGGAAATCGACGAACGATACTTGGACAGCCCCTACTATATCGCTCCGACCGAGCGGGTCGGACAGGAAGCGTTCGCCGTCATCCGCGATGCCATTCGCGAACAGGGGATGGCCGCCCTGGGCCGTGTCGTAGTATCGCGCCGCGAACACGTCGTCATGCTCGAGGCGTTCGACAAAGGCCTCCTGGGCACCACGCTACGCTACCCTTACGAAGTCCGGGACCAGGCGGCCTATTTCGAGGATGTGCCGGATTTGAAACTGCCGGCCGAGATGAAAGCCCTCGCTGCTCACATCGTGCATAGCAAGGTGTCGCACTTCGATCCATCCAGGTTCGTCGACCATTACGAGACTGCGCTGGTCGAGATCCTCCGGGCCAAGCAGGCAGGGCGCGTGGTCGCAGCGCCCAAGGAGGAGCCGGGGCCGCAGCGGGTGATCAATCTGATGGACGCGCTACGCGCGAGCATCGGGGCTGAGACGAAGAAGTCGGCAGCGGCCAACACCAAAGGTCGGGCCGGCGGCGCCGCCAAGGGGAAAGCTGGACGCTGACGCGAGGCTGGGCTCGTCGTCACAGCCCAAGAACATCGGCGATTGCCCTGCCGATTTCTCTTGTGAAATCGGCAGGGCGGGCCGACTGCCGGCGCCCCGAGTTCGGGGACGAGCGCGCGCACCGCGGCTTCGTGCGGCACTGGGATGCTGAAGACCTCGGCCCCCGCTTCGATCCGGGTCAGCCGCTGGCGCCAGCCGGCAAAGGCGGTGTCCGGGGGGCGGCTCGCAGATTTCGCGCTCTGAGTGCAAAGGCGACCAGCGGCGTGACGTTCGTAGCGATGATGCAGACCGCCCACCTCTGGGAGGCGATGATCTTGCCTGCAGAGAGAAGCTGTATGCGGCGAGGCTACGGACAATCCTTGTCTAGCGAGAGATGTGTTCTGGTCACGTGATAATTATTTAAAAAACCTCGACAGGACGCCGCACAAATGACGCTCGTTGAAGATGATGATGTGGTCCAAACATTCGCGACGGATCGAGCCGATGAGGCGCTCGACATATGGATTCTGCCAAGGTGACCGCGGCGCGGTAACAACCTCGTTGATGCCCATCACCTGAACACGATCGCGGAAGGTCGGACCATACGATGCGTCCCGGTCCCGCAGCAGATAGCGGGGCGCGGTGTCCCAGGGAAAGGCCTCGGTCAGTTGGCGCGAAAGCCAGACTTGCGTGGGATCGTGAACGACCATCGGCTGTGGCGTTTCTGTTTCTCTGCCTCTCATGACCGGCGTATGATTGCTGACACTATTATCGAAATTCGCCCGCTGCGAAATGGAGGCTCAGAAAGAGCCACCATGCAGCGGCTTCGCATTTCGGTCAGCCGCACAAATTGGAAGAACCGGTAGCACCGCTGCCGCACCGAGTCGGTCTGCGCCGCGCTCGCCACAAAGGCTGCCAGTCGCCACAGGCAGATCGTTCCATCCCGCATGATCAAGAGCGCCAGCAGTGCGCGCGTCTGGCGCCTTGTGGCCGAGACCTCGATGTGTTTTGCTACGGCCGCGGATAAGGCGTGCGACAATATCGATTACATGATCGCAATCCTTGGCTGCCAGGCAAAGCATCGCCTTTATGAATCATCTCAACGCCTTATCCGACCGCGTCGAGTACTATGCTCATCGCCACCAACCAAGAATTGCTTCTGACGGGCACGCTTCTGATGGCTGCGTGCTACGGCGCAGGGGGGCTTTCGTCCCTGCTGGCGCGCTGGTCGGGTAGACTCGCGCTCGGCGTGGGTCACTTGGCCGCGCTTGCGGGGGCAGTGGTAGGCCTCGGCATTTCGCTCGGTATTCTCCTCGGCGACCCGGGCCGCACGTTGACCCAGCCGCTCCCAGTCCTCTTCCCATTCGCTCGGCTTTCGCTCTCGGTGGACGGGCTTTCGGCCTACTTCCTGCTCGTCATCTCCCTCGTAGCTGTCGCGGCGGCGATCTACGGTCCGGCCTACCTCCGGGCGCACTCGCCCGACGCAGGACCGGCGCGGCAGGCGGCGCAGGTGCTCGCGCTGAATGTGTTCCTGGGCTGCATGGCATTCCTTTGCTGCGCTGGTGACGCGCTGACCTTCCTCCTCTGCTGGGAAGGCATGACGCTCGCCAGCTACGTCCTCGTCGTCTCCGACGACCGGGATGGGGAGAACGCGCGGGCAGGGCTTCTCTACATGGTGATGGCCCACGGAGGAATGGCCCTGCTCCTCGTCGCATTCCTTGCCCTGACCGAGCCGGCTGGGGCATTCGACTTTACGGCCCTTCGCGCGGCAGCGGGTCAGCTCGATGGCACGACACGAACGACGCTGTTCTTCTTGGCACTCGGGGGCTTTGCCACCAAGGCCGGCGTGGTCCCTCTTCACGTCTGGCTCCCTCGCGCGCACCCTGCGGCCCCGAGCCACGTCTCGGCGTTGATGTCGGGCGTGATGCTCAAGGTCGCGATCTACGGGATACTACGCTTCGCCTTCGACCTCCTCGTCCCGGCCGCCGAGCCACTGCCATCCTCCTGGGGATGGACAGTACTCGTCATGGGCACGACCTCGGCCGTGCTCGGTGTGCTCTACGCGCTACAACAGCACGACCTCAAGCGCCTGCTCGCGTTCCACAGCGTGGAGAACATTGGGATTATCCTTATCGGAGTGGGGCTGGCGATGATTTTATGGCGTCGGGAGCCTGCGGGCGGCACTTTTGCGGCCGTTGCGCTCACCGCCGCACTCCTTCACACCGTCAACCACGCGGCATTCAAAGGCCTCCTCTTCCTTGGCGCAGGCAGCGTCCTCTGCCGCACGCACATTCGCAACATGGAGGAACTCGGTGGGCTCGCCCGGCGCATGCCCTGGACGGCTGGGCTGTTCCTGCTTGGAGCCGTCGCGATCTCGGCCCTCCCTCCGCTCAACGGGTTCGTCAGTGAGTGGCTTACCTTCCAGGCCCTCCTCGGCGGCGCCAGCCACTTCCACGGCCCCGCCGGGCTCGGCATCGTCGTCTCCGCGGCGATGCTGGCGCTCACGGGGGGCCTCGCCGCTGCCTGCTTCGCGAAGGCGTTCGGCGTCACGTTCCTCGGCCGCCCCCGAACTCCCCATGCCGAGCACGCCACCGAGGCACCGCCGTCGATGATTGCCGGCATGGTTTGGCTCGGGGCGGTATGCGTGGCCCTCGGCGTCGCGCCGGGCTACGCGATACGCTTGCTCGACGCGCCGACGGTCGCGGTGCTCCACGGCCCCGAGGCAAGTGCCATCGTAACGGCCCGGGGACCGCTTGTGCTGTCGACGGGGCTGACGGCGTCCGGAACGGACGCCACGGCCATTTCGATGACGGTAGTGGCTGCACTCCTCATCGCGCTCAGCGCGATGGCGTGGGTCCTGCGCCGCGGATTGCGACGTGCCCCGCGGCGCGCCGCGCCGACGTGGACGTGCGGAATGAGCCCCACGGCGCGATTCGATTACACGGCCACCGCGTTTGCCAAGCCGCTTCGGCTTGTCTTCGCGGCGCTCTACCACCTCCGCCGCGAGGTAATCCGGGAGACTGCCGGGACGCCATACGTCGTCCGACGCATCCGCTATACCGGAGAAGTAGTGGACCTCGCCGAGCTGCAGATTTACCATCGCGTCGAGCGGAGTATCTCGGGACTCTCGCAGGCCATTCGCGCCCACAGCACCGGCCGTATCCACGGGTACATCGCGTTCGTGCTCGGAACCCTCTTCGTTGCGCTGCTGCTGTTCGGGGTGGGCTAAAGATGACCGGCGAGAGACCACTCACGCTCGTGCTCATCGAGATGGGCCTTCTCGTGCTGCTCGGGCCGCTTGTCACCGGCATTATCCAGAAGCTCAAGGCCCTGCTCCAGTGCCGGCAGGGAGCCGGAATCCTTCAGCCGTATCGCGACCTCATTAAGCTCTTCCGCAAGGGCATGGTGCAGGCGGACACGACCTCGGGCTTCTTCTGGTCGATTCCGGTGCTCGTGCTGGCTGCCACGGTGGCTGCGGGTGCCCTCGTTCCGGTCGTCCAGGCGGGGCCGCCGGCCTTTCCGTTGGGCGACGCGTTGATGCTCCTCGGGTTGCTCGCGCTGGCCCGCTTCCTCACTGCGATCGGTGCGCTCGACGCCGGCGGCGCGTTCGGCGGAATGGGGGCCTCGCGAGAGATGACGATCGCGCCGCTCGTCGAGCCGGTCTTAATGATGGTCGTGTTCTCGACCGCGGTGGCCGCCGGAACGACGGAACTCGGCGCCCTCGCAGCGCATCGCGGGGCGTCGTGGATCCTCGCCTGGCGCGCGGCGGACTTTCTCGGCTTTGCGGCCATGCTCGTGTTACTCCCAGCAGAGACGGGCCGCATTCCTGTGGACAACCCGGACACCCACCTCGAGCTCACCATGCTGCACGAAGGCATGCTGCTCGAGCACTCCGGGCGGGGGCTCGGCTGCATGTTGCTCGCGTCGCACACCCGACAGATCGTGACTCTCGGCTTCGTGTCGGCCCTCTTTTTCCCGGTCGGACTGGCAGCCGGCGCGGGCGCCACGGGCCTCCTGCTCGGAGCCGGCGCGTTCGCGGCGAAAATCCTCGTGCTTGCGACCTGCCTCGCGCTCGTCGAGTCGTCCTACGCCAAGCTGCGCTTCTTCCGGGTGCCGCAGTACCTTGGCATCGGCTTCGTCTGCGCCCTCTCAGCGCTCGCGCTGAGGATCCTATGAGCATCGAGACGATCCAGACGATCATCGACGACCTCGGCGCGCTGCTGCTGTTCACGATGATCCTCATCATCGCGGCACGTCAGATTTCCCACGCCATCCACGCCGTAGCCGCCCAATCGCTCCTTATCGCCATCGCGGGCGCGGTCCTGGCGACGGCCACCGGAAACGCGGACCTCTGGGTGATCGCCGGCGTCACGCTCACGATCAAGGCGATCGTGCTGCCTTGGGTGCTGCACTGGGTCGTCCGACGGTTGAACGTCCGGCGCGAGATTGAGCCGGTGATCCCTTTCTCCGCAACGCTCGCCCTCGCTGTGGTGGTCGTCGTGATGTCGTT
>WNGR01015519.1_pt1 | contig 11747 bp, 9 predicted proteins | sample 5407581 | NCBI WGS metagenome assembly WNGR01 (sample SAMN13153383, study PRJNA577476) | soil metagenome | isolation source: 80 cm soil or saprolite under Garry oak tree replicate 2 | place: USA:California | collected 2016-06-15
TCATAACCGAATTGTTCCGTACGGCATTTTCGTCTGCAGGGATGGGCAGATTACATTTGCCGTCGAGCACGACTCCGAGTGGCGCTCGTTTTGCCAGGGGGTGCTGAACAGGCCTGAGTTATCACACGACCCACGGTTCGCGACCAATGGCCTTAGAGTGGCGGGGAGGTCAGACTTGGAGGCATTGATCGAGCTGGCTATGGTCGAGATGCCAGTCGATGAAGTCGTGCGTCGTCTGTCCGCAGCTGGCATCGCCTACGGGGTGATCAACGAAATCGGCGACGCGTGGTCGCATCCGACGTCCACGGAGCTCGGTCTGCAGTCGACAGCCGTGCTGCCAGACGGAACGGTGGTCCGATTACCCCAATCGGCGGCTGAGCGCACGTTCGATCGTCGTTCGCCGGCTGCAATTCCGGGTCTTGACCAGCATCGAGAAGAGATCATGGCCGAACTTTGGGCTGCGGCTGTACTTGACGGTTAGTGTCGAGCCCTAGAAGCTCGCCACCTATTCGCCGACCGAGCCGGGCGGCCTAGCCAGGTCGAAGGCACATGCGCGGCATCTGTAGCCAAGAAGTGCACATGTTCTCGTCGTTTCGGTTCGCAGGTTCTCCGTGAATCCCATCATTCTCTGTACTGGGCCGATTGACTCCCCTCTGACAGAAGCTGTAGAGCCGTTCGGTCAAGTCGTTGTGGCTCCCGCCGACGACGAGCGGACATTGGTTGAGCTTGCAGGAAACGCCGTGGCTATCGTCGCGAGAGGCAATAGCCTCGTGACTCGTTCCGTTATCCGCGCTGCCCCGCATCTCAAGGTGATCGGTCGGACAGGAATCGGGTATGACTCGATCGATATTGAGGCAGCAACCGAAAGTGGAATTCCTGTTGTGGTCACTCCCGACGCCACCACCTACGCTGTGGCCGAAGGCGTGTTGGCCATGATGTTGGGGCTCGCTAAGCGGCTGAGCGAACTAACGACCGCGGTCCGATTAGGCGATTGGAACGCCCGTTCACGCCTAGCGATCCTCGATCTTGAAGGCGCAACCCTAGGCATCATCGGACTGGGCCGGATCGGCCAGAGAGTGGCTCACCTTGCGACGGCATTCGGAATGCAGATCGTTGCTCATGATCCCTATGTCAATGACAGTGCGATTCCAAAGCACGCTCGGAGTCGCGATCTCGAATCGGTCCTACGGGAGTCGGACTTCTTGACGCTGCACTGTCCGTTGACAGCGGAGACAACGGGCCTGATCTCATATCGCAACTTGGAACTTTGCAAACGTGGCCTACTACTTGTGAATCTCGGGCGAGGTCCACTAGTAGACCTTGATGCCCTTTACGTTGCTCTGCTGTCCGGACAGGTCGGGGGGGCGGCACTAGATGTTTTCGACCCCGAACCCCCGCCGGCCGGTCATCCCCTTCTCGTCCACCCCAGAGTCGTACTCACCCCACACGCTTTGGCGCTGACGGTCCAGGGTCGCCACCGAATCTTCGCTGACCTTGCACAGACGATGGCGCTGGTGTTGAGAAGTGAGCACTCCTTGGCGAATGCTCGCGCCAGCATCGTGAATTATGACGACCTGCTCGGACTGCAATAGGCGGCCCGCCGCCACCTTATGGGCCTATCCACCGACTATCACGACTTACTGGAGGTTGCAACAATGCCGATCAATCAGACGATCAAGTCGGGATACATGGAGGGCACGGGTGGACTGAATGCGGTTGACTGGCAGGAACGCATCAGCATGTCCCGCATGCGCTCGTATAGGCGGAGCAGGGCAGCTCAGATGCTGGTCGACTCAGGGGTCGACGCCGCACTCCTGCTAAGTGCACCGAATATCCGATATGTAGCTGGCGTCGCGACTAATTCTGTGTCAGCTGCCGGTGGGTTTCACTACACCCTTCTGACAGCCGAAGGTAAGGTGACTCACTGGGATAGTCCCGATCACGCGGTCGTACAACGACGGAATTGCCCATGGCTGGACGATGTTCGCTACGTTGTTCCTGGCGTGGGTATCGCGCCCGCGGCTCTTGGTCCGGGAGACGCCAGCGATGTTCTTCTAGCGGCGATGGCCGATGAGATTGCGGGCGCGCTCAGAGACCATGGGATCGCCTCCGGCAAGATAGCGTTCGATACCACGCAAAACGCACTGGGGCAGCGACTCGAGCATCTCGGTTTCACGGTAACAATGGACGCGGGCGCCCTCCTGGGTCGTGCTCGCGCGATCAAGTCGCACGACGAGGTCGAATGCCTCCGAATGACTGCCGCAATTTGCGATGCCGGGTTCCAAGCCATGAAAGAGATGATCAAACCCGGGGCGCGCGACAACGAAATCTGGGCAGAAGCGGTCCGAAGGATCATCTCTCTCGGCGGCGAGCACGGGGGCGGAAAGCTGTCCAGCGGACCAGACCCCTGGCCTAAGAGCCAATCCGACTTGAGCGACAGAATTATTCGGCCGGGTGATGTCGTCTACGCAGACATTTACAACATCGCCTACAACGGCTATCGGTCGTGCTACTACCGTACCTTCACTTGCGGAAAGGCGAAGGAGTCGACTAAAGACGCATACAAACGCGCAGTTGAAAATCTCTATGACGTCCTTGGTCAGATTCGACCGAGCGCCTCGACTAAGGAAATTGCTGCCAGATTCCCAGATCCACGAGGGGAATATTGGGACTACTACGACATTCGTGCTCCGTGGCAGATGACTACGAATCATTGGGCCCACGGCATAGGTCTGGGTCATTACGAATTGCCCTTTATCTGGCGGGGCATTTCGCTGCAGCATCCCATGACGATTGAAGAGGGGATGACCATGGCAGTCGAGACACAGGATCGCGACGAGTCGCAGGGAGTTCGGGTCGAGGAGATGGTGGTAGTGCGGTCCTCGGGCGTCGAAGTCCTATCACTATGGCCAGTGGGGGAGATAACCGAAGTTGTCTGACAGGCTAGCGCCCGGATCTACGAGTTCATCGAGGAACCCGATCGACTACGGTCTGGCGAACTCAAGAGTGGTTATCACGGGGGGCGCCGGCGGGATTGGCAGGGCACTCGCTCGCAGACTGGCGGTGACGGACGCGTTGGTTGTGCTTTTGGACTTGCAGAGCGAGGCTCTTGACGCAGCGGTGGAAGAAGTGTCCCAAGGATCGACAGGCAAGGTCGCAGGCGTTGTATGCGATGTGTCGGATGGCAACGCTGTTGCCACTGCGACTGCGTCGATCGCTCGTGACCTCGGAGGCGTCGATGTCCTCTTCAATCTCGCGGGAATCGGATTTACAGGGCCACGAACGCTGGAGGACACTTCGCTGGACCAATTCCTCGAGGTTCTGCGCAGCAATCTCCTGGGCACATTTGCATGCTGCCAAGCAATGGTGCCCTTAATCGCTAAGGCCGCCGGCAATCGGTGCATCATCAATATGTCCTCATTCGCTGGCCGCGCCCCAACCCTCGTCAGCAACATCGCCTACGCTGCGGCAAAGGCCGGAGTAGTGGGTCTGACGCGGCGACTGGCACGTGAGGTTGCGCCGATGGGGATTCGGGTGAACGCTGTGGCGCCTGGTCTCGTGGTGTCGGGGCCTGACCTAGTGCGAATGTGGGAGTCACTTACGCCCCTCGGACAAAGAGAGTTGCTGTCAGCAATCCCGCTGGGCCGCCTGCCCACAATGGACGAGGTCTTGGATCCGCTCCTATTCCTGGCTAGTCATGCCGCGGGCTATATCACTGGCACTGTTCTTGATGTCAACGGAGGTCGCTACATGGGGTAGGCGGATCCACAAGTACCCAGCCGTCTCCGACACCCTGCGAGGACCCTCCCGCCATTGACTTTAAATGAACTACAGTTTATAAAAGCCTAGTTGTGAGCACGAACCGACTTCGCGCACTTTGGGCATCTGGCGAGTCCGCCTTCGGGGGGTGGTGCTCTATGCCGACCAGTGTGAGCGCTGAAGCCTTGTCCAAGGAGAATGTCGACTATGTCGGCATCGACTGGCAGCATGGGCTGCTCGACTACGGATCATTGCTCCCGATGTTGCAGGCGATCACCATGGTAAACAGTCGGGCGGAAGCAGAGCGCGCGGTAGCAGCTTGTCGTTACCCGCCCGCCGGTGACCGAAGTTATGGTCCAAACCGGGCTGGTATGTATCTCGGCCTAGACCCAGCGACCGTAAACCGGGAGGTCGTATGTCTGGTGATGATCGAGACTCGTCTGGCTGTCCAGCATGCCGAAGAGATCTGTTCGACACCGGGTCTCGACGGTATCTACATCGGTCCGAGTGATCTGTCAGTCTCGATGGGACTTCCAATAGGCGGTGGAGGCCCCGAACATGATGATGCCATCGAGCAAATTCGTATTGCTTGCGAGCATAACAACATCGTCGTCGGCATACATACGACCGGGGGCGAACAAGCCAAACACTACGCCGAACGCGGCTTTCGCATGTTGAGTCTTGCCAGCGATCTATCACTGCTCCGTGCGGCGATGCGCGAGCAGGTGAACTTGGCGCGATCTAGTACAAATCAGAGCCGGAAAGCGGGTATCTACTCTTGAGCACGACGCTCGCTCGGCTGGTGGAGTTTCGAGTCGTGGTCCGTGGTCCGATCGATGGCTCGAATGCCCGCATATAGAACGTAGAAAGTGTTTGCTGTAATTCGCTTGTGGCACGTGAACGTCGCATGAGCGCGGAGCTCGCCATTCACGGCGGCAAACCCATTCGAAGCGAGCCGTTTCCGGCTTCACCTCAAGCCACTGATGCGATACGAACCCGAGTGCTTGCGACCCTGGATAGTGGGCGTTGGTGGCAGTCGGGGCACGGCTCGGGCCAAGTTGAGGCATTAGAGCAGTGGCTGACCGATTTTCATGGAGTTCTTGGTGCTGTCGCCGTGACCAATGGAACTCATGCGCTTGAAGTCGCTTACCGTGCGGCAGGCGTACGGCCAGGTGATGAAGTGCTCGTCCCTGGCATCACCTTCATAGCGACCGCGAGCGCAGTATCAGCTCGGGGCGCCACGCCTGTGCCGGTTGATGTCTTGCCGGGCACGATTTGTATGAATCCTGCCGACTGCGAAGCAAAGATCACCGAGCGGACGCGCGTGATCGCGCCAGTCCATTTGGCGGGGCAGCCGGCAAACATGACGGAAATAATGGACATTGCACGTCGGCATGAAATAGCGGTTGTCGAGGACAACGCTCAGGCGATCGGTGCTGAGTGGGAAGGGAAACGAACCGGAAGCTTCGGTGATCTTGCAATCACGAGTTTCCAGGCTGGAAAGCTATTACCCGCCGGAGAGGGAGGAGGGATCACAATCCGGGACAACGTCCAATTCCTTCGAGCTGTCCAGGAGATCGTCAATCATGGAACTGCTCGCGGTCACAAGTGGTATCAGCACGACCTCGTTGCATCCAACTACAGGATGGCCGAGATTCCCGCCGCCATCGTGCTCGCACAAGTAGACGATTACGAAGCAAGGCGGCTAAGGCGGCAGACTTCTGCTGAGTTACTGACTCACATCCTCAAGTCCGATGAAACGGTGACGCCAATCGAAGTCGATCCTCGGGTGACCAGGATGGCTTGGTCGAATTACTTCTTGCGTTTGCCGAAGACAGTCAGCACTGCGATGTCACACATCGAGTTCGCCTCGGCGTTGGCGGCCGAAGGAGTTCCAGCAAACGTGCTTTATCCGCCTTGGTACTCGACGAGAGCATATACGGTGGATCGACCGGTGGGCCCCCAGAACTGTCCCGAGGCCGATCGTGCTGGCAGGGAAGTGATCTGGTTGCTGCACACGCTCCTCGACGCGGGCGAGGAGGGCGTTGCAGACATTGCGGCAGCGATCAGAAAGGTTGTGCGTTGGTGTGAGGCCAACAGCTAGTTGGTGAACGGCGCGATCGATTCTGAGCATGGATCCAGGGCCACAAAGCCGGTCGACTCTCTCGAGATGCCTCCCATCAGGATCGGCCTCGCAGGAGCCGGTCGCTGGGCATCCGCAGTGCACGCGAATCTCCTCTCGGCGCACCCGGCCGTCCGCTTTACTGGGGTGTGGTCGAGGACGCTGGAGAGTGCGAACCGCCTCGCCGAGGAGTACGGCGTAGCCGCCTATCCGACTCTCGATGCTCTCATCGAAGTCTCAGAGGCGATTGTTATTGCAGTCCCGCCCGCAGCGCAGCCTGAGATTGCCGCCCAAACAGTTGGAGCGGGGCGGCACGTGATGCTCGAGAAACCGCTCGCGCCGACACTCGACGAAGCGAGGAGGCTCTGCGCTGCGATAGAGCGGGCGGGTGTTGGGTCCGTTATGGCGCTGACCTTCCGTTTTACGTCAGGTGTTCAGAAAATGATCTCTGACTGCGTTGGGCAGATCCCAGACTCAGCTCACTGCGCCTTCGTGGTTCCGGCTTCGCCTGCCGAAGGCGGTTGGCGGTCCAACGGTGGTCCCCTACTTGATCTTGGCCCCCACGTGGTGGACCTATTGGACGCCGCGATTGGACCTGTACGTGCAATTTACGCAGCCACAACCAACTCCGGTGTTTCTATGGCGCTCCACCACGGATCGGTCACGTCCCATGCGACCCTTGATTACACCCGTCACAACCGTTTCGCGTTTGTGGTGAATCTTGTGATGAGAGGTCAACCAATCGATTTCGAGCCGCCATTAGAAATGCGTGGCTTCTATTACCAAGGTTCGAGCCAGAGCCCGGCACCGCCCAGCTCCTACGGACCCTTTGTGGCGCTGCTCCAGGAATTCGTGGATGCGTGCAGAGGGCGCTCCAGCCATTTAGGTGCGCGCCGCGGCCTTGAGATTCAAGCGGTCCTCGACGCGGCAAGTCAAAGCGTCGCATCCGGATGCGTGGTGGCCATCAATCGTGACCTCGCCATTGGTTCATTGAAGTGAGCCGTCCGTTGCCCTCAAGCGTTGCCGAATACCGTGCCGAGGCAAAGCGACGACTGCCGCGCGCCATATTTGACTTCATCGAGGGTGGTGCCGAAGACGAATCAACAATGCGCGAGAACCGCCACGCGCTTGATCGTATCCGCCTGGTTCCAAGGATTCTCGTCGACGTATCACGCCGAAGTCTGGTCGTCGATGTCCTCGGCGAGACATTGGCATTGCCGATAGTGCTGGCTCCGACTGGCCTGGCCGGCCTGATCCACTCCGACGGTGAGGTCGCTGCGGCGCTCGGTGCGCACTCACAGAGCACGCAGTACATTGCACCAACCGTCTCTACCTACTCCATCGAGGAAGTCTCTAACGCGCTTGATAAGCCCTGCTGGTTCCAACTCTATCCTTGGGGCGACCGCACGCTGATCAAGGACCTCATGGGCCGAGCCCACCAGGCGGGGGTCCGAGTGCTCGTAGTGACAGTCGATGCTCCTTTAGCGGGGAACCGGGAGCGTGACCGTCGTAACGGTCTAACGCTTCCACCGCGAATGACGGCCAGCAATGCGGTCGAATTATTGCGTCATCCTCGCTGGACTGTTCGAACTTTGTGGCGGCGACGGGTCAGCGTTCCTAATTTGGATGCCACAGCTGGCCGAGATCTGAGAAAGGCAGTCTCGCTGGTTGCTCGCTCGGTAAACCTATTCAATCCGGCGATCCAGCTATCGGACCTTGAGTGGATCCGCGGCGCCTGGGCCGGACGCCTGGCGGTCAAGGGGATCTTGTCCGTCGAAGATGCACAGCGAGTGGTCAGCGTCGGTGCAGACGCAGTGATCGTCTCTAACCATGGAGGTCGACAACTCGACGGCGCCGTGGCGTCGATTTCAGCTCTGCCGAGCATCGTCAGCGCTGTAGGGGAGCGAGTCGACGTTTTGATGGATGGTGGCATCCGTCGTGGTGTTGATGTAGTTCGAGCATTGTCTCTAGGTGCGAAGGCGTGTCTGATCGGGCGCCCCTACCTCTATGGCCTTGGTGCGTACGGACAGCGCGGGGTGGAAGGCGTTATCTCGGTGTTTCGCCAAGAGCTAGACCGCTGCATGGCGCTGATTGGTGAGACGGATGTCAAGGCTCTATATGCGTCCACCCAAGTGCGTCATTGGTACGGTCCTGAATCGTTTGGCCGAGCCGACTGATGTCAAGGTCATCGCAGATGGTTTCTCACGCAGGCGTCACCGACCACATCGGGAGCGGCGTCCAAATCGAGGAAGTCGAGGTCAATTCCCCTGGTCCAGGTGAAGTACTAGTTCGAATCGTCACCTGCGGCATCTGTCGTACGGACGTTGCGTTCGCTCGCGGAGAGCTGGGGCATTCTGTCTATCCGGTTGTTCTTGGTCACGAGATTGCAGGCATTGTTGATGGGCTCGGGCTAGGCGTCGATGGATTTCGATCGGGCGATCGCGTCATCTTTCTGCTCGATGCACACTGTGGCTACTGCTCAGAGTGCGTGAGCGGCCATCCCGCCCTATGCACCACCACAACGGGGCTGGCTGAGGCCGCCGGTTTTCGGCGCGATAGCGGTGAAATGGTCTTCCGACACCGCGGAGGCTTTAGTCAGCGCTCTTTGTTCCCCGCAGAATCACTGGTTCGGCTACCTGACGCTGTCCCATTTGAGGTCGGATCGTTGGTGGCCTGCTGTGTCAGTACGGGATATGGCGCGGTGGTGCGCTTAGCAGGCGCAGCTCCCGAAGACCGGGTATTGGTAATTGGCACTGGCGGAGTAGGGCTCAGTGCGATCATGACTGCCAAACTGCGCGGAGTCCGCCAAATCCATGCCTTCGACCACGATCGTGGCCGCCTGATAGAAGCCCAACGATTCGGTTCGACGGCAGCCTCGGATTCCGAGGTTGATGTTCCCCGGCGGGGATTCGATGTGGTCCTTGACTGCGTCGGAAAAGCGCTCACATTCAAATTAGGCATGGCGGCGTTGGCGACGGGCGGTCGACTGATCGTGGTCGGGGTGCCACCCGATGGTGAATTGTTCGAACTCGACGCTCATCAGTTACTGGTCCACCAGCAGAAAGTCATCGGATGCATGATGGGTGACATCCGGCCGGGTCTTGACACGACTGCGATCTTCGACGCGTACGAGTCAGGAGCGTTGCCGATCGACTCTCTTGTAACTAAGCGTCTCGCACTTGCGGACTTGCCGAGTGAAATCGGCGCGAACGAGCCCCGGCCTGGTTTGCGAACCATTGTCGAAATCGATCCAGCGCTCAGCGCGACTGACGGGCACAGGCGCAATCTCAAGCAGGGACGCGCGCTAGGGAGGCACCAGAGTGGGGCCTGACCTGTTCCGGAGAAGGATCGAAGATGACCGGCTGATCAGGGGTCTTGGTAGGTTCACGGGTGACATCCCGATCGCGGGAGCTCTCCAGATGGTGGTGGTTAGGTCCCACTTCGCGCATGCGCGAGTGTTATCAGTAGACCTAGCGCCCGCCCTGGAAATGCCCGGCGTGGTAACAGCCTTTTCGGCGCACGACCTGAGCTCCGCCGCCTCGTTCTTATCCGACTGGTTACCCGCCGATATGCAACACGTCCGGCGCCCGGTGCTCGCGCGCGACGAAGTGAACTACTTGGGGGAGCCAATAGCCGTCGTGATTGCCGAAAGCGAGTACCAGGCTCAGGATGCCGCTCAGGCGGTTGGCATCGACCTTGACCCGCTCCCGTCAGTGGCCACACGCCAAGCACTAACCAAAGACGCCCCGCGTGTCCACGCAGGTTTCTCAAATCTGGCAAAGGAGCAACGGCTCGGGTATGGCGACACCGCCGCTGCCTTTGATGGTGCCGCCGTGATTATTAGAGAAACCTTCAGCGCCGCTCGAATTTGCGGCGCGGCGATGGAGGCGAGGGCTGCCTTGGCAGTCCCAGAGGAAGCGGGCCTCACTGTCTGGAGTTCGACGCAAACGGTGTTCGGGCTCAGGGCCCAACTTGCACTGTCGCTTGAGATGCGGGAGGAATCGATCCGGGTACTCGCTGAAGACGTCGGAGGCGGGTTCGGTCCTAAGGGGACCGTCCATCCGGAGGAGGTGCTGGTTGCGATAGCCGCCCTTCGCTGCCATCGGCCAGTTCGCTGGTCGGCGACCCGAAGTGAGGACACACTGTCTACGACACAGGCACACGGCGTCTTCCTAGATGTTGAGCTGGCCGCGGACCCGGATGGCCGGCTCCGGGGACTGCGGGGCACACTCGATCACGATATCGGTGCATACCCGGCCGCCGGGGCTGGTCAACCTGAGGTAACTGTCCCTCACATGATTTCAGCCTATGAGCTCCCCTCTTTAGGAATCACAGCGCGCCTCTACTTCACCAACACTGTGCCAACCGGCTTTGTTCGAGGGGGTGGCCGCCCTCTGGGCAACTTCACGATCGAACGGATGATGGACCGGTTGGCGCAAAGGCTACACATCGACCGGACTGACATCAGAAAACGAAATTTCATTCAGCCCCAACAAATGCCCTATCAAACTGGTTACGCCGGCGTTACCTACGACAGCGGTGACTATCCCGGATTGATGGCAGCGGCCCTTGATGCCGCGGATTTGGAACAGGTGCGGCAGCAGCATGCTGACCTGCCGGAAAAGAGAATTGGGATTGGTGTCGCGTGCTGTGTCGAGTCAAGCGGCTTTGGCAGCTACGAGCCCGCAAAGCTGCGGATTAGCTCGGAAGGTATTGCCGAGTTGAGCATCGGGTCCACGCCTCAGGGACAGGGACACCAAACCATGGCTGCCGAGGTTTTGGCGAATCGTCTGGGCTGGCCCTCGAGTCGAATTGTCGTTAGGGCGGGCGACACCGCGATCGTGCCGTGGGCAACCCTTACTGCTGGCAGTCGGAGCGCGATACATGTCGGCAACGCGACCTCGAGGGCGGCTATTGCAATGCGCGAGCTCATTGTGAAACGGGCTGCCGCGGTCTTAGAGGTGGCGGAAGATGACCTAGAACTGGTGAACGGACAAGTTCACGTCAAGGGCGTACCGAGTCGGTCGTTGGATGCAACGAGCATCATCGGGGAAAGTCCGATCGAAGTACTCATCGTATTGGAAAATGAATTGCCTACTGCGTACTCCAGTGGATGCCATGTCGCAGTAATCGAACTCGACGCGGCCACAGGCTTCGTGAAGATCGTCAGGTACGTGATCGCGCACGATGCCGGGCGCGCTGTTAACGAGATGATGCTTCGCGGGCAACTTCACGGGGGTTTCGTCCATGGGATCGGGTATGCACTCTTTGAAGAGGCAGCTTATGAGATGGATGGATCCTTTAAGTCAGCTAGCTTCCTCGACTACACAGTAGCGAGCCCACCGGATGTCGACATCGACTTGCGGTTGGTTTCCCGTCCGACCGCGACCACGGTCAATCCCGAGGGTGTGAAAGGAGTGGGCGAGAGCGGCACTATTCCGGTCCCAGCAGCAATTGCTAGTGCAGTTGAGGACGCCATGAGGACGTTGAACCCAAAAGCTCGCGTGACCTCTATACCGATCACGCCGAGGGAAGTTGTAATCGGGCTCGACATCGCTCGACACACGAATATCGGAGAAGCGTCGGTTCACACCAAGGCCACGAGTGCGGAGCAAGCACCGCCTGAGTCCACCAGTGTGCAAGCCAGACAACGAACTGGGAGGGCTGGAAGGTGATGCGACAACCAGGATTGCCCGGTATCCGCCTTCAGGAGGTCACAAAAGAGTTCAATCTCGCGCGCGGGCGGACCGTAACTGCATTGAGTAGTCTCGACTTGGAGGTAGCTCAGGGCGAGTTTGTCGCTTTGTTAGGACCCTCGGGGTGCGGCAAGTCGACCGTGCTGCGCCTAATTGCATCTCTGGAGGAA
>WNGR01007263.1_pt1 | contig 11746 bp, 10 predicted proteins | sample 5407581 | NCBI WGS metagenome assembly WNGR01 (sample SAMN13153383, study PRJNA577476) | soil metagenome | isolation source: 80 cm soil or saprolite under Garry oak tree replicate 2 | place: USA:California | collected 2016-06-15
GCGGTCTATTACCTCGTCCCCTGGCTGCGCTGGGATCGCGGCCCCGGTCACCCGGATCAAGCGGTGCTGATCGATATGGCCGGCCACCGCGCCTATTTCTTCGGCATCGAGATCTGGCCGCAGGAGATCTACTACATCACCGGCCTTCTCATCCTTGCCGCCGTAGGCCTGTTCTTCGTCACCAGCATGTTCGGCCGGCTGTGGTGCGGCTATGCCTGTCCGCAGACGGTGTGGACCGACCTCTTCATGTGGACCGAGCGCCTGATCGAGGGCGACCGTACGGCGCGCATGCGCCTCGACCAGCAGGCGATGACTCTCGGCAAGCTGACCAGGAAAGCGACGAAGCACACGGTCTGGCTGCTCATCGGCGCGGCGACCGGCGGCGCCTGGATCATGTATTTCAACGACGCGCCGACGGTCGTCGGCCAGATCGTCCATCTCGAGGCCGATACGACGGTCTGGTTCTTCTTCGGGCTGTTCACGGCGACGACATATCTGCTCGCCGGCTGGGCGCGCGAGCAGGTCTGCACCTATATGTGCCCGTGGCCGCGCTTCCAGGCGTCGATGGTCGACGAGGAGACGCTGACCGTCACCTACCGGACCTGGCGTGGTGAGCAGCGCGGCAGCCACAAGAAGGGCGAGAGCTGGGAGGGCCGCGGCGACTGCGTCGATTGCCGTGCCTGCGTTGCAGTCTGCCCGACCGGGATCGACATCCGCGACGGGCTGCAGCTCGAATGCATCGGCTGCGGCCTGTGCATCGATGCCTGCGATGAGATCATGGACCGCGTCGAGCGGCCGCGCGGTCTCATCGCTTTCGATACCTACAACAATCAGCTCGCGCGCCAGCGCGGCGAGCAAGCGAGCTACCGCTTTCTGCGCCCGCGCACCTTCGTCTATTCGGCGATCCTGCTGCTCGCCGCCTCGGCGATGCTCTTCAAGCTGGCGACCCGCGCGACGATCGAGGTCGGCGTTCTGCCCGACCGTAGCCCGCTTTTCGTCACCCTGTCCGACGGCTCGATCCGCAACGGCTACACGCTGCATATCAGCAACATGAATCCGCATGACGAAACCTTCTGGGTGCGCGTCACCGGGTTGCCCGACGCCATGCTCGGGATGGCCGGCTCGGAGCCGCAACAGATTGCGGCCAAGCAGGGAATGCCGGTCTCGGTGAAGTCGGATTCCGTCGGCACCTTTCGCGTCTACCTCCACGCGCCGCGTTCGGCGGTCAACATCGAAGCGCCGCTTGATTTCATCGTCCGAGCAGCCGGGGGCGAGGTCGCCGCACATGCGAGCAATTTTCGCGGGCCGGCGCGATGAGCTCGCTTGCCGCACCGGGGGGAACCATGGAAACCGTCATTCGTCGCCGAGCTTCCTCTTGGGTGCCCTGGGCCTTCGCCGGCGGGCTCGGAATCGTCGTCGCCGCCAATCTCATCCTCGTCTATGCCGCAATGAGCAGCGCACCCGGGTCGGTCGCCGCCCGGCCCTTCGACGCGGGAAATGGTTACAACAAAGTGCTGGCCCAGGCAGCGCGGCAGGATGCGCTCGGCTGGACCGCGGAGACCGCCTACCGGACGATCGGTGGAAGCGGGACGGCCCGGCCGGCCGGCGAGCTTGGCGTCCGCCTACGCGACCGCGCCGGCAATCCGGTCGCCGGTGCCGCGATCGAGGCGCAGCTGCGGCGCCCGGTCGGACCACCCGACGCATTCGAACTGCGCCTCATCGAAGGTCCAGACGGCAGCTATGTCGCGCTGGTCGAACTGCCGCGCCCCGGCCAATGGGATGTTCGCATCGTCGCTCGCCGCGGCGCCGATACCGTCGAGGAAGTTGCCCGGATCGTCGCGCGATGATCGTAGCGGCCGGCGCCATCGACAACCGCTCCAGCGTACCTGTTGCCGCCGCCGCGCGACGGCTTTGCGAGCATTGCGGCAGCGCGATCGGTGCCGGCGCCGGCCGTTTCTGCTGTGCCGGTTGCGCCGGCGCTTACGCCCTCGTCCAGGAGCTCGATCTCGGCCAGTACTACGACCGCCGCACCGCCGATGCGCCGCCGCCGGCTACCGCCCGACCGGCCGAAGCCGCGGAGCTCGCCCGCTATGTGGTGACCGCGGCGGATGGCAGCTCGACTTTGAACCTCCTCGTCGACGGCATCCATTGCGCTGCCTGCGTCTGGCTGATCGAGACGGCGCTGCGCCGTCGGTCGAACCTCGTCGAAGCGCGCGTCAACCTGACTAGCCGGCGGCTGTGTCTGCGGTGGCGGGGCAGCATCGCGGAAGGTGCCGGGCTCGCCGACTTGGTGAGCCGGCTCGGCTATCGCGCCGTGCCGTTCGACGCGGCACGCCTCGCCGTCGCCGATTCCGGTGCGGAGAAAGAGCTGCTTCTCGCCATGGCGGTCGCCGGCTTCGCGGCTGCCAATGTCATGCTACTCTCGGTCGCGGTGTGGTCCGGCGTCGCCGGCGAGATGGGCACCGCGACGCGCGATCTTCTCCATTGGCTCTCCGCGCTCATCGCCCTGCCGGCGATCGCCTATGCCGGCCGCCCGTTCTTTCGCTCCGCGATCGCGGCACTGCGCGCCGGGCGCACCAACATGGACGTGCCGATCTCGATCGGCGTTACCCTTGCCGCTGCGCTCAGCCTCTTCGAGACGATGCAATCCGGCGTCCATGCCTATTTCGATTCCGCCATCACGTTGCTCTTCTTTCTCCTCGTCGGGCGCTATCTCGATCATCGCGCCCGCGGCCGCGCGCGCTCCGCCGCCGAGCATCTTCTCGGTCTCGCGCAGGCAGCGGCGACCGTCATCGATGCCGACGGCACGCGGCGGCTGGTGCCGGCCGCGGCCATCGCCGTCGGCGACACGCTGCTGGTCACGGCCGGTGAGCGGATCGCCGCGGATGGCCGCATCGCATCGGGCCGCTCGTCGATCGACAAGAGCCTGATCGACGGCGAGAGCCTTCCCCTGGCCGTCGCCAAGGGCGCAATCGTCTATGCCGGCATGCTCAATCTGACGGCACCGCTGCGCGTCACCGTGACCGCGATCGGCGCGGCGACGCTGCTCGCCGAGATCGTTCGCCTGATGGAGGCGGCGGAGCAGGGGCGCGCCCGCTACGTCGTGCTCGCCGACCGCATCGCGCGGCGTTATGCGCCGGCGGTGCATCTCCTGGCGCTCGCTACCTTCGTGCTCTGGGTCGGTTTCGCGACCTGGCAGCAGGCGCTGCTCAACGCGGTCGCGGTGCTCATCATCACCTGCCCGTGCGCGCTTGGCCTTGCCGTACCGGTCGTGCAGATCGTCGCCAGCACGCGGCTGATGCGGCGCGGCATCCTGCTCAAATCGGCAACCGCGCTCGAGCGGCTTGCCGAGATCGAGATGGTGGTCTTCGACAAGACCGGCACGCTGACGCTCGGCCGTCTCGAACTCGCCGCCGAGTCTGCCGATCCGGAAGCGCTGCGCGTCGCGGCCGCAATTGCCGGCGCCAGCCGCCATCCGCTGAGCCGGGCGATCTGCCGCGCCTGCCCGGGTGTCGTGCTCGCCGATGGCGTCCGTGAGATCGCCGGAGAGGGTCTCGCTCTCAGTACCGCCTCCGGTGAGATCCGACTCGGCAGTCGCCGGTTTTGCGGCGTTGCCGAGAGCAGCGACGGAGATGGGCCGGAACTATGGCTGGCGCGGCCGGCATACAAGCCGCATCGTTTTCATTTCGCCGACACGCTGCGGCCCGACGCGGCGGTGGTCATCGCCGCGCTGCAGGAAGCCGGCAAGCGCGTCGCGCTGCTCTCCGGCGACCGCCCACCGGTTGTCGCCGCGCTCGCCGCGCGGCTCGGCATTGCGGAGTGGCAGGCGGCGATGACGCCGGCGGGCAAATGCGCACGCCTCGCCGCGCTTGCCGCCGATGGCTTCAAGATCATGATGGTCGGCGACGGCCTCAACGATGCGCCGGCGCTCGCCGCCTCGCACGTCTCGATGTCACCCGCCTCGGCCGCCGACATCAGCCAGAACGCCGCAGATATCGTTTTTCAAGGCGCCTCGCTCGCCGCGGTGAGCGAGGCGCTGGCGGTGGCGCGGCGCAGCCTCGCTCTCATCCGCCAGAACATCGTCCTGGCGATCGGCTACAATGCGCTGGCGGTGCCCCTCGCCATGCTCGGCGACGTGACGCCGCTGCTCGCCGCGGCGGCGCTGTCGAGCTCGTCGCTGATCGTCGTCGGCAACGCCCTCCGCCTGGGTCGTCCGGATCATTGGTGGGCGCGGTCATGAACGGGCTTCTTCTCCTCATTCCGGTGGCGCTCGGCCTTGGCATTGTCGGGCTCTTCGCCTTCACCTGGGCGTTGCACGCCGGGCAGTTCGACGATCTCGACGGCGCCGCGGGCCGCATCCTCTTCGATGACGAGCCCGAACGCACGGTCACCGCGCCGCCGCGCGAGCAACCCTCGCCAACCAAGCGACCCTCGCCAGCAAGGAGATCATCATGAGTCAGTGGATCGTCGGCATCGTCTCCGGGCTGTTCGGATTGCTCGGGCTCTTCCTCGCCTCGCATGCCGTCGATGACGGCATGTCGGTCTTCGGCTTCGCCCTCTTCGCCTTCGGCGTCCTCATGGTCTTCTGGCTGACCAAGAAGGCCTTCGATGCCGCCGAAGCCGAGCGTGCCGAAGCGCCGCAGGTCGCGCGGGACGAGGCGCTCGCCGCCGAATAGTCTAGGCGGCAAATCCCTGCAGCCGCCACGGCGAGGGCGGGGGAAAATCAAGCAACGCGCCCTTGTCCGCTGCCAATGGGTCGTGTGCCGCATATCGAGAGTCCCAAGTAATGTTCACTCGCGCGAACAAGCGCCGACGGCAATACCCTGTCCGGGACTCACCTCTCGAGTAAGCGGAACGTCCTGGTTTGCAACAGCGCTGATCACTTCGGCCAGAGCCGCTGTCATCCCACCCCGCCTAGGCCTGTTGGAACAGGCTCGCGACGACGAAATTCGCAAGCCGATCCGCTGACGGGGTCGGGCGACCGCGGCCGCGATGCATCACGATGTCGATTGCCGGCAATGCCGGAAATGATTCCAGCTGCCCGATGACGCGCATGCCTGCCACCAGCGCGCTCTTGGCCACCACGCTGACGGCGAAGCCGGAGAATACCGCGGCCTGCAAGCCGCTGATGCTTTCGCTGATGCAGGCGAGCCGCCAGCGACGGCCGACGCTGTCGAGCGCCTGGAGTGCGGCGTCGCGATATATATTGCCAGGCGGTAGCAACGCAAGGGGCACCGGGTTCTCGTTATAGGCGGCGTGATCTTGGCCGCTGACCCAGACGAGCGGCTCCTTGCGAACGAATTCGCCGGCGCGTATCCCCGGCATGGCCGTCACCAGGGCGATATCGATCTCCTCGGCATCGAGCTGCGCCATCAAGGTGCGGCTGAGCGCGCAGCGCACATCGACCTCGACGCCGGGATGGGCGGCGCGAAAGCTGGTGAGGATCCGTGGCAGGAGATAGGCCGCATAGAGATCGGGCGTGCCGAGCACGACACGTCCCTCGAGCGGCCTCGCGTGCATGCGGCCCCAGAGCTCATCATGCATGTTGAGAATGGCGCGGGCGTAGCCGAGGAGCAACTCGCCATCTCGCGTCAGCAGCGGTCGTCGCGCCGTCGGCTCGAAGAACTGCTTCCCGGTCTGCTCCTCGAGACGGCGGATCTGCAGGGTTATCGCCGGCTGCGTCCGCCCCATCCGCCGTGCCGCCTCGGTCACGCTGCCGGTCTCGACGACGGCAACGAATGAGCGCAGTGACCGGATTTCGAGATGCCTGCTGGTCATCGGCTCATAATTCCTCCTTATGCGCGCCATTAACATTTGCAATTTCTGTACCGGACCTTTCTCGACCTATTGTTTCTCGAAATGATCTCTCGTCTGTCGAAACGATCGACATCGAGAATTTCGCGGTTGCCGCCAAGTGGCGCACAACTTTTGATCACGATGATTACAAATGCGGACGCCAGCAATTCATGTCGGCTAATCGGAGGTTCAGATGAGCGAGCGCGGAAATCGGCGCGGTAATTGGAAGAGCACCGGCGGAAGTACTCTGATTTCGCGTCGCAACATCTTGAAGGGTGCGGCCGCTGCAGCCGGAACCGGCGTCATCGGTGCGCCGACCATTTGGGCGCAGGAGATCAAGGACATCGAGCTGCGCCACATCGGCGTCTCTTATTCGGTGGTGAAGGCGATCGGCGACCAGGCAGCGAAGGATCTCGGCTTCAAGGTGTCGATGCAGAATCTCGACACCTCGGCGGCGATCACGCGCTTCGTCACCCAGCCCGAAAGCGTCGACATCCCCGATCTCGAAGGCTGGCAGACCAAGGTTGCCGTCGCCCGCGGCATCCTGCAGGGCATCGAAGTCAAGCGGATCAAGGAATTCGACAACATCCTGCCGATCTTCACCAAGGGCGAGTACGAGGGGAAGAAAGTCTCGCGCCAGGGCATCTCGCCCTACGAGGCGATGTATATCGAGAGGAAGGACTCGATCAAGATCAGCGAAGGCGTCCATGACTGGATGACCTTCCTGCCGCAGGTCTACAACGCCGATTCGATGGGTTACCGTCCCGACCTCATCGGGCGCCCGATCACCCAGTGGAAAGAGCTGCTGAATCCCGAGTTCAAGGGCAAGGCGGCGATCCTCGATGTGCCCAATATCGGCATCATGGACGCCGCGCTCGCCCTCGAATCGCGCGGCGACGTCACCTACAAGAACAAGGGCAACATGACGCGCGAGGAGATCGACAAGACCATCGATGCGCTCATCGCCCTCAAGAAGCAGGGCCATTTCCGCGCCACCTGGACGACCTTCGATCAATCGGTCGAGCTCATGGCCGCGGGCGAGATCACCATTCAGTCGATGTGGTCGCCGGCGGTCGCTGCCGTGCGCGTCAAGGGCCTCCCGTGCACCTACGCGCCGGTCAATGCCAAGGATGGCAGAGAGGGCTATCGCGGATGGTGCAATGGCATGGGGCTGGCGCGTCACCTCACCGGCAAGAAGCTCGATGCCGCCTATGAGTATCTCAACTGGTACTACTCGGGATGGCAGGGCGCGTTCGTCGCGCGATATGGCTATTACAGTCCGGTGCCGAAGACGGCGGCGAAGTTCATGACCCCCAACGAGTATGGCTACTGGTACGACGGCAAGCCGGCGGTCGCGGACATCAAGGATCCCTATGGCGTGGTCATGGAGAAGCCGGGCGCGGTGCGCGATGGCGGCTCGATCGTCGATCGCTTCACCAACATCTCCTGCTGGAACACGGTGATGGATGAGAACCAGTACATGAGCAAACGCTGGAACGAGTTCAAATCGGCCTGAAATATGCATCGGCCAGGGTGGGCGGCCGCGGCCGTTCTGCCCGTCGCCCGGTCCGGGATGGCTGCTGGAGGAGCGTGATGGTATCGGCGCCCGTGCGAGTGACGCTCCAGGTTCTTCCCATGGCGCTCGTGCTGCTCGTCTTCTTTGCCGTGCCCATCCTCCTGGTGGTTGCCGTGAGTTTCTTCCACTACGACGATTTCGGCGTCGTGCCGGCCTTCTCCTTCGAGAACTACGCCGACGTGCTGAGCGAGCGTCTAACGCTCGATCTCTATCTCTCGACGCTGCGCTTTGCCGCCATCGTCTGGTTCTTCACCCTCATCATCGGATTCTGGGTAGCCTATTTCCTGGTCTTTCACGTGCGCAACCAGCTCGTCGCCATCGGCCTCTTCCTGGTCTGCACCGTGCCGTTCTGGACCTCGAACATCATCCGCATGATTTCGTGGCTGCCGCTCCTCGGCAAGGAGGGGTTGATAAATCAGATGCTGATGGGCCTCGGCCTGATCGAGCGTCCGCTCGAGTTCTTGCTGTTCTCCGGCTTCGCGGTCGTCGTCTGCTACGTCCACCTCTTCACCATCTTCATGATCGTGCCGCTGTTCAATTCCATGAGCCGGATCGACCGCGCGCTCTTCGAGGCGGCGGCGGATGCCGGGACCAGCCGACTGCAGACCGTGCTCCTCGTCGTCGTGCCGCTGGTCAAGAGCGGCATCGCGCTCGGCTCGATCTTCGTCGTCACGCTGGTGATGGGCGACTTCTATGTGGTCAAGGTGATGAGCGGCGGCCACCACGCCTCGGTGACCTCGGCGATGTTCGATGACATCTCGGTGCTGCTCTTTCCGCATGCGGCGGCGCATGCCGTGTTTCTCATCATCATCGTGGTGATGATGGTCGGGCTGATCTTGCGCGCCGTCGACGTGCGCAAGGAACTGGTGGATCAGCGCTAGGAACATCCTGTCATGCTGACACCCCACGGCAAACGCCCTCCGACCTTCTACGTCCTCGCGGCGTTCTTTGCGCTCTATGTCGCGTTTCTCTATGGCCCGATGCTGTGCATCTTCATCCTGTCGTTCCAGGGGCAGCGCGGTGCGCTGGTCTTTCCGATGAAGGGCGTCAGCATCTACTGGTTCGTCGACCTCTTCACCCAGGTCCGCACCGGCGACATCATCGGCGCGATCTCACGCTCGATCCCGCTGGCGCTCGTCGTCATGGCGCTCACCGTCGTCATTTCGGTGGCTTCGGGCCTCGCCTTTCGCAATCGGTTTCGCGGCAGCGGTCTGCTCTTCTACGGCGCCATTGCCAGCCTCGTTGCCCCGGGGCTGGTGCTCAGCATCGGCATCGGCTTGATGTTCCAGCTCCTGGGATTGCCGCAGCATTGGTACAGCTCGGCGGTTGGCGCGCAGCTGACCTCGACGCTGCCCTTCGGCCTTCTCATCACCTTCGCCGTCTTCGGACGCTTCAACCGATCCTATGAGGAGGCGGCCTGGGACCTCGGCGCCGACCGCGGGCAGATCCTGCGCCTAGTCGTCATTCCCATCATCCTGCCGGGGATCATTGCGGTCGCGCTGTTCGGCTTCACCCTTTCTTACGACGAGTTCGCCCGCACCCTGCAGACATCCGGTCCGACCAATACGCTGCCGCTCGAGATCTGGAGCATGACAACGAACGTGACCTCGCCGGCGCTCTACGCGCTCGGCACGGTGACGACGGCGTTCTCCTTCGTCGTGATCGGCATCTCGCTTTCGGCTATTGCGCTGATCCAGCGTCGGCGCTTCGGCCGCGCCCTGCCGGCCAAGGCCCCGTGACGGCAGGATGATCGACATGAGCAGGACATCAATGCCAATGGACAGACGAGAGCGGGGCTGATGACGGGGCGCGGACAAATCCAGCTCGTCGGCCTTTTCAAACGTTATTCCGATGGCACCGTCGCTGTCGACGGCGTCAATTTGACGGTCGAGGACGGCACCTATTGTTGCCTCCTCGGACCGAGTGGCTGCGGCAAGACGACGATCTTGCGGATGATCGCCGGACATGAGGCGCCGACCGACGGCGAGATCGTGATCGGTGGCGACAACGTCGCCGGCCAATCGCCCAGCCAACGCGGTACCGCCATGATGTTCCAGAGCTACGCGCTCTTTCCCCATCTGACCGTGCGCGACAACATCGCCTTTGCGCTGCGCGCGCGCGGCGTCGCAAAGATGGAGCGCTACCGTGACGCCGATCGCGTCATCGAGCAGGTGCAGCTCTCTTCCCTCGCCAACCGGCTGCCGGCGCAGCTCTCCGGCGGCCAGCAACAGCGGGTCGCGCTCGCTCGTGCCATCGTAACGAAGCCGCGCGTTCTGCTGCTCGACGAGCCGCTTTCGGCGCTCGACGAGTTTCTCCGGCTGCAGATGCGCAGCGAGCTGCGGCAGATGCAGATGCAACTCGGGATCACCTTCATCCATGTCACCCATACGCAGCTCGAGGCGGTGGCCGTCGCCGATCAGGTCGTGGTGATGGAGAAGGGCCGTATAGAGCAGTCGTCTTCGGCGCGCGGCATCTACGCCGAGCCGCGCAGCGCCTATGTCGCGCGTTTCATGGGCGGCCAGAACGTCCTTGCCGGGATCGTCGAGACGGCTGCGGGCGATGTTGCGACGTTGCGCGGCCCGGTCGGTCAGAAATTCGTCCTGCACGCGGGCGACCGGCATCCCCAGCCGAAGCAGGCGATGATGTTTGCGGTGCGGCGCGATCGCGTTCACCTGGCGAAGCAGGCAGAGTCGGCGATGCCGCTGATCAACACCGTGGCCGGAATCGTCAGGGCGATCGAGTACCAGGGCATCTACGTCAAGGTAACGCTTGCCCTCGCCATGCCCGCCGACGCCGTCAACGGCGCCGACGAATTTGTCGTCTATGTCGACGAGGGTCGCTATTTCCGCGAACCCATGACGATCGGCGAGAAGGTCGTCGGATCATGGGAGGGCGACGAGGCGCATGCGCTTGCGGGCAACACCGCTGCCGGCCCCGCACATTGATAGCCGCAATCTCAGCAATCGCGCGACAAGGAGCAGCATCGCCATGGAAATCGATTTAACGGTCAATGGGCAGCAGGTGACGGCCTCGATCGAGGCCAACACGCTGCTGGCGACCTTATTGCGCGAGAGCATCGGGCTGACGGGAACGCATATCGGATGCGATACCAGCCAATGCGGCGCCTGTGTCGTTCTCGTCGATGGCCGCTCGATCAAGAGCTGCACGATGCTGGCTGCCGAGGCCGCCGGGACAGCCGTGGCGACGATTGAAGGGCTGATGCGGAATGGCGAGCTCCATCCCATGCAGCAGGCCTTCCATGACAATCACGGCCTGCAATGCGGCTTCTGTACGCCGGGCATGGTGATGAGCGCGGTCGATCTCGTCGCCGTCAATCCAGACCCCACGGAAGTCGAGATTCGAAGCTGGCTCAAAGGCAACATTTGCCGCTGTACCGGCTATCAGAACATCGTCAAGGCGATCCGCGCCGGCGCGGCCGCCATGCGCAGCGCCTAGCCAAGGAGAACGAGGAATGGCTCACGACGGCATCGGCGCGCCCCTCCGACGCAGGGAGGATCGGCGCTTTCTCACCGGCCGCGGCATGTATGTCCATGACATCGTCCGCCCGCGTCAGCTCTATGCCGTGTTCCTGCGCTCGCCGCACGCCCATGCCGAGATCAAGGCAATCGACAAAAAAGCGGGACTCGCCAGCCCCGGCGTCGTCGCCATCTTCACCGCCGCGGACATCGCCGACCAGGTGAAAGGGGTGCCCTGTGCCTGGGGCATCGTCGGCGCCGACGGCAAGCCGATGAAGGAGCCGCCACACCCGCCGCTCGCCAAGGACAAGGTGCGCCATGTTGGCGATCCCATCGCCATGGTTGTCGCCACATCGCTGGCGGCAGCGAGGAATGCGGCTGAGCTCGTCGAGGTCGAGTTCAAGGTCTTGCCGGCGGTTACCGGCGTCGTCGACTCGATCAAGCCGGATGCCCCTCAGCTCTATGACGACGTCCCGGGCAATCTCTGCTGCGACTGGGCGATCGGCAACAAGGCGGCGACCCAGGCAGCCTTCGCCCAGGCGTATCACATCGCCAAGCTCGACCTGATCAATAACCGGCTGCTTCCCAATGCGATGGAATCGCGGGCGGCGCTGGCGGAATATGAGCCGGCGAGCGGCGATTACACGCTCTATACGTCGACGCAGTTGCCGCATGTGGCGCGCGTGCTGCTCGGCGTCCTCATGCTCAATATCCCCGAGCGCAAGCTGCGTGTGGTGGCGCCCGATGTCGGCGGCGGCTTCGGCAGCAAGCAGGTGGTCTACGCCGAAGAGGCGATGGTCACCTGGGCGGCCGGTCGGCTCGAGCGCCCGGTCAAATGGGTTGCCGACCGCAGCGAAGCCTTCCTTTCGGACGCCCAAGGCCGCGATCACGTCACCCA